>Ga0157369_10002195_pt1 | contig 23514 bp, 22 predicted proteins | sample C25metaG_FD_113461 | JGI IMG/M metagenome (GOLD analysis project Ga0157369, IMG submission 113461) | Corn rhizosphere microbial communities from Kellogg Biological Station, Michigan, USA - C2-5 metaG | ecosystem: Host-associated > Plants > Roots > Rhizosphere > Soil | place: USA: Michigan... | reverse complement strand
TTGACCAGCTCGGCGGCCATGATCAGGTCGCCTTCGTTCTCGCGGTCTTCGTCATCGACGATGACGACCATGCGGCCGAGGCGGATGTCTTCCAGGATGTCGGGAATGGGGGCGAAGTTCATGGGGTATCTCCCTGTGGGTGCTGACCGTTGGTCGGCACTCCGATCAACCGCTCGACATAACGAGCGACCAGATCGATTTCCAGGTTCACCGCGCTGCCCACGCCGGTGGCGGAGAACGCGGTGTTGGCCACGGTGTGCGGGATCAGGGCGACTTCAAAACCTTCATCGTCCACTTCGTTGACGGTGAGGCTGACGCCATCCACGCAGATCGAGCCCTTCTTGGCGATGTAGCGGCGCAGCGAGGCCGGCGCGGCGAAACGCCAGCGCTGGGCACGCGCGTCTTCGTGGATGGACAGTACCTTGCCGAGGCCGTCGACGTGGCCGCTGACCAGATGGCCGCCGAGGCGGTCGGTCGGGCGCATGGCGCGCTCCAGGTTGATGACCGCCCCTTCGCCCAGCTGACCCAGCGTGGTCAGGCCCAGGGTCTCGGTGGAGGCATCGGCCTGGAAGCTGCTGGCGTCGAATGCGATGACGGTGAGGCAGACGCCGTTGATGGCGATGCTCTCGCCCATCTGCACGTTGTCGAACGGCAGATTCCCGACATTGAAAGTAAAGCGGACATCGCCGCCGATGGATTCGCGTGCGGCCAGACGGCCGACGCCTTCGATGATTCCAGTAAACAAGTAACGTTCTCCGCGAAAAGTGAGCGAAAAACGCCGCAAGGCAAACAGGCGGGCGGAGGCCCGCACAGGCCCTGTGGCACCGTATTCTTTCATCTGGACTATACAGTCCACTCCGGCATTGGACCGGATCTGCTGACCCCCGACGGTAAGGCCGGGGCGCTCGCGGGCTCGTGCTTGCGCACCTACCGCCGGTGGGGAATTGCACCCCGCCCTGAAGACGTTTGTGTACCGGCGAACCGGCCTCGACATTGTAGCAGTTCAGGGCATGGTGGCTGGCGGACAGCTTCAGGTGGCAGTAGGCAAACCAGGCTCAATGCCAACCGTTGGGGCTGGTTTCCGGCATTCCTCCCCCCTGCCACCGCCCCGAGCTCTCGGCATTGGGGCAGGTCGCCAGATACTCCGCCAGCGATTTGGTGTCGTCCTGTGTCCAGTCCTTCCCCTTCGGATTAGGCGGACGACAGTACGGCATCATCACATAGGCACCTGTGTAGGGCGGGATCGGCTTCCAGCACGGCGCCGGGTTCCTTCGCGGATCCTGACCCTTGGTGCAGAACAGGAAAGGGTCATTGTTGCGGTAGCTGAGCGGGGCATAGTAGCCATCAGCCTGCGCGTCGAGCTTGAAAGTGAGCAGCACCAGCGCGCCCAGGCACAGCTTCAGCGAGGTTCTCATCGGTTGTCCTCAAGGCCCGCCGCGTCCGCCGGCGGGGATGGTGAATCGTTCGTTGTCGGCGTGCGGGGCCGCATCTGCGGTCCCGCACGCCTTTCCTTTCAGCCTTCAGCTCAGCGTTGCGGGTCACCGGAATTGCGGGCCGCATCCTGCGCCTGCGCCTGGGTCTGCGCAGCGGGTTCCTGCGCCTGCTGGGCCCAGGGCTGGCTCAGCGTCGAAGTGAAATCGGTAATCGCCTTCTGCACCGACGCCCCATCACCGTTGCGCGCCGCATTGAACATGCGTTCGACGAAGCTGCCCGATTCCTGCGCAGCGTCGGCCGGCTTGCTGGGCGCTCCATCACCGCGCTCGGATGCATGGGACTGCAGCGCAGCACGCGACTGCGGACCCACCACACCGTCCACCTTCAACCCCTGAGCCCGCTGCATGTCCTCGACCGCATGGCGGGTGGCATCGCCGAACACGCCGTCGCGTGCCAGCGGGTTGCCCTGTGCGTCCTTGTAGCCAAGGCGACCCAGCTGTTCCTGCAGCTCGGCCACCGCCGGCCCCTTGGCGCCGGCACGCAGTGTCTGCTCCCCCGCCCCCTTCGCCGAATGTTCGGCACCGTGGCCGGCACCGCGCAGTTCCGGCAGCGGATCGACCTTGCGGCCATCACGCCACAGTTCGAAATGCAGGTGGGTATCACCGTGCTTGGGCGTGTTGCCGGTGCGCCCCATGGTGCCGATCGGCTGCCCAGCCTCGACGCGCTGGTTGTTGCGGACCGAGATCTCGTCCATGTGGAAATACTTGGTCATCGAGCCGTCGTCGTGGGTGATGCGCACGGTGTTGCCGGCCGCGCCATTGTTCGGCGTAACGGTGACGCGACCGCCACCGAAGGCCACGATCGGATCGCCGACCTCGCCCTGGATATCCACACCGCCATGCGTGCGCCCGCCGCTTCGGCGGGTACCGAACTCGCCGCGACCTTCGCCCGCCTTGTCTGCGGCGTTGATCTGGTCGTTGCCCGGCGCCGGCCAGGTTGCGCCCTCGCCTCGCGCCTGTGGTGCCGGACGCTCGATGGAATTGCGCTGATTCTCCGGCAGTGCCAACTGGGCCTTGATCGCTTCACGGGTTGCCTCGTCGGCACGCCCGGTCACCTCCAGCGAGTTGGCCTGCTGGAAACCACGCACTGCCTCCTGGGTGTTCTTGCCGTAGATGCCGCTGTTGGTTTCCAGGGTATTGCCCTGCCCATCGCGGGCGCCCAGCTGGTTCAACGATTCCTGCATGGAGCGCACATCATCGCCACGCTCACCGCGCTGCAGCACGCCGTCGGCCAGCGCCGACGGACGCGACTGCGCGCCAGGCAGCGGCGCACTGGCGGTAATGCCACGGTCGGCGATCTCGATGGCCGAATACTTGCCCTGCCAATACTGGGTGAACGAGCTCGCCAGGTCGCGGTCGTTCATGCTGCTGATCGACTCGTAGGGCTGGCCGGTCACACGCTCGAAATCGCGCGAACTGATGTTGTTCACCAGGTTCTTGCGGGTGTCATCGCGCGAGAACTCACCGGTGGCGATGGCGCTCTGGATGGACGCATAACCGCCGCCACCCTGCTGGTGCGCCAGGTACATGTCCATGCCGTTGGGTTCAGCGGAACCAGACAGGAACGGGCGACCGGTCTTTTCCGAACGGTCGACGATCTGGTCGCGGTTGCGCTCGTACAGGTCGGCCGCGGCGCGGGTATTGGCGGCGGGGTCGAATTCGTGCCCGGTCAGCCCGAATTCCTTGGCCGTGGTCGGCACGAACTGGAACAGGCCCTTGGCACCGCTCTTGGTGTTGTTGGCATCCGGGTTGAAGTTGCCGCCGGTCTCGATATAGGCAAACCGCAGGAAATCTTCGCGGGGAATGCCGCTGCGCTCTGCCTGCTTTTCGATGATGTCGAGAACTTCTTTACGATCGTGGGTACTGGCCATCTTTGGCTCCTCAGGTGAAGTGCGGCCCATGCGGGCCGCTGGACGTCAACCGGACTCGATCCTTGAGTCATGTACAGGGCGGTCAACCGATGAAGCGGACTCAGGGCATATAGCGCTCTTTGTCCGCATTGAAGGTGTAGGTCAGGGTGTCGGCCGGGCCGAGCTCACGCAGCTTGCCCGGGCCGTCGATGGTTTTGCCCGACAGGCTCACAGTGAGCGTCGGCAGGCCACCGGAGACAGCGCCGAAGGCAAGCGTACCGGTACTGACGGCACACGGCGTCACGGCACCGTCCTCGCAGGAGGCCGAGTTGTCGTCGCCGGCATGGATGCTGCCGAGGTAACCCCAGCGGCGGAACGACAGCTTGTCCACGTTGTCCGGGTCGAACAGGAAGATGGCATAGCCGAACATCGCCACGCCCTCAGTGAAATCACGGGTGGGCACGGCCAGCAGCATGCGGCCATCGTCCAGCGCGTGGGTCTGCGCCTTGCGCCCGGTATCCAGCGGCTCCGACTGGTCGTTGCGGCCGAACTCGCCGACATAGCCGTCGGTGTCCAGCTGCACCCAGGTTGGCGCATCGGCGGTACCGCCTTGGACGAAGGTAGCCTGACCGATCGCCACATTGCCCGGCTCCATCATTCCGGCTTCGGCATCGGGGCCTTCCTCGCCCTCGGTCCTGCTGGTGAAGCCAGTGAAGTAATGCTTGCCCTTCAGGTCGAACGCCTGGCCATACCAGTAACTGACGATGGCGCCACCATCGACCTTGTAGCTGACCGCACCATCGCCGTCACGCTGATAGATCACGTACAGCACGCTGTCTGCTGAGGGGGGTTTGAGTGCAGTCATTGCAGAGTCCTTGTCATGTTCGGCGGCGGTCGATGCGGTATCGGGGGCCGCCGCTGTTCCTTTTGCGCCCGCATCGGAGGCGTTGCCACCGCAAGCGGCAAGCGTAAGTGCCAGCAGCGATGCAAGTGCAGTGTGATTGATGTTCATTCGTCCTCCAGGTGTTCCGCATTCGGGGGCACTTCGTACGCATCGGCAGGCGCGGGCAGAGAGCGATCAGCCACCATGTGCCATCCCCATCTGCTCCGGTGCTGGCTGCCGAACGGCCGGGGCCTGCTGCTGCGACGCGTCGCGCTGGTTGAGGTGCTGCACCTGCTGGTCAACCTGTTGCTGCCACATGCGTCCCATCGGAGACGCATACAGGTCCTGCGTTGCCACCCGCACACCGTCCGGATCACCAGCACGTGCCGCGTCGAGCAGCTGGGTGACATACGGATCCTGGCGGGCGACATTGCCGGGCGCATTGAACGTGATCGACGAATCGGCCGAAACCGACGCGACAGGCGATTTATCCGCCCTGGCTGCCGCCTCGCGCGCCTCGCGTGCGGCCGGCTCGCCCGCTGGTACCGGGTCGCGGAAATGGTCGACGCCATCCCGTACCCAGCCGACCGGTCCTCCGGCAACGAAGGTCACACCGCGACGGATGTTCATCACGTCGCCGCGATAGTCGGCAATCATGCGTGAATGCTCGTCCGCGCGCCCGCGCGCCTGCGGATCGTCGAGTACCGACACGTGCGGCGTACCGTCGGAGTCGGTGGGCATGAAGTTGCTCATTTTGTGCGCGCCGAATGATCGCGCTGCCGCTGCGATCGGAACGTCGGGAACCAGCAGGTCCGAAAACCGGTTTTCGAAATAGCCGGACTGATGCAGGACGTCGATTTCCTTTTCCTTGGCGTAGGTGATCACCCCGCCATAGTGCGGACTGGCTGCACTGACCACGTCGGTGGCCAGAACATGATTGCGCACGCGATCGTTCGGGCCCGCGCCAATGCCTTTATCCAGGCTGGCGGCACCGTAGGCATTGAACGTCTCGCCGCGCAGGTCGAAATGATGCGCCGTCACCTGCGCCAGCGTGCCGCCCAGCGAGTGGCCGGTGACACTGACTTCCGGCGCAGACTTGCCCGGCCGCGCACCTATCGTCTGCGCCTCTTCAAGCGCCTTGCGGGTCAGCGCAATGGCATCTTCGGCCTGCGGATTGGTCCGCCCCAGCACCATGGCACCGTCGGCGATGACCGCGTCTTTCCAGATCTCCTCGGTGCCGCGATGGGAGACGATCAGGTCGCCGCCATCAAGCTTCTCGTAGATCGTGCCCTGGTAGCCGGTTCGCAGGTTCTCGACATGTTCGACGACACGGTAGATGGTGCCGTTGATGGATACATTCGCATCCTCGCCGGTCGGCCGGCCAACGGCCCTGTCTTCATAGACATGGTTGGCGAGGTTGGCGTAGTCCCGCGTGGTGACGGTCATGGCGTCGTCTCACGGGCGGACAGCGTGATGGTGAAGAACTCGTCGCGCTTGTCAGCGGACACCGCCTGCAGGTGCTCGCTACCGAAATCTCCGAATTCCCTCTGCTCGTAACTCGGGTAGTAGCCCTTCCAGAAATAGCGGGTCTTGCTGCCGGCGGCGATGATCTGCTGCGCCGGCAGGCCCGCCACGAAGCGGGTGCCGGCCTGGCCGGCATGCGCGCGCAGCCTGACCCGCGCCTCGGTCAGGGCCCAGCGGCAGACACCGCGGCCGTAGTAGTCCTGGTCCAGGATGGCATCGGTATGGATGGTGCCTACGTACTCCGTATCCGACACCCGCGACAAGGCGAAAGGTTCGTGGCTGGCGATGGTCGGTACCGCCCCGGAGAGCGGCTGGAGCTTGCCGCACTGTGCCGCGTTGATGACGTCGAACTGGGCGGTTCCTTCGACCACCGCGAACGGGCCCGGTGCATTGGCCAGTGTCACGCGGATTTCGTAGGCGCGCCGCGGGTTCGGATTCAGCGTGCGCAACGGCGGGGTGGCGCGGGTGTCCGCGGCAGTGGCATTCATAGGGGTATCAGCTCGGTACGGGCCGCCACAGGCGGTCAGAGGCAGGTAGGCGGCGCAGGCAAGCAGGGATATGACCCAGCGGGTGCTGCGCGAACGGGATGCGGAGGCGATACGCGCCTTGACCGGCGCGGTGTTAGGCCGTGGCATAGCGCTCAAGGAAGCCCCCTTGAACGCGGGGCGCATGCAGCCACGCCGGCCATCAAGCCTTCTTCGCCTGGTTCAGCGAATGTACTCATGCTTCACATCCGTCCCAGGAATACACAGCCATGTGCCTCTCCAAGCGCCAATCCGGCGCACTTCCGTCTGGATTTTAGCAGCCCCCAAGGGCGGCATGCGTCAAGAAAAAGTTGCGGAAGTGCGCTACATCGCATTTTCACGCACACCTAACAAACCTTACTCGGCACCCTTGCAGCCTATCGCGTGGAACGACATCTGCTCGCATGCAGGCCACCCCAGATCAGCAGGGCAAAAGATGATGCAGCATTCCGGCGATTGCGGTCAGGAATCGCTGCCGGCCACTCATCAACCCGGCCCTTGCACTCGACCGATGGTCGCCACTGGCCCCAGTGGCGACTCGGCCCATCTCATATCAATCGCGTACTGAACAGATTTCCTTGACGACCCAGCACTGTTCACCACACCTCTTCAAGGCTCTGTCTTTTGCAGCTTCACGACGCGATGCCGTATTCAACGACACTTCCATCGTGAATCTGTCTGGCCCATGCACAACCACCGCGCACCGCCCAGCCACCGAGGCCCTGGCCTTGCAATCAATGCCCCCGGCCTGCTCACAGGATTGAATCGCCAAGCGATCCGCCTCGTCTTCGCTCCTGGCATCAAAGGACCATCCAGACACATCATTCTTGCCTGTCGCGATGCTGCCCCAGGGATAGCGAGGCCGAGGTCCACTCTGGGGAGGGGGACCATTAGGACTCAAGCCCACGCCTTGTGCGGCTCGACTCATCGCTTCCTGAGCACCGGCATTTCCTGCTGCCAAGAGGCCAAGGAATACAACGACCCCAATTACCTGTCTCACTTCGATACTCCCGAGATAAGCGAGCCCATACTGATCGCGAACTGCTTTCTTCCGTGCGGCTTCACGACGCGATGCCGTATTCAACGGCACTTCCATCGTGAATCTGCCTGGCCAAAGCCAAGGACCTGCCCAGCCCTGCCAGATCGCGCAGGTCTATCAAAGACCCGCGCATCCTTCAAACACGATCTTGCAGTCGGGCCCACAGGTCCTAAGCGCCTCCCGCCGAGCGGCCCGCTGGCTCTTCGGCGTAATGTAATACTTGCGAGCATTTGGGCCGGCCGCAACTGCAGCGCAGGCATTGCCGAACGTCTTCATCACTTGGCAATTCTGCGAACCGCGTGCGGTGCAGTCGGCGACCGCGAGTTGGCGCGCTTCCTCCTCTGTTCTGCCCGAGAAGGTCCAGCCCAGTGTCTTATCGTCTCCCCTGGCCCACGCCCCCCATCCATCCGGTGGAGCCCTCCTGGTATCACCCACCCCATGCGCCGGCAGAAAAACGCTGTTGTACTGAGCGGTACCAGCTTCTTGCGCAAGCGCCAGCATTGGCAGCAACAGGGTTGTGGCAATCAAAATTCGATACGACGAAGTCATACGTCACTCGTAGATGTTCTGCCGGCATTCTGACGCGGTTTCTGAACCCATTCCTGCCCCCGCCCCACCTGTTGTCTCACGGGACTGACGCACCAAGGGGCCAAGCTGTCGCCCTGATGCAACGCCCCAGACCAGCAGGGCAAAAGATGATCCAGCATTCCAGCGATTGCGGTCAGGAATCGCTGCCGGCCACTCATCAACCCGGCCCTTGCACTCGACCGATGGTCGCCACTGGCCCCAGTGGCGACTCGGCCCATCTCATATCAATCGCGTACTGAGCAGATTTCCTTGACGACCCAGCACTGTTCACCACACCTCTTCAAGGCTCTGTCTTTTGCAGCTTCACGACGCGATGCCGTATTGAATGCCACATCTGTCGTAACTCTACTTGGCCCATGCACAACCACCGCGCAGCGCCCCTGCACCGAGACCCTGGCCTTGCAGTCAATGCCGCCGGCTTGCTCACAGGACTCAATCGCCAAGCGATCCGCCTCATCTTCGCTCCTGGCATCAAAGGACCATCCAGACACATCGCGCTTGTCCGTTGCAATGCTGCCCCACGGATAGCGAGGGCGAGGTCCACTCTGGGGATAGGGGCCATTAGGACTCAAGCCCACACCTTGTGCGGCTCGACTCATCGTCTCCTGAGCACCGACATTTCCTATTGCGATGATGCCAAGGAATACAACAATCCCAATTACCTGTCTCATTTGGATACTCCCGAGATGATCGAGCCCATACCGATTGCGAACTGGCATGGAGAGTCATCACGAAGGAAACGCAACAATCGCTGCCGCATGCGACTGTCAAAAACCCTCAATCGGTTTCGGCCAGGATGGGTACTGCTCCTTGTGAGGCGAGTCCCCCACAAGGAGCCTGCGTGAAAAGGTGAGCTACTCGGCTGCTGATTCGCATCACCCTATGGAAACCAGCTGATCACTTATGCGCACTCGTCCTCATCGGTTCTGCCAGAAGTCCAGGCTCAAGGCAGAGCACATCCTTCGAACATCACGCGGCATTCAGGGCCGCACTCCTTGAGCGCAGTCTTCCGCACTTTGTCAAGGGAACGGCGTGGCAGCGACAGGAAGTTGCGGTCCGACTGCCCGACCACTACCACTGCACAGGAATTGGAGAACGTATTCACAACCCGACAGTTGCGCGATCCGCGGGCCAAGCAATCCTGGACGGCAAGATTGCCCGCCTGATCCTCAGAGTTTCCATTGACTGACCAACCGAGCTGAAGATCATCTCCCCTTGCAACGGCTCCCCACTTCCTCGGGGGCTGCCGGGTATCTCCCGCCCCGTGGGCAGGCAGGAAAACCGAATTGTACTGAGGGGTGCCAGGTTGTTGTGCAAAGGACGTTGACGTCATGAAGTAAGCCATCAGAGCCAGCGCCGGTCCGAAGCATTTCATAATTTATTCCTCTGACCCTTATCTACCCAATCCTGCTGGAAGTCCGACTTCTGACCACTGCTGTTACGGCCCACGTTGCCGAAGCTCGAGTTGGCCACGAACTGACCCAGCGTACCGTTGAAGAACATTGCCGCGATCGGCGGTGCCATGACCATCAGGACTGACATGAGCAGTCCAACACCACCCTGCTGAACGGCAGCAGACTTCAAACCACCACCGAAGCCGACCGCGCCTCCAAAAAGGTCCGTGCCCGACAGCAGATAGGCCGTCACCATGGCGATCGCGGTACGGGCGACCAGTGCCGTAGCGACCGATACCATGAAGGAAAGCACCGCCATCGAGAACATGGTCCCAATTCCATACAGAAGCCAGCGCTTGAACAGCTCCTTGGTCTGGTCGAAGAGCAGGCACAGGATGAAGATGGGACCAAAACCCACGAACAACACCAGGGCGATCTTGTAGAGCAGCAGCATGGCACCGCCGATCACCGAAGGGCCGGCGATGCCGATGCCGGTCAGGTTGGTCACCATCCTCTGCTCCTCAGCGTTTTCAGTGCTGCCATCAACAGGGAGGGCATCGACCATCGCAAAGATCAGTCCCATCGTCCGCAGGTTGTCGTCAATCGAGTCTTCAACATCACCATCATCGTCAGCAACGACCCGATGAATCTCGTTCGGCAGGGTCCTGGTGAGGAAGTTGGTCAAGTTGACGCCAGCAAACGACATCGAGGAGGCTGCGATCACGATGAGAAACGCGCGCAGCGACCCCACCACCAAGCCCATGAGCGACTCACGGCTCCGGCCAGTGACGATCAGGAAACCCTGCATCAGTACCCATAGGGTAAGCAGAGTCAAGGCAATACCGCTGACCCAGCCCATCGTCCGTGTCAGGAGTCCTGCCTGGAAACTGTCGATGCGCCCATTGATGAAGTTGAGCAGGATTTCAAAGAATGCCCACTGTGTGAATTGGCCCAGATCGATGCCGTTCATCAAACTACTCCTGATCCTTAGAGGCCTGGGATGCTGAGACCAGTCGGCACATTGACGCTGCCGCTACCCTTCAGCGCATTGCGCGTCAGTGCGGCACGGGCATTCTGGATGTGGGCGACGCGGGCGTCATAGGCAGACATGTATGTCCGGTAGCGATCACGGTCGTTGTCCATCAGTGCCGTCAGCGCCAGTAGTTCATTGGTGTTGTACTGGACGTTGGCGTAGTCGTCGGCGGTAAGCGCACGCCTGCGATCCTCGAGCTGCTTGAGTCGGTCATAGTTTTGCTGTGCACGCTCGAACATGCGCATCGAGAAGCGATACTGCGCCAGCTCGGTCTGCGCAGCGGCCGTGCACAGCTGCTGCTGCTGCTGGCCGAGGGTGGTGCTTGCGCCTGCCGTGCAAAGCTGGTCCATGACGATGTTCAACGATGTCGGCTGGGTCGCATTGAGCGCCTCCTCCCCGGACGGCGTCGCGATCATCTCCGGCGTCGTCGTGTTCGAACGCGGAGCCACACGCAGTTTGCGGTTGACGTCGTTGAGCTGGCCGGTGACCGTGCCGTTGTTGCCAATGCGGTCGCGCACCTCGGTCAGGCGCCCGGTGACGGTGCCGTTGCTGCCGATGTTGCCGTTGATGTCGCTGAGCCGGTCCTGGGTCTTTGAGTCGCTGACCTGCCATGCCGCCATGGCGGCACCGGTTCCCAGCAACGAGACGATGGCCAGCGAAAGGATGACCCATTTGTTGGCGCGCGGCATGGCCAGGGAAGTACCGAATGTCTGCTTCCATGCATGGCCGAAGCTCGGCTGGCGATCGTTACGGCGATGTCCTTGCTGGTTCATGGTTCACCTCTGCTGTTCTTCACTTCGTCTGGTTCGGGGAATCGCCGCTCAGCGCAGGACAGCGCGGCGGCCAGGGGTACCACTGCTGCGGTTGCCGGATCGTCCAGATCCTTTGCGGTTCTCGTAGAACGCCGGCAACCACTCCTCGGGTGTCAACTCGTCACGATCCACTTCCAGGCGCTGGGATTGATCGTTCAGGACCTTGTCGAGAATTTCGATGTTGTCGGTGCTGGCACTGATCACGGCCAGTGCATCGTCCATGCCGCGGAGGTTCAACTGGCACACGGTAGAACCATGGCCCTGCTTGACCAGGAAGCTGCGCGAACGTTCATCGAGGCTGACCACGACCTCGAACTCCGCCTCGGTCAGTTTCAGGCCTTCCATGTAATCCTCGCGGGAGGCACTGGGATTGGGCAAGAGGATCAGCGTGGCGGTCTGCTCGATCAGCGCGGCGGAAATATCGCTGGCCAGCGCGTCTTCCGGGCTCTGCGTAGCGAAGATGCCCAGGCCGTTCTGTTTACGGATGGTCTTCTGCTTGTTCTTGGCGAATTCCTTCAGCGCCCCGCCACCGTCGAGGATCTTCCAGAACTCGTCCATCACGTAGATCAGCGGACGACCGTCGATCAGTTCTTCCAGCCGGTGCAGCAGGTAGTTGATGACCGGCACACGCACTTCCACGTTGTCGATCACATCGGTGTAGTCGAAGCCGATGATGTTGGCGCGCTGCAGGTCGATGATGTCGGTTGGATTGTCGAACACCCACCCCAGCGTATTGCCGGTAGTCCACTTGCGCAGGCGCGCATAGAGGCCGTCATCGCCCATATTGGGCAGACTCTTCTGGAAGTTGGACATCGAACGCAGGTGCATCGGCATGTCCAGCATGCTTTCCACGGCGCGGAAGATATCCTCTTCCTCACGCGCGGTGTAACTGGTCTTGCCGGCCAGCACCTTGATCAAGTCGCCCAGGAACTGGACATTGGCATCATTGCGCTCGCACTGGAACGGATTGAAGCCGGTCGGCTTGCCGTTGTCCAGGGCCAGGTAATTGCCACCGCAGGCGCGCACGAAGATCTCCGCACCGCGATCCTTGTCGAAGAAGAAGATAGTCGGCGCCGGTTCGTACTTCTGCACCTGGCTGAGAAGGAAATTGATCAGCGCGGTCTTGCCAGTACCGGACTTGCCGATGACCATGGTGTTGCCGATGGCCTTCTCACCCAGCGAATTCTCAGCCGGGTGGGTAGCATGGAAGTTGAAATAGTAGGGCTGGCCATTGGTGGTCTGCAGCACCGTCAGGCACTCACCCCAAGGATTGTTGTCGCGCTTGCCAGTAGCAAAATTGTGCAGCGGCGACAGCCCGAGGAAATTCAGCGAGCTGACGTTGGCCAGGCGTGTACGGTATTTCCAGTTGGCCGGCAGCTGCGAATAGAACGATGAGCAGACCGCCAGGTCTTCCTTGGTCGAAACGAAGCCTGCGTTGGACAGCTCAGCCCGCGTTGTCGCCAGATTCTGCGACAGCGTTTTCTGGTCCTCAGCGTACAGCGCCATGATGAAGTGGTATTCACCCAGCACGAAATTGCCCGAGGCAACCTGGTCCATGGCATGGTCCATCTCGGAGATCTGACTGACGGCCTTGTCACCCGAGGAAATCATCATGCCCTTGGTACGCTCGAGCACCTTCAATGCATCCTGGCGCCCCATCGGACTGAAGGAATGGGTGATGACGTACTCAAAATCCAGGTACTTCAATCCATTGAGGATGCCTGGATAGGTACCATCGGTGTATTCCTTGATGTTGAGGATGGCACCGTAGTGATTGCGGCCACTGGGTGTATTGATGACGTAGTCACCCGATTTGGCCGAGAACATATGCCGCGAGACCGGCAGGTACTCGTTGACCGAGGCACGCAATACCGGCACCGGCTCATCAATGCGGTTGAGCAGATAGCCGAAGAACGTCAGCACCTCGGAAAACACCACGCCGTTGTCCGCTTCATACATGGACAGCCGGTGGGGCGCGTAGTCCTTCAGCACGGCTTCCACGTTGCCGGCAAGCTCCATCAGCTTGTTGATGGACTGGTCCTGTTCGGACTGCAGGCGACCGATGTCACTGGAGCGCTCGACGAACTTCTTGCCCACCATGATCGGGCGATAGATCATGGTCAGGTACAGCTCGTTCTGCATGATCTTCTGAGATGACAGACGATCGTAGTATTCGTCGGACATCTGCTGGTTGAAGACCTGGTCGTACTTGCTGCGGATATCCACGCGGCCACGGCGACGGATGTCGTGCACCCAGAAGGCGACATTGACGAAATCCGGCGCACGCAGGGTCTGCAGCATGCGGTTGAAGGTGTTGTGCTTGTGCTCCAACTCCCACTCTTCGCGGCCAACGAACGGCAGCCCATCCAGGCGCCAGACGATCAGGAAGTCGCCACCGGTTGTCTTCACCACGTGCGGAGACACGTGGGAAGACAGCGGGATGAAATCGGCGATGGAGGTGTCTGGCGCCTGCATGGGGCTAATCCGTCTTCGTGTCTTGGAGAGTGGGTCTGTAGCTGTTCGGGGTGAACACCCACATGCCATTGTGATGCTTGATGTTGCGTACCCTGGCCCGGAACGTCCAGCGCAGGCCCAGCATGCGGAAGATCATCTCGTCCTGCCGTGCCATCTGCCGCATCACCATGATGACCACCGGCAGAAGCAGCAGGTAGTACATGTTGAAGTAGAAGCCCATGAGCAGGCACGAGCCGGCGGCGATCGCGAAGGGCAGGTAAGGCACCCCCAGGAACATCGCCGGCCGCGTGCAACCGCGGAAGAGCGCGTCCTTACGCATACTGCAGCAGCTGACCCATGACGCTGATCGTGCTGGAATTGGTGCCGATGTTGCCCACGTTGTCCGGCAGCAGCATGTTGGCGATCTGCGCGGCGGCGCCGATCAGGAAGCCACCGATCAGGACAGGCGCCACATCACTGATGCGCTTGTGGTTGAAGGCGATCTGGTAGCCGGCGAAGATCACCGCGATGGTTACCACGGCAATCGAGGCGATGTTCAGCAGCGAATTGAGATTGGTGAAGAAGCCGGTCACGCTGGACTGTGCGCCCGACGGATCCTGGGCACTGGCAACGAGCGGCAGCATGCACAGGCTGGCCATGGCGATGGCGGCAACGGTGCGACGGGCGTTGGTGATGTTGGCATCGTGCTTCATGGTGGGTCTCTTCTGTTGAATGGAAAGGGATACTGCGGAGTTGCCAGGCTGCGGGGGCAACCTGTGAGGCGTGGTGCTAGAACACCAGCGCAGCGTCGCGCGGCGGCGCTGCGATTGCCGGCATGGCGGAGACAGGTCCCCCCGCTGCGCCGGTGGAACCTGGAGTGGCTGTAGGAGCCGGCTGTGCAGCCTGCCCTGCGCCGGGCCAGACATTGGGGCCAGCGCCCATTGGCTGCACGCGCACCGGCGCGTCATTGACCGGCATCACGTCCGCAACCCGCGCGCCGCCGAAAGCAGCTGGCACAGGCGCCGTTGCAGGCGCGGGAAGGGGCTGCGACGCGTTCTGGACCGCACCCGGCATCGGCAGCACGCGTGCAAGCGCGGCTTCCTCGACCCGCCGCGCCAGGCGTTCCGCCGCCTCATCGCGCACAGCGCGACGATACGTCGTCGTCGTGCCGGTGGGCACGCCGTTGCGGATGACCGGAATGGCGGTGGTTGCCACGGCCTGCATGTTCTGGCCGCCCACACCGCGCCAGGACGTCATTACCTTGTCCACATAGCCGTGACGGAAGCCGGTAGTGAAATTGCCGGAGTAATAGCAACTGAAGGCCTTGCCCCAGTCCTGACCGGAGCGCGCATAGCACTCGGCCAGGATGCGCGAACCCGCCTGCAGGTTCGGACACACGTTGAATGCCTTCTCGTAGCTGTCCAGACCGTGCCGATTGAGGTTGTACCGGTTTACCTGTGCGATGCCGAGGGAAAAATTGTAGCCCTCGCGTTCCAGCATGCGACTTGTAGACACCGCTTCGGCGAGGTTCTTCGGCTGGCGAGCAAGCCGCCCACCCACTACGCCGATGGCGAAGGGGTTGAACGAAGACTCGACGTTGACCACATGGCGCATGACTTCCGCAGGCACAGCCAGATCGGCGCAAGCCATCATTTCCAGTCCAGGCAGCATGCCATCCTCCTTTTGCCATTCGCACGATTTGCCACGCGCTTGCCTGTAGGCGCGCATGGTGACAGCCGGGAAGCAGGATGCAGACTCATGCTGCCAGCCCTCGTGTCGGATCGAAATCGATACCGGTGATGAAGCGGCGCCCGGCGTGCGCCTTGATGTGAACCACCACGTCGATGGTGAGCTTGAGCAGGCGTTTGATGACCTCGAATTCCAGGCCCGAGCCTTCCGCCGACGCTTTCACCATCAGCGCCAGCTGGTCCCAGGTCTGCGAGGTGCTGCCTGCGTGGCAACTGGTAATCGAGCCCGGGTGCCCGGACGCGCAATTGCGGATGAAGTAGAAAGACTCATCGCCACGCAGCTCGGCGAGGATGATCCGGTCCGGCTTCATGCGCAGGCACGCTTCCATGCACGACTTGGCGCTCGTATTGCTGGTGCTCTGGCCACCCTTCGAATACAGAAGATGCACCACGTTGGGCTGCTGCAGGAACAGCTCGCGGGCATCCTCGATGGTGACCAGGCGCTCGTTGTGTGAAATATGGTTGACCAGCGACTTCATGAACGTGGTCTTGCCGCTGCCGGTGGCACCGGAAACCACGATGTTTTTGTGGTACTGCACGGCCTTCTTGAAGAAGTTCGCGTAGTCGCGCTGCGCGCGCAGCTCGACCAGCTCCCTGTCATGGTCGCCAAGCGTGGGAGCCTGCTCGAGAATCTCACCGAAGAAGCCATCTTCCTCATACTGCTCCAGCGTCTTGCCAAAGCGCGCCGGCAGACGGATGGTGATCGACACGCGGCCGGCATCGCATGCCGGCGGAATGACGAACTGCGCGCGCTGCCCGGTAGGGAAGGTCAGCGATACCATTGGATCGGCATCGGTGATGCGCTGCCCTGTGTTGCTTTCGTTGACGACAGCAGTACAGAACTGCCGCGCGCGCTCAAACGTCAACGACGGAACTTCCAGCCGCTGCCAACCTGCCCGGGTTTCCAGGTACAGCTCTCCCGGCCGGTTGATGCAGATCTCGGTCACATCGGACGAATGCATGTGCTCGCCGATCCCAAGGATCTGGTACTGGTAGTCCAGGAAAGTGCTGGACACCCGGGCGGTAGCGGATTCGGCGTTCATTTCTTCTGCAGGATGCTGCTCAGCGGATCACGGAAGAGAAGTCGACGTCGCGTGCAACGTAGACATTCACAATCGTGCCTTGGTTGATGGTAACGGTCGGCGGACGCGTCATGTTGCGCTCCATGGCGAGATTGGCCATCCGCTCCATGGTTCGCGCGGTGGCACTCTCATAAGGGTTCTGCACCACCGCTCCATTGACGATGGTCGACGTCTGCGGGCCGTTCTCTGCAGCGGCATACTTGAAACCATCCGCCAGGATGCTGATCAGCAGCGATGAGGCGATACGCTGTCCCCAGTGGGCATTGTAGTAACCCGGGCTGCCGGCCGAACCAAGCATGTCCACGCCGGGACTGCTCATATTGATGTCCAGTCCGGTCGGCGTGGTGATGCGATCCCATACGATGGCCACGCGGTTGCCGATCATGCCATCTGCACCGTACGAACCCTGCACCTTGGAACCGCGGGGCAGCAGCAGGCGCTGGCCGTCGACCGAGTACACCGGCTCGGTGACTACACAGGAGGTATAGCCAGGGAAATCGGAAATCACCCGCGCCTGCAGCACGCAACGGATATAGGTGCCGCGCAGCAGCAGGGTATTGGGCTTGTAGAGTGGCTGGGCGCTGGTCGGGCCATCGACCACACCGCGCGATGCCGGCCCCTGACCGGCAAAGGCTGCACCCAGGCCACCAGCAGTGGGCTCGCCACCACCACTGCGCTCAGCCGCAGCGGCATCGCCCATGCGACGTTCAAGCAGGCTGGGCCCGCGCTCGGCCTGCTGCTGCCCCATACCTGGCATGGAACCCATTGAACCCATGCCGCGGCCGGACTGCGATTCGTCGACGAGCGGCAATGGCGGCAATTCCTCCATCGGCGCGGCGGACTGTGCCGTTGCGCGCTCCGGCGGCAACGCTGGCAGATCGCGCGGTGCCGCGGGAATCACGACTTCCTGGCGTGGCGCCTTTGCGGCCGGCTTGTCAGGCGAGGACAAGCCACCGGAGAAGATCCAAGCCGCCAGGCCCGCCAGTACGATGACGATGATGCCGAGGAACAGCAGGGCCTTGCGGTTCAGTCTCTGGACGTCATCGGCGCGCAGGTAGGGGCCTTCAGCGTCGAGCTCCGGTTCGACAGCCGCACGTCGGGTATACGGGTTGTCGAGCGGGCGCGGCTCCGGCGCCGGATCGACGTGTTCATTCGGTGGAATCTGGTTCACTGCTCCGGTCTCCTGCGCAGGGCAATCGCGTTGTCGCCGTGGCGCACGACGAGGTAGGCATAGGTGCCATGGACGACAATCGTGTCTCCTTCCACGGTCGAGTTGACGATGAACTCGTCGCCGGACTCGCTGTCACGCGCGAAGACCGCCGGGAAGTTGCCGCTCGGGAATCGGCTGCGGTCGCCCATGCGGATGTACGTGAAGCTGCGATCGTCATACACCGAAGACGGGACCAACCAGGTCGGCTGGCGCTTCTTGTACGTGTAGTCGTAGCCGTAGTAGTAGTCGCGACCGGGAACCAGACGGGTATCAAGGGCCGCCACCGGTGCGTCGGCCTCCTTTTCCTTCTTGGCGCTGAACTCAGTATCGGCTGGATAGACAAGACGGACCTTGTACTGGACGCCGGAGGCCTTGGCGTCATCCAATGCGCGCCAGCTCGTTGCCACAACCTTCAGTTCGAAGATGTAGGAATGGGCTGCCGTCCGCACCAGCAGATTGGTGTCCACGTCGACATTCTTCGGCTTCAGGTAGAAGACGTTCTCACGGCGACTGATCTCCCAGCCGCCGCCGAACCCACTACTGTAATCCAGTATCTGCTCATGGGGACTCAGTTCGATCTGGGTGGTGATGCCCAGGCCGGTCCGTACCTGGTAGATGCGATCCGGTGCGTACTCGTAATCCTCGATGACCTTCGCCGCTGCCGGCGCGACAGCGCCTGCACACAACAGCAATGCCAGCCCCGCGCGCAGCAACGACTGCAACGTCCTACTCATCGTTCAACTCCCCCTTGTGCGGGCACGTAGCCGGTCTGCTCGGCCGGTTGCGGCGGCGATGCGCCAGAATTCACTGTGCCAGGCGGCAGAGCCTGCGCTGGCGGGTTGGTCGCGCCGCCGGGATAGGACGGATCCACCGGCTGGCCGGGCATTGGCGCCGCCCCCTGCGCAGGCGCCTGCGCCTGCGGAGCGGTGGCATACGGCACTGCGGCCGGAGCGCTGGGGGCCGGGGCGAAATCGTTGTCGACGCGGTAGTTCACCACCCGGAAGCTCAAGGGATTGAGCAACCGGTCTTCGTCGGCCAGACGCAGTTCTGGATCGTAGATGAATTCCAGCGTTGCGATCTTGTTGTCCAATGGCTCGGAACGGCCGGTGCTCTTGTCGAACACGCTGCGCTGGAAGCGCACGGTGGCACCGGTCGGACGCCGGCCCTGACCGCCTCCGATCAGGACGATGCTGGTGATGCGCACATGCAGCGCGCGCGATGCACCATAGATCCGATACGGGCGGGCCGGGTTCGCCTCGGAGTGCAGGTTCGTATAGTCCGGCGCCACGGCCGGGCCAGCCATCGACAGCGTGGTCCGCCAGTTGCGCTGGCCGATGAGCCCTGAGTCATACGATTCGCGCGCCAGCACGAACTGCGCGACGTTGCTCTTGTTGATGGCCTCTTCGGCGGTGACATCGCGGTCGCCGAAATTGCCGCGCAGGCGCGCAACGGTGGCCGAGCCGGTGTAAGGATCAGCCATGACCAGATAAGGAACGCGCTCCTTCAGCGGCAGGAACAGCAGGTAACCCGCAGCCAGCAGGACCGACATCAGCACGGCACACCAGGCCACCGTCCACGCGCGGCGCTCGCTGCGGCGCGAACGCTCGGCCAGAGAGATCTCATAGCTGACGCCTTGCGAGACAGCGTTCTCGACGGCTGCGGTATCGGTCTTCTTCTTTCCAAACATGCGAGTTCCTCAGCGTGCCGGAGTCGGCGACGTCGGTGCGATTCCCGCCGCAGGGAGAGGCTCCACCTCGGTCGAACCGCCCGCCACGCTCACGATGATGCGCGATTGCTCCACCGATACCACCACACCCTGCCCTGCGTAGGCGCGTGAAAGTTCGGCAGCCGCTTCGACAATGCTCGTGGTGCGGATGTCACCTACCGGCAGATACAGCGTGTAGTCGTTCGGGTGCAGGTAGGACAACGTCATTCCCCCATCTTTCGCCCAGCGCGTCAGCAGCCCCTTGAGGGTGCTGTCGGTGGGTGAGGACTGATAGATATACGTCTGCTGCAGGGGGATGGCGTGGGTGACGTCGGACAACCGGTTCACCGGCCTCCACTTGCCACGCGGTTCGGGTGCAGGCGGCGTGACACAACCGGCCAGGAGAACCGTCATCGAGACAACAGCAACAGCAATCAAATTCCGGCTAGGCATCCTGCGGCTCACGAAATCACCATTCACGGGTTACGAATCCATGCCAACAGACCACGACGACGCCATGCAAGGCATCGACGTTCTGCTGAGAGAGCTATGTCTGCGCAGTACATCCCTTCGCCTGCGGCAATGCCGGCGCCAGGAACGTGCGCAATGCGATCACGTCCACAGGTCAGGCCTGCGACGCGTTCCCCAAATCTATGCATGCGATCATGAAATTTCCATTTCTCCTGCTCAATCCCTTGTCAATCAGGATGGTCCCTACCTGCATCGGTACCTCCCCAGTACCGGTGCGAATGGGCGCCATCTTATGGTTGCGAAGAATATCGAGGTAGCCGTGCTCATGTTGTGAACTAGATCCCGCAAATTCACAAACGTAAATGTGACGAACTTCTCAGATATAATCTTTCCTAATCAGAATACAGCGAAATCGTGACAGTTGCCTACTGCAAGTGAGCAGAAATTCACAGTCAGCATATTCCTGACGAATCTGGCACCATTCCCAGCCCCGCCCAAGGGCTGATGACTCAGCAGGTGTGAAGTGGATCACTCCAGGATGGAAGAATTCGTTGCAAATGCGGCCTTGCTCGCGGGCCATTTGACCCAGCAGTGCGAGAAGGCTGCCGCCGCTCAGGAGGCGTCCGCGCAGCAGTTGCAACGCGCAGCGACCGAAGTGGGCCAGGGCGTAGCCAGCGGACGTGCCGAACTCGCACAGAGCGCTCGTGCCGCCGTGCGCGAGGCACTGTCGCAGGAAATCCCCGCAGCGGTTGAAGCCATCGGTGACACGGGTGATCGACTGGCTGCGCTGGCCGAACAACTGTCGCGCGAACAGGCGGCGATGGCGGTACGCCTGCGCATGCTCACCTGGAAGGCCCTGGCCGCACTGAGCGTGGGCGCGGTGGCGATCATCGGCTGCACCGCCTACTTTGCCCAGGCCAACGTCCAGCGCGCCCAGCAGGCCAAGGTCGATGCGCAGGTTCTCGAAGCCCTGCAGCAGGTCGCGATCACGTCCTGTGACGGCCGCCCCTGCATCAAGCTGGAAGACGGCCTGCAGCGCTGGCGCAAGAATGATGAGTACGTTCTGATTGAAGCACGCGCCAACGCCGCTGCGAGCGGCAAGTAGAAGCAATCGCTGCCAGATCCATGATTGGCCGGTAGCAACACCCATCCAGCAAGAGCCATTGTCCGGGTCGAAGGAACTGCCTTGAACACCAAACGCCTTGTCATCTGCGCTGTATTGGCCGCACTGCTGTCGATTGCAGCGATCTACCTGGCCAGCTATCTCTCCGTGCTGTTCTTGGGACTGGACACCCGCGTCAGCGGCTTTGGTACCTTCTTCGACTACATGCGCAACATCGATCACCCACGCGTACAGCCGTACGCATGGCGGATCAAGGTGGCGGGCTGCGTTGCGTTCGGACTGATGTTCCTGCTGTGGGCAGGCATCACCATCATGCTGTTCAAGCTGCGCAGCCACAGCAACATCCATGGCCAAGCACGCTTTGCCAGCATGATGGACCTCGCAGGCAAGGGCTTTTTCAAGAGCCCGGATGACGGCATCGTGCTGGGCCAGATGAACGGCAAGCTGCTGCGCCTGTCTGGTCAGCAGTTCGTCATCCTTGCTGCACCTACCCGCTCCGGCAAGGGTGTCGGCGTGGTCATCCCCAACCTGCTTGACTACCGCGAATCGGCGGTCGTTCTGGACATCAAGCAGGAGAACTTCGACCTGACCTCCGGCTGGAGAAAATCGATCGGCCACGAGATCTACCTGTTCAATCCCTTCGCCGAAGATCGACGGACGCACCGCTGGAATCCGCTGACGTACGTATCCAGCGACCCGGCATTCCGGGTGTCGGACCTGCAAGCCATCGCCGCCATGCTGTACCCGGACGGCGACGACAAGGACAAGTTCTGGACCAGCCAGGCGCGCAATGCATTCCTTGCCTTCACCCTCTACCAGTTCGAACTTCGGGATGCGCTCGGCGGTACCCCGTATCCGACGCTTGGCGCCATCCTGCGGCTGTCTTCGGGTGATGGCGGTGAATTGAAGCCGTACCTGCAGAAGCTCACGGAATCTTCGTTCCTCAGTTCCCAGGCGCGCGCCGCCTTTGCCGGCCTGCTGTCACAGGCCGACGTGACGTTCGCCTCCATCATTGGTTCGTTCCGCGAACCGCTCAACCCATGGCTCAACCCAGTACTGGACGCAGCGACCAGTGCCGATGATTTCCGTCTTGATGACGTCCGCCGCAAGCGCATGACCATCTACGTCGGCATCCAGCCCAACAAGCTGGCCGAGAGCCGGCTGATCGTGAACCTGTTCTTCAGCCAGTTGATCAACGTCAATACACGCACGCTCCCGCAGAACGACAAGTCGCTGAAGCACCAGTGCCTGCTGCTGATGGACGAGTTCACCTCGATCGGCCGCGTCGACATCATTTCCAAAGCCGTTGCGTATATGGCCGGCTACAATCTGCGGCTGCTGCCCATCATCCAGTCGATGGCACAGCTTGACGCCGTGTATGGCAAGGAGCTGTCGCGTACCATCATCACCAACCATGCGCTGCAGATCATCTACGCACCACGCGAGCAGCAGGATGCGAACGACTACTCCGAAATGCTGGGCTACACGACGGTGCGCCGCCGCTCGCGGACCCATTCACGTGGTAGCGCCCGCTCTGTTTCAGACAACGAGGTGCTGGAGAAGCGCGCACTGATGCTGCCGCAGGAGCTCAAGGCCATGGGCCCGGACAAGGAGATCGTCCTTTATGAAGGACTGCCCAATCCGGTGCTGTGCAGCAAGATCCGGTACTACAAGGACCGTTATTTCACAAAACGATTGCTGGAACGGGCCGAAGTGAAACCGCTGAGCCTGCAGACTACCGGCCCAGTTCAGGCTCACCGCGAAGCATCCAGCGCCTCGTCGTAACCCGTTGTCTTCTGAACGCGTGGCAATGACGCCACACCGGGCCGCTACGCTGGCAGCCCGCCACGGATTGCACACAACAAGGACCCATATGCGCACTACCCTGCTTGTCACTGCCCTGCTCGCTCTGGCGCCACTTACGGCCGTTGCGGCTCCCGACGGCCCAAGCTATACCTACGTTGAAGCCGGCTGGACCCAGGTCAAGGTCAATGACGACCTGCTGGACGACCCGAAGCTGGATGGCGGGTACATTCGCGGCTCGTACGCGATCGGCCTGCAGGCTTACGTCTTCGGGGCCTGGTCGCAGGTATCCCGATCGTACGGGGTACCCGGCGGCAGTCTGAAGCTGGAGCTGGATCAACCGGAACTGGGGATCGGCTATCGCCTGCCAATGAGTGACCGCGTCGACTTTACTGCGGATCTGGCCTGGGTACGACAGAATGCCGAAGCCCGTCTGAAGCGCGACGGCTTCGACAGCATCCGCCAGAAGGACCACTTCAACGCCGGCCGTGCCACGCTGGGCATCCGTACGTCGCCAACCTCGAATACGGAGTTCTGGCTGAAGGGTGGCTACCTTGACGGCAGCGACATGGATGGAACCTGGGTTGGCGTGGTTGGGGGTCAGTTCAAGTTCACTCCGACCTGGGGCCTGGTCGGCGAGGTACAGGTGATCGAGGACGTCACCCAGTACTCGGCCGGCGTGCGCGCCAGCTTCTGATTGCCCGATCCTCGTCGTGCGATCGAACGGGCTCCGCAAGGGGCCCGTTTTTTGTTGGCCGTCGCGCGCAATACGCTTGGC
>Ga0157369_10002194_pt1 | contig 23523 bp, 19 predicted proteins | sample C25metaG_FD_113461 | JGI IMG/M metagenome (GOLD analysis project Ga0157369, IMG submission 113461) | Corn rhizosphere microbial communities from Kellogg Biological Station, Michigan, USA - C2-5 metaG | ecosystem: Host-associated > Plants > Roots > Rhizosphere > Soil | place: USA: Michigan... | reverse complement strand
CACGGCCGGCCGTCATGAATCGAAGCGCGACGCCGGCGACGAACAAGCCGATGCGGCGCCGCTCGGATTGCGTGCGCGTCTGCTGCGGTTGCACCGCCTGCACGGATAGACTTTCTTAGGAGTACGAATAGTGACTGCATCGACCCGCCCCTTCACGGGCCTATTTCCTGTCGCACCCACGCCGTTTACGGAAACCGGCGAGCTCGATCTCGAAGGCCAGCGCCGCGTGCTCGACTGCATGATCGACCAGCGGGTCGACGGCATTTGTATTCTCGCCAACTACTCGGAACAGTTCCTGCTGACCGATGCGGAGCGCGACATCCTCATCGATCTGTGCTTGACGCACGTGGCCGGGCGTGTGCCGGTGATGGTCACATGCAGCCACTTCAGCACCCAAATCGCGGCCGACCGCGCCCAGCGCGCGGCAGCGGCCGGCGCGAGCATCATCATGGTGATGCCGCCGTATCACGGTGCTTCGCTGCGCGTCGACGAAAACGCGATGTTCGATTTCTTCGCGCAAGTGGCTGCCGCCGCGAACGTGCCGGTGATGATTCAAGACGCGCCGCTCTCGGGCGTGACGCTGAGCGTGCCGTTTCTCGTGAAGGTGGCGCGCGAATTGCCGCTCGTGCGCTACTTCAAGATCGAAGTGCCGCAAGCCGCGGCCAAGCTGCGCGCGTTGATCGCCGCGGGTGGCGATGCGATCGAAGGGCCGTTCGACGGCGAGGAAGCCATTACGCTGCTGCCCGATCTGGACGCCGGCGCAACGGGCACGATGTCGAGCGCCCTGCTGCCCGATTTGATTCGCACCGTGTTCGACGATCACCGTGCGGGCCGTCGCGACGAAGCGCGCGCCGGCTATGCGCGCATCCTGCCGCTCGTCAACTATGAAAACCGTCAATGCGGCCTGCGGGCGGCGAAGACGGTGATGATGGAAGGGGGCGTGATCAAGAGCGATGCGGTGCGTCGCCCGCTCGAGCCGCTCGCGCCCGCTACCCGCGCGGAATTGCTGGAGCTCGCTCGCGAAGCGAACCCGCTGGCATTGCGTTGGGGCTTGTAAGTGTCAGAGGCCGAGATGAAAAAGATTTCGATTGCGCTAGTCGGGGCAGAGACCAAGAAAATCACCATCGCGCTGGTCGGCATCGGTAAGATCGCCCGCGATCAGCACTTGCCGGCGATCGAAGCCGATCCGCGATTCGCACTCGTGGCGTGCGCAAGCCGCAATGCGACCGTCGACGGCGTACGCAACTATCCGACGCTCGAAGCGTTGCTCGAGGCCGAGCCGGAGATTGAAGCCGTCTCGCTATGCTCCCCGCCGCTGCCGCGCTTCGCACAAGCACGCGCCGCGCTGGCGGCGGGCAAGCACGTGATGCTCGAAAAACCGCCGGGCGGCACCGTAAGCGAAGTCCGTGCGCTGGAGCAGATGGCGCGGGCCAACGGCCTCACCCTGTTCGCCAGCTGGCATTCGCGTCATGCGCTCGGCGTCGAAGCCGCGCGTACCTGGCTCGCTACGCAAGACATCCGCGAAGTCAATGTGCGGTGGAAGGAAGACGTGCGCCGTTGGCATCCAGGCCAAGCGTGGATTTGGGAGGCCGGTGGCCTGGGCGTGTTCGATCCGGGTATCAACGCGCTGTCGATCGTGACGCACATCATGCCGCGCGAGCTCGCGCTCGTGTCGTCAACGCTCAGCATTCCGTCGAACCGGCAAATGCCGATCGCGGCCGATCTGGAGTTGTTCGATGCCGCGGGCGTACCGGTCCACGTCGAATTCGACTGGCGCCATGGGCCGCAAGAGCTGTGGGAGATCGAGGTGCGCACGGCCGACGGCACGCTGCTGTTATCGCAAGGCGGCAATCGGTTGCATGTCGACGGGCGCGAGGTCGCGCTCGGCTCGGTGCCCGAATATCCGTCGTTGTATGCCCACTGGCGCGATTTGATCGAACGAGGCGAATGCGACGTCGATGCACGGCCGCTGAGCATCGTGGCCGATGCGTTCCTACTCGGCAGGCGCGAGAGCGTCGAGCCGTTTATCGAGTAAAGATCCACGACCATCGTTCCAACGTGGTCTTAGCGCTACGCCGGATATCCGCGTTGGCTCGAGCTTTCCGTTAGGTACGCTTCGAGTCGATTAGGACTACTAAGTTAGCTCAATGATTCGTTTTCGAATCACAACACGGTCGATCAAGACCGACAAGAAGGAGACTAGTATGACCAGTAAGCTTCGCCGCTTCACGTTGCGCGCCACCTTGGCCGCACTCGTGGCCGCTCCCCTTGCGTTCTCGTTTAGCGTCCACGCGGACGAGCCGCTCAAAGTCGGCTTTCTCGTGAAGATGCCGGAACAGGCGTGGTTCATCAACGAGCAGAAGGCAGCGACTGCCCTCGGTAAAGCCGAAAACTTCTCCGTCGTCAACATCGGTACGCCCGACGGCGAGCGCGTGCTGAGCGCGATCGACAACCTCGGCGCACAAGGCGCGAAGGGCTTTGTGATTTGCGCACCTGACGTTCGCCTTGGACCGGCGATCCAAGCGCGCGCCAAGAAGTACAACATGAAGTTCGTGACGGTCGACGATCAGCTCGTCGATTCGGCCGGCAAGCCGCTGGCCGGCGTGCCGCACCTGGGCATGTCCGCGTTCAAGATCGGCAACCAAGTGGGCCAAGCGATCTCCGACGAGATGAAGCGCCGCGGTTGGAAGCCCGAAGAAGTCGGTGCGATCCGCATCTCCGATTACGAGCTGCCGACGGCTAAGCTGCGCACCGACGGCGCAACGGAAACGCTGCTCAAGAACGGCTTCCTGAAGGACAACATCTTCGACGCGCCGCAAAAGACGACCGACGACGAAGGCGGTTTTGTCGCCGCTTCGCCGGTGCTGTCCAAGCACCCGAACATCAAGAAGTGGGTGGTGTTCGCGCTGAACGAAGAGTCGGTCCTGGGCGGCGTGCGCGCGACGGAACAGCTGCATATCCCGTCGGCGGACGTGATCGGCGTGGGCATCAACGGCGCGGGCGAAGCATTCGCCGAGTTCCAGAAGAAGGAACCGACGGGCTTCTACGGCACGATCGCGGTGAGCTCGACGAACCACGGCAAGGACAGCACGCAAAACCTCGTCGATTGGATCAAAAACGGCAAGCAGCCCCCGGCCGATACGCAAACGACGGGCAAGCTGATGACGCGCGACAACTGGCTCGCCGTGCGTAAGGAACTGGGGATTTAAGCGTATGCAAGAAGCGAACGACACCTCTGAGCGCGCCGGGCCGATGTCCGGTACGCTGAGCGCCCCCTCGGGGGCCGACGAGCGTGGGGGCCTTTCCATCGAAGCGAGCGGCGCCGGCCGTGCGGAAGCGGCGAGCGCCGGCAGCACGGCCGCGCCCTACCTGCGGCTGGACGGCATCACCGTCAGTTTTCCCGGCGTGCTCGCGCTCGATCGTGTGTCGTTCGCGGTACGCGCCGGCGAAGTACACGGCCTCATGGGCGAGAATGGCGCCGGCAAATCCACGTTGTTGAAGGTGCTGTCGGGCGTGAACGTGCCGCAATCGGGTACGTTGACGCTCGGCGGCGTCGAGCAGCATTTCTCCGGCACGAAGGCGGCGATCGAAGCCGGGATCGCCATCATCTACCAAGAGCTGCATCTCGTGCCCGAGCTCACCGTGGCCGAGAATTTGATGCTCGGCCAACTGCCGAGCCGGCTCGGCGTGCTCAGCGAGCGGGCGTTGATCGAACGAGCGAGCGAAACGCTCGAACGGCTCGGCGAACGCATCGATCCGCGCACGCAAGTGAAAGATCTTTCGATCGGGCAGCGTCAAATGATCGAGATCGGTAAGGCGTTGATGCGCGACGCGCGCGTCATCGCGTTCGACGAACCGACCAGCTCGCTGTCCGCGCGCGAAACCAAGCAGCTCTTCAAGATCATCAACGGGCTGCGTCAGGAAGGCCGCGCGATCGTCTACGTCACGCATCGGATGGACGAAGTCTATGAGCTGTGCGATCGCGTGACGGTGTTCCGCGATGGTCATTCCATCGAAACGTTCGAATCGGTCGATGGGTTGGATCGCGATCGCCTCATTAGCTCCATGGTGGGCCGCTCGATTCGCGACGTCTACGGTTACCGCACGCGCGAAGTCGGCGACATCCGCATCGAAGCGAAAGCGTTGGAGGGCCCCGGCCTGTCCGAGCCCGCTTCGTTCAGCGCGCGCCGCGGCGAGATTCTGGGCTTCTTTGGGCTCGTCGGCGCCGGCCGATCCGAATTGATGAAGCTCGTCTGCGGCGCCGTGCGGCCCACGGCGGGCCACATCGAATTGGATGGGCGCCGGATGCGCTTTAACACGCCACGCGACGCCGTTCGCGCCGGCATCGCGCTGTGCCCCGAAGATCGCAAGCAAGAAGGCATCGTTGCGATCGCGTCCGTGTCCGACAACATGAACATCAGCGCACGCCGTCATTCGAGTTTCGCCCGTTGGCTGCTCAACGAGCGGCGCGAGCGGGAGCTCACCGACGACTACATCGGCAAGTTGTCGATCAAAACGCGCGACGGCGATACGGCGATCGGCACCCTCTCGGGCGGCAATCAGCAAAAGGTGATCCTTGCGCGCTGGCTGGCCGAGCAAATCGACGTGTTCGTCATGGATGAGCCCACGCGCGGCATCGACGTCGGCGCGCGGGCCCAGATTTACGAGTTGCTCTATGGCCTCGCCGAGGCGGGCCGCACGGTGTTGATGGTGTCGAGCGATTTGGCGGAGGTGATCGGCGTGGCCGATCGCATCATCGTGATGAAGGAAGGCGCCGTGGTGGGCGATCTGCCCAAGGCGCAGGCCACACCGGATCAACTGATCAAGCTTGCCTTGCCGCGCTGACATACCGTCGTAACAAGCGTAATCGATTTCTTAGTAGTACTGATTTTTCGGCCGCGGCGTACGCGGCAACGAACGAGACGAGACCATGCAACAACCTCAAACCCTTTCGCAAACCGCTCCGAGCGGCCCGGCGGCCTACGCCGCCAAGGCATGGCGGCTGCTGAACAAATCCGGCATCGTGATGGTGTTCGCGATTCTGTTCGTCGTGCTCTGCATGACCGTGCCCGACTTCCTCACGAGCCGCAACATGCAGGGCCTGCTGCTGTCGGTGACGTTGATCGGCTCGATCGCCGTCACGATGATGTTCGTGCTGGCGCTCGGCGAAGTCGATCTATCGGTGGCGTCGATCGTGGCGTTCTCCGGCGTCGTCGCCTCCACGATCATTACGGCCACGCACAGCGTGCTGCTCGGCGTCACGGTGGGCGTGTTGGCTGGCGGTGCGGTCGGTCTCGTCAACGGCGTGCTCGTGGCGCGCTATCGCATCAACTCGCTGATCGTCACGCTCGCCATGATGGAAGTCGTACGAGGCCTGGCCTTCATCGTCTCGAACGGCGACGCCGTCATGATTTCGGAAGAACGCTTCTTCGATCTCGGCGGCGGCTCGTTCCTCGGCATTTCCTACCCGATCTGGAGCAACATCGTCGGCTTCGTCGTGTTCGGCTTCATTCTGCGCAAAACGGTGTTCGGCAAGAACGTGCTCGCCGTGGGCGGCAATGGCGAAGCGGCATTGCTCGCCGGCTTGCCCGTCACGCGAATCAAGGTGCTGGTATTCGTGCTGCAGGGGCTCGTGACCGGGTTCGCCGGCGTGATGCTGGCCTCGCGAATGAGCCTTGGCGATCCGAAGACGTCCGTCGGCTTGGAGCTCGGTGTGATTTCGGCGTGCGTGCTCGGCGGGGTTTCGCTGACGGGCGGCGTGGCGACGATCTCGGGCGTGCTGGTGGGCGTGCTGATCATGGGCTCGGTGCAAGATGCGATGAGCCTGCTCAACGTGCCGACGTTCTATCAGTATCTGATTCGCGGCGGCATTCTGTTGCTGGCCGTTCTCTTCGACCATCTGCGCCGCAGCCGGCGCGTGCGTTGATCGGGGAGCCTAACGCCCGACTATTTCCGGGCGGCGTACCGGGCGCGCCCTCGCCCGGCCGCCCCCACCCTCTTCGCGGGATACCCGCACCGCTCTCCGACTGACGAGGCGATTTGGCCGAACGATTCGTTCGGCCGTTTTTTTTGCGCTTGCGGTGCGTGGCGTGCCGCGCGGCTGGGTCGCCGGCGCAACATCGGCTACATTTATGGCTCGTTGCGAAAGGGACGTTTGCTTAAGCGCCGGGCGTGGCGCTTGCGGCGTCGAGCATGCTGCTTCAACAGCCAGGATGATCCGCCATGACCGCTCAACCGAGCTTCTTTAACTTGTATCGCCACAACTTCCTGCGCATCGCGGTGGCCGTGCCACGCACGCACGTGGCCGATCCGGCGTCCAACGCCGAAGCGACGATCGCGCTGATGCGCGAGGCCGACGCGAACCATGCCGCCTTAACGGTGTTTCCGGAACTCGGCCTCTCGGCCTATTCGTGCGACGACCTGTTCCATCAGCACGCGCTGCTTGACGCCACGCTGGCGGCGCTAGGCGACATCGTCCGCGCCTCGCGCGACGTCGCCTCGGTCGCCGTCGTCGGCCTCCCCCTCGAAATCGACGGCCTGCTCTTTAATTGCGCGGCCGTCGTGCATCGCGGATCGATCCTCGGGGTCGTGCCGAAAATCTATCTCCCCAACTACCGCGAGTTCTACGAAGCGCGGCAATTCACGCCGGGCGATCGTTTGCTGCGCGATTCGATCTCCTTGTTGGGACAGAAGGATGTTCCCTGCGGCAGCGCCCTGCTATTTCGATTCGAGGATCAGCCGCTGCTCACGTTTCATGTCGAGATCTGCGAGGATTTGTGGGTGCCCGTGCCGCCGTCTTCGTTCGCGGCGTTGGCCGGGGCGACAGTGCTGCTCAATCTGTCCGCATCGAATGTGACCGTGGGCAAGGCCGATTTTCGGCGCGATCTGGTGGGCGGCCAATCGGCGCGATGCCTGGCGGCCTATGCGTATAGCGCGGCCGGCTACGGCGAATCGACCACCGATCTGGCCTGGGACGGGCACGGACTCATTTATGAAAACGGCAATCGGCTCGCCGAGACGCAGCGGTTTCTCGATGCGCCGCAATGCATCTTCGCCGATGTCGACCTCGATCGGTTGATCAGCGAGCGGATGAGGCAAACGACGTTCGGCGATACGGCGCATGCGCATCGCGAGGCGTGCGCGCGCTTTCGCACGATCTCGGTGGCGGCAGCCTTGCCCAGCAAGATTCATCTTCCGCTCGCGCGCCGGTACGAGCGGTTTCCTTATGTTCCGTCCGATCCGGCCCGCCGCGACGAACGTTGTCGAGAGATTTACGACATTCAGGTGCAAGGGCTCGTCACCCGCATGCGCTCCGCTCATACGTCGCGGCTTGTGATCGGCGTATCGGGCGGGCTCGATTCGACGCAGGCGTTGCTCGTCTGCATGCGCGCGGTACAGGCGCTCGGCTTACCGAGCACCGCCGTCATCGCCTGCATCATGCCGGGCTTCGGCACGAGCGAGCGCACGCTCGACCAAGCGCGCCGCCTCGTGGCCGCGCTCGGTTGCGACGCGCGCGAGATCGATATTCGGCCTAGTTGCCTTCAGATGTTCGAAGACATCGGCCATCCCTACGCGAACGGCGAGCCCGTGCATGACATCACCTTCGAGAATGTGCAAGCCGGCGAGCGCACCAGCCATTTATTTAGGATGGCGAATCAATACGGCGCGCTGGTGGTCGGCACGGGAGATCTCAGCGAGTTGGCGCTCGGCTGGTGTACGTATGGCGTGGGCGATCAAATGTCGCACTACGGCGTGAACGCCAGCGTGCCGAAAACGCTGATTCAATACCTGATTCGTCGAAGCGCCGAGTGGGGATCGCTGAGCGATGCGGCTAGCGCCGTGTTGCTCGACGTGCTCGATACAGAAATCAGCCCCGAGCTGATCCCGGCGGGAGAAGCGGGCGACATTCAACGAACGGAAGACAAAGTCGGGCCCTACGAACTGCAGGATTTCACGCTCTACTATGTGCTGCGGTTCGGTTATCGGCCCTCGAAAGTCGCGTTTCTCGCGTGGACGGCTTGGCACGACGCCGCGCTCGGATCCTGGCCCGATCTGCCCGAAGAAAAGCGGCACAGCTACGACATCGGCGCCATCAAGCATTGGCTCGAGGTGTTTGTGTCGAGATTCTTCGGCGGCCAACAATTTAAGCGCAGCTGTTTGCCCAACGGGCCGAAGGTGGGCTCGGGCGGTTCGCTCTCGCCCCGCGGCGATTACCGCGCCCCGAGCGATTCGACGGCCAGGGCCTGGCTGGCGGATCTGCGGAACGTGCCCGAAGTGGACGAGCTCGATTAACCTGCCTACGCCCGGCACGGCAAGCCGGGCTCTGCGATTCTTTCAAATGCAAATCGTTATCATTTCGTTTGCATTTCTGGCCTCGGCCGGTACAATCGCTCCCCATTCCAGCTGTTTGCATTCAACAACGCGGCTCTGCGCGCGTCGCCACGCCGACACGCTAGCGTGATACCGTTCGGCCCTTCGCGCCATCTCGCCGTCAAAAAATGAGAGAGGATTTTCGATGAGGTTCAAATCCGCCGCTGTGCGCGGCAAGCGCACAAGCGCCTGCGCCTTCGCGCGTTATGCGGCCCTCGCTTATACGGCATTCGCCTCCTGTGCAGCCTTGGCTGCGGACGCCCCCGATGCTCCAGCGCAAACGTCACAAAGCGATGCGCTCGCCCAAGCCCAGCCGGCCGATCGGCCGGATAGCCTTGCCACGCGTTCGAATCTGCTCGGCGATATCGGCGGCTTGCGCCCTTGGCTCGACCAACACGGCGCCACCTTCACGATGACCGAGACAAGCGAATACCTGGCCAACCTGCGCGGCGGCCTCGCGCGCGGCGCTACATACGACGGCCTGACCACCATGACGCTCGGCATCGATACGCAAAAGGCGTTCGGGCTGCCCGGCGGGACGTTCAACGTCAGCGGCCTGCAGATCCACGGCCGCAATCTGAGCCAATACAAGCTAGGGACGCTCAATACGGCAAGCGGCATCGAGGCCGACGACACCACGCGGCTGTGGGAGCTCTGGTATCAACAGTCGATGTTCAACGACCGGATGGATGTCAAGGTCGGGCAACAAAGCCTCGACCAGGAATTCATGGTGAGCACGTACGCCAACACGTTCGTCAACACGATGTTCGGCTGGGCCTCCGTGCCCTCGTACGATATGCCCGCAGGTGGCCCCGCCTATCCGCTTTCGTCGCTCGGGGTGCGGGCGCGGATGCAGCTCGCGCCTTCGCTTACCGCGTTAGCGGGTGTTTTCGACGGCAATCCCGCGCCTGGCGTGGGCGATCCGCAACGGCTGAACGGCAGCGGGACCACCTTCAATCTGCACAACGGCGCCCTCTACATCGGCGAGCTGCAGTACAGCATCAACCAGCCGCAGCAAGGCCAGGCCGATGCCGGCCCGGGCAAGGTGAGCAGCGGGTTACCCGGCACTTATAAGATCGGCGTTTGGTACAACAACGGGCGTTTTGCTGATCAACGCTTCGACAACACGGGGCTCCCGTTGGCCTCCGCTTCGTCTAGCGGCGTCGCCGTCCAGCATCGCGGCGATTACAGCTTCTATGCCGTAGCGGATCAGATGGTGTGGCGCCCCGACCCGGGGAGCGCACGCAGCATCGGCGTATTCGCGCGGCTGATGGGCGCGCCCGGCGATCGCAATCTCGTCAGCCTCGGCGCAAATGTAGGCGTCGTGATGAAAGCGCCGTTCAAGGGGCGAGACAACGACAGCGTCGGGCTTGGCCTCGCCTATGTGAAGGTAGGCAGTCACGCCCGCGGGTTCGACGCCGATAGCGGCAATATCATTCGCGGTAGCGAAACGGCGGTCGAGGCGACCTACCAATACCAAGTCACACCGTGGTGGGTCGTGCAAGGCGATGCGCAATACACGTTCAACGCCGGTGCGGGCCAGAATCCGAACGAGCCCACGCAAACACTGCGTAACACGTTCGTCGTCGGCGTGCGCACCACGGTCACGTTCTAACCGGCCGCGGCAAGCGCGGCCTGCACACATCTTGGCCTTTCGCGCGGGCGCTTGCGGCGGTGGATCGTCGCTCCCCCGCGCGGGTCGTCTGGGCCTGCCTACGCGATCGACAGCGATTGCGCGAAGGTGGCCCGCCTGGGCGTCTCGCTCGACAACGTTCGAGCGCTAGACGCCGCGGTAGGCAAGGCGCGCTGAATGCGCCACCACATCGCCGTACCGGTGTCCGGCATATCGTCGAGCAAGACGGTGCGCTTACGAAGGATTCGATACTGATCGTCGACCGCGGACAAATAGCGTGCGCCGTTGCAGAGCCCGACGTAGTTCTCCTCACCGTATAGCAGATTCGGGCCGAGCTCGCCGGAAGGCGCCACGCGCCCGTCGTGGTTGACCTTTAGTTCGTTCGTATACGTCAGCCACCAGGTGCATGATTCCATCCGGGCGGGCCGCCGCTCGGCCATGACCGAGCGATTGTCCAAATGGCTGACCGAAAGCATCCGGGAATTGCCTTTGTCGTCGACCATCTGCAGCCGGATTCGATCGGCGAACTGAACTGGATCGCCCCATTTCCGCTTTGACGCGACCACAGGCAGCAGACGCCACTGATAATCGGCCACCGGATGCTTGTCTGCCTCTGACACTTCCGTCGACAAAAGCAGCGGATTACGGCGCCCTTCGACGCGTCTGACAATGCCTAGAAACAAGCTTTCGACGCACTCGCAGCTCTCCAAAACGATTGAATCTCCATAACGCACGACATCGCTGTCCATTTCGGCCCCCAGCATTTTAGAGAAAATAGTGCAGCAACTAAAAAATGAACCAGACAAACAAATTTTCAGGCGAACACCGGCCGCACCGCGGCTGATCGGGTACACGTTTCCCTCGACATCATTGGCCGAATCTAATTGAAAACGTATTCAGATGTGAGCGGCGGCTGAGTCGTTACCGCGGTTTCTCTCGGAATGCCAACTGATATGGGTGGATCGTCACCCATCCCCGTACTGGACGCGGCCGTCGGGGGTCCTGCCGGTGCAGTGCGGACTGTCGCCCCTGCAGGTGGCGGCGCGCGCTGTCGTGATTGCCCCGTTGCTTCGAATCGCATCTCATCTCGATGCCTCGCTTTCAATACCAACGTTTCCGCTCAAAGCCCACACCGCTGGCAACCGCGCCGGATGGTCTATACAACCGGTTGCAGAGCTTTTTTAAGTAGGAAGTTGAGTGAGAATCTAGTGATTAATACATTGCGTGTCAAGAAAGAGCCGACAGCTTCAGGCGCCCATTTCGATTGCTGAAATCACAGCGATTTTTCACATCTTCGAACTTTGCATGCGAACCTCACACGAGGACGACCGGCGCTCGTACCAAAGGGCTTGCCCGGCCAGGAATCCCGCCTTCAACCCAACACCACCCCCCGGGTGTCGCATGTATCTTGCAACAAATACGATAACAATTGTTATGAATTAAAACCGAGGCCCTCAAAGACTAATGCATCAGCACAAGATCGATTTATCCTGCGCGAAATGATGAAGTGGAATTGATGAGCTTCGCTGACACGAAATAGGTTACGGGCCCTATTATCTGCCGGCAGTTGATGGACATTCGAATTCGGTGGCCAGCGGAATACGCTAATTATCCAAGATCGCGTTCCCTTAAAATTCGGCATGCTGCAGTGCGGAATATCGCGGACTGCGCGACCGTGATCCGCAATTCGTTTAGGCCGACGCCTAGCCGGTCCGCGGCGCGTCCGGGCCGGCACCGTGCGGACCGCCACAGCCCCGGCTGGCGGCTGGCGGTGTTTTCGCCAATAATGGCCGCATTGCGATCGTAGGACGAGGGCGGCCATGGACTACCAACCCGAAGCCATTCGTACCGTCGCGTTGGTCGGCCATGCCGGATGCGGCAAGACCTCGCTGATCGAAGCGCTGCTCTACAAGGGCGGCGCCATTCATACCGCCGGCAGCGTCGAACGCGGGACGACCGTTTGCGATTCCGACGCGCTCGAACGCAAGTACCACCATTCGCTGAGCTCGGCCGTCACGCACGTCGACTACGGCGACACCCGCATTTATCTGCTCGACACACCGGGCTACCCTGATTTCTGCGGCCTCTCGATGAGCGCGCTCGCCGCCGTCGAAACCGTGGGGATCGTCATCAACGCGCGCACCGGCATCGAAATGGCGACGCGCCGCATGATGGCTTGGGCCAACGCTCGAAAGCTTTGCACGATCATCATCGTGAATGGCATCGACGCCGAAAAGATCGATTTGCCGGGGCTCGTCGATCAAATCCAGGAGGCGTTCGGCAAAAGCTGCTTGCCGATCAACCTACCGGCGCAAGGAGCGAAGCATGTGGTCGATTGCTTCTTCAATCCGTCCGGCGAAGCCGATTTTCTTAGCGTTCAATCGGCGCACGATGCGCTCGTCGATCAGGTGATCGAACTCGACGCTGGATTGATGGACCTTTATCTCGAACAAGGCGAGGCGATCAAGCCCGAGCAGTTGCACGCGCCGTTCGAACAAGCGTTGCGCGAAGGGCATTTGGTGCCGATCCTCTTTACGTCCACTATGACGGGAGCCGGTATCGCGGAACTGCTCGATGTAGTCGTCAAACTGCTGCCGAACCCGCTCGAAGGCAATCCTCCCCTCTTCTACCGGGACGTCGATGGCCGTCGCGAAACCGTGCAAGCGCAACCAGACGCCAACGCGCACGTGCTCGCACACGTGTTCAAGGTCGTGGTCGATCCGTATATCGGGAAGATGGCTGTATTTCGCATCCACCAAGGAACGGTGCGGCGCGACGGCCAGCTGTTTATCGGCAGTGCGCGCCAGCCGTTTCGCGTCACGCATCTGATGCGGCTGCAAGGCAAGGAGCACATCGATATCGCCCATGCGGGCCCAGGCGATATTTGCGCGATCGCCAAGGCCGACGAGATCGGCTATGACGCGGTGCTGCATGACGCGGCCGAGGATGGCGACATCCACCTTGCGCGGCTCGATTTTCCGCAGCCGATCTATGCGTTGGCGATCGAACCCGAGCGCCGCGGCAACGAGCAACGCCTCTGGGATATCTTGCAGAAGCTGGCCTTCGAAGATCCGTGCTTGCGCATCGAACACCCGGCCGGGACGAACGAAACGGTCGTGCGCGGGCTGGGCGAGCTGCACCTGCGGCATATGCTCGAGCGCTTGACCGATCAATATAAGCTGGCCGTCGTCACCCGGCCGCCGAAAATCGCTTATCGGGAAACCATCGGCGCGCCGGCGGAGGGGCATTATCGGCACAAGAAGCAAACGGGCGGCGCGGGGCAATTCGGCGAAGTCATGCTGCGGGTCGAGCCGCTGCCGCGCGGAGCAGGCTATGAGTTTGTCGACGCGGTCAAAGGCGGCGCCATTCCGGGCCAATTCATGCCGGCCGTCGAAAAAGGGATTCTTCAGGTGATCGAAAGCGGGCCGCTCGCCAGCTTTCCGATGCAGGACGTTCGCGTAACCGTCTATGACGGCAAGCACCATCCCGTCGATTCCAAGGAGGTCGCGTTTGCCGTCGCGGGCCGCAAGGCGTTCATCGACGCCGTATTGAAGGCGCAGCCGATCTTATTGGAGCCGATCGTCGAACTCGAAGTGACCGCGCCTGATGGCGCGATGGGCGACATCATCGGCGATCTTTCCTCGCGGCGCGCGCAAGTGCAAGGCTCGCGCACGCTCGGCGGGCGCATGGTGGTGGTGACGGCGAAGGCGCCGTTGTCCGAATTGACGGAGTATCAATCGCGTCTGAACGCCATGGCCGGCGGCGACGGACATTACAGCATCGAGCTTAGCCATTACGATCCCGTGCCGCCCAATCAACAAGACAAGCTGGCGGCGCAGTATCGGCGGCAGGAAGAAGCGTCAGGGCGTTGAGCTTCCATCTTCGACCGGCGCGCCAGTTGCCCCAATGCATCCGTTTGCCATCGCCGTGCGTATCTATGGCCAACCGCCACGCACACGAAAGGAAACGTCCATGCGCACTTCGGCACGCCGCCTCGGCCTCCTTGCCGCCTTAGCCCTCGCCGCCGGCGCGGCGACCTCCGTTGTGAGCCGGGCGAACGACACTCACAGCGCCGTCGCCATCCACGCGGCCGCGCCCGAATTCACGGGCATCGATCGTTGGCTCAACGGCCCTCCTCTAACATTGCACGGCTTGCGCGGTAAGGTCGTGTTGGTCGATTTTTGGACCTACGGCTGCATCAATTGCTTCCATACGCTGCCCCATGTCAACGGCTGGTATCAGAAGTATCGCGATCAAGGCTTGACGGTGATCGGCGTGCATACACCGGAATTTCCGAACGAACGTGTGACGGATAACGTGAAGGACGCGCTCCAACGCTATGGCATCCGTTTCCCCGTCGCGCAGGACAACGCTTATGCAACGTGGAATGCCTACGGCAATCAATATTGGCCGGCGTTCTATTTGATCGATAAGCACGGGCGCGTCGCATATACACACGTAGGCGAAGGAGACTACGAGGAGACCGAAGCGTGGATTCAAAAGCTGCTAGCTGAGAAGGACTGAGCCGGGGCAAACCGCCCGATCAATCGCCGGAGGGCGGCATGCCGGTGTTTCGAATCCTCCGCAAAACGAACAAAAGCAGCGTGACGAGGCCCCACAAAAACAGCACCGAGACGGCGCCCGGAATCGTAATCAATCCGGCCCATCCCATTAGGCTCATCGTTCCGAGCAGGCCGCCCCAATCGCGCCCGCCGATGATGCAGGGATAAATGGCTGCCTCGTCGAGCCGGCATCCGTGCGCATCAGCGATCGCAGCCGCGATGAAAACGGAAATGAAAGGCGAGAAACCGATCAATACGATCAGCGAGAGTGCAACAATCCGACGTTTGCCTGGTGTCATGGGCCGTGCGAAGCGTGGGTTCGATTCACGTACTCGCAGTGCAACACGAGCCGCAGCGTAAGAAATCGTATTCGGTCGGATCTTAATACAAACGATTGTGATCGCCGCGCGCCGCGCGCAGCGGCCGAACGGCTCGCTCGCACGATGGCGCGCGTTGTCTTTGTCATTTGAAATGCGCGCTTACAAGTGCTCACGTCTATTAAAAAATGCCACTGCTAAGGTGGTCCTCAAGCAGACGTACGCCGCACGGCGCGGGTTGTGTTCCCCATTGGCGCGGCACGATGCTGGCATCAAAACTCAATACGGAGAGCCTTCATGAACACCGCCAACAAAAAGTCGCATTCGCTGATCGCAGCTCTGCTTGCCGGCGGTGCATTGCTCGGCGCCAGCAGCGCCTTTGCGCAGTACGCCCCCGACAGGGCGCAAGCCGTCTACGCGCAGCCGCGTTTGATTCCGGTGGACGTGAGTATCAATATCGGCTGGCACGGCGACCGCTATTGGGACGGCCATCGCTACTGGGACCATGACGATTGGATGCGCCGTCACCCGCACGCTCATGATCCGCATCGTGACCACGACCGCGGTCGCGACTTTCATCGGCCGATGCACGAATACTAATATTCCGATGGAATAAACCGCGACGTCGCTGCGTTATGCCTATCAAAGCGGCCGGTTGCGTGCATGCAGGCAACCGGCCGCCGGCTAACCCGCAACCGGCGCCGCGCGATGGCGCGCCGCATTCGGAGGAACGAAGATGAGATCGCACAGTTTACTTGCCGCCGTATTCGTCATGCTCGCGCTCGCGCTGTCGTCGCTGTCCGTGTCGGGATGCTCTTCCTCCGGCGATTCCATGAATTCTTCGAACAGCAGCGGGGGCGGCAGTGGCAGTGGCAGCGGCGGCAGCGGCGGCTATTGACGCCCGCCGTTAGCCAAGCGACGTCTGTGTGACGTTCGAAGCCGACGTCATTTCGGGGCTCGCCGCGCTGCGTCGATACGCGCGCGCACTCACAGGCGACCCCGCCTGGGCCGACGATCTCGTGCAGGATACGGCGGAGCGCGCGCTTGTGCGCGCCGGCGGCTTCCGGGCCGGCACCAATCTGCGCGCCTGGCTGTTCACGATATTGCGCAATCTGTACATCGATCAGTACCGCGCGCGGCGAGAAATCGCCTGTGACGATGAAACGGCCCCCTGGCGCACGATGGAGGCTCCAGGCAGAGAGATCGACGGGCTCGTGCTGAGAGATGTCCAGCGTGCGCTCTACCACCTGCCGCTCGAGCAGCGCGAAGTGCTGCTGCTGGTGTGCGTCGAAGAGCTCAGTTATCAAGAAGCCGCCCACGTGCTAGAGGTGCCCGTCGGCACGATCATGTCGCGCCTGTCGCGGGCGCGCGAGCACATGCGCATGCTGCTCGGGGACGAACCGGCCCACCAGAAGCCGAGCCCATTAAAAGTCGTGAGAAGGACGCCATGAACGACGCTCCGCATGATAGCCCCGGGACATCGCCGCTCGACGCCGCGATGCTGGGCGCTTATGTCGACGGCGAATTGCGCGAGACCGAGCGAGCCCAGGTTGCGGCTCGATTGGCTCATGACGAACAGGCGCGCGCTTGCGTCGGCGCATGGCGCGCGCAAAAAGCCGCGTTACAAGCGCTGTGCGGGCCGGCGGACCATGAGCCAAGCGCGTTTATCGTGCTTCGCCCTCGGCACACTTGGCCGCGCCGTTTCGCCCTGGCCGCCTGCTGGTTGTTGACTGCCGCGGGCGTCGGATGGTTTTCCGCCTCGCTAACGGCGCACGTCGCGCCGACGGCTCCACCCTCCGCCTTTGCGCGCCGCGCCGACATCGCCTACGCCGTCTATACGCCCGAAGCGCGGCACCCCGTGGAGGTCGCGGCCACCGACGAAGCGCACATGATCGCCTGGCTCTCGAAGCGGCTCGATCGGCATTTATTCGCGCCGTCGCTCGAGGAGTATGGATACACGCTCGTCGGTGGGCGGCTGCTGCCCGGGGACGAAGCAAGCCCCGCCGCCCAGTTCATGTACCAAAACCAGGCCGGCACGCGTCTGACGCTTTACATCACGCGTGCATCGGCGGACGAAGCGACGGTGCGCGTGTTGCGCGCGGGAGATCGTCGCACGCTTTATTGGGTGGCGCAGCGAACCGCCTACGCGCTGTCAGGCACCATCCCGGAGCCCAAGCTGCGTGCGATTGCCGTCGACGTTTGCAGCGAGCTGGGCGGCGAACCTCAGCGTTGGCGCTGACCGCCCGGCCTCAGGTGCGATACCGTCACCGTGAGTCCATGCCCCTCGGCGTTGTTGCGCAGAGAAAGCGCTGCCCCGTGCCGGCTAGCGATGCGCGATGCGATGGCGAGCCCAAGCCCGCTCCCCTCGCCCCGCGTATCGACGCCGCGATAGAACCGGTCGCAGACGCGCCCCAGCTCCGCCTCGGGAATGCCCGTTCCCGAATCTCGAACGTCGAAGGCAATCTCCTCGCCGTCACGGCGCAAGACGAGATCGACGCGACCGCCTTGCGGCGTATGCCTGATCGCGTTGTCGAGCAAATTGTTTAGGAGTACCGATAAACCGTTTGCATCGCCGACGACCATGAAAGCCTCATCGATGGCAACCGTGGGCGCCAGTTCCAAGCCGAGGTCGATGGACTTCGCCTCGGCGATCAGCGAAAAATCGCTTACAGATTGCTCGGCAAGGCGCCGCAACCCTACCGGCGCAAGGGCTGACGTAGGCTCGGCGTCTTCGCGGGCCAGCGCCAGCAACTGCTGCACGAGCCGAATGATGCGATTGAGCCGCTCTTCGATCCGGCCCAGCGTCTGCCCCTCGCCCTTGAGCGAACCGTCGCGCTCGGCGGCTTGCAATTGCAACTTGAGGGCCGCCAGCGGCGAACGCAATTCATGCGCCGCATCGGCGATAAACGTGCGCTGCGCGCTCGATGCCGCCTTCAGCCGGTACAGCAGATCGTTCAAGGCGTCGACGAGCGGCCGCACCTCGATCGGAACGGCGGCGTCCGGGTACACCGGTTCGAGCACCTCGAGCGAACGCGTCGAGAGCGCGCGCGACAGCGCTCGGATCGGCACAAGAGCGCGCGAGACGACAAATAACACCAGCGCCACTGTGAGCGGCAATAAGAGCCCGAGCGGCCACAGCGTGCGCAATGCAAGGCGGATGGCGAGCGATTCACGCACCGACACCGGCTGGGCGACTTGGATGAAACGATCGGGATGGCGCAGCCCATACACGCGCCAATCCTTCTCGCCGCGCTCGATCGTTCGAAATCCTTCCGTCAGCCGCCCGATGCCCGGCGCTTCCGGCGATCGATAAACGCCCTCGCCTTTCGCGTTCCACACTTCGATCGCGATGCGATCGTCGGAGATCTCTTGCGATTCGGCGGGGCCGTGCGCCAACGCATTGGCGCCGATGGCGGTGGGCGGGACGGAAAGGGCGACCGCCCGCAATTCGTAATCGAACAGCTCGTTCGCTTCTTCGTGCGCGGTTCGAAAAATGCCATACGCGGCGACGCCCGATGCCGCGACAAAGCCGAAGATCAGCCAGCCGAGCAGCCAGCGGCGAATCGAGATCATTCAACGCGTCTCAAACGATAACCGACGCCGCGCACCGTCACGATCTGCTCGGCGCCAAGCTTGCGCCGCAAGCTGTGGATATGGACTTCGACGGCATTGCTGCCGATTTCTTCACCCCACCCGTATAGCTTTTCCTCGAGCTCGGCTTTCGTATGCACGCGAGTGGGCGCTTCGATCAGCGCGCGCAACAGGGCGAATTCGCGCGGGATCAGAGCGACCGGAACACCGTCTTTAGTCAGTTCGTGGGCGGCCGGATCGAGCGCGAGCTCGCCATGGGTGTAGATGGGGTGCTTTTGGCCCGTGCGCCGGCGCAGCAGCGCGCGCACGCGCGCCGCCAGCTCGTCCAGATCGAACGGCTTGACGAGGTAGTCGTCGGCCCCCGTATCGAGGCCGCGCACGCGTTCGTCGACCGCATCGCGCGCCGTCAGGATGATGACCGGCGCGGCGCCGCCCGCGTCGCGATAAGCCTGCAGCACGGCGATGCCGTCTTTCTTGGGCAGCCCGAGATCGAGCAGGACGAGATCGTAGACGCCGTTGCCGAGCGAGAGCTCGGCGGCGCGGCCATCCTCCGCCCAATCGATCGCATAGCCGGCGCGGCGCATGGCGCCGAGCACCGGCTCCGCGATCATTCGATCGTCTTCGACCAACAGCAAACGCATGATTCGTCCGTCTCGTGAAGGCTTTGCATCGCACAGCATGATACGGCCGGGCTTAACGCTGCCTTAAGCGGGCGCCGCCTCGACGGCGCGCCGTTACGGTCAGACGGCGATCACACAGTTGCGTCCGTGTGTTTTTGCCCGTTTCAGGCGTTCGTCGGCCGCCCGCATGACCCCATCGGCTGTGGTCCCGTCAGGGCCGAATTGAGCGATGCCGATACTGGCCGTGATCGTAAATCGCTCGTCTCCACCCTGGAAGCGCAGCGACTGAATCGACGTGCGGATGCGCTCGCCGATCATCAGCGCCGCATCGAGCGCCGCTTGCGGCAAGACGGCCATGAATTCCCCGCCCCCTACACGCGCGATGCCGTGATGCGGCCGCATGGCCTCGACGCACGCGGTCGTCGCGGCTTTCAGGATTTCGTCGCCCACCGATTCCCCGAAGCGCTCGTTGATCCGTTTCAGATTATCGATGTCGACCGCGAGCAGCGAGAACGGCGCGCCGCCCCGCTTGGCGGCGGCGATTTCCGCCTCCAGGCGTTCGACGAAGGTGCGCCGATTGGCGGCGCCTGTCAGCGAATCGACTGCCGCCAGCGATTCAAGCTTTTGGTTGCTGCGTTGCAGCTCTTGCAGCGCGCCTTCGGTGCGCGCCATTTCCTCGCGCAGCTGAGCCAGCAATTCCGCTTGGCTGTAGATCGTCGAAAACGAGCGCGTGGTGTGGAACGCCTGGACGATGCCGTAGCTCAGCAGGAAGAAGCCGCCCGCGAAGATGGCGTGGGCAAGCCACCACATGTGATTCCACGGCTTGCCGAGAATAAATGCGAGCGAGGACAGCGAAAACGCCATGACCGAAATGCCGAAGATCTGCATCAGCGGCGCGCGGATCCGACGGACGATCAAGAAAATCACGTTGAGCAGCGAGATCACCATGGCGCCGCCTTCGAGCGATAGCCGCACCGCCAGCGAGCCGGCGATCGCCGAATTCGCGAGCACCGCCACGAGCAAATCGATGACGACGAACGCAACGAACCACATGCCCCAAAGCCAGCGATCGCCGCGACGCTCGACCGAATCGGCTTGAGCCTGGTATGACAGCAAGCCGACGAAGAGCAGGATCGCCATCACGAAGCGCGACGCCGGGCCATATAGCAAAAAGAGCCACATGTGATCGTGCGCGAGCGGCGTGAACGCGCCGTGCAGCGCATAGATGACGACGAAACCCGTAAAACCGAGCGTCATCCAGCGCAAGATCGGCTCGCCCGAGAGGCGGTAGCACTGCCAAGTCACGTAGCTGACGAACACGCCCTCGAGCGTGGCGGCGCCGATCGCGAACTCGTGGAACGCATGGCTCTCGAATAGCAGATGCGGATCTTGGAAGTAGTAAAGATAGGCGATCAGGTACGCCGGCAGCAGGGCGAAGGCCGCGAGCAGGAAGTTCGCGTACCAGCCGGTGAGGCGGCGGACGGACTGCGGGGTATCGTCGGACGGCGTCGTCATTGTTGTACTCATCGCTTGTGGTCTCCACGCAGAGTCGATCGGCACGCATGCGCATTCTACGAAAGATTCACCGGAAGCACGAGCGATCGTTGCCGCCCCATGCACACCCCCGTCAATGCGGTAGCAAGGCGATACCCGTGACGTGAGGTTCGGCTTCCGATCCGCGGTCGCCGCCCAGCGTCACCTTCCATTCGGCTTGCTGCCCGCGATCGATGGCGGGGCTGCCGTCCTGCTGCGTTCGGCTAGCAAAGGGCATGCGCGCCAAGGCGCCGGCGACGAGGAAATCGACGGCCGCAAGCGAGCCGGGGTCGCGATCGCGTTTGGTGACGCTCACATGGTAGACCTCGCGGCCGTCGGCGCGATCGAAGAATCGCAGGGTCAGCGAATGCACGTAGGTCTTGACGCCAGGCCACGGGAAACCGGGGGCGCGCAGCGGCGCCGGGGCGCCGCACGGTTTCCCTTCGCTGCAGCGCGCATCGGCGAGCGCGACGCCCGCCGGATGGGTGTCGTGCGAGAGCGCGATGCGATAGTGCGCGGTTTGCATCGGTGCGGCGACGTACCCCAAGCCGGCCAGCCGCCGAGCGAGCGCCGGCGCATATCGCTCATCGCCCCCGCTGGCCGCGCCCTCTTTATCGATTGCGAACGCGTAAGTGCGCTCGCCCGCGCCGAAGCCCGGCGCGGCGCTTGCGCGCACCGCCGTCTCGGTCCCCGCGCATGCGCTCAGTGCGGCGCAACACGCAGCCAACAGAAGTATCGATTTCATTCGCTTCGATTCGCTTTGGTCGTGTAGTTATCATTAGGCATGTCTGAATGCGCGCGCCGTGCTTGCATCCCCGAAAAATGCGCGCCTGCGCGCTCACGTCTCGCCGTTCCATTTCGGCACCGACACGATGACCGTCGTGCCGCGGCCCGGCTCGCTTTCGACCTTCACCTCGCCCTCGTGGCGCGTAACCACCGTTTTGACGAGCGCCATGCCGAGCCCGGCGCCTTGCGTATGCGGTTGCCCCGGCACCCGAAAGCGCCGGAATCGCTCGAACAGATGCGCCCGCGCTTCCTCCGCCATGCCGTAGCCTTGATCGGCGATCTTGCAATCGACGCGATCCGATTCCGCGGTCGTCAAGGCGACATGCACGCTCGTGTCGCTCGGGCTGTACTTGACGGCATTATTGAGCAGATTCGTCACGGCCCGCGTCATCAGCGATCGATCGGCGCGAATCCAGTGCCCTTCTCCCTCGAACACCGTCTCGACTCGAATGCGCTTCGCGCGCGCTTGCGGCCAAATCTCGTCGCTGGCGTCGAGCACGATATCGGCCAGGTTGACCGGTTCGAATGCGTATTCCTGCGATTCCGCGCGCGTCAATTGGACAAAATCGTCCGCGAGCGTCAGGGCACGCCGCGTATAGCGCTCGATGTGCTTGAGCAACGTGCGGACGCGTTCCGAACGCGAAGTGGCCAACTCCTCCTCGATCAACGCGAGCACCGACGCGTGCGGCGAGCGCATGTCGTGCGATAGCAGCCTCAGTGCGTCCTCGCGCGCTTGCTCGGCCGCATGGAGCGCCGTGACTTCGACGAGCCCGGCGACCCAATAGCCCGACGCTTCGCCGCGCGCATTGCGGCAACGCGCGTAACGCAGCAGATGATCGCGGCCGGTGCGATCGCGCACTTCGATCCCGCGCTTCACGGTCCAGACGCGCGTGAGATCGGTTGGGTCGAGCACGGCCGGCCAATGCGCTTGTACCTCACCGTCGGAGACGGGCTCCTCGCCCATCGTCTTGATGAACGTCATCTCGCCGAGGGCATCTGTCAACATGCGCCCCTCGGGCATGCGATTGCTCACGCGAGCGAACAAGCCATGCGCCGATTTGTTCGCGAGGCAAATCATGCCTGTCGCATCGGCGATCAATATCGGTTCGGGTAGGCTATTGAGGCAATCCCAGACGAAGCGCTTCATGTCCTGCATGCGATCGGCCGCCTGCTCGACGAGCGCGATATGCCGCTCGAGCGCATCGCCACGCACGTCGCGCGGCCGCGCGGGAATGCTGGGCAGGATATCGGCATCGTCGGCCAGCCGTTGCAGTTCGCGCTGCAGCCGCCACATCGTCATCTCCAGCCTGCGCCAGCTCCAGAGCGGATAGACAATCAGCAACGCGATCAGCGCGGGTATCGGCGAGATCCAGATACAAGCGCGTTCGAGCATGACCGCGCTCAGCGAAAGCGAAAAGAGGCTGAGCGCAAACGTCAACAGCAACGTTCGCCACGGCGAAAAAAAGAGGAAGCCGGCGAGCAGCACGGCCAGCGGCCCCAACGACGCGGCCAGCAGCCAGTGTGAATCCGCCTCGCGGATCACGCATCCCTTCAACAATGCGCTCAGCACGTTGGCGTGCAGCACCATGTCGGCCGTGGGCCCGAGTTGTCCCGAGATCGGCGTCGCCAGATGCGTCATGAGGCCCGAGGCGGTCAGTCCGACGAACACGATCTTGCCGCGCAGCGCGTCGGCCGGTGCTTGCCCGTCCAGCAAAGCGCGAGCGGAGATGTAATCCTTGCTCGGGATTTCGGTGGAAAACGGAATCAGCACGCGGGATCGGCGACGCTCGAACGCCTCGTCCGACGCCGCGGCGGCGGCCGCAATCGATTGCTTCGGATCGCCGCGGTAACGTCCGCCTGCGATCGGAATTTTGCCGCTTCGAATATCGGCGAACAGCGGCGTGACGATATAAGGCCAGCTCGCGCCGCCCGCGCTTTCGCGAAGCGACACCCCGCGTACGATGCCGTCCGGATCGGGCACGACGTCGATATGGCCGCTGCCTGCCGCAGCCGCCGCAAGCGCCGGTACGGGCCGAATCACCTGCCCGTTCGGACGCGGATCGACGAGCAGAGGCAAGAAGGCGGGCGTCTCGCGCAGCGCCCGCGCCAGT
>Ga0157369_10002193_pt1 | contig 23523 bp, 18 predicted proteins | sample C25metaG_FD_113461 | JGI IMG/M metagenome (GOLD analysis project Ga0157369, IMG submission 113461) | Corn rhizosphere microbial communities from Kellogg Biological Station, Michigan, USA - C2-5 metaG | ecosystem: Host-associated > Plants > Roots > Rhizosphere > Soil | place: USA: Michigan... | reverse complement strand
GAACGACGCCGAGGGAGAAGAGGTCGGATCGCGGGTCCAACTCTTCGCCGAGCGCCTGCTCGGGCGACATGTAGGCAACGGTGCCGACGGCGCTGCCAGGACTGGTGAGATGGCGGTCGTCGATCGTGGCTACGGCTTCAGCAACCGCGTGCGAGGGCGCCAGCTTGGCAAGCCCGAAGTCGAGCACCTTGGCGTGGCCGCGACGGGTGATAAAGATGTTGGCGGGCTTGATGTCACGATGGACGATTCCCTTTTCGTGGGCGGCGGCCAGCGCTTCGCTTACGCCGATGCCGGCCGAGATCAGCTCGTCGAGGCTGGGGAGCCCGCGCTGAATGCGTTCCTTCAGCGTTTCGCCTTCCAGCAGCTCCATGACGATGAAGTGCCGGCCCTCATGCTGGTCGATCTCGTGGATAGTGCAGATGTTCGGATGGTTGAGCGCGGACGCCGCGCGCGCTTCGCGCTGGAAGCGCTCGATCGCCTGTGGATCGCGGGAGACGTCTTCCGGAAGGAACTTGATGGCGACGTGGCGGCCGAGGCGGATGTCTTCCGCTTCGTAGACCACCCCCATGCCCCCACCGCCGAGCTTCCGGAGGATTCGATAATGCGAAACAACCGAGCCGTCCATCTGGCCCGGATGTTAGGGCAAGGCAGGCGACGGAGGCAAGGCAAACAGAATGGCCAGGATCAGAGAATGCGCACCGTGTCGATGTCGCGGCGTGGGCTCGCCGGGGCGAGGCGCAGCGCGTATCCCATGTAGAACATGAAGGTCGGCTGCCAAGAGGCGTCCCCGGTGAACTGTGCCAGCGTCTCGGCCGATTTCGCGGGCTGGCCCTTGTCGCGCTGGTGATCGATCAGCTCGACCGAGCCGTTCGCGGGACGCGCAGCGATGTGGCGAGCCGTGGCCAGCAGGTGCGCGCGCTGCCAGACGCGTCCGGCACGCATGGTTTGCGCCCGGTCGTAACGATCGCGCACGGCGATGAGGCCGAAGACCGGCGCCGTCTTCATCAGGTCGCGATAAGCGGTTGGCGTGGTGCGCGCGTTTACTCCAGCTTCAACAAAAGAACCGTCGCGCAGCTCGCGCTGCTGCTCGCGCGTGGTGCGGATCCACGGCCGCGTACCCTTTTGGACTTCGGGATCGGAATTCAGTTCGACGGTGGCGTCGGCGACCGCGTCGGCTACTTTGCCGACCTGTTCAGGGCCGACGAAGGTGAAGACGCGCACATCGTCTTCTTTCAGCGCGCGCACCTGGTCGATGAACGCAGGCGGCAGCGGACGCTGAGGATCGAAACGATTGCGATTGGTGTGGCGATGCGGGATGGCGTCGTAAAGCTCGCCGCCGCGCTTCGGGGCGCCGCGTCCGACGTCGATGCGCGCAGCGAGTTCCGGCGCGCCGTCCGCCGGCGGCGGCTTGAGCGCGCTAGACACGTAGCTGAGCGAGACCTTGTAGCCGTTGGCGGCGGCGGTGAGCATCAGGTTCTCCAGCGCGCAGCCGAGGCTGAAGTGCATCTCGCGGAGATAGGGATCGAATGCGCCGAGATTGCGCTTGGAATCCGCATAAACCTCAATTTGCTGGTCGGTCACCTTGAATAACCACGGCTGGGTGTTGAAGCAATTGGCGGAGAGGATGGCGGCGCGGACGAGCGCGAGCGAGCCCACCTGAGCGTCCTGGTTCCAAGTGCGCCAGGGCTCGAACTCGGGACCGTCGGGAATCTCGGTGTGGATATCGTCCTGAGCGAAGGCGCGCCAGACCTGGCCGTTGGCGACCATGATGGTGACGGCGGCTGTGGCGCGGAGGAAGTTGCGGCGGTCCATAGATGCCTCGCGTGGAGGCAAATTATAAGCGCATTAGCAAACAGCAATCAGCAGACAGCATTCAGACGTGGAGATTCGCGTGAGTCCCCGCGCTCATCGGCAACGTCAATGGCTGAATGCTGATTGCTGTTTGCTTCTTTACGAGCTTCCTATCAGCATCCCCGACAAGAACACGAGCGCGCCGCCGAGTCCGACTTGAAGGGCGGCAGTGACGGGGGGCGTGTCCATGTAGCGGCTGCGGACCCAGGAGATGATGGCCAGCTCGACGATGACTACGCCGATGGCGACGCCGGTGGCGATCTCGAACGCTCCAATCAGGTAGGGCAGCGTGTGGCCGATGCCGCCGAGCATGGTCATGAGGCCGCAAACCAGGCCCCGCAGCCACGGATGTCCGCGGCCGGTGAGGCTGCCGTCGTCGGAGAGCGCTTCGGCGAATCCCATGCTGATGCCTGCGCCGAGCGAGGCCGCGAAGCCGACGAGGAACGCATCGTGGCTGCTCTTGGTGGCGAAGGCTGCGGCGAAGATGGGCGCCAGCGTCGAGACCGAGCCGTCCATCAGGCCTGCCAGTCCCGGCTGCACGATCTGCAGAACGAAGAGACGGCGCGAGGCGGTTTCTTCGTGTTCTTTCGCGACTTCCGTCAGGTTCTGCTTGTGGAGGTCTTCGGCGCGAGTTTCGTGCGAAAGCTCTTCCTCCGCGAGGTCGCCGAGCAGCTGGCGGATGGAGGCGTCTTGCGCGCGCGCGGCGGCACGTAAATAGAAGTTGCGCGTCTCGGCTTCCATCACGGCGGCGCGTTTCCGGGCCACGTCGAGTCGCAGCTGCTGCATGAGCCAGACCGGCTTGTGCTTGATGAAGCCACGCACATCTTCGCGGCGGATTAGCGGGATGTGCTCGCCAAACTTCTTCTGGTAGAGCTCAAGCAGGCGATGTCGGTGGTTGTTCTCCTCTTCGCGCATCCCTTCGAACACCGCCGCCGACGCTGGATAGTTTTCGCGCAGGCCTTCGGCGAAATCGGCGTAGACGCGCGCGTCTTCTTCTTCGTTCTGGATGGCGAGCGCGAGGATGTCGCGCTCGCTGAGGGAATCAAAATCTCGCATGAGGCCTCTCGGAATGAATCAGCCGCAGATTAACGCAGATGAACGCAGATACAAAGCTTCCCCGCCGAGATGCGGAGAACGCAGAGAAGAATTTCAGACGTCAGATTTCAGGTTTCAGATTTGAAGTGCCAAGAAACGAAAACGCACGGACCAACCGTGCGTTTCGCGAACTAGCCGCTGCCACTGCTTTTACTGCGTGGCCTGCTCGAGTTTCCCTTGCTCGACCTTTTCCTGGCAGGCGATGCAATAGCGCGTCCAGGGAACGGCCTCGAGTCGCTTGGCGTTGATTTCCTCGCCGCAGGAGATGCACTGTCCGAAGACACCTTCGCGGATGCGGCTCAGAGCGTTCTCGACCATTTGCAGGAGCTGGCGGTCGTTGTTGCTCTGGTGAAAGAGGAATTCCTTGTTGTAGGAGCTGGCAGCGCGATCGGCGATGTCCTGGGCGCTATCGGCGTCGGCGGCGCGTCCGTCCTGTTCGGTGCGGGCGACCGTCTTGCGCAGTTCCGCCTGACGGGTCTCGAGTCGCTTTTTGAATGCGTCTAACCGCTTCTTATCCATAAAAGACATTCGGCGCCGAACCCCCTTACCGGATCCGGCACCTGACATGAAACTTTAGATGATATGCGCCGGGCAGAAGAAGCGTCAACTCCGCGGCAAGATTGACCCATTCCCGTAACGAAATGCCGCATCGTCCGGATTGGATTTTGGGCACGAAAAAACGGCCGCCGTTAGGCGACCGTCGAAAGAGGCAAGGGAGGGAAGGAAATCAGGGAAGGCGATTCTAGGTGCCGTTCCGCAAAGCAGAACGCTCAGATTGGATACGTCGAGAATTTGGGAAGAGAGTTCTAAACACTGTACGGCCTCTTTTAGTACTGATCAGAGCAGCACGTGCCTGTCCAAACCGCGCGGGTCGAAACCTTTGCTGCTGGCTTAACGCAAAATAATTGTCCCCATGGAAGTTAACCGAGAGTAGCTGCTCAATTTCCACAACAGCATCAACAGGTCAGGAGTGTATTTTTGAGACGGAAAGTGGAACAAAAGTTCCACTGCTAGGCAGGACGTTGCTTAGCCTGCGCCTGATTCTGCTCTTCCATGGCTTTCAGCTTATTGAGCAGCGCCTTGTAGCTGATCTTCAGAATCTTGGCGGCCTGGCGACGGTTCCAGCGAGTCTGGGTGAGGACGCGCTCAATGGCCTCGCGTTCGGCCAGCATGGCGGCGCGGCGGCCGATATCGAGCAGCGATGGCATCTCGTCGATGCTCTGGGGCGTTGGCAGAGCTCCGGGCTTTGCGACTTGCGCCTCGGCGCGGCCGTTTCCCTGCCCGCTCGCCGCGGAGAGCGACGACATAATGGGCTTGTGCGTGGATAGCTCGCGGATGATCTGTTGCTCGTTGCCCACGATCACGTAGCGCTTGACCAGGTTTTCCAGCTCGCGGATGTTGCCCGGCCAAGCGTATTCCATCATCCGGCTGACCGCGTACTCGCTGAACGCCGGCGGATTCTTTCCGTAGTACTCGCTGTACTTGTGGACGAAGAAATCGAGCAGGATGGGAATTTCTTCGCGCCGCTCGCGCAGCGGCGGAATGTGGATGGTAACGACGTTGAGCCGGTAGAACAGATCTTCGCGGAACATCCCGTCGACCACGGCCTGCTCCAGCGGCTTATTGGTGGCGGCCAGGACGCGCACGTCAACGGCGATGTCGCGCTTGCCGCCGAGGCGAGCGAACTCGCCGTCCTGCAGCACGTGCAGCAGTTTGGCTTGCAGCGCGGGATGCATTTCGCTGATTTCGTCGAGGAAGATGGTGCCGTAGTTCGCCTGCTCGAACTTGCCTAATTTTTGCCGGTTGGCGCCAGTGAATGCGCCTGGCTCGTAGCCGAACAGCTCCGACTCCAGTAGCTCGTGCGGAATGGCCGCACAGTTCACTTTGACGAAGGGCTTGTCGCGGCGCGAGGACTGCGCGTAGATCATGCGCGACACCACTTCTTTACCGGTACCGGATTCACCGCGGATCAGCACGGTGGCGGTGGTGTCGGCCACCTGCTCGATCGTCTGCTTCACTTCTTCCATCTTCGGGCTGGTGCCGAACATGGTGGTGAAGTCACCCTGGCGGCGAACCTGCTCGCGCAGTTCATTGACTTCCGTCACCAGCCGCTGCCGGTCCAGCACCTTCATGATGCGGCTCTCGAGATCTTTCGGTTCGAAAGGCTTGGAGACGTAATCGTCGGCGCCGAGTCGCGAGGCCTTGAAGATGAGTTCGGGATCGTGCTGTCCCGAGATCATGATTACGGAAACGTCGGGCTTGATCTGCTTGATGCGTTCGAGGGTCTCGATCCCGTTGATGCCGGGCATTCCTACGTCGAGCAGGACCAGCACCGGATCGCAGACGCGGAACAGGCGTATGGCTTCTTCTCCGCTGGCGGCGGTGCTGATGTCGAAGTTGCGCCGTGCCAGGTAGGAGCCGAGAAAACGTGCCATGCTCCCATCGTCATCGACGATGAGGACGCGCGTCTTGCTGGTGGACTGCATCACGGGGACCCCTCGTAAAGCGATCTGTCCGAAAATGGCGCGCCAACTACGTGTGGCTGCCGCATAGCCAAGTTGAGAACCGCAGCGCCACCACCTCCGGTGTATGACGCGCAGTGCCCATTGGTGGCACTCGGCGTTAAGATGCTCAATTTGAGCAGCTTAGTTGTGTGGTCGCAACGTCACAGAAGTAGTATCACTTCTCAGCGGCGAGACGACCCAAACCCCATTGTCAAGGAATTGAATCCGCGTATTGTACTCTGATTCCACTTGTGGGAATAGGGATGCCTATCACGCGGAAACTGCGGTTACCGCGGAGGCTCGGCCCTGACGGACCGGAAGCACGACCTGGAAGGTGCTTCCCCGCCCCTGCTCGCTGGACACGCGGATGCTGCCGTCATGCGCCTCGACGATACGGCGCGAAATCGCAAGTCCGAGCCCGACCCCCTCTCCGGTGCGCGAACGCCTGACCTGCGCGAATTCTTCAAACAGATGGGATTGATCCTGGGAAGCGATGCCTACACCGGTGTCGCTCACGGAAATTTCGATCTCGCCCGGCTCGGCGCGATGGCGCAGCGCAACGCGGATAGAGCCGCCCTCGGGCGTGAACTTCACCGCGTTGCCGATCAGGTTGATCAGGACCTGCTGGATGCGCTCGGCGTCGATGGTGATCTTGGGAATGCGCGCCGGAATCTGGACACTGAGCGCCAGGTTGCGCTTGCCGGCTTCGTGCTGGAAGAGCGTGACCGTTCCATTCACGAGCTGACGAACGTCGGCCGGCTCAAAGCTCATCGGCATGCGCCCCGACTCGATCTGGTTGATGTCGAGCATGGAGTTCACCAGGCGGATAAGACGCTTGCAGCACGACGCGGTTTCGACGAGAGATTCCTGCTCTTCCGCGGTGAGTCGGTCGACGAGCGAATCGGCGAGCATGGTGGTGTAGCCGAGGATCACGGTCAGCGGCGTGCGCAATTCGTGCGTCGCCACGCTGAGGAACTGCGACTTCAGGCGATCGAGTTCGCGCAGCTTTGCGTTGGCGGCTTCCAGTTCGCGGTTGTTTTGGCGAAGCTCGGAGATGAGCGCAGCATTGTTCAGCGCCAGGGCCGCCTGCCCGGCCAGCGAGCGCAGGAAGCGCTGTGCCGATGCGTGGAATTCGTACGTGTTTCCGTTGTTGTGCGCGCACAGGACGCACACCAGCCGTCCGCGCGAGACGCCCGGCACCAGCGCGTAGGCGCGAAGGTTGTGACGGTCGGCCCATTGATCCACGGCCACCACGCCGTCGCCGGCGAGAATGATGGAACCGCTCTCCAGCTTTCCGGCGACGCCCGGGATGCGCATCAGCGCGACGAGTTCCTCGTCGCATCCTGCCGATGAGATCTCGGGCGGCCAGGCCAGGCCTGCGAACGTGAGGTTCAGAACGCGCCGCGCCGCGTCGGAAACTTCTTCGGCGAGGCGATACACCTCGGGCGTGGCGTTGGCCGTGTTGCCGATGCGATAGAGGGTGTCGATTTCCGACAGCCGCTTGCGCTCCAGCGAGCGGCTTACCGCCATCTTCAGCTCGGCCACTTCGACGGGCTTGAGCAGGTATTCGTACGCGCCGAGCTGCACCGCTTCCAGCGCGGTGTCGACCGACGCATACCCGGTCATCATCACGCAAACCGTGTTCGGCGAGCTCTTGCGCACCTCGGCGACAATGCCGAGGCCATCGACCTTCGGCATTTTCAGGTCGGTCAGGACGAGGTCGTACTGATGCTCGCGGATGGATTCCAGCGCGAGCTCCGCGTCGCCAATGGCGTCGACGTCGTAACCCTCCGCCTGGAGGATCGCCTGCACGGTGATGAGCACATTCGGCTCATCGTCGACTACGAGGATCTTGGCCTTGGGAGTGTCCATGGGGACGGCGCTCTTCGCGCCCAGCAGCTATTCACGTTGGATGCAGATTTCGCGGAAAACGGCCATTGACGGGGCGAATCAATCAGCGAACCTGAATGAGAATTCAGGTGCCATTCGGTAAGGGCACGGCTTTAGCCGTGCCGCAGAGTGCGCTCTACTCTGGCGGCTTTAGCCGCTGAGGAGGATTTACCTCAGGGCCTGAAGGCCGCAATCAAAACGGCGCCGCGGATGGCACGGCTGAAGCCGTGCCCTTCCCGATCTCCGCAAAAGCAAATCGGGTAAAGCCTTTCGACTTTACCCGACTAGTAACTTTTCCCGATTCCCTAGCTGATCATGCGCAGCTTGCCGGGCATGAAGTGATACGGCGGCCACGGTCCGCTGAGCGACATCTGGCAGCCTTTCAGCTTCGAGAGGGCGCTGTTATAGCGGTTCTGATACTTCTCGACCGTGCCGTGATCGATCAGGTGGGCGATGTCGATCATCATCCCGCCGGTCTCCACGCGCTTGCAGCTGACTTCCGCGTCGAGCGGATTGAACATCTTCTGCACCTGGACGCTGAGCGTGCGCGCCTTGCTCTGGCGCTCACGGTCGCGCGACGCCTTCTCGCGCAGCTTCGTCAGGTATTCGCCGCCTGCCGTCAGCGGCAGTTCGACTTCCGCCACCGCTTCACGGGCAAGGCCATCGCGCACGAAGAGCTTGATGTGCATCTCGGCTTTGCCTCGCAGCCGCGCAACCGTGGCCACGAAGGCCTTACGATTGGCGCGCACCGCGCGGCGCAGCGCTTCGTCGGTCTCAAAGACCGTGCCGAAGCGGAATGGCAGGACGGTCGACGAGCGGAAGCACTCGCTGACCACGTGCGCATGTTCCAGCACCGACTGTTGGTCGAGTTGTTTTCCGGGTGTCCATTCGCTCACCACAACGGCAAACTCGCCGCTGGGATAACCGAAGGTTTGAACGCCACCTACTCCGCGAAGGCGTTCCAGGATAAAGGGGCGACGGGGGCGATGGTCTGGGGTAAGGGATTGCTGCTCAGTGATGCAGTACGCGTACCACGCCATGTCCGGTTCTCTCCAGGCTGCAGTCAAGCCGATTCGTTCGGCAAGCTGCCATTTGGAAACATAAGGGCCGTTTATGTTTGCGGACTAAAGGGCTGGGTCACGCTTCGCGGCTTTCCGCTGTGACCCTGATACTGCTGAAGAGAGTGGGGTAGAAAAACCCTCCCCACAAGCGAATCGTATCCCGATTCATTCGAAATAGCAACCGCTGTTGTGCAAACCAGAGAAGAATCGTCCGCCGAAACGCCGGATTGGACGCCGATTCTCAAGAACCCGACCTTCGTGCCATGCGACGCCGCGCTCCCCCCTTCGCTCTTCCTTTGCCTCGTTCGTAACGACGCTTCCTCACAACAGCGCGAAGAACAATGGGGTTAGCTCAGGATGATCCGGCGGGAGTAACGACCTTGCTACGAAGGCAAACCCATGCTGAGAGAGGGCATCGCCGTGCTCACTTGGGATAAAACGGAACATGTGGAACTCTGCTTCCCTACCCTCGAAGTAACCATTTTTGGTTACATCTTGTTGTGACTACATGACCGCCTGGAAGCGCCGCGGCCGCCGCTAATGGCAGCGAGCGTGCTTTGTCATTCCTGAAGCGTGGGCCCGTCTGCCCCGCAAGCCAACTCCAGACAACAACCCACGACCCATGGCCATGAGTTCAGCGCAGTATGAATCCTGTCCTCCGGAACGCTTCATCGTCGAAGTGTTCTCCGAGCTCGGGCAGGAGGTCATGCAGCAGCGGTGGCGAGAGGTGCAGGTCATTCTCCGGCTGTCGATCCTCAGCGGCCTGGAGATGCAGCTCGACGCCACGCTCAACATGCTGTGCGATTTCGCCGCCGAGATCGTGAACCACGACGCGGCGCTGGTCTATCTCTGGGACGAAACCAGCGACCAGGTGCAAATGCGCGTCCTGCGCGGGCTGGAGACGGTGAGCCGCGACGCCCTCGATCGCGGGAACATCCTGAACTTCTGGGCCACCAAGTACAGCCGTCCGCTGCTGATCGCGCGCGGACACAACGTGCAGGCCGATTCGCTGCTCAACGAGTTCGGCTGCGCGTCAGCGGTGGTGGTGCCGCTGTTCGTGCGCAATCGAGTGATCGGCACCATGCAACTGTTCTCGCGCGAGGCGGCCGCCTTCGCGCCCGACGACGCGCAGCTCCTGTGGATGCTCTCGCTGGTCGCCGAAAGCCTGCTGACGCGTGAACACGCCAACGAAGGCCTGATCCGCTACGCCTTCACTGATTACCTGACCGGCCTGAAGACGCGCGGCTATTTCGAGCAGCAGCTCGAACTCGAATTCAAGCGGTCGGAGCGCAAGAAGCAGCACATAGCGCTGCTCATGATCGATATCGATCACTTCAAGCGCCTGAACGACACGCATGGACACCACGTCGGCGACCAGGTGTTGCGCGACGTGTCGGCGATCCTGATGAAAGACATGCGCGAGGTCGACACGGTCGCGCGGTACGGCGGCGAGGAGTTCGTCATCATCCTGCCGGAAACCAGCGGTCCCGGTGCGCTGCTGGTCGCCGAGCGTCTCCGCAAAGCGGTGGAACAGGCCAAGTTCTTCGCCGGCTCGCCCGATCGCGTCGAGCGATTGTCGATCAGCATCGGCATCGCCGTCTTCGACACCGATGCGCAGTTCAAGCGCGACCTCATCGAGTTCGCCGACTCCGCTCTCTACGCCGCGAAGAGCGGCGGACGAAACCGAGTAAAACTCTATTCGGAGCTTTCGCGCGAACGGCAGCAGGCGTCGTAGCCGGCAACCGCTCTGCGGCGTATCGTTTTCCCATGCTGTTTCTCGACCGCAGCGACGCGGGACGCAAGCTGGCAGCCGCGCTGTCGAAATATGCGGGAGACCCGAGCGTCCAGGTCCTCGGGTTGCCGCGCGGCGGCGTTCCGGTGGCGTTCGAGGTGGCACAAGCGCTGCGCGCTCCGCTTGACGTCTTCATCGTGCGCAAGCTGGGCGTTCCCAGCCAGCCGGAGCTGGCCATGGGCGCGGTCGCCAGCGGCGGCGTGCGCGTGCTGAACGAAGAGGTGCTCGCGCATCTCGGAATCCCTCCTTCGGTCGTCGATCGCGTTGCCGCTATTGAGCAAATCGAAATCGAGCGCCGCGAGCGCAGCTATCGGGAAGCGCGTCCCGCGCCGAATCTCACTGGAAAGACTGTGATCCTGATCGACGATGGCCTCGCAACCGGCTCGACCATGCGAGCGGCCGCTAGCGCTGTAAAGCTGCAACGGCCCGCCGCGACGGTTGTGGCTGTTCCCGTCGCCGCCGCCACCACATGCGAGGTGCTTCGCGGCGATGCGGACGACATCTTCTGCCTCGCCACCCCAAGCCAGTTCTTCGCCGTCGGCCAGTGGTACAGGAATTTCGAGCAGACGTCCGATGAGGAAGTCCGCGAGCTGCTCGCTCGCGCGGAAAACATTCGCTCGCGGGCTTCGTGAAACCAAGAGCCCGCGCCGCTGATTAACGCTGATTGTTCTTTTGATTCTATTGATCCGTGTTCATCTGCGTTCATCAGCGGCAAAGAATCTCTTTTGCCATTTGCCATTTGCCATTTGCCATCGTTAGTCTTCTCGCATGCGTACCATTGCCGTGATCCCGGCGCGGTTGGCGTCCACGCGCTTGCCGCGGAAGATCCTGCGCGAGATCGTGGGCCGGCCCATGCTCGCCTGGGTGCACGACGCGGTGCGAGCGGCGTCTGGGCTCGACGACGTGATTGTCGCGACCGACGCAGCCGAGATCATGGCACTATGCGAGAAGAACGGCTGGCACGCGCGGATGACGTCGCCGAATCATCGCAGCGGCACGGAGCGCGTGCACGAGGTGGCGGGCGCCATCGCAGCCGACGTCTATCTCAACGTGCAGGGTGACGAGCCGCTGGCTCATCCGGAGCAAATCGCGACGTTGATTGGTGTAATGCGCAACCCGCAAGTGCAGGTCGGGACGATCATGACGCCGGCGTCGGCGGAGGATATCCCCAATCCCAATGCGGTGAAGGTCGTGTCCGACGCAACGGGACGCGCGCTGTATTTCTCACGCGCTGCGATCCCGTTCGACCGCGATCGCGGCGGAGAGGTTCGCCACTTCAAGCATCTGGGCTTTTACGCCTATCGTAAAACGGCGCTCGATCAGTTCGTGAAATGGACGGAATCCTCGCTGGAACGCGCCGAGCGGCTGGAACAGCTGCGCTTTCTGGAGAACGGAATCCCGATTCACGTGGCGGAAACGCCGCACAACACCATTGGCGTGGATACGGAAGAAGATCTGCGAGCGGTGGAGAAAATACTCACAGGGAGGAAGTGAGGAAGCGAAGGGAACGGGATTTCTAAGATTCAAATCCTCCGCGCCCTCCTTTCCTCCCTGTATTCATTTGTTTCTCGCCCACGCCTCCGCGGCCGCGATTCTCTTCGACGTCGCCGGATGCGAATGGAAGAAGATCTCCACGAATCGCGACGGAGCGCGCTCGGCAAGATTCTGGTCGGCGAGCTTATTCATTGCGCTGATAAACGGCTGCACGGATGGAATTGCGCCGAAACAATAACGATCGGCCTGTCGCTCGTGAAAACGCGAGTACGCGTTGAGCACCGGCATGAGCAAGAACGAGAGCACGGTGGTGACCAGCACCAACAGCGGCAGGTTCGCGAAGTCGGTCAATGATTCGAACATGTGACGCTGCTCCACCGCATATTCCAGCGTGCGGTTGACGGCCCAAAAGCCGACGAGCGTGATGGCCGCCTGGACCACGATACCCTTCAGCATGTGGCGGTGAACGTGGTGACCGAGTTCGTGCGCCAGCACGGCTTCAATCTCGTCCGGCGAATATTTTTCCAGCAGCGTGTCGGCAAGAATGATGCGACGCGTCTGTCCCAGGCCGGTCAGCGCGGCGTTCGCCTTCTTGCTCTTCTCTGAGAGCTTCCACTCGTACACGTCGCGAACGCGTGTGCCCGCGCGCTCGCCCAGCTTCACCAGCCGCTCACGCAGGTCTTCATTCTCCAGCGGCTTGAACTTGTAAAAGATGGGGAACAGCACTACCGGCGCGATCTGGGCAAAGAATACCGAGAGCACAATGAAGATTCCCCACGCCCACAGCCACCAGCGCGGACCCGCGCTGCGCATCGTCCAATAGACGATTTCGGCGAGCAGTCCGGCGAGCACCAGCGCGAGCAGCCATCCCTTGGTTTCGTCCCACGCCCACGAGCCGAGTTTTTGATTGGAGAGCTGGAAGCGGTGCTCTACTCGGAAACCGTAGTAGTCCAGCCCCAGGCTCAGCACCTTGCCGATCAGCAGCAGCAGGCCGACATAGAAAAAAAGCGCCAGAACGTAATGCTGTCCCGCACCGCGATACGCCCAGTCCCGCAAAGTTCGGGTCCATCCTGTCGCGAGCAGCGCAAGCAGGAACGCCAGCCCAAGCGCGAAATCGGCGACCTCGAGCCATCGCCGGATGCGGTTGTAGTGGCGCGCTTGCGGCGTGTCGGGAGTAATGGCGGGTTGCGACATGCGATAAGCCGCTATTGTCGCATGCGGGGTGCACGTCGCTGGAAGAGAGTCAGCCGACTGAACGCCCATTCAGGCGATGGACGCCCCCCCGAAAAACAGGGGTCAACCCTCACGTGTGTACCTGCATCCAGTGCTCAAGCCGTCATGTCGTCTCTCGTCAAAGAACGCAAGCCTTACGCTCCGGGTGACAAAGCGCCGGTGTCGGGAATCTATCGCGCCACCCACGATGGACATCGACCGGATCACAACCTGACGGCGGTTCGCGGCGAAGAGTTCCCTCCCTGCCGCAAGTGCAAAACGCTGGTGACGTTCACTCTCGTCAGCGCCGCCGACTATGTCAGCCATGACTGGGATTTTGCCGGACCGGGCTTGACCATCGTGAAATAACGATTCGCCGCAGAGACGCAGAGATCGCGGAGAAAAGAAAAAACTAAAACTCACCACAGATTTACACGGATGAACGCGGATTCCTTTTCTGTGTTTTTGATCCGTGAAAATCCGTGTTAATCCGTGGTGAGTATTTATTTCTTTCCGTTCACGAAGATGTCGGCTTCGCCCAGGATTTCCTTGACCAGCGCGGGACTGCACGCTTCGGAGTAAACGCGCAAGAGCGGCTCTGTCCCCGACGCGCGCAGCAGCACCCACGGCTCCGCGCCGTTGCCGTTGGTCGGCGCGTCGAGGAAGAACTTGATGCCGTCGAGGTCTTCCTTGCGCAGGATCTTGTACTTCCCGAGTTCCTTCGTCTGCGGTGAGGCTGCGCGGTCAATGGCCGACTTCTTGACCTCGTTGGAAATGCGCATGTCGGTGCGGCCGTAGTGATGCTCACCGAATTCCTTTTGCAGGTCGGCGACCAGCTGGCCGAGCGTGCGCCCGGTGTCAGCCATGGCGTTGAACAGCAGCAGCGAGTTCAGGGTACCGTCGCGTTCCGGCAGGAAACGCGGGATGCCGATGCCGCCGGATTCCTCGCCGCCGATCAGCACTTCCTTGCCGGAGAGGACCAGCTCGGTCACGTACTTGAAGCCGATGCCGTGCTCGATGAACTCACGCCCGTACTTCTTCGCGATGCGGTCGAGCATCTTGGTGGTGTTGAAGGCGCGCGTGACCGCGCCAGGCCACTTCTTATATTCCAGCAGCCACTTGAGCAGGACGGCGTAGCACTTGTGCGCGTCGACGAACATGCCGTCTTCGGTGCACGCGCCGACGCGATCCGCGTCACCGTCGGTGACAAATCCCGCCTGGCACTTCTCGCGCACCACTGTCTCTTGCAGCGCGCGCACGTGCGGCTCGATCGGTTCGGGATTGATGCCCGGAAACAGCGGGTTCACTTCACTGCGGATCTGCACGCACTTCACGCCCAGCGGCTCGAGGATCCCGGTGAGGACGTTGCGCCCTGCGCCGTACATGCAATCGATCGTGACTTTGAAGCCGCAGCGCGCGATCTTGTCCATGTCGGCGAACTTCGTGATCGCGTCGATGTAGTCCTTCTTGAAGTCCACTTCGGTGACGCTTCCGCCCGGAGCGGTGGGCGCCGGCGATTCCAGTTCCGCCTCGATCTGCTTGATCTGCTGCGGCGTGGCCGATCCACCAAAGCTGCCCTTGTACTTCACTCCGTTCCAGTTCCACGGGTTGTGGCTGGACGTGATCATCACGCCGCCGGCCGCGCCGAGATGCTTGACGTTGTAAGACAACGCCGGCGTGGGCGTGAAATCGTTCGCCAGTTTTACCGGGATTCCGGCTGCGGCCAGCACCTCCGCCGATGCCTGCGCGAACGCGCGCGATCCGAAGCGCGTGTCGTAGGCGACGAGCACGCCGCGCTTCGGGTCTTCAAACTTGCGGACATAAGCAGCGACCGCCGCCGACGCCCGGCGCACGTTCTCGAATGTGTAGTCGTCGGCAATGACGCCGCGCCAGCCGTCGGTGCCGAATTTGATGGATGAGGGCATAGGCTTCGAATTCTAACTGCCGAACTGCCGAACTGCCGAATTGGAAGACCTCAAAGCTTCAGCAGTTCAATTCGGCAGTTCCGCAGTTCGGCAGTTCCGCAATTTAAGTGAGCTTGTGCCGCTTCTTCTCGTCCAGATACTTCACGACTTTGCCGACGTCCTGCGATTGGTCGCGCGTGGTCACCAGCAGCGCGTCGTCGGTCTCGACGACCACCATGTCTTTTACGCCGACCAGCGCCACGAACTTGCCCGGCGCGTGCACATAGTTGCCGCTGGCGTTGATGAGCAGCAGCGAGCCCGACTCGACCACGTCGCTGCGGTTCTGCTGCGCGGATTTGTGCTCATGCAGCGCCGTCCACGAGCCCAGATCGTTCCATCCGTACTTCGCGGGAATGCAGAAGAGGCCGGAGCGGCCTTCGCCCTTCGACGAGCGCGGTTCGGCCAGCGCGTAGTCCACGCTGATGTTCTCGCACTTCGGGTACAGCCGTTGCAGCGTGGCTTCGAACTTGCGCGTGCCCCAGGTGGCGGCGATCTTCTCCAGGATCTCGGCGGTTTTCGGCAGGTGCTCGCGCAGCGCGCCGGCCAGCGTGCCTGCACTCCAGACAAACATGCCGCTGTTCCAGAAAAAATTCCCGGCAGCCACAAATTTCTGCGCGTGCACGATGTCCGGCTTTTCCGTGAACCGACGCACCTGCAACCGGCCCTTGGGATCCTTCGCGCCCGCTTCGATGTATCCGTAGCCCGTCTCCGGACGCGTGGGATGAACTCCCATGACGACGATGTGGTCGCCTTCCGTCGCGATTCGGATCGCCTGCTGCAGCGCCTGCCGGAAGCGCGGCTCGTCTTTCACCACGTGGTCGGCAGGGAAAAGCCCGAGTACCGCATTGGGGTCGCTTCGCAGCAGGATGAATGCCGCCAAACCGATCGCCGGAGCGGTGTTGCGGCCTGCGGGCTCAGGGATGATCTGGCGCGCGTCGAGACGCGGCAATTGTTTCCGGATCGCATCGCGCAGATTGGCATTGGTGATGACCCAGAAATTACTGCGGTCGGCCAGCGGCAACAGGCGAGTGACCGTCTGCTGGATCATCGAGTGCTTGGGATGGTCGAGCGCCAGCAGTTGCTTGGCGCGATGCTTGCGGCTCAGCGGCCAGAAGCGCGTGCCGCGTCCGCCGGCGAGAATCACGGGATAGAAGTTTGTTTTCATGAAAAGAAGCAATTAGCAGTTAGCAATCAGCATTCAGCCATTCGAGACCTGCGTTCACTGTTTCCAGCTCTTCGGGATCTGCACGGCTGAATGCTAAATGCTAATTGCTAAATGCTGTCTTTGGCGGCGGCAGCGACTTTCCCGGCAACGACGCGCAAAGGAACTCCACCGTCCACTGGGCCCGTACCGCAAATTCTTCAACGCTCGCCGGGACGACCACCGCTTCGCCGCGCGCAAACGTCACATCGGCGTTGCCGTCGCTTTCCACCACGCCACAGCCGTCGATTGCGACCAGGATTCGCACCGAACTCGGCCCATCATTCGCCGCGAAACTCCACAGCGACTCGCCATGGTCGACAGTCAGCAAGTGGCGATCGATCACGAAGTAGGACGAGGTTACAAGGTTCTGGTGTCGGCCGTTTGTGCGCTGCGTCACCACCTTGCCCGCGTGTGTGTCCAGCTTCATCGCCGCCAGGCCCTGCTCCACGTGGATCTCGCGCGGGCGGCCATAATCGTAGAGGCGAAACGTGGTGTCAGAATTCTGCTGCGCCTCCACCAGCACCAATCCGGGCCCGATGGCATGAACCGTGCCCGCGTCGACGTACATCAAATCTCCCGGTTGGACTTCGATCCAGTTCAGCAGATGCTCGGCGCGCTTTTCGGCGATCGCTTGCCGCATGGATTCGCGCGTCGTGCCGGGCTTGAGCCCAAGACCGACCGTCGCACCCGGCTCGGAGGCGAGCACATACCAGCACTCGGTCTTGCCGCACGGTTGACCGATCCGCCGCGCGCCTTCGTCGTCGGGATGCACCTGCACCGACATCTTGTCCCGCGGAAACAGGAACTTAATGAGCAGCGGGAAACGGTCCTTCTGCGGCGCTGCTTCGCCGACGAGCGCCGCGCCGAACTTCCGCGTCGCCTCGTCGAGTGCCATGCCGTCGAGTTCCCCGCCGCCGATAATGCAGCAGCGATCGCCGGTGAGCCACGCTTCGCCCACCAGCTTCATGCCTTCGGGCTTGGCGTAGATCGGCGAAAGGTCGTCGGCGCCCCAGACGCGCTCGTGAAACTCCGGCTTTAACAGGAATGGCGAAAGCGCAGGCATCGAACTGCGATGGTAAATGAATATTCACCGCGGAGGCGCGGAGACGCTGAGAAAACAAAACAAGCCCAGTGAAACGGCAAACAACCCAGGCCAGCTCAATCCTGTTTGCTTAAAATCTTCTCCGCGCCTCTGCGCCTCCGCGGTGAGTTCTAGATTTTTCCGAAGAATGCGCGCATGCGCTCCAGGCCGCGTTCCAGTTCCTTCGCCGACGTCGCGTAGGAGATGCGGAAGTGTTCCTTCGTCCCGAAGCCTTCGCCCGGAACCACGGCCACGTGCGACTCGCGCAGCAGCCGTCCTGCAACGTCGGCGGCACAGTTCACTCCGCCGCGTCCGAAGAACGATGACACGTTCGGATACGCATAGAACGCGCCTTCCGGCATGGTGCAGGTCACGCCGGGAATTTCGCGCAGGCCGTTGACGATCAGATTGCGCAGCTTCACATAGTCGGCCTTCATGTCTTCCACGCACTGTTGCGGGCCGTTCAGCGCCGCGACCGCGGCCTTCTGCACGATGGAAGTCGGGTTCGACGTCGACTGGCTTTGCAGCTTTTGCATCGCCTTGATGATCGGCTCCGGCCCGAGCGCGTAGCCCAGTCGCCAGCCGGTCATGGCGTAGGTCTTCGAGAGCGAGCCAAGAATGATGATGCTCTCTCGCGCCTGCGTCACCGAGCCCAGCGAGAACGAGCGTCCGGTGTAATTCAGGTAGACGTAGCACTCGTCGGCGAGCACGTAGATGCCGCGCTCGTGCGCCAGCCGCGCGATGGCAGCGGCGTCGTCGGGATCCATGACCGCGCCCGACGGATTCGATGGCGAGTTCAGGATGATGGCCTTGGTGCGCGGGGTGAGCGCGCGCTCGATCATCGAAGCGGTCAGGCGGAAGCCTTCGCGCTCGTCGCTCTGCACCATCACGCAATTGCCGCCAGCGTAACGCACGATGTCTTTGAACGACACCCAGTACGGCACCGGAACGATGACGTCGTCGCCGTGCTCCACCAGCACCTGGATGACGTTAAACAGCGCGTGCTTGCCGCCGACCGACGCGGTGCACTCCTCGCGCTTGTAGCCGGTCCCGAAATCCTGCGCGTGACGCTTCACGATGGCGTCGCGCAGCTCGGCCGTCCCGCCGACCGCCGTGTACTTGGTGAAGTTCGCGTTGATCGCGGCGATGGCCGCGTCCTTGATGTGCTGCGGCGTGGAAAAGTGCGGCTCGCCGGCGCCGAGATCGACGACGTCGACTCCGGAGGACTTCAGCTTTTCGGCTTCGTTCGCCACCGCGAGCGTGGCCGAGACTTCGATGCGGTTGATGCGTTCGGTGAACGGGCTCGTCGCCTGATGAGTGCCGGTGCTCATGATTTCCCTTTTCTGTGTGAAGCCGTGCCGAGCGCGCGGGAAGCTTCCTGCACGCCGTCGCGGCGGTGGTTGCCGTGTTTGGTTCTGGGTTCGCCGTTCATGCCCTCGGTGTCTTCCGGGCGATCAAGTGCGTGCGGGTTGGCCTGTACGCGCTCGCGCAACTGCTGCTCCACCAGCGTGGGGACCAGCCCGCGGACCGACCCGCCCAACGTGACGATCTCCTTCACCAGCCGCGAGCTCAAGTAGCTGTACGTTTCGGCGGGCATCATGAAGACGGTTTCGAGCTTGGGATCAAGCTTGCGGTTCATGAGCGCCATCTGCAGCTCGTACTCGTAATCGGAGATGGCGCGAATGCCGCGCAGCACCGCATCCGCTTTCTGCTTGCGCGCGTATTCCACCAGAAGGCCGTCGAAGGTGTCGACCCGCACGTTGGACCACTTCGCGGTCAGCGTCTTCAGCATCTTGCGGCGCTCGCCGAGCGTGAACAGCGCTTCTTTTCCGGGGTTGCGGAGGATGGCGACGATCAGTTCGTCGAAGACGTGGCTCCCGCGCTCGATCAAGTCGAGGTGCCCGTTGGTGGGCGGGTCGAACGAGCCAGGGTAGATCGCAACGTTCTTCTTCAAGACGCCTCGCCACCGGGAATCAGGATGCGCCGATTTTATGCTCCAGCGGCACGCCGGGGCAATCCGGCGTGTTACCGGGGCCGCTGCGCGACGACGAACCACCAGTGTTCGCCCTCGCGATTGCCGATGCCGTCGAAACCGTTTTCGTCGTGGACGCCGGTAAAGCCGTCGCGTTCCAAGTCTTCTTTCAGAAACGATTCCGGCAAGCGGTGCTGCCGCTCGTAGCTTTCGCGCGGCTGCGAGGCTTCGCGGTCGGCCGCTTTGTCGATGATCCCGACCAGGCCTCCCGGCTTCAGCGCTTTGCGGAAAGCCGCGAGCATCGCGTCATGCCGGCGAAACTCGTGGTAGGCGTTGACGACGAGGATCGCGTCCAGCTTCCCTTCCGGCAACTTCGGATCGTCCGCCTTTCCTTCGACGACTTCCACCTGCTTGAGACCGCGATCCTGCGCGAGTTTACGCAGGTTCGCGATGGCGGCGGGATCGATGTCCTCGGAATAGACTCTGCCGCCCGAACCGACGCGCTCCGCCATCTTGACGGTGAAGTATCCTTCGCCCGCGCCGACGTCGGCGACACTCGATCCGGCCTGCACGCGCAGCTTGTCGAGAACCTCCGCCGGACGCTCCCAGCGGTCGCGCTCTTCCCACGTCTGACGATCGCGATATTGCGCGGTCGCGACTGCGGCGAGCGCTAGGAGCGCGAAGAGCCATGCACGGCGAAATCGCATGATGGCGATTCTAGCGCCGATTCCGTTTCGGCACAGATTCCGCGGCGGATTGCCGGTACTTAGCTGCGACAGATCCCGCGCGTCGTCCAAAGAATCAGAATCCCGATTCTGCGAGCATGAGGCCGGCTGTGTTTAAAGGACTTAGGTGCGTCGATCCCTGTCGATCCCTGTGAGCGATGTCAGATTTCAGAATTCAGATTTCAGATTTGGAGTGGGGGGTACCCCGGGATTGATCCCGACGATCCCGAAATCTAAAGGACTTAGCGGCCAGGGATCCCGGCCGATCCCTCTTGTTGTCAAAGAGCGTTGGTTCCAGAACGGTACCCGGTGTGGGTATCGTCTTGGGAGAATAGCGCGAGGGCGTTTGGCGTGCGGTGATCGCGAATACGCGTCGAGGTGGCGAGCGTCATTGACAGAAATGGAGTGCGGGAACGTCGCGATTGCGAACAGGGGCGCTCGGGCTTACGCCCTCGCGCAAGAGGGTCGGCGGCTAAAGCCGGCTGAGAGGATTTTTTAGGACTGCTGACCCACGGCTTACGCCGTGAGCTAACTGCGATGTCGCCCTGACGGGCTGGAGTCGCGTTGCCGTCGCGGACACGGCGAATGAAAAGCGCACACTTACGATAAGACCTGTTATCGACAACGACTTGGGGTGCCCGTCGAAGCTCACTCCGCCGCTGGTGTTGGTTTCTTGCAGGAACCGGGCTGAATCTCGCTTCTCGGAATCAGATCCGGCCGCAGTTCGGCGAAAGAAATCGACCACACGTCGGTAGCAAGCGGCCTCGACACAGCGACTTGCCCAGTGCTGCTATCTAACTTGAGCAGGTGGACCCGATTGTCCGAAGCAGCGCGTCCAGCCTCGATCGCGTATAGAAATTGCCCGCTCGGATCGGCGACAACTTGAGCGAAGTCGATCTCCGGCGCCAGGTGCGCAAGCAGTTTTCCGCTTACCGGATCGATCTTGAAGATACCGCCTGGGAAAGGCGCTTTGACTTCATTCCTGCGATCCACCTTGAACCACCAGCTAAGCGGTTCGTAGGCAATCAGACTCTGGCCGCTCGAGGAAACTCGAAGTCCGACCGGCTTGCCATCGCTTCGCAGATCCGGGAGAGCCACGGGGCGATCGACACAGGTCCCTTCGTGCTTGCAGAACTTCGGCCCCTGCGGCGAGTCTTCCGCCTGTACGGTCCAAACCTGTCCTTGCCTGCCATCATGCGCGAGAAGGAAGAATCGTTTGCCGATCCAAGCGCCGTCCCAGTAGCGGCCGGCGGGCAGCGGCAATCGCCGCACCATCCGGTTCTCGGTCAGGCTGAAAATGTCCAACGACGGGCCTTGAAAGGAGGTAATTCCGAAGAGCCAGCGACCGTCGGGGGACGGCATCAGATGATAGACGCCCGGTCCACGGATTGTCGGCAGTTGCGCCAACGTCCGGGTGCTGAAAACGTCGATTCCAGTATTACCGCGCTGGAGAAATACGCGTTCGCCATCGGGAGCCACGGTCACCTGCAGGGCTGGATAAAGCAGCGAACAAATCGATGGTTCTGCCAAGCGCAGCGCAAAAACGGCACAGCAGACGTTCCCGTCTTTTGTTTGGGCCGCCGCTACGAAAAGTGTCTCGCCGCTGGGAGTTGCGACTACCCCGCTGGCGAGACCATTCACCACCACCGAACCAAGCGGCATCAGCGAATCGGCATCGAAGATCTGCACGCGGTGGTCCCGCTGCGTCGCCACGATCACAGCCCTCGACGCGCCTTCGTTGTCGGCTTGCGGGGTGGCGGCCAGGACGACAATCGCGCCCGAAAGCCAAACAGAAATTCCTGCCAACAGAACGAATGTTCGAGTGGTCTTACCCATAACGTCACCTGAGATCATTTACGCTCAGATTTCAGATCCGGATGTAGAAGGTATCATCGGATCAGGGCTAAATCTTGCACCGCGGGCGAACAGAAGGCGCACGTTTACGATAAGACCTGTTATCAACAATCATCCCGCAGTACGATTCGCATATGATCCGCGGCATCGCCATCTTCGGTCTCTGCCTTTTAGGGATTGGTCTGCTCGCCTCTGATGAAAAGCGGCCTGCGCCATCGTTCAACTACGACGTTGCACGGGCGCACGAACTCAAGCCTCACCGTCGTACGATTCCGCTGAAGGGTGTGCCGCCGGGATTCAACCAGCTGCGCCTTGCCCTCACAGTTTCTCCAACTGGCGATGTCATCGACGTGCAGGTCGGAGCCGACGAGAGGGCTTTGCAATTCTGGCCGCAGGTGCAGGATGAAGTCAGAGCGTGGAAGTTCACGCCGTTCGAGGCGAACGGGAAACCCACGACAGCCGAAGTCGAGGAGTATCTGGATCTCGTGCCACCTGAGCGGCTTCCGAAAATCCACGTGACTCCGCCGGAGATTCGGCCGGATTCGAAGGTCACGATTACTCTTGAGCGAAGTGGCTGTTTCGGGAGCTGCCCCTCGTACACGGTGCGTGTGAGTACGGATGGGATTTCGTTTGAAGGGCGCGGCAACGTCGCCGCCATGGGCACGCACAGAGAGAAAGCGGATGCTGATGCAGTGCGACTTCTAGCGCGCCGCTTCGTAGCAGCCGACTTCTACTCGATGGACCCGGCGTATCGGGCTGGAGTGACCGACAATCCTACATACGTGCTATCCATCGACGTTGACGGTCAGGCGAAGCGTGTTGTGGATTATGTAGGTTCTTGGGTCGGAATGCCCGCCGTCATTTCAGATCTCGAAAAGGCGGTTGATGACTTCGCGCGGACGCAGCGTTGGATCGCAGGCAGCGACGGGCTGGTGCAGGCGCTTCGGGAAGAAGGCTTCAATTTTCAGACCTACCAAGCGCAACTCATGTTGAAGGAAGCCGCGAGTCGCGGCAATGTCGCTACGGTGCGCGACTTGTTAGCTGTGGGCGTACCGCTCGTGCCTCTGCCCGCGCCGAAACCAAAAGAAGCCTGGCAAACTGTACCGTTTGAGCACGTGGGATGGCTGAGCGCAGCGAGCGCACACGCCGAAGTTCTGAGAATGCTCCTCAGCGCCGGAGTGAGCAAGTGGGACCAGAGCGACAAAGATAGCGCCCTCGCCGGCGCGGCTCGATCTGGGAACATCGAGGCTGCACGAGCATTGATCGCCTATGGCGCGAATCCGAAAGCGGACCTGAGCAAGTTGAAGGTACCTGAGAACGGCGCGGGCCTAGCGACGGATGACGCGGGCGCCGGCAGTGTACTGATCTACGCGGCGGAGTCCGGAAATCCTGAGATGGTACGCGAGATTCTGCGTTACAAACCCAAGTTAGAGACGCGAGATCATGAAGGCCGTACTGCGATGTTCGCCGCAGCCGAGTACGGAAACGACGACAAGGAGGGGGCTCGCGTCGAATGTGTGCGCCTCCTCGCTCAAGCGGGTGCAAGCGTGAACGCAAAGGATAAGGATGGGAATACACCACTGCATGAGACGTTCTTGACGGATGTCGAGGAGGAGCTCATCAAACTGGGCGCTGACGTCAATGCACGCAATGAGGACGGTGAAACCCCGATCTTTACAACGGTGGACGATGACGCTATCCCGCTATTTCTCGAACATGGGGCAGACCTCAACATCCGCAATAAGAAAGGCGAGACGGTGATGGAGGCGGCAAAGGAGAAAGGGCCTGCTAGGCAGGAGGCTCTTCGCAAAGCGATTGAGCATT
>Ga0157369_10002192_pt1 | contig 23536 bp, 27 predicted proteins | sample C25metaG_FD_113461 | JGI IMG/M metagenome (GOLD analysis project Ga0157369, IMG submission 113461) | Corn rhizosphere microbial communities from Kellogg Biological Station, Michigan, USA - C2-5 metaG | ecosystem: Host-associated > Plants > Roots > Rhizosphere > Soil | place: USA: Michigan... | reverse complement strand
TGATCCACCAGATCTTCCTGGATGCGGGCGTTGCGGGCCAGCAGGAAGCCGACGAACACGTCGGACATCGCATGCTGCTGGTGGAGCACGCGCACCATCTCTGCCCTGGAGACCCTCAGGAGAACGCACTCCGACATGGCACGAGCAGTCGTGAGACGGATGGGGTGGCCACTGGTGACGCACGACTCGCCAACGAAATCCCCCGCGCCCAGCAACGCAAGAGTGGCTTCCTTGCCGCTTGCAGCGACAATGGTGAGTTTCACCTGGCCGCTCCGGATGTAGAAGATCGTGTCGGCCGGATCTCCCTGCGCGAACAACGCGTCATCTTTTTTTAGATTGAGCAGTGTTCGTCCAACGCCGGCCGTGCTGGCCAGTTGGGGTCCGGGCTGTTTCGACGCGGAACTCGATAAAGACGGAAAAGCCCTCAGGCCTGACGGCAAGCGGGCCTGCACGCTCATTCCCCCTGCATTTGGTTTGGCGGGAGTGAACCTGCACACGTGGACGGGGTTCGGTTCAGTCCCTTACTGGAATGCCTACGTCGGCGCCAGCGAGATGCACGGCAAGGGGACCTACATCGACGCGCGATTGAGCGATCCGACACAGTACCCGGTAGCGTCCAAGAGCGGTTCCTGGAACACACGCGATCATCCAGACCAACTCACTTCGAAGCTGGCGGCACTGCATTTCTACGAACTTGCCATTCCCGCGCCAAAGCCCCCGGCTGGTTCATTCAACGCGGAAGCGGCCGAGCGCGGCCGTGCGACATTCGACGGCAAGGCAAAGTGCGCCACCTGCCACGTTCCGCCGCTGTTCACCGAACCGGGTCAGAACCTGCATTCGCCGAAAGAAGTTTGCGTGGATTCCTTCCAAGCCGACCGCTCGCCGACCCATATGTACCGAACGGCGCCGCTGGCCGGACTTTGGAGCCATCAAAAAGGCGGTTTCTATCATGATGGACGCTTCGCCACGCTCGCCGACGTGGTGGACCATTACGACAGCTGTTCGAACCTGGGTCTGTCGGAGCGGGAGAAGGCCGATATTGCGGAATACTTGAAGTCGCTGCCTTCCGCTACGCAGAGCGGCGCGGCTTCGACACGCTGACTGACGGCAATAATAAGCGCAACCGGCAAGACTCGAAAGACGCAGCGCGTCTTCCGGTCGTTAGGCTCATTTCAGGCCAAGCGCGCCGTTGTACTGTTGAGTAATGCCGTAGCATTCACATGCGTACTCTTCGAGTTTATTGCGGTTCAGAATCTTCACGGCGCCTCTTGTGTACTCGATGAGTTGTTCCTTCTGCAAGACGCCGGCGGCGACGCTTACGCTCGGCCTGTCTGTGCCCAGCATGGTTGCCAGGAAATCATGGGTGATCGGCAGCATCTCTGAATCCACCCGATCCTGCGTCATGAGCAGCCACCGCGCGAGGCGCTGCTTGATGTCGTGTAGACGGTTGCAAGCGGCCGTCTGTGCCACTTGCATTCCCTGGACAACGGCATAGCGGCTCAGCAACGATTGAAGGTGCGGAGTCGATTCCAGAGTCTTCTGCAAGACGCCGATTCCCGCGCGGGAACCATCTCCCGTGATTTGCACCACGGCTTGAAGCGGGCTCCTGCTAAGGCCAACGATCGCCGGCGTTCCCGTGAACCCCTCTTTGCCGACGATGCCGGCTTCGGCGCTCTTTCCGTCTTTCATCATGACGACAAGCGAAATCAGCCCTCGATTCGGGAAATATACAAATTCCAGCTTCCCGCCACCTTCGTGGAGAATCAGATGGTTCGGCAACTCTACGTCTTCGAGATGGGGGCGAAGCACGTCGTAATCGCGATCGGAGATCGATAGAAGAATGATGTTGCTGACAGAGTTTCCCGCGCTCGTCGTTCGCTCGCCCGACTGGACTAGTTGGAGGCCTTTGCTTTCCATGGACACTCCTTAGAGTGAAGAGACTGAAAGCACAACTTCACATCGAACCTGACGCAGCCGCGACTCCCAGGGCGGCACCGACCTCTTACATTTGTGCCAAAACAAATCTTTCCAGTCGGTAGCGCGCGCGACCGACATGCGGATCGGGATATCGGAAACTCTGAATATGGCGGCGTTTCTTCCGGGGGCGCAATGGAACACTTTCGAAGCCACGGCGGAACCGGACGGGAACGAAGTAAGTGTGCAGAAGGTCGAGCAGAGCGATAAACCAAAGTAGTCTTCTGCACGCTTACCGCCAAACTCTCCTGCGCATTCGTCGACATTCCCGATCGGCAGCGAACCTGACTTTTGCCCGCATGCAATCCCGGCTCTAATAACAAATCACGGCGCGACCGGCGCCGCCTGTTTTCACAAACCGGCCAGCTACCCTGGTTCCATTCACCACAACAATCGGGCCGAATCCCGGGCCAACTTTGTACCGGACCGGAACAAGACTTGAGCCCCGCCAGGAGGGGTCCAAACGGGGCTCGCCTTGTGGGGGTCGGCCCTACGCCGGTTGGGAGAGGCAAGAGGGTCAAGCTCTCGATCGCCCTGCCCCAGTTAACACGGACAGTACTGTTTTCCCAATCGCATGGCTGTTCAAAGTTGCTCATCTGTCGAAAAACAGTCAGAGGATCTGCGCGGAAGGACCAGCGCCGGAATCTCGTGCGAGGACATTGCCGATGATCTGGTCACAATTGAACACTCGGGTGTTCGCAGAAATGGGTAGAATTCGGCTTTGATTGAAATCGACGAAATCCGCCGATGAATTACTTCATCGCAAGGAAGGAAACTTGATGGGCGCGACCTACAAGAAACTTGAGATCGTTGGGACCTCCGAGAAGAGCTTCGCGGAGGCGACCAGGAACGCCGTGGCCAAAGCATCGCGGACCGTACGCAATTTGAACTGGTTTGAAGTGACGGAGATGAGGGGCCTGATTCAGAAAGGCAAAGTTAAAGAGTTTCAGGTGACCATGAAGGTCGGATTTCGCCTGGAAGCCTAGCAGAGCTCACAATGCACATGCCTCACTTTGATCTGCAGACGGCGGCCAGGCAGACGATGCTGGCAAACGGCTTTGAGCCGGACTTTCCTCCGCCCGTTGACCAGCAGCTTGCGCAATTAGCGGCGCATCCGCCAATGGTCGTACCGAGTGGAACGATTCGCGACCTGCGTAATCTCCTTTGGTCATCGATCGATAACGACACTTCACGGGATCTCGATCAGATAGAGGTTGCCGCGCAACTGCCCTCTGGCGAGACGCAGGTGTTGGTGGCAATCGCAGATGTCGATGCCTTTGTCCCAAAGGCCTCGGCCATCGATCAACATGCCGCGAAAGAAACGACCACGGTTTATACGGGTGTGCGCAACTTCCCCATGCTGCCCGAGCAGCTTTCAACAGGGATGACCTCGTTGCTGGAAGGGGCCGACAAGCTCAGCCTGGTGATCGAGTTCGTGGTCGACCGTGATGGGTGCGTCAAATCCAGCGACGTTTTCCGCGCAATCGTTCGCAATAAAGCGCAGCTTACCTATGACGCCGTTGGGGCATGGCTCGAAGGCAAAGGCCGCATCCCTGACAAGGTAGGAGCCTCGGCTGAACTGCAAAACCAGCTGCGCCTTCAAGATGAGGTCGCCCAGGCATTGAGGAATGATCGGTATCGGCACGGCGCCCTGAACATTGAGACCATCGAAATCCGCCCACTGCTTCTCAACGAAGAAGTGGTGGACGTCGTGAAGCAGGAGAAGAACCACGCCACGGAGCTCATCGAAGATTTCATGATCGCGGCGAATGGCGTAGTCGCGCGTATGTTGCAGGGCCGGCAGGTTTCGTCCATCCGACGCGTGGTGAAAACTCCTAAGCGTTGGGACCGAATCGTGGAGCTTGCCGCACAACAAGATGAGCAACTGCCGGCGAGCCCGGACTCCAAGGCGCTGAACGACTTTTTAATGAAGCGCAAGGCCTCCGATCCAGACCACTTTGCCGATCTTTCGTTGGCGGTGATCAAGTTGATGGGGCCCGGAGAATATGTTCTGGAACGTCCCGGCGATCCTGAGCAGGGACACTTCGGCCTGGCGGTTCAGGACTACACACATTCCACAGCCCCCAATCGACGTTTCGCCGATCTCGTCACCCAGCGGCTGATCAAAGCCACACTCGCAAACCAGCCTGCTCCTTATTCTGACGATGATCTGGCGGCAATCGCATCCGCCTGTACCTTGAAAGAAGATGCGGCGCGGAAGGTCGAGCGAGAAATGTCGAAGCGGATAGCGGCGGTCGCAATGACTCGCAGAATCGGTGAAGAGTTCGATGCGATTGTTACGGGCGTGACCCCAAAAGGAACCTTCGTTCGCGTGTTGCAGCCCCACGTCGAAGGATTACTGGCACGCGGTCAGCAAGGAGTGGACGTGGGAGACAAGCTGCGGGTGAAACTGCTGAGCACGGATGTCCAGCGCGGCTACATTGATTTCGCACGCACGTGAGAGCCATTTCTCCCGTCATTGTTAGCTGGCGATCACAACATTATTTCCACGTGAGCAATATTGGCCAGACTGCTTCCTTGATGACCCGTTAAGGTCGAGAAGTTCCTCGGGCGCCACCAATGCGACTACAGCAAGGGATGCGGCGCATCCAGCCGACCGCCGCGTGTTCAAGCGGGAGTCCTGCCCGATAGATTCGTTCTCTCATCGGTCTGCGCGAAGCAGTTCTCTCGAAGACGCCGGATGAGAACCACATTCATAGTTCACAAATGCACACAGGAGATGGTGTGGCGCTTCCAGTACGCATAGCGGTTATCGGAAACCACGTTCCCCGGCAGTGTGGAATTGCGACGTTTACAGCTGATTTGTGCGATGCGATTGCGGGTGAGTACGGAGCCGCTGGTGTGTCAGTGGTCGCTGTCAATGATCCGAAGTCGCGCTATAAATATCCTGGCCGGGTGCAATTCGAAATCGCCGAGGGCGACCTCTCATCCTATCGAGCGGCCGCCGCGTTCATCAATGCCGGCAATTTCGACCTGGTTTGCTTGCAGCATGAGTACGGAATTTACGGAGGTAAGTCCGGCAGCCATGTCTTGCGTCTCCTGCAACAGCTCACAACGCCGGTGGTGACAACCCTGCACACCGTTCTTCGGAAGCCAGGCGCCGATCAGCGGAAAGTCACCCAGGAAATCGCGGCGCGCTCGGATCGTCTGATCGTAATGAGCCGGCACTCATCTCAATTCCTGCAAGATGTATTTCGCGTTCCGGACGAAAAGATTGATCTGATCCCCCACGGTATCCCCGATCTGCCCTTCGCGGAGCCTGCTCGTTACAAGAAGGCGTTTTCAACCGAAGGCAAGACCGTCTTACTCACGTTCGGCTTGTTGTCTTCCAACAAAGGTTTTGAAAACGTGATTTGTGCCCTACCGCGCATTTTGTCTCGACACGGAAACGTTGTGTACATGATCGCGGGTGCCACCCACCCGCAGGTCAGACGCCGCGAGGGTGATCGATATCGGCTCCAATTGCAGACTTTGGCCAAAGAGTTAGGCGTCGAGAAGAACGTGATCTTCCACAATCGATTCGTCAGTCCACAGGAAATGGTTTCCCTGGTTGGTTCGGCCGACATTTACGTCACGCCGTATCGCCAGAAGGAACAGGCTGTGTCAGGAACGCTCGCTTATGCCTTGGGAGCTGGCAAGGCGATCATTTCGACTCCGTACTGGCATGCCACCGAACTCCTGGGCGAGGGACGCGGGGCGATTGTTCCCTTCGAGGACCCCGCCGCGATCGCAAACGCGACGATTGAATTGTTGGACAACGACGCGGATCGCCAGGCAACGCGCAAACGCGCCTACGAATATGCACGCCACATGGTCTGGAACAAGGTAGCGCAGTCTTATATGCAGACCTTCGTTCGAGCTTGTGCCAATCGCGTGCTACCTTCCAGCGCGCTTCCAGTTGCCGCGAAGAGCACCCGCAGCCGGCCGTCAAGAGCTGCATAGGCTCTCCGGCTCGAATTAGCCGTCACGCCGTGGCTCGCCGGCCGACAATGAAAACTACATGCTGGTGGGATGGCAGGTACTGCCCACGCCCGGCGGCGTCGGCACGCTGGAGCGCGGCGGCGGCGTTGCCCATGGCTTGTTCGTGAAATCGAAGAAATCGAGCAGGCTCGGTTGCACGGCGTCGCGTCCGGTGAGTGACGGAAGCGCAAAGCGCTGTTCCACGAAGTGGATGACGGCAGTGTGGTCCATGGCCGTGTGTCCCACGTAGTGCCTGCGCGCGAAGGGCGAAATGATCATATTCGGCACGCGGAAACCCAGCTGCGCCGCGAAGCCGTTCACCGCGGGCAAGTCGTTCGGCAAAGCGCCGGGAGTGGAAGGACGCAGGTCGCAGTGGTTCGTATACACACCCGGAGTCGAGGGCAGGCACGGTTTGAATCCGTCCGCATTGACCGCGATCGGGCTGACGTCGCCTTCCACGCCTGCCAGATTCGGACTGGTGAACTTGTTCGTCTGTCCCGGCACGGGAGGCACGTGATCGTACGGGCCTCCGCCTTCGTCATAAGCGAGGAAGAAGACGGAATCGGTCCACGACGGGCTGTACATCATGGCGTTCACGATGTTCGCCGCCGCAATCTGCCCGGTCAGAATGGATTGCCCTGAGCCTGGATGTTCGTCGCTGACACCATAGTCGGCTTCGATGTATGAGAACGCCGGCAGTGTCCCATTCTGTACGTCCGTGAAGTACTGGCTGAGTGGTGCGATGTGAGTGTTGTCGATCACAAGCGCGCCGTTGGAGTTGTGAAAGATATATTTGCCGCTGTAGCCGAAATAAGTGAACGTCGTCTGCGGCGTTCCGTCGAAATTCGTGCTCGCGTAGTAGATCTTCCAGGAAATCCCGTTCGTGTCGAGCAACTGGAAAATCGTTTGCGCCTGCAGAGCCGGCGCATGGTCGTCGCTTCCCGGGTCAAACGCGTAGCCTTCGGTGGTTCCCCCGGACATGGTTGCGATGCGATTGGGAATCGATTTTGTCGAGACTGGCGAGAACCAGCGGTCGGAAAGCGCAAACTGCGACGCCATCCAGTAGTAGTAGTTCAGCTCGGGCGTGCCCGCCACGGAAGTGTCCTGGTAATACGCCATGGCGCGCCGGCCGGTGAGATCCGTGAAGGTGCCGCTGCCGGTTCCGTTCTTGGCGAAGTTTTCCGCCGTATGGACGAATCCGTCCATCAGGATGGGGCGCGACGTATCGAAGCTCCAGCGATAGACGTCACCGTAGCTCTCCAGCCAGGCGGACGACATGTCGTCCAAGCACGTACTGGAGGTATGGAAGAGGCCTAAAGACTGCCCTTCGTCAGTGTCGTTGAATGTGGTGCCGAGCTTGTCGTCGATCCCATCCACATCGTAATTCCGGCCGTCGTCGCCGATATTCCAGCCCTTGGACTGCCGATAGGGATTCAACATTCCGAAGTACGTATCGAAGCTGCGGTTCTCCTGTTGCATGAAAATGATGTGATTGATCGAGGACAATTCCGGAGTTGCACCGCCAAAGTTGAAGCGCTGGATGGCGGTCTGCCGCCCGCCCGGCAGGGTGATGACGCCCGTGGTTGGGCTTGTGAACTGGATGGTCGTCGCTCCGGCCGAGCCCTGCAGCCGGTTCGGTTGATACGCGCCGCCAAGCGTTTGCCCGCAGCAGTACTGGTCCCACTCACCCTGGTAAAGAGTCGGCGACTGCATGCCGCCGGTGGCAAGATACCAGATCGGCGAGCCGTCGGTGTTGTACATGAACCCGCCCGCAAAGATGGCGGAGCCTTGGAATTCGATTGCCCAGCCGCGGCCGGACTCATTGGGGTTCCACCACCAACCGCTCTGCGGCGAACCCGGTTGCGGCGGCGACGGACTCGAGGTTGCGCTGAAGGAAAGACGCTGGATCGCAATCGTGCCGCCGGGCCACGTCATCGTGCCGTGTTGTGAATCGCTGAAGGTGATACTGATATTGCCTGGCGATGCCGTTCCCTGGTTTGCCTGAAACGCCCCGGTCAAAGTCTGACCGCAACAGTAGGTTGTAACTTGGCCGCTATAGGTGCTTCCGCCCGTTGGCCCAAGCGAGAGATTCCACGTCGCCTGGCCGTTCGTGCCATAAAGGAACGCGGTCATAAACAAGCTGTTGTTCTGCTGCTCGATGAAGAAACCGGTGCCGGGAGTGTTTGGGTTCCACCACCAGCCCGTCTGCGGAACAACGGCATGTGCAGACGCCGACAGACCCAGGACCGCCAAAAGTATGAGAGTCGCCGGACTGCAGACACGGAAAACGACCCGTTGAAGCGTGGCTCGGAAATATTGCATGTACCTGGATGGATTTCGGTTTCGGCGCAGCGGTTGCTCTGCAATGCGTATTTCTGCGGCGCGAAGGGTCAGAACGGGACGGCTTGACTTGGCGCGCGGTCGATAAAGTGTCGCCGGACTCGGGAGCCGCGATGCCGGCGCGGTCGACCTTGTGCGGATCCGATCAGGCTGCGTGTTCGGTAGCATTTGCCGCGGCCACCTTTTCCATAAAGCTGTTGATGGTCTGCTTCAGTTGCGAGTCAACCTCATCCGCGATCGTCATTACGTCCAGCAGCAACAGGCTGAAGTCCACCGTGGTCAGGTTCTTCTGCAACGTCTCGAAGATGGAGACCTGCAGGATGCGGGATTCCTCGACCAGCATGGAAACCGAATAGCCCTGCGACTGCCGAGTCTTGCCATGCAGGGCGGCCGCTTCTGAGACTGTTTTCGTACCCAGATTCTGCGGGACACGCAACCGTTTGACCAGTTCCTGGAGTAGTTTGGGAAGATGACCCGTACGCTGATTGTCGTCCAGCGGCACAGCAGTCAACTCGGCTTCGAGGTTAACCCGCGCTAGCCAGCGATCGATCGTCACATTGCTGTCGCGTTCCAGGATCGAAGCGACTCGTTCAATGTTCGTCGATTTCCGCTCGCCCCGTTTCTGCAATTTTGTACGGATAAGCGCCACCATAGTCGTCACATCCATCGGCTTCACGAGGATTTCGTCAGCTTGGAGCAGGATGGCATTCATCGCCTCCTGCAGTGCGGGGTATCCGGTGAACACCAGCGTCACCGCATCGGCGTTGGTGTGGCGCATGGCACTGACGACGGTGAAACCGTCTCCCGCTCCGGGCATGTGCAGATCGCAGAGCAGAACATCGAACGCTTGGGTGTCGATCAAATGCAAAGCCTCGGCGACATTGGCCGCAGTGGTCACCCGAAAGTCGCTTGCGATCAGTACCGCGCTCAACGTTGTACGCACCGATTCGTTGTCGTCCACCAGCAGAATCTTAGGCTGTTCCGTGTTGTCGTTTACCTTTGTCACTTTGCTGTTCTCCGCGTGCTGCGCAGGTCGATTGCGGCGGTTGCAGATGGAACGAGTTCCGTTCAAGCGAGAAGAACCGCTGTTCGGGCAGGATCCGGTCACCGGATCGCGCAGCCCATACTGATATCTACTGTAGCCAATCCGGGAGTGGACGGATGCTCAACACTGCTCACCTCGGCAGGCTGGCGCCCACGGCTCCGCGCGACTTCGCCTCACGTAAAACGCTCTGCTGTATCCGAATCTTGCGATCTGCCGGCCGATCGACTAGCCCTATCCGCGCATGACTTCTTTTTCGGCACGGAACCAGTCTTCCAAGTCGCGGCCGGGCTCGCGCCCGCGTGCGGAATACAACTCGTACGCACGTTGATGGATTTGGTTTTCGATGTCCGTGGGGCGCCCGGCAGAAGTAGAGCGAACGACGCCGGCCGGATTGGTCATGAAGGGAGTGATCACTTTCTCGTGTTCCTTGTGTGCCATAGTTGGAATATTCCTTAAGGATGATTTTGTTGAAATGGCCGGGATTAGCGACATCGATCCGCGTGAGTCGGCACGATCTCAGCTCGTTCCGTTGGACTCTTGCCTCTTGTAAGACTGAACCCAACGCAGACAAGAAGCTGTGCAACTTTGACCATCGGCGATAGATCCAGGAATGAACGGCTGCCGCGGTGCTATCTGCGAACTGATACCTCGAGCGGCGGGCGGGGCAAACTTAGGATATGAGCAATATTGACCATCCATGCCCTGCGTGTTGAGACATCATTCCCCGTTCCTGCATCCAGGCCCGTCTCCAGAAGCGAATCAGCCCTGTGTCTCATTCCTGATCCGACGCAAAGTCAGGCGGCGCCAAAATGGCAACTCCAAATCGTCCAGACCTCACGACCAACCGTTCCGAGAATCGCGAAGACGTCAGTCGACGCGAGAAAGCCATCTTCACGCGGGCAGAGACTCCGTTCCGTTTGCTCGTGGTGGACGACGAGCCTGATATTCGCGAGGTCACGTCGGCAATGCTGGCCGAAGACGGCTACGAAGTATTGACCGCGCGAGACGGGCAGGAGGCACTGGAGATCCTGCCGCAGTTCCGCCCTGATTTGGTGGTTACGGACTTAAGGATGCCGCGCCTATCGGGTTTCGAGCTACTCAAGATCATGCGCGAGCGCTTTCCGCGCCTTCCCGTCATTGCGGTGAGTGGGGATTTTTCAGGTCAGGAGATGCCCCCGAACATAACGGCGGATGCGTTTATCTCGAAAGGCTGCTCATACTTCGAGCCTCTTGCGATCAAGATCAAAGAACTTCTTTCGGCAACCGCCATTGCGCGCAATGCCAATGCCGGCAACGATCCCGGTGCGAATGATTGATGGCGAAATGCAGAGCGGTGGTCAACACATCGGTCGTGATGAGCAGTAGTGAACAGACTCTCTGGAGAGGCCACTGCTAGTTTGGTACAGGATCGTGCAAGATCCTGCAGCACCAGCTAACACAGGAGACCCCCATGCTTTGGACCATCGTCGCAATTCTTCTGATCTTGTGGCTACTCGGCTTCTCCCTCCACATCGCCGGTGGCTTGGTGCACATCCTGCTGGTTATCGCGGTGATTGTCATCGTTGTCAACCTGCTTACCGGACGTCGCGCACTCGACTGAGCGGTTCAGCGTCGCAATAGCAGGAAGAGCCGCGGCGCGCCGAAGCGCCCTCAGACTGGACCTCATTCTCAGACAACTGCAGGAGGGGAAGGTATGTTTCACATCGTCTGGTACATCCTCATTGGACTGCTCTCTGGGGTTATCGCGAAATCGGTGATGCACACGCACATAACGATCTTCTGGACGATCGTGCTCGGCATCATCGGATCGATCATCGGCGGATGCGTTACCCACATGTTTTCGCGCCCGACTAACGAGCGCTATCATCCTGCTGGCCTGATCTTTTCCACCTTGGGCGCGATCCTGATTCTGTTCATCTGTCACAAGCTGAATATCCATTTTCCGCAAATCTAACCCTGAGCGCCTCTGTAGGCGCTCCAGAACAAGTCCCGACGCCACTGCGCGGCGGAACAGAGCTATTGGAAGAATTCTCCCGCGCCAGTCGCGGTGGCGGCAGCCCCGGGTCGGGTACCTATACCCAGCGCTTCCAAGGTCAGGCGTAATGCACTCTGGTGCTGGTACATCGTGGTTGACTGGAAACCGGATTTCGATCGGGGACTGATCACCAGCATCGCGACGCGGCCTCCTCCGTTCGCAAAGTCAAGGACATCACCTTCATCGACCACAATGATCAGCAGTCCGTCCTGTTGAAACATGGGGCTGTTCACCAGAGGAGCGATGTTGGTCGACAGCCAGCTGTCGGCAGCAGCCAGCTTTTGATTGTCGGTGCAACTCGGGATTGCTGCCGGGCAGTCGTGCGCATCGTCCAGCAGATTGGGAACGATCAAGGAATAGTTCGGCAGCCGGCCGGCCGCCAGATCACCTGCGAACTGGCTGAACGGCACCATGTTGGCGGCTTGCGCGGGGCTGCTCACCACGTCGGAAAAGTAGGCGACTGGATTGTGGTGCTTGATGTAAGGAAACACATCGCTGCCGGTATAGCCGACGGATGGCAGGCTCTCAATGTAGGACTTCCACGTCTTGCCTGCGCCGACCAGCTCGCGCACGACATTATCCTGGCTCACGGTGCCTGAAAAGTTGTCGTCGAGGGTGATGGTCTGGCCCGTCGTCAACTCGAAGTAGTTCGGCAGCGAGGGATGAGCGTTGGCGAAATACTGGGTACCCAAACCATACCGGGTGGAGAGCTGGTTCAGGTATGGCATGGCCGGATTGCCGATCATGGTGCCGAAACTGTGGTTCTCTTCGATCAGCAGAAAGACGTGTCCCAACTGCGGCACAACGTTCGCAGTGGAAGATGTCGATGGCGTCGGATTGAATGGGGAGGTGGCAGACGATCCTCCGCCGCAGCCGGAACTGCCGGCGAGACATGCCAGAAGAACAAACAAACTCTGGGTGCGGGATCGCACGAGACTTCCCTCCATGCAATGTGCGGCGATTTCGCAATCGGCAGCCGAAAGGGCGACTCAAGGGTAGCGCCCTCCCACGGCATGCAAACCGTTTCGAGTATCGACGCGCCCGAATGAGAATGCTGAGCACAATTGACCACTCCGCCAGGTCTCGCGGGCTGCGCTGATGCTTCGAGGTATCTGTAGGCGGCGAGCACTATGGAACAGAATTGAGAACCCCGGGGAGCTATCCTCACGATTACCCGAGGGCCTCTCGCCTCCGGCTCTGCGAGGGGACAAATGCCAATCGGGAAGAGCACGATTCTATGCATCGACCCAGACCCCTCCGCAATTTGGATTGAGAGACGGTTCCTTAGGAAGAGCGGCTACGAGGTCATCGGCGCTAGTAATGCCCATGACGGTTTGAGCGTACTCAAGGTGGCGAGCGTAGATGCAGTCGTTCTGCATTCCCAGGAATTGCTGGACAGCCTTCTGGCGTCCGTGGCGATGAAGCAGATCAGGCCCGAAGTGCGGATCGTCATGGTGTCTGACATAGAACTGCCTGAGGATGCGTTTGAAATCGTCGACGCACGGGTGAACAAAGCCACCGAGCCAGAGGTCCTGCTGTCGACACTCCAGTCGCTGTTATCTGCGGCACTCGTCCTACCTTTCCCGGAAAGGAAGACACGTTGCCAAACGACAACAGCGGCCGCGAGCGACGGCGTATCCTTGAAGATCTCCGAGCGCTAATCGCCGCTTTCACGCCTGGGGTGCGAGAGCACGTGCTCGCGGAGATGCGCCCGGTTTTTGCGGCCTTGGCGCGACAGTTTCATGAGTCCGTCCAACGCTCGCGCGAACAAGTGCAGGCGAACCGCGACTCCACGCCTGATGCCAGTACCTGATGCAGGCTTCGCGCCGCCGCCAGCAAATGCGGCTTCGATGGATTCGGCGGCTTCCTCTTCGTAAGTACGGGCCCTAAGTTCCGGCATCCGAAATTGCGCATCAGAGCACATCGAAATATCCTCCCGGCGAGCCGACCCTCAATTCACTGATCTTGCCGAGTAAAAGCCATCCCGTTTGGCATTGATGGTCAATATTGCTCACATATGAGAATTCGGTCCCACTCGCGAAGCTCTTACGAATCCGTCCTACGCAACGGGATGCGCGACGTCCCGCAGCTGCCGAATCGTGCCCCTGGAGGGCGCGTGGAGGCGGGCGAAAACAACGGCAAGCACTCGGACGGGGGCCCAGGATTTGCCGGCGCAGCAAACCCTGGCTCAGACCTTCTTTCGCTCGTTCATCCTTGGCGGTAGTGAAGCAAAAAGCGAGCGTCTCGTTGAGTCTTCGATTTCGAATTCGAAACGCGCACCCTTTCGCTGGAGTGAGCCACGCTGCCGGCTACCGTCGCAAAGTCTTCCGCCCTCTCTTCGTATTGATCGAGCACCCGATCCGCAATGCCGAGAAGGCGCGCGTCCAGGATGCCTCTGCTTTCATGTTGTCCTACGGAAACCAGCGGATCGTGCTTCTTGACGGTCTTAGTCTTAACCATGGAATGGCCTCCGGATCGAGATTCTGAATCCCGAATACACGCCTGTATCTCTGCTGCCGACAAAAGAGGCGGCCGGCTGGCGCCTGAGCCTCGTATCGCTGCCTCAAGCGGCAAACTCTTTGTGCGAACCGGCGCGGTGGACGAATCCATGATGGGCTGCCGAAATCGATGAGGCTTCCGGCCGGTGACGGTCTCGTATGTTCCAGTCATGTTGACCTGATTTCTTCGTTCCTAGCCATTACACGCCAAGACAATCGCCCGTTCTGTCCACAACTGCTCAGTCTTGGAACGGCCGCGCGAAGAACTCTCGAGGCTGTGGTCAATTGTGGGCAGCATCGGAACACAATACGTTTCATACTTAGGCTGTATGGTTGGGCTGTCTTCTGGGTCCAACGTTGAGGCGCACGATGCTCACGACGTCGATCAAATGGATCGCGGTTGCCGCATTCTTTGTCGCATTGTTCCGCGGGTCAGCTCGCGACGGCGCCGTGCTCTTGCTCGCCGCATGGACGGTTGCCATTGCAGTCTTCGCCTATCGGAACATGCTCGAGAGATTCCTGTGGATTCCAAGCGTGCTCGCTCTCGGCGGCATATTCGGTTCACTCTTCGTGCTCTCATTTCCCCATCCGATAAGCCTGCTGGCCAATGAAGCCCTTCTTGTCATGTTTATCGTCTCGTTGGACATACTGGGAGAGGATCGTCGCCTGGCGATTCCGTTGGTGCATCATCGCTCGCACCCAGCCCTTCGTGGTTGAACACTCCTGGCCTTCGAGACGAACGGCGGCAGTCCATTTTTCTTAACGATGACACTGTTCGCCGAGTACGGCCCGAGTATTAAATCTCGGGACTGGCGCTTGGACCGTCCAAGGCGAGCAATATCGAACACGCACGCGAATCCGCCGACGCCTGTAACCCTAATCACTTCGAATCACAAGATTTAGCAAATCGTAATACGACCCTTTCTCCGCTTTCGAGCACGGCATCAACAAGGGTCGGTTGTATTCAACCGGCGAAGCAAAACCTGGCACTTTCTGTGGTGTGAGGACGGCCACAGGCGATCCAAGCTGCTGGGCAACAAGTCCGAGCTACCCACGAAATCTTCAGCGTGGGCCGCTGCCGAGCGGCTGCGAGACGCCGTCCGCGAGGCTCCGAAGGAACCTGAACATCCCCTGGTCACCATGAGAGCTCTCATCGAGAATTACCGCCAGGAGCGCATGCCAACCCGTCGTGACACCAGACGGAGTTACGACATTTGGCTGCGGTTGTATATTCTGCCGCGGTTCGGTGACTGTCCCATCACGGAGGTTCAGGCGAAGCCCGTTGAGTTGTGGCTGAAGGAGCTGCAGCTCTCTCCAAAGAGCAAGGTCCACATCCGGGGCATGCTGCAGATTCTTTGGGAGCATGCACAGTGGCGTGGGGACGTTCCCACGCAGCGCAACCCGATGGAACTGGTTTCGATCGTGAGCGCTTCGAAGCGACAGAAGAAGCCGCGATGCCTCACGGTCGAAGAGTTCCGCAGCTTTGCTGCGCAACTCTCTGAGCCATTCCTAACTCTGGCGCTTCTGTGTGTGTGCCTTGGGCTGCGGATCTCAGAAGCCCTCGGTCTGAAGTGGTCGGACGTGAACTGGCTCGAGCATCAGTTGGAGGTGAAGCGCGCGATTGTGTGTCAGACCGTCGATGACGTGAAGACGACAGAATCGCGAAAATCGCTTCCACTCGACGCTGAACTGCTCGAGCTGCTTAAGGCCTGTCACGCGCGAACCGAGTTCGCCGGGCCAGACGATTGGCTGTTCGCGTCGCCGGCGCAAATCGGTCGGCTGCCATGGTCATATGACCAGATCTGGCGTGTTTATCAGAAGGCCGCTGCGGCGGCCGGCATCGGGAAGCTAGCCACACACTGCCTTCGCCACACTTACCGCAGCTGGCTAGACGCAGTCGGAACGCCGATCGCGGTTCAGCAGAAGCTCATGCGCCACGCCGACGTACGCACCACAATGAACCTGTACGGCGACGTGATCACTGATCAGATGGCCGAGGCTCACGCGAAAGTCGTGAACCTGGCGCTGAACGGGGCTTCAAACTGATTGCGGGAGAGCAAACTGATTGCAGAACTGATTGCAGTGGCTGCAAGTGATTGAAAAGTGGTGAGCGCGGAAGGAATCGAACCTTCAACCTACTGATTAAGAGTCAGTTGCTCTGCCAATTGAGCTACGCGCCCACGGTGGGAGGAAATCGTGAAAAGCAAAAAGAAATTATAGCATCCGGCCTCGTTCGCGCCATAGCGTGAATGTCGCAGGCTGTGCGCAAGACAAATGCCCGGCGACTGTTTCATCGCCGGGCATTCGTTTGTGCCTCACTCAAAGGTCGCGAATCAGCTTCTTTCGAAATCAGATCGTCAGGCCTGCCATCGCGACTGCGGGCTGCACACTCGGAATGAAAGGCAGCGCATCGCGTTCCGGCCGGCGGTCCGACATCGCTTCCACGCGCAGCTTCTGCACCGCGGTCCCAAGATCGTCTATGGGCGAGCAGGACACCATCTGCCAGGAGAGCACGATCTCGTAGTCGCAGCGGCTGGAGAGATTCCAGTGGTTCACGTACTCGACCAGCCGGTTCAAGGCGCAGCGCGCCTCTTCCGAAGTCGTGTTCGACATCAATACCAGGAAGCTCTCGTTCGATTCGCGGATGATGACGTCCGATCCGCGGAAGGTGCGGCGCAGCAAGTATGCCGCGTGGCGGATGAAGCCGCTGCGGTCCACCTGCTTGCCACGCAAGCTGGCAGGCACCATCTGGAAGGCTCGCGCCATGACCACGCAGGTCGGCGTGCCCTCGACGGCCGCGGCGGTGCTCTCCTGCGCCAGCGCGTAGTCGAGAAAGTTCCGCTGGAAGACCTGCGTTTCGGGATCCAGGAACTCGGCGGCGTTGCTGCCCGACGACAATACCTCGCCGAACAGGTCGCGTTCCTTGCCGGCGGCGCGCCGCTTCTGATCGAACAGGTACAGGCTGAGCAGAACGGTCATGATCATCAGTCCGGCCATTGCCTGCGGCAGGAAAGCCGGGCCATGCCAGTCGGCCGGGGACCACGCCGGATGCCACGTCACAACCAGGAGTCCCGTCACCAGGCTGATCATGACGATCGTCGTCACCGCCCAAAGTTGTGTGTTGCGCTTCTGCAACGCAACCAGGATGTTCAGCGCTTCGCGTTCACTTTTGTTTCCCATCGTGCACCTCGTTCCGACCGAAGAATCGAGTCACCGCAGCTTGTTTCTTCACCTCGATCGCTCTCCTTTAATGCACGTGGCGCGCCAACGGTCGAGACGCGATGGGGGCGCCGCTAAGTCATTGAACCGACAAAGGAATTGCCAGTGCGGCGGGATGCCGCATGACTGCAACCGTGTTCAATTACTGAACGCCCCGCCGGGAATCAGACGAGGTCGCTAGGACGCTGCGGACGAGCGGCCACTCCTCTTCAGGTCGTCCCTCTTCAGATCGTCCCTCTTGAGATCGTCGGCAAGCAGGATGGCTTCTGCGACCTCGCGCATCGATTTGCGGCGTTGCCTGGCGTTCTTGTGCAGGAAGCTGTAGGCGCTGTCTTCGGTCATGCCAAAGTCGCGCTGCAGGATTCCCTTGGCGCGCTCGACCAGCTTGCGGGTGGCGAGCTTGTCGGAGAGTTCCTCGATCTCCGCTTCCAGGCGCGCCATCTCGATGGCGGCGCCGACGAGGTGCCCGACCGTCGCGATGTCCTTTACCTCGCGCGGCAGGTAGGCGTGCGACTGCTGGTGCTGGACGTTAATCACACTCACCACTCGCCCGCGAAAGATCACGGGAATCGACAGGAAGGCTTCGAAGCGGTCTTCCGGAAGCTCCGCGAACATGCGGAAACGCGGATCGCGAAAGGCGTCGCATCCGATCACGACCGGCTCGCGGTTCTCCGCCACCCAGCCGGTGATGCCCTCGCCCACGCGCAGCTTAAGCCGGTCGAGCAGCTCCGGATGAGCGTTCTTTGAGGCGCGCAGGACAAGCTCGTCGTCCTCGCGCACATAGATGAAGCAGGAATCGCAACGCACCAGGCTGGAAACGAACTCGACGATCTCCTCGAGCACCTCGTGCAGCGGGTCCGCCGCCGCGATCCGGGTTCCAACTTCGTGCAAGAAATCCAGGGTGGGAGCCATATTCAACAATGTCATCTCACGATCTTCGGGCCTAACCGCGATTGCCGGATGAATGTCGCGCAAAAAATTAGTGAATCCGTCCGACGTTAAAGAATAAAAATAGGGACGCACCCGAGACAGGCGTGCGTCCCTGCCGGGAAATTAATGAGATCCAGCCGCCGCCAGCGTCTTCGTAGCCGACGCCGACGCGACCATGCCACTGCTGCTCCGTGGGACCGAGAAGTGCAGCGTTAAGCCGCTATCGGCGAAGCAAACCGACTGTGCCCTCCACCGGCCCGCCTCCTTCAACAGCGAAACGGTGGAACTCGCGCATCCGGATCCGTATTCGAGCGAAACCGGCGAAACGAACACCGCGCTCTGGTGCGGATTCTCCGGGCGCAGCATCGACACGTTGTGGCTATCGGCGTACACCGAGATCGAATACGAACCGGCCGGAATCACCACGTTGTTCCACCTTGTTTCTTGCGGCAGCGTGAACACGCCAGCTCTCTCCTGGGCCATCGCGGGAACGCACGCGGCCAACGCCAACAGCACAAGAACTAACTTCTTCGCGAAACGCATGAAACGCCTCCAATTCAGTCGGTAACGGAATGAGCTCGCGTCGCGACGGCTGACTGATGCCGGCGGTTTGCGTGTGAGCCCAGACTCTTGCTTCCGGATCGTCGTTGAGCCCGGAAGCGGGAACGCCCTGCGCAGCGGCGGGGCGTCGTAGATCGGCTTGGATTGGAAGCGAGTGCGCGTCGTAGAGCACTCACCGGGATCGAGAGTAAATCCCGATGCCGCGAGCGCAAAACGCAAAGATTCAATCGGGGTTATAGATAAATTTCCAGCAACTCAGTTCGGGCGGAAACGGATCTCCAAAAATGAAAAAGCGCCTGATCGACAGCGGGAAGCTGCCGGTCATGCGCTGGTGATACTCCGGATTGGCTCGACTTATGCCTTCGGCGGAGCGTCCTTGTCGGTCTTCATCTTGCCCTTCGCCTTGCCCTTCGACTTGGCGGTGGTGGAAGCGGCGTCGCCCTTCGCGTCGGCGTCGGGACTCTTGGCTTTCGCCTTGCCCTTGGTTTTGGCGGTCGTCGAAGCGGCATCGCCCTTTGCGTCGGCGTCGGTGCTCTTGGCCTTCGCCTTGGTCTTGCCCTTCGCGGTCGTCTTGGTGGTATCGGAACTGCCGGTCTGCGCGAACGACGGGGCGCTCAGGGTCACAGCGAGGGTAAGCAGAAGCAGGGAAGCAAACAGTTTTTTCACTGCGGTAAAGCCTCCTTATTAGTTTCCAACGCAGCCGAGGCTGCTGCTGGCACAACAGGGGCCCGGAACCTGGCACGACCAAAAATGTTTTCGGGGATTGTTAAGGGGCCAAAGTATACAGACGGCAACAGGGCTGTCCAAGGGAAAAACCCCTGTACGCAGCCGCGCTTTTCAGCCTTCCCGCGATTGAAACCGTTGCGACGCCGTCGCGCCGAACGCAGGCGGCGGCCAATCGGAATTTCCAATTGCGCTCGTCGAGCAAGGCTCATATAATGCATTGTCGTGCCGCATACTGAGACTACGTCCCCATATCGCGTCCAGGTGCTGGATCGCGCGCTAGCCGTCATTGACGCGCTGGCCGAGGATTCCGGTGGAATCAGCCTGGCTCAACTCTCCACCAAGCTCAAATTGCACAAGAGCACCGTTCATCGCCTGGTGATGGTCCTGGAGCGCCATCGGCTGCTCGAAAAGCATTCGGAAACCGGCCGGTACCGGCTGGGATTGAAGCTCTTCGAGCTCGGCTCGCGCGCCATTGCCGGGATGGACCTGCGTGAACGCGCGCGTCCTCATCTTCAGCGGGTGATGTACGAGACGGACGAAACCGTCCACCTCTGCGTCCTCGACGAAGGGGAAGTGCTCTACGTCGACAAGATCGAGCCGCAGCGCAGTGTTCGGATGGCATCGAGCGTAGGCCGTCGCATGCCCGTGCACTGTACAGCGGTGGGAAAGGCCATTCTCGCGGAGTTGCCGGCATCGGAAATCGAGGAGATCGTCCGGCAGCATGGCCTCCGCCCGGCCACGCGGCGAACGGTTCGCACGCCGGCGGAACTGAGCGCTGAACTCGCAGCCATCCGTTCCCGCGGCTACTCCATCGACGACGAAGAGAACGAAGAAGGTGTCCGCTGTGTGGGCGCGGCGATTCTTGATTCCACAGGATCGGCGGTTGCCGCCATCAGCGTCTCAGGACCGTCATTCCGCATTACCAAGGAAAAAGTTCCAGTCGTTTCGCGGTCGGTCGTCGCGGCCGCGCAGGCCATTTCCGCCCAACTCGGATACCGGCCCCGAATTCAGGCCACAGGCTCAAGCGGATCGTAACCACATATCGCCGCCCGGTTTCGCCGGGCGGTTTTTTCCGTCGGCAAGAAGATCAAAACCCCGTACCGCATGTCGGTACTCAAGCAAAAGCACGTCAGCGAACGTCGAGGAGTTGAACATGGGCACCGCAACGCCAGCCGCCGTCGATCACATGGTCTTTCGCAAGACGAACGCGCACACCGGACGCCACGTCTCGGTGACGCCCGCCAACAGCACCAACCGTCATCTTTCTTACGGCCGCATCATTCTCAAGAACGATCAGACCTCGACGTCGTTTGCAACCGGCCCGCGCGAAACCGGCTTCATCGTTCTCGACGGCTCGGCGCGCGTCACTGTGAACGGCAGCGCCATCGAGCTCGGCAAGTATGACGGCCTCTACATCCCGCGCGATTCCACCGTCGAGGTCGAGTCGAAGAGCTGTGACATCGCCGAGTTCTCCTCCGACGTCGAGCACAAGTATCCGTTGCAGATCGTTCGCTTCGATGAGCTTTCCAAGGATCCCGGCCTGAAGTTCGACACCGGTGGCCCCACCTCGAGCCGCCATCTGCACATGGTGCTCGCGAAGAACGTTCAAGCGGGACGCCTCGTCGCCGGCTTCACCTTCTCCGAGCCCGGACACTGGACCAGCTGGCCGCCGCACGAGCATGCCAAGATGCTCGAAGAGATGTACGTCTTCTTCGACATGCCCGAGCCGGCTTTCGCCATCCAGCTCGTGTACAACGACACGCAGTATCCCGAACTGGTCACCGTGGTGCGCGACGGCGACGCCGTCCTCATGCCGAGCGGCTATCACCCGAACGTCTCCGTGCCAGGACACCGCGTCTGTTTCCTCTGGGCCATGGCTGCGCATAAAGAAGTGGAGGACCGCCAGTTCGGCGTCGTCAATGTGCAGAAGGGGTTCGACCAGGGCGGCTCCGGACTGGAAAAGGGCAAGGCGCAGAAGTAATGCCGACCGAATCTACAATTCGCGACACCGCGCCCGCCGGGGACTTCATCAAGCCCGCCACCAACTTCCGCTGGATGATCTGCACCATCCTGTTCATCGGCGTGACTATCAATTACATGGACCGCCAGATTCTCGGCGTGTTCAAGCACACGTTGCAGGGCGAGCTCGGTTGGAGCGAGGTGGACTACAGCAATCTCGTCGCCTGGTTCCAGGGCGCCTACGCGCTCGGACTACTGATGGTGGGCCGTTTCGTCGATCGCCTCGGCACGCGCCGCGGATACTCGCTGGTCATGGTCGTCTGGAGTTTGGCATCCATCGTGACCGGCGCCTGCCGCTCGTTGTTGAGTTTCATCTTCGCGCGCTCGGCGCTCGGACTCGGCGAATCCGGCGTCTTCCCGGCCAGCAACAAGGCTGTGGCCGAATGGTTCCCGAGGAAAGAGCGCGCCTTCGCCTTCGGCATCTTCAATTCCGGAACCAACTTTGGCGCCATCCTGACGCCGATCACCGTCGGCGTGCTCACCAAGTATGTGGGCTGGCGCTGGTCGTTCGTCATCATTGGCGGCCTCGGATTTCTATGGTTGATCTGGTGGCTCATCGTCTATCGCGAGCCCGAAGCTCATCCGCGTTGCTCGCCGTCGGAACTCGCCTACATCCGGAGCGACCCGCCGGAGAAACTCGAGAAAACGAAGTGGTCCGAGATCCTGCCGCATCGACAGGCATGGGCCTTCGCGCTGGGCAAGTTCTGCATCGACCCCATCTGGTGGTTCTATCTTTTCTGGATTCCTGACTTTCTCCAGCGTACCTACAAGCTCAACCTCCTGCAGGCGGCGCTGCCGCTGGCCACGCTTTATGCGCTCGCGACCGTCGGTAGCGTCGTCTTCGGATGGCTCTCCGGCAGGATCATTGCCCGTGGCTCGACCGTTAACTTTGCGCGCAAGATCACCATGCTGATCTGCTCGATTTGCGTGTTGCCGATCGTCACGGCTTATCACATCACCGATATGTGGCTGGCGGTAATCGTTGTTGGCATCGCAGCGGCTTCGCACCAGGGCTTCTCGGCGAACCTGTTCACGCTCGCGTCGGACATGTTCCCCAAGCGCGCCGTCGGTACGGTCACCGGGTTCGGCGGCATGGCCGGCGCGGTTGGCGGACTCCTCATCGCGAAGGTCGTCGGATACGTTTTGCAGGCGACGGGCAGCTACATGGTGCCCTTCTTCATCGCCGGATCCGCGTATCTCATCGGATTGCTCTGCATTCACATCCTCGCGCCGCGCCTCGAGCCGGTGGTGATGGAGTCGCGCGCATGATCCTCGACGCGTTTCGACTCGACGGTAAGAACGCGCTGGTGACCGGCTCCGCGCGCGGGCTCGGCGCGGCCATCGCGCTCGCACTCGCGGAAGCCGGAGCCAACGTCGTGTGTCATGGCACGAAGGGTGACAGCGCGCCTGTCTGCGACGACATCCGCAAACTCGGGCGCAAGACCGGCTACGTCGCCGCCAACCTCGCCCGCCGCGATGCGTGCGAGAAGCTGATCGAGAAAACGATCGGGACGCTCGGCACGCTCGACATTCTCGTCAACAACGCGGGCATCATTCGACGCGCGCCCGCCGCCGAGCATTCGGAAGACTTCTGGAACGAGGTCATCGCCGTCAATCTCAATGCAGTCTTCTGGCTCTCGCAGCTCGCCGGACGCCACATGCTCGCGCGCGGCGGCGGCAAGATCGTGAATGTCGCCTCGTTGCTGTCTTTTCAAGGCGGCATCACCGTGCCTTCTTACGCCGCGGCAAAGGGCGGCGTGGCACAACTCACCAAGGCGCTCGCCAACGAATGGTCGTCGAAGGGCGTGAACGTGAACGCCATCGCGCCCGGCTACATGGAAACCGACAACACCACCGCGCTGCGCGAGGATCCCGTGCGCAGCCGCCAGATCATGGAACGAATCCCCGCGGGCCGCTGGGGTAAGCCGGCAGATCTCGCCGGTGCGGCCGTTTATCTTTCATCCGCCGCGTCCGACTACGTCCACGGCCACCTGCTCGTCGTCGACGGAGGCTGGCTCGCGCGCTAGGGACAGAAATTGGGAAGGGCACGGCTTTAGCCGTGCCGTTAAGTGGTGTGTATGTTTTGTTGTCATTCCGAGCGGACTTTAGTCCGCGAGGAATCTGCATTTCCGTAACGGAATTTCGCACGCGACTTCTTATAGAGGAAGCAATGCCATTAAAGATCCGTCCGAGATCAGAATGTAAGTG
>Ga0157369_10002191_pt1 | contig 23538 bp, 18 predicted proteins | sample C25metaG_FD_113461 | JGI IMG/M metagenome (GOLD analysis project Ga0157369, IMG submission 113461) | Corn rhizosphere microbial communities from Kellogg Biological Station, Michigan, USA - C2-5 metaG | ecosystem: Host-associated > Plants > Roots > Rhizosphere > Soil | place: USA: Michigan... | reverse complement strand
TCAACCCAACCAAGGGCTATGGATTCATCCAGCCCTCCAGCGGCGGGAAGGACGTTTTCGTTCACATTTCGGCAGTGCAGAAAGCTGGGCTTTCGACGCTTAATGAGGGGCAGACGATCGAATACGAAGAGATCGCCAATCGCGGCAAGACCTCGGCCGAGAACATCAAGGTCTAGCGCGGCACGCGTGCACTCGCGGATATTGATCCGGGAGCGGGTCTTAGACCATTTCATCTGACAGCATTGCCTTCGGTAAGAGCGGTTATCGCTCTTTCCGCATGTCCGATTTTTATTGCACTGCCCGAGCCGGTTGGTGGCAGCTCGCCGGACCTGAAGGCATGCCTCGATTTCGTATTCGCATGCGGCTAATCTTCCGTAACCCACTTCTCGACGGTCATGACATCCGGAGGCTGCCCGTAGCCGCGCGGCCACAGGTCGACAACCCATTCGACCTTGGTCGCTTTCTCAAGCAGCACCGCCGTATTGTGTGGCGTCTGCAACACCAGAGCATTGCCGCGATAATGGGGATTGCCGACGACATGGTATTTGAACAGGCCCCACTCCTGCATCACCAGCAACAGGCTGGTGGTGTTGCGTGTGGTGTCCCAGCAATCGTAATTGTGCTTGTCGTCGAAGTAGCGAAAATCGGCCTTGGCGACACGCTTGTTCGTCCCGATGACCGGTCCCATCCTGCGGTCGAACCAGATCACCGCCTTCTGCACGGCCGCCCGCTCGGCCACGGCCGAGGCGTGTCCCGCGGCGAGAATCCTCGTCAGGGCGTTGCGGTCGGCCGGCGTGAAGTTAAGGATTTCGCGGCGCCGGCAGACGAACCCGTAACAAACTGTCATCGAACTTGCCGAGGGCGGATAAATCGAAACCGATGAATATAATGCCGCTTGCGGCGGAGTTAATTCGACGGCGAGCGCCGAGGGCGCGATTGCCATCAGCGACAATGCGACAGACCACAGCGCAACGCGATGAAACCCGGCAGTCGCGCGAGGCCTGCCTGCTTCCGTTCCTTCCATCCGCCGGGTCCCCCACCACATTCCCTAAAGAACTCCATTAGCATCATCGCGGTTGTTTCGCGATTCAAGGCTCGGCGGCATGATGAGGCTCCCCGGGATAATTTGGACCGCTTGCCATGAAATCTGATTCTATGCCGGTCGCGCCATTCTCCGCGCCCTACGTGCCCGACGATGGCGCCATTGCGGCGGAACTTCTGGCCGCATCCCGTCTCGAATCCGGGCAGGAGCAGCGGATCGACGTTACCGCGACGCGGCTGATCGAGGCGATCCGCAGCAATGACGACCCACTCGGCGGGGTCGAGGACATGCTGCGAGAGTTCGCGCTGTCGACCAAGGAGGGCCTCGCCCTGATGGTGCTGGCCGAGGCGCTCTTGCGTGTTCCGGATGCCCGCACTGCCGACCAGTTCATCGAGGACAAGCTCGGCGAGGGCGATTTCATCCACCACGAGACCAAGTCGACGGCCTTCCTGGTCAATGCCTCGGCCTGGGCGCTCGGGATGTCCGCGCGGGTGATCCAGCCGGGCGAGACTCCGGAAGGCACGCTCGGCCGGCTCGCCAAGCGGCTCGGCGCTCCGGCGGTGCGCGCGGCGACCCGCCAGGCGATGCGGCTGATGGGCAGCCACTTCGTGCTCGGCGAGACCATCGAGGCGGCGCTTGCCCGCGCGAAGTCTCAGTCCGCAAAGAGCCCGCGTTATTCCTTCGACATGCTGGGCGAAGGCGCCCGCACGGCGGCAGACGCCGACCGCTATTTCGAAGCCTATGCCATCGCGATCCACGCGATCGGCCGCGCCGCCGGCAACCGCCCCCTGCCCGACCGTCCCGGCATTTCCGTCAAGCTCTCGGCGTTGCATCCACGCTTCGAGGCCGTAAGCCGCGGCCGGGTGATGGCGGAGCTCGTGCCACGGCTCATCGACCTTGCCCGCCGGGCCCAATCTTACGACCTCAACTTCACCGTCGATGCCGAGGAAGCCGACCGGCTCGAGCTCTCGCTCGACGTGATCGCGGCTACGGTGGGCGAGGCCTCGCTCGCCGGCTGGGACGGCTTTGGACTTGCGATTCAGGCCTATCAGAAGCGCGCGTCCGAGGTGATCGACTACATCGATGCACTGGCCCGCGCGCATCAGCGCCGGCTGATGGTGCGGCTGGTGAAGGGCGCCTATTGGGACACCGAGATCAAGCGCGCGCAGGAGCGCGGGCTCGACGGCTATCCCGTCTTCAGCCGCAAGGCGATGACTGATCTCAACTATGTCGCCTCCGCGCGCAAACTTCTTGATTTGCGGCCACGTCTGTTTCCGCAATTTGCCACGCATAACGCGCTGACGGTCGCGACCGTGCTTGAACTGGCGGATGGCAGCGGCGGTTTCGAATTCCAGCGCTTGCACGGCATGGGCGAGGCGCTCTATGCGCGGCTCTCCGAGGATCGACCTGAGATCGCCTATCGGACCTACGCGCCGGTCGGCAGCCACCGCGACCTCCTCGCCTATCTGGTGCGACGGTTGCTCGAGAACGGCGCCAACTCCTCCTTCGTGGCGCTCGCCGCCGACGATGCCGTGCCGGTCAAGACCCTGCTGAAGCGACCGGCCGACATCATCGGCAGCCGCGCGCAGGCCAGCCATCCCAACATCCCGCTGCCGCGCGATCTGTTGCTGCCGCAGCGGATCAATTCGCGCGGGATCGAATTCGGCGAGCGCGCGGCACTCGACAAGCTCGTCACCGCGATCGCGGCGGAGAAAGTGCCGGCAGCGGGCAGCCTGTCCGATGCAACTCATGCCGATGCCGAAGCGGACGTCGCTGCCGCACACGGCGGCTTCAAGAGCTGGAGCGCGACCCCGGCCACCCAACGCGCCGCGGCGCTGGAGAAGGCTGCAGACCTCCTGGAAAGCCGCACGGCACATTTCATCGCGCTGTTGCAACGCGAAGGTGGCAAGACGCTGGACGATGCGCTCTCCGAATTGCGGGAAGCTGCCGATTTCTGCCGCTACTATGCCGCCGAAGGGCGCAAACTGTTTGGCAGCGATGAGGCCATGCCGGGCCCGACCGGTGAAAGCAATATGCTGCACCTGCGCGGCCGTGGTGTGTTCGTCGCGATCTCGCCCTGGAATTTTCCGCTCGCAATCTTTCTCGGCCAGATCACCGCGGCGCTGATGGCTGGAAATGCCGTCGTCGCCAAGCCGGCCGAGCAGACGCCGCTGGTCGCAGCCGAAGCGGTTCGGCTGCTGCACGAGGCCGGCATTCCCGCCGACGCGCTGCGCCTCGTCGTCGGCGATGGGCGGATCGGCGCGGCCCTGGTCGGGCATCCCGCGATTGCCGGCGTCGTGTTCACCGGCTCGACCGAGGTCGCGCGCTCGATCAACCGGACGCTCGCGGCCAAGGACGGCCCGATCGTGCCGCTGATCGCGGAGACCGGCGGCATCAATGCGATGATCGCGGATGCAACCGCGCTGCCTGAACAAGTCGCGGATGATGTCGTAACTTCAGCCTTCCGCTCCGCCGGCCAGCGTTGCTCGGCGCTCAGACTCCTGTTCGTGCAGGACGACGTCGCCGATCGCATGATCGAGATGATCGCCGGCGCCGCGCGCGAATTGAAGATCGGCGATGCGTCCGACCCCTCAACCCATATCGGACCCGTGATCGACGCCGAGGCGAAGTCGCGGCTGGATGTGCATATCGCACGCATGAAACGCGAGGCGCACGTGCATTACGCAGGCACCTCGCCGGAGGGTAATTTCGTCGCCCCACATATTTTCGAATTGAAGGACGCGGGCGAGCTCACCGAAGAAGTATTCGGACCGATCCTGCACGTGGTGCGCTATGAGGCCGAGCGGCTGGAGGACGTGCTGCAATCGATCGAGGCTACCGGTTTTGGGCTGACGCTCGGCATCCATTCGCGCATCGACGACATGGTAGAGGCGATCATCGCGCGGCTATCGACCGGCAACATCTATGTCAACCGCAACATGATCGGCGCGGTCGTCGGCGTGCAGCCGTTCGGCGGCCACGGTCTCTCCGGCACTGGTCCCAAGGCCGGCGGGCCGCATTATCTCGCACGCTTTGCCACCGAACAGACAGTGACCATCAACACCGCGGCGGCCGGCGGCAACGCCGCGCTGCTGTCGGGCGACGAATGAGCGGCTACAAGCAGGTTTCGTCCTTGTTGCCCCGCACGGCACGGAATCCGCTTGAACGTGGTCATTGCCATATGCGCCTCGCATGGCAATGACGAGCGGCGCCGCTTTTGGAACGGTTGCATCCCCTGCCAACATCGGTCAAATGGACGCGATCGCAGGCCACGTCCGGCAATCCCGGCACGGCAACAAGAGCAACAATCTGACGGGAGCGACGCCATCATGGAAAAGGGCATCTTCGACGGGCTGAAGGTTCTGGATTGCGCGAGCTTCATTGCGGCACCCGCAGCTGCGACCGTGTTGTCCGATTTCGGCGCCGACGTGATCAAGATCGAGCCGCCCGGCGCCGGCGATCCCTATCGCAATCTGCCGAACCTGCCGGGCTATCCGCACAGCGAGCACAATTTTGCCTGGTTGCTGGAGGCCCGCAACAAAAAGAGCCTGGCGCTCGACCTCACCAAGCCCGAAGCGCAGGCCGTGCTCTACAAGCTCGTGGCCGAGACCGACGTCTTCATCACCAACATGCCGCCGCAGGTACGCTCGAAGCTCGGCATCACCTACGACCATCTCGCCCATCTCAACCATCGCCTGATCTATGCTTCCTTCACCGGCTATGGCGAAAAGGGCGAGGAAGCCAACAAGCCCGGCTTCGACAGCAACGCCTATTGGGCGCGGTCGGGCCTGATGGATCTGGTGCGCGCCGATGAAGAGACGACGCCGGCACGTTCGGTGGCCGGCATGGGCGACCATCCCTGCGCCATGGCGTTCTATGCGGCGATCGTGACCGCGCTGTTTCAGCGCGAGCGAACCGGCAAGGGCTCGCATGTCTCGACCAATCTGATGGCAAACGGCGTCTGGGCCAACGGCGTGCTGGCACAGGCCAAACTAGTCGGTGCCAAATTCTCCAAACGCAAGCCGCGCGAGCAGGCGCTGAATGCGGTGACCAACCACTACAAATGCAGGGATGGCCGCTGGCTCATCCTGTCGCTCCTGAACGAGGAACGGCAGTTTCCCACGCTCGCTCGTTGCATGGGGCGAGAGGACCTCATCACCGACGAGCGCTTTGCGACCAAGGCCGGCCGGCATTCGCGCTCGCTCGAGCTGATCAGGATATTCGACGAGGTGTTCGCGACCAGGGATCTGGCCGAATGGCGCAAGATCCTCGACGGCAATGGCCTCGTGTTCGGCGTGGTCGGTATCCTTGACGATATCCCGCACGATCGGCAGATGATCGAGAACGGCGTGCTGGTGCCGTTCGAAAACGACACCATGCTGACCGTGAACAGCCCGATCTTCATCGACGGCGCCAAAAAGGTGCAGCCGCGCAAGCCACCCGGTGTCGGCGAGCATTCCGACGAGATCCTGCGCCGCGCCGGTTATGACGAGGCCGCGATCCAGAAATTGCGCTCATCCGGCGCGGTGGCGTAACGCAGACATGCCGACCTATCGCCTGCATTACTTCCCGGAATCCGGCAACAGCTACAAGCTCGCGCTGATGCTGACCCTGTGCGGCCAGAGTTTCGAACCGGTCTGGACCGATTTCGCCGGCGGCATCACGCGCACCGCGGAATGGCGCCAGAACGTCAACCCGATGGGCGAGATCCCGGTGCTGGAGATTGACGGTGAGCGCCTGACTCAAACCGCCCCAATTCTTCTCATGCTAGCCGAGCAATACGGCCGGTTCGGCGCGACAACCGAACAGGAGAAGTTCGAGCTGCTGCGCTGGCTGTTCTGGGACAATCACAAGCTCACCGGCTACATGGCGACCTATCGCTTTCATCGCACCTTTACGCCGTCGCCCGACCCGCAGGTGCTGAAATATTTTCGCCGGCGCATCGACGACTTCCTGTCGGTGCTTGAGCAGCATGTGCAGCACAATGCGTTTGCGATCGGCGACAGGCCGACCGTCGCGGACTTCTCCATGATGGCCTATTTGCACTATCCCGCGGACGAGACCGGTTATGATTTCGCCGCCAGTCATCCCGCGATACACGCCTGGCTGGGGCGCATTGCAGCGTTGCCCGGCTGGAAATCGGCCTATGACCTGTTGCCCGGCAAGCGCCTGACGCACTACGCGTGAGCGCGAAGCTTCGAGGGCCGCCGCGCCCCTCGTTCTATCTCCGATCAGCGATTGAGCCAGGCCCAGACCACGCCGACCACGATCACGGCAAGGATGATGGCAAAGGCGATCGCCCAGCCGCTGACGCGGACCGCGCTGGTGGTCTGCCTGACGGCCTCGTTATGGGCGATTTCGCGGTTGCGCTGCTGGTTCTCCTGGTCGGAAGAGCTCATCGGGCAGATCTCCGCTCACGTTCTGGCTGTCGTCACCGGCTCCAATGTAGCATCAATTGATGACGACCGCCCGGCGGCGCTGGGGCCCGTGAGCCGGCTCAGGACCAGCGCTGCGAGCGCGGCACAGAGCGCGGCCGCAGCCGCGGCGATGAATACCGCCGACGTGCTCCACTTCTCCGCGAGCAGCACGCCGCCGACCAGGGGACCCACGATGGAGCCGATCCGGCCGATACCGAGCGCCCAGCCAACCCCGGAGGCGCGGACCGAGGTTGGATAGAAGCCGGCCGTCAACGCATTGGCGGCGATCTGGCCGCCGACCACGCAGAAGCCGGCGGCGAAGATCGCAATCGAGACCAGCACCGCCGAGTGGCCGAGCTGGCCGATCGCGCCGACCGCGAACACCGCGCCGAAATAGACCAGCGCCAGGGCGCGGAAAGAGAAGCGGTCGATCACGCTTCCCAGCGCAAACGTGCCGACTACGCCGCCAACCTGCAATAGCGAGCCGATGACAACCGCCAGCGATACCGACGCGCCAAGATCGTGGATTACGGTCGGCAGCCAGGAGGCGAGGAAATAAAGGTCGAGCAGGCTCATGAAGAACACGACCCAGAGCAAGAGCGTGACGGCCGTGCGGCCCTCGCGGAACAGGTGCACCACGGGAATCCCGGCAAGATGCGCTTCCTGCACGACGAAACGGGCATTGGGCGCAAAGACGGTATTGGGGCTGATGCGTTTCAGAAGCTCGGCGACGCGCGCAGGAGCGCGTCCCGTCGTGGCCAGGAAGCGGACCGATTCCGGCAACCGCCACGCCAGCGCCGGCCCCAACAGCAGCGGCGCGATGCCGCCGACGATGAAGACCGAGCGCCAACCGAGGCGCGGGATTAGATCCGCGGCGAGGAGGCCACCGAGCGCCGCGCCGATCGAGAAGCCGCAGAACATGATCATCACCATGGTGGCGCGGCGGCGATGCGGATTGTATTCCGAGGTCAGCGCGACCGCATTGGGCATGGCGCCGCCAAGCCCGAGCCCCGTCAGGAAACGGATCGTCAGGAGCGTGGTGACGTCCTGCGCAAACGCCGTCGCGAACGCGCCGATGCCAAAAGCCACCGTGGAGAAGATGATGATGCGCTTGCGCCCGACCCGGTCGGCGAGCGGGCCGAATATCAGCGCGCCGATCATCAGCCCGAACAGGCCGGCGCTGAACACCGGCCCCAGCGCGCTCTTGCCGACATGCCACTCCTTCGCGAGCGCCGGCGCGACATAGCCGATCGCCTGGGTATCGAAGCCGTCGAGGAACAGCACCGCCGCGCACATGAACAACAGCTTGATCTGGAAGCCACCAACCGGCTGGCGGTCGATGAACTCGACGAGATCGATCGTCGGCGTGCCATCGGCCGGCGTCTGATCAGTAGCCACTCTGTCCGTAGCCATGGTTCCCCTCCCCTTGAACGGTTCTTGCCGACCGTTTCCACCTGTGATCAGCCTAACGCTGCCGGCTAGCGACGCAAGGCGTCCTTCGAATAACCCGCGACGCGCTTATAGCCTTCGGACAGCGCGACCAGCTCCTCGCGGCTGATGACGTCGTCGATCGCCTTGAACGGGGTATCGTGCGTGCGCTCGAACACCTCGCGGAGGATCGCATCCGGCGGATTGGTGCGGTTGGTCAGCACGACACGCGTGGTCGCTTCCAGCCGCTGCTTTTCGTAAACCGCGAGCGCCGCAGCGGAATCGGTGTATTCCAGCAGCGCATCGGTCAGCACCCGCACGTCGAGGATCGCCTGGCCGGCGCCATTGGAGCCACGCGGCACCATCGGATGCGCGGCATCGCCCAAGAGCGTCACCCGGCCGAACGTCCAGCGCGGCAGCGGGTCCTGGTCGACCATTGGAAATTCCAGCACGCTGTCGGCGCCGCGGATCAACGCCGGCATATCGCACCAGTCAAAATGCCAGTCGGAGAACGGGCCGATGAAATCGTCGAGCGAGCCGGCGCGGTTCCAGTCGCGCTTGCGGTAGTTCGGCGTTTCGATCTCGGCGACCCAATTGAGAAGCTGCAATCCATCACTGTCGGCCGCGCGGATCGGATAGACCACCATCTTGCCATGCGACAGCCATCCGGCGCGCACCATGCTCGCGCCCGACAGGATAGGCTTGGCACGCGTCACGCCGCGCCACATGTTGACGCCGGAATAGCGCGGCTCGCCTTCGTTCGGGAAGAACTGCTTGCGAACCGCCAAATTGATGCCGTCGCAGGCGATCACGACACTCCCGCGCACGGTGAAGCGGTTGGCGCCGCCGGGCCCGTCGGAGAAGGTGACGGTCACGCCGGCCTCGTCCTGCTCGACGCCGAGGCAATGCCGGCCGGTGACGATCGCCTCGTGTCCGGCACGCGAGCGGAATGCGTCGAGCAGCACCATCTGCAGATCGCCGCGATGGATCGAGAACTGTGGATGGTCGTAGCCAGCAGCGCGGCCCAGCGACTCCTGGTAGATCAACTGCCCGAAGCGATTGAAGAAGGTCGCATCCGTGGTCTGGATCGCGACCTTCGCCAGCTCCGGCTCGAGCCCAAGCGCCGCCAGTTCTTTCGTTGCATGCGGCAACAGATTGATGCCGACGCCGATCGCGCGGATCTCGCCGACCGACTCGAAGATGCGGCAGGGTATTTTCGCCTGATGCAGCGCCAATCCGAGCGTCAGGCCGCCGATACCGGCGCCGACGATAATGACCTCGTCCATGTTTCCATCCCTGAAACTTGCAGGATGAAACTATATTAGTAAGCCTACTGTCAATCTCTGACGAGCCGTCATTGCAAGGAGCGTCAGCTCCGAAGCAATCCAGAAACCCATCGCGGAGCGAGTTCTGGATTGCTTCGCTGCGCTCGCAATGACGAAACAACCGGAAAACCGTCCCTACCGGGTTTTCACAAAGCACATGCCCATCCGCGTGTCGTCGCTGGCGGTCTGGCAGGTCAGGCCCTCGGCACAGGTCCAGCCGACAAAGCTCCTGTCATTGTCGCTGGCTTTGGCGTGCTGCGCGTAGCAATGCGCGCCCCAACCGTCCTCATATTCGGTGCCGGCGAGCTCGGAGCTGCCGCGCAGTTGCGGGCGGCTGGCAAAACCGCGCGAGAAATCCGGCTCCCCGCCCTCGGCGAAGGCAGTGACAATGTCGCGGCGGCGCACCTGGTCGCCGAAGAAATGCGGCGAAGCCGGCACGACGGTGGAGTTGGACGGCTTTGCCGCCATCCAGTCGACGCCCGGAAAATGAAAGCCACCGATGCCACGGGTCTGGTGACAGCCCGCACAGCTCACATCGTTGAGACGACGCTCGAAGCCGCCGACCGAGCGGATGTTCTGCAATTTCACATCAAGCGCCGCGGCCTTTGCCAGCGCGAGCACGACATCGCTCTTGCTGAAGATGGGATTCTTCGTGCCGTCCTCGCCTTCCACAAGGCCGAAGGCGGGTTGCAGGTTCGACGGCGCAAAGCCGGCTGGCGTCGGCGCAATGGCGGCTTTCAACAGAAAGCGATCGGGGATCAGCACCGTGCCGCGATCGAGCTCGGCAAGATGGCCGGGATCGAGCAGCCACGTCTTGAAGTCGCGCGCCAAGCTCGCATCCGACAGGAGCCGGTCACGGTCGATCTGGTCTTCCAGCACGGATTCCACGAAGGTCTCCGATTTGGCGTCATAGTCAAACACCTTCATCAGGTAATCGGTGCGAAAATCGCGCGTGGCCGATTTCGGCGCATGTGCGATCTGCAAATTGGTTTCGATGCGGTCGATATTCTTGGGCGTGACGAGATCGAGAGCGCCATCCGTTGCCGTCAGCTTTTCCGCCAGTTCCGCACCGGTTGCGGTCAGGCTTCCGGCGGCAAGCCAACGCCTGGCGATTTCGGCGCAGGTAATGGCAATGCCTTTGCCATTAACTGAAATGCCGCCCTTCGCTTTCAGCACCACGTTCAGCGTCATCGGCAGCCGCGGCGAGGCGGCGACCTCACCAATAGTTGCCGCCGCGTTGGTCGGAGTCAGACGATAGATCAGCCTGATCTCGCCGCAATCGAGACCCGGCACGTAGGCGCGGTCCATGCGGTTGACGATGCCGGAAAGCACAAAGCGCGTGTCGGGCGAATAAAGCTGGACCCGATCGAATAGCTGGAAGGCGAACCCGGTGCCGACGCCGATGCTTTCGCTCGGCATCTCGGCCTTGTGTTTGGCGACATAGCGCTCGAAGTCTTCATCGAGCGCTATCTTCACCGGCGCCATCGACGGTAGCGCGAACAATTGCGCGTTGGTGAGCGGAGGGCCGGCCGACCGAGCCGGCTGCATGATCCGCGTCAAGCCGAAGCGACCATGATCGAGCTCGCGCAGTGCCAACGGATCGGTGATCGCGGTCCCGCGTTCGAGCGGAGGACGATCCGCCCCGCGCGCAGAAACCGCGCAACAACAAACCAGGATCAGAGCGGACAGTCGCGCGGCAAGGCTCATGCCCCACTAACACCGCGCGATTGTGTCTATTCAAGCGAAAAGCGCTTCACGCCGCGGTGAAGCGCTTTCGTTACGCGCGCGGAGCGCGGGCTCAGCGCGCGACGACCAGGCCCTTGCTGGTGACGACAACCCAGCGGCCATCCTGCTTGCGGATCGCGTCGATGCGGCCGAGGCCGGGAATAAAATCACCGGCATAGACCTCATAGGTTCCGCGACGATTCTCGATCAGCGCGCCGCCATAGCCGACATCGGTCAGCGCCCAGCCATCGACGGTCGGCAGCCGCCCGATTTCGGACTTGGGCGGGGCCGCGGGCGCGGCAGCCATTTGCACCGGCGCAGGGGCGACGGTTGCGGGCGGCGTCACCGAGCCGGTGACTTCCTTCGCCGCGGCGGGCGTGACAGCGGCGGCCTGGACGGGCGCCGCAGCCGCAGGCGGAGCGGCGCGAAGCTTCTCCACCGCTTCGGTCAGCTTGGCGAGCTTGGCATTGGGCTCGGCCTGTGCCTTCTCGATCTTGTCGAGACGGTCGCTGGTCTTGTTGAACTGGCTCACACTGGCCTCCGAGGTGTGATCGAGACCGGCCTTGAGCGCCACCACGTCGGAATCGATCCGCGCGATGGAGGCTTCGAGCGCGCTGTCAGCGGGCGTGGTCGGTGCGGCATCAGCAACATGGGTAAAGCCGGTGGTCGCAAGCGCGCCGCCAATGGCGCCAGCAATCGTCGCCAGCGCCAGCATGGCCGCCATCGCCGGGAAGCTGCGCTTGGGCTTGTCGCTCTTATCCGACTTGACTTCGACCTTGGGCGCGGCCTCGGCTTCGACTTTCACGTCGGCGCTGTGGTCGTGCCAGTTGCGGTCGCTGGGCGCCATGATCAGCACCTTGCCGGCGGCACGCGGGACGCTGCGCTCCGGAAGTTCGATCGGCGGAGCCTGAATCTTCGCTTCGGGCGTCACCTCATCCTTCTTGATCTCGTCCCTGGGCGGCGCCTCGTGATCCGGCGCGATTGCGGGGGCGGCGAGGACGCTGGCGGCGAGATTGGCGGCGGCGGCCGCCTCGCTCGAGGCGTCGGAGGAAGGGGAAACGGACGAAGCGGCGCTGACGGAACCGGACTCGCCGTGGATCGCTTCAGCCTGTTGTTCGCTCACGTTAAAAGTCTCCAGGATTGGTTGACCATTTGGTAACTTTCATTGCTTGCCAATTCGTTACTGACAGGCCCCATGCGGCCGCCCTTACCGAAATTTTAGGAACTTTTGCGGGGCGGTTTTGGGTCGCCTTAGGGGCGCCGGCGTGGCAGAGCGCACATGGCCGGTACCATGCTGCCCTGCGAAAAAGCGTGAAGGCGCCTTAACCGTCGTTTTCGCGACGGCATTTCCCGACTAACATGAGGGCCTCAACAGCCAGGAGGCAGGGGCGCCATGGCGATCGAGAAGTGCATCAACGAGTATGGCGTCGGCGACGTCATCTTCGAGGAAGGCTCCACCGGCCGAGAGCTCTTCGTCGTGCTCGACGGCGAGGTCGAGATCGCCAAGGTCAATGGCGCCAGCAAAACCATCATCGTCACGCTCGGCAAGGGAGAGTTCTTCGGCGAGATGGCCGTGATCGACGGCTCCGCACGCTCCGCGACGGCGATCGCGGCCACCGCCGGCACCCGCGTGATGCGGATCAACCATGCCCGCTTCGTCTATCTGGTCAGCCAGCAGCCGGCGTTCGCGCTGATGATCATGGACGCGCTCTCCAAGCGCCTGCGGACGTCGAACGATCGCACCTTCAAGACGGCGGCGAACCTATGAACGACCGCCGTCCCTCTCCGTTCAAGACCTTGCTGGAGACCGAGCTCTGCACGCTGATTCTTGCGGCGCCAGACGTCTACCAGGTCCGCTTCAAGAACCGCGCGGCGAACGCCTATATCGTCAAAGGCTCCAAGCGCACGATCATGGTCGACGTCGGGCTGTCGAGCAATTATCCGCATCTCCTCACCTGCCTCGATCATGTCGGCGTTGCCCCCGACAAGATCGACATGGTCGTGCTCTCCCACGAGCATCTCGACCATATCGGCGCGGCCTATCATTTCACCGGACGCACCTACATCGCCGCGCATCGGCTCGCCGCCAACAAGATCATGCTGCGCGACGACTTCTCGATGCTGCGCAAGATGTTCAACGAACCGAACGTGCCGATCGACATCGACATCTGGCTCGAGGAAGGCAACGTGATCGACCTCGGCAATTTCCGTCTCGACGTGCTGTACACGCCGGGCCACACCTCGGCCTGCATGACGCTGTTCGACGCGGAGAAGGGCCTGCTTTTTGCTGCCGACACGCTGATGCCCGGCGGCGTGATGGGCGGCGTGTTCGGCTCCGGCTCGATCGCCGATTACATCCAGTCGCTGGAGAAGCTGAAGGGCCTGAACTCGAAGATCCTCCTGTCCGGCCACGGCCGGCTCTCCGACACACCGCAGGAAGACGTGCGGATCGCGATCCAGCGCTCGCACGGACTGCTCTCGGACACCGCGCAATTGTTCGACGCCCTGGACGCGCGCTCGAATTTCGAGCCGATCATGCAGTCGGTGCGCGACCTCAACAAGCTGGACGATTGAAGCTAAGTTTCCGGCGCAAATCGAGCTGCTCTATCCCCTCATCCTGAGGAGCTTGCGCAGCAAGCGTCTCGAAGGATGTGGCCCGAGAGGGACCTCATGGCTCCAGACGCGCGTTCCGCGCTCCTCACGATGAGGGGCGAGTATCGCGTGTTTGACAAATGCCCGACTGGCCTGTTCATAGGCGGCAAGCAAGAAGCATAACCGGGGAGAGACGCACCATGAAGTTCTACGATTCGATCGGGCCGAACCCGCGCATTGTCCGCGTGTTCATGGCGGAGAAAGGCATCGAGATGCCGAAGCAGACGGTGGATCTGCGTGGCGGCGAGAATCGCGAGGCGGCGCATTTAAAGCGCAACCCGCACGGCCAGATGCCAACGCTGGAGCTCGATGACGGCCGCTACGTCTCAGAGATCGTCGCGATCTGCGAATATCTCGAAGAGAAGAACCCCTCGCCCGCGATGATCGGCACGACGGCCGAAGAGCGCGCCGAATGCCGGATGTGGACGCGCCGGCTCGATCTCAACATCGCCGAGCCGCTCGCCAACGGCTACCGCTATGGCGAGGCGCTGAAATTCTTCGAGAAACGTATTCCGGTCGCGCCCGAAGCCTCGCCGGGCCTGAAGATGGTCGCGGCCAACCGCCTGAAATGGCTGAACGGCCAGATGGCCGATGGCCGGGAATGGATCTGCGGCAAGCGCTTCACGCTCGCCGACATCCTGCTCTATTGCTGGGTTGATTTCGGCAACCAGGTCGGCCAGCCGCTCGATCAAGCCAACACGAATATTGTTGCGTGGTTCGGCCGTGTGGGTGCAAGGCCGAGCGTGAAGGCGTGATCAGTCGTGGAGCGTAGGGGTGGGCAAGGGCGCGCTTGCGCCGTGCCCACCGTTCTCTCGACAGCCTCGTCCTAGGCGGTGGGCACGCTCGGACCTTCGCTCGTTGCGACACCGGCGAGCGCAGTTGCTTTGCCCGCCCTACGATCGGGGACGACAGCGGGGCTCACAACACAAACGGCACGATCATCTTCGTCCGCCGCATATACTCCGGATACTGCGTCGGAAACTGCTCGCACATCAATTCCTCCTCGCGCCGCGCGCTGTAGACGAAATAGGGAGCGAACACGACGAGCAGCACCGCCCAGAACACGGTCAAGCCGATCGCCGAACCCAGGATGGCGAGGATGATGCCGGTGTAGATCGGGTGACGTACGAACGCATAGGGGCCACCCGTGACCAGCTCGGGCTCCTCTTTCCTGGACATCGGCATGCCCCAGTTCCGGCCGAGATAGACGCGGGCATACACGGCAAGGCCAACGCCCAGCAGGACCAGCGCCGCGCCGATCGCGCCGAGGACGGTGCTGTGCGCCTGATAGGCGTGTACGGCGCGCAACGCGCGGCCCGCTCCCGTGAAATGAAGTGCGGCGATGATCAAGACGACAATGCCGCCCCGCAACAGGCTTTGCCTCCACCATGGGGTTATGCCGACGCTCCGCTTCGCGCTGAGGGCGGAGATGCCCCAATAGGCGGCGAAAAGAAGCCAGAGCGCAGGGATGATCCACCGGAAGACCGTCATGCCGAGACTAACCCATAGGACAAAGATGGTTCCGCAGCCGAAGCTATATCGAGGGCGGCGTAACCGGAAGCACGCCATGGGGCTCACCGGCGGCCGCGAACCGGCAGAGAGGCTGTCGCCATAATTCTGCAACATATCCGGACGGCTTGAACGCGTCAGCCTACACGCTATAGTCGATTGATCAGCGCAGCTTGCGAGATGCTGGATCCGCGTTCGAGGAGAACGTCGTGTGATTTCCGCGTACGTCCGAAGCTCAGGCGCCCAACCTCTTCCATTCATTCTCAGGTCAATCGCCGCCTGCGCGGCGCGCACTGGACGTGCGGGCTGCGCTAGATAGCACCATACAAGCAGGGAGCATGTTGGCGTGCTGCAGGAGCTACAAAGACCGTTTCAGCGTGAGCTTTCCGCCGGCATCGGCCTGACGCGGCGGGGCGGCTTTATCGGGCTGGCTATCGCCATCGGCATCGTTTATTTCGTCGCAGCCCGGCTCAGCCTTGCCTTGCTCACCAGGCCCGAGGGCGTTGCCGTGTTCTGGCCCGCCGCAGGCGTGTCGGCGGGTGCCCTGATCGCTCTCGGCGACCGCGCGCGATGGCCGGTCATTGCCGGCACGTTCGCGGCGACCGTGGTTGCCAACCTCCTGGGCGATCGCAACCTTTCGGGCGCCATTCTTTTCGGCCTGTGCAATGCCGGTGAAGCCGTGCTCACGGCATCGCTCATCGGACATTTCTTCGGTCCGGACTTCAGACTGAACAAGCTGCGCAATGTGGCCGGATTGGTCGCGGCCTCTGCGGCGGGCACCGCCGTCTCGGGGATCGGCGGCGCCATCACGTTCAAACTATTTCAAAGTACCGCGGCACCGATCGCGACGACCTGGCAGCACTGGTTCTTTTCCGATGGACTGGGAATCCTTACGGTTGCCCCGTTGCTGATCGAGCTCGCCTCGGCCTTTCGGGACCGGCCGTCGCCGGGCGAGCTTGCCGAAGGCGTATTGACGATCGCAGTGCTGGCGCTCGCGAGCGCACTTGCGATCTTCCTGCGTTCGGATCTGCTCGCGAATGTCGGGCCGGTCGCGGTCCTGTTCGCACCTCTGTTGTGGCTCGCGGCGCGCTGCCAGCCGGTCTTTGCCGCGGCGGCGGCGTTCATTGTCAGCCTTTCCATCGTTTGGACCACCACTTTCGGCATCGGCTATTTCGGCAATCCCGGTCTCTCGATCGGCGAGCGCGTGATGGCGGCCCAGGTCAGCATTCTGCTGGTGGCAATCGGCGCCTCCCTGCTCGCGGCGGCCTTTGCCGAAATCAGGGACAAACGAAGGTCGGCGGAAGCTGCGCTTCGCGCCAGCGAAACCCAGCGCTATCTCATCGAGACCGAGCGGCTCGCTGCGCTGGGCCGTCTGGTCGCGGGTGTCGCGCACGAGCTCAATAGCCCGGTCGGCATCAGCCTTACTGTGGCCTCGACGCTGGCGCAGCGTTGCAAGAAGTTCTCCAGCCAGATCGCGACGGGCGCGGTGCGCCGATCCGCGCTCGCCGATTTCACCGACGGCTGCCAAGACGCGGCGCGCCAGCTCGTCGTGAACCTGCAGCGCGCCGGAGAACTGATCCAGTCCTTCAAGCAGGTCGCTGTCGATCGCAGCGACGCCGAGCGGCGCAGCTTTGAACTCAGGCTGGCGACCGAGCAGATCGTCGCCAGCGTACGGCCGGGCCTACGGAAATCCATGGCTTCGCTCGCGCTCGAAATTCCCTTCGATATCGTGCTCGATAGCTATCCCGGCGCCTATGGGCAGGTGCTGACCAATCTCATCTTCAATGCCGTCACGCATGGCTTCGCCGACGGCTCCGACGGGCACATGCTGATCAAGGCGCATCGCCTCGGCATGGACCAGGTCGAGCTCATTTTCTCGGACGACGGCTGCGGCATTCCGGAGGAGGTCCAGCGTCACGTCTTCGATCCGTTCTTCACCACGACGCGCGCGGACGGTAATACCGGGCTCGGACTTTATATCGTCCACAATCTGGTGACGGAGCAGCTCGGCGGTCGCATCACGCTGCACTCCGAACGGGGAAAGGGTACGACCATTACGATGACCCTTCCCCTGCTCGCCCCCGGTTATGGGGGGCCGGTTGGCAAGGCCGCGCGCAAATTATAGCGATGGCGCCGCGCTAATGACAACCAGCCGGAGATGGTCGGCTGAAGGATCGTCACGGCGGAATAGATCGACGGACGTAAATTGCGCCAGCACGAAGACTACATCATCGCCGACTGATCCGGCAGCCTGAGCGCATGAGCACCGCCGGATGGCCGGGCAGAGAGCGAACGTCCGACACTTCGCAGCATGGCGCTGGCCTGGCTCGCGCTATGGTCAAGCAGCCAGCGCCCGAAGGCGGACGGCGACAGCGCGGGCGCATAGAGGAATCCCTGAATGACGTCGCAGCCGAGCTCGGACAGCAGCTTCCGCTGCCCTTCGGTCTCGACGCCCTCGGCGATCACGGCGAGCTGCAGGCTCTGCCCGACGCGCACCACGGTCGTCACGATGGCCCGCGCCGTGGGATCGCTTTCGACATCATGCATGAAGCTGCGGTCGATCTTCAATTCGCGAATGGGCAGATGCGCGAGCCGGTTCAGGCTCGAATAACCCGTTCCGAAATCGTCCAACGACAGCCCCGCTCCGAGCTCGCGAATGGCGCTCATGGTGTCGATCGCCACCGAGCGCTCGTTCAGGAACACGCTTTCGGTGACTTCGAGCATCAGCATTTCCGGCGGCAGCCCATAGTCGGCGAGGATTCCAGCGACGGCACAGGCAAGACCCGCGTTCTGAAAATTGATCGGCGAAAGATTGACCGACACGCAGGGGATATCGAGGCCGGCGTCACGCCATTGCGCCATCTGCCGGCAGGCCTCGCGGATCGACCATAGTCCGATCTGCTCGATCAGCCCGCATTCCTCCGCGAGCGGAATGAACTTGGCGGGCGAAACCTCGCCGAGCACCGGATCATGCCAGCGCGCCAGCGCCTCGACGCCGTGCAGCGAGCCGTCTGTCGTCCTGACCTGCGGCTGATAATGCAGCAAGAGGCTGCCATTCGCGAGCGCGGCGCGCAGCGCAGCACTGTACGCCAGCCGCTGCTCGGCAAGCCGGTTCATGTCGGCGCTAAAGAAGCGATAGGTGGCGCGGCCCGCCTGCTTGGCCTTGTACATGGCCGCATCTGCCTGCTGGATCAACGTATCGAGGTCGGTCGCGTTATCCGGATAGATGCTGATGCCCATGCTGGTCGACACCGGCACTTGCCTTGCGCCGATCTTGAGCGGCGCGGCGAGAGCCTCCATGATCCGGGAAGCCACCAGCGAAGCTCCGGTGGCGTCGCGGTCCGGCAGCAGAATCACGAATTCATCGCCGCCGAGCCGACCCAGAATATCGCCCGGCTGGATCTGCGTACGCAGCCGCTGCGCGAATTCGACCAGCATCTCATCGCCGGCGGAATGTCCGAGCGAATCGTTGACGTCCTTGAAATTGTCGATGTCGAGAAAGGTCAGCGCAACCTTTCTCCCATCCGAAGAGGACGCGATCGCCTCCGAGATCAGGTGCCGCAGGCGAGCCCGATTGGGCAGGCCGGTCAGCGTATCGTAATAGGCGAGGTGCGCGATCTGGGCGCGCGCTTCCTTGCGCTCGATGGCGAGCGCGCCGAGATGAACGCAGGCGTCGACGATCCGTTGGTGCCAGCGCGAGGGCGCGCGGCATTCCCTGAAATAGAACGCGAAGGTTCCGATCACGCGGCCATCCTTGGCCTTGATCGGGGAGGACCAGCACGCGCGCAAACCCACTTCCAGCGGCCGCGTCTTGTAAGGTTGCCAGCGCGGATCAGTGTCGAGGTCCATCGCGAGCACCGCCTTGCCGTAATAGGCAGCCGAGCCGCAAGAGCCGACGTCGGGTCCGATCGCAATGCCGTCCAGCGCCCTGGAATAATCGTCCGGAAGGCTGGGACCGCCGAGCGGATGGACCAGTCCCTCGGCGTCGATGTGCAGCAGCGAGGAAACGACATCAGGCGCGATTTCCTCGACGCGCCGGCAAAGTTGATCGGCGATTTCAGTAATCGGGATTTCATCGGCGAGCGCCGTCATGATCAATTGCTGCAGCGACCATAGTTGCCGGCTCTCGGTGATGTCGGCCAAGAGTGCGACGATGTATTTGACCTTGCCGCGGGCGTTGCAGAACGCCTTGACGTGGGCTGAAAGCCAGATCTCGTCGCCATTGCTGTCGTAGGCGAGGATTTCCTCGTCCATGCCGCTTTCGCTCGCGACACAACGTTGCAGCCGCTTGAACACCCTGCGATCGGTATCGGGGCCAGCGAGCAGCTCGCCGATCTGCCGCCCTTCCGCCTGCTCGATGCGATGGCCGAACATGCCGACGAAGGTGGCGTTGACGTAGACGACCTTCATGTTGCGGTCGACGATGATCACCGCGCGATTGGTACCGTCGGCGATCATGACATGAAGCGCCAGCCGCTCGCGCAGCTCGAGATCAGGCGTGATGTCGCGCACGAGCGCGATCGTGCGTCGCTCCCCGCCGGATACGACGTGCGAGAGTGTCAGTGCGACGCGCAGCCGGGCGCCGTCGGAGCGCTTGACCGTGAGCTCGGTTCTGCGGTCCTCGTCGAGATCCTTAAGACCGAGAGCGCCCGCGGGCCGTCCGAGAATCTCGGTGCGGGCAAGTCCCCAGATCCGCTCGGCCGCAACGTTAAAATGACTGATGCGATGGGCCTGATCCAGGATCACGACAGCATCGTTCGTCCGCTCGAATGCGGCCAGCAGCACGTCGGAAATTTCGGCCGCAGGGCCGTCGTGCACGGACATCAAGCGCTTGATCCCGCTCGAGGGACACCATCTTCGTAAAAAGCGTATCGCCCCAGGGGTGTTTAAAGGGTTGTGTAACCCGACGCGCCACAGCGGAAAGAAGTTATCCTTAAAAATTCGCTACCATGACGAGGTCGCGAGTGTGTGGAACCGGCGACGGTTCCGTCAAAGCACCACCGGCGCGTCCGGAAGCTCGTTACGCGGGTGGCCGCCGGACGGGAAGTATTTTGCGAGCTCGTAAGAGACGGCTTCGATGCCTTTGATGACGCCGGCCTCGAAGCGGCCGCCTGTGAAATCAGCTTCCACGTCGCGACAGATCCGCTGCCAACCCTCGTTACCCACCTTCGCATCGATGCCGCGGTCGGCAATGATCTCCACCTTGCGGTCGGCGAGCAGGAGATAGATCAGGACACCGTTGTTGTGTGCGGTGTCCCAGATGCGCAGGTGTGAGAAGATGTCGAGCGCCCGGGCACGCGCCGGCTGATTGTGCAGCAGTGGGGCGCCGTCGAGCGCGCCTTCCACCACAAAGCGCACCTGGCCGGCATGCGTGGTTTCGCCTGTCCTGATCGCCGCTTCGATGTTCGCCAGCACCTTTGACGGAAACACCCGCCGCACCCGCCAGCGGTGTTCGATGAGATGTCTTGCGATGCGTCCGATCCCCATGCCTTACCAGCTCCCCGAGGCACCGCCCCCGCCAAAACTGCCGCCTCCGCCGCCGCTGTCGCTCGAGCTCGAGCCGCTGCTCCAACCGCCACCGCCGCTACCGCCGGACCAGCCGCTCGACCAGTCACCGCCGCCCCGTCCGCCGCGGGGGCCTACTCCCAGCGACGCGGAATCGCCGACGATCAAAACGAGCAGGAACGCCACGCCTCCGATCACGGCGCCGGCGATCAGCGATCCCACGACGAGCCAGCCGATCACCGCGAAAACGCCACCAGCCGCCGAAGCGCCGAGGAGCCGCCCGAACACCGCCCGCAGGAAGCTGCCAATCATCAGAGCGCCAACCAGAATGAAGGGCCAAAAGTCCGAAAGGCCGCTGATCCAGTCGACATTCTGACCGTGCGACGCCTCGGGCTTTGGCGTCGGCAACGGCTCGCCATTGATGACGCCGATCATGCGCGTGAGACCGTCGCCGATTCCGCCGGCGAAGTCGCCCTCCTTGAAGCGCGGCGCGATCACCTCGTCGATGATCCGCCGCGCGGTGACGTCGGTGAGCGCCCCTTCGAGGCCGTAGCCGACCTCGATGCGCAGCTTGTGGTCGTTCTTGGCGATCACGAGCAGCGCGCCGTCGTCGATTTTCTTGCGGCCGATCTTCCAGGTTTCCGCGACACGGATCGAATATTGCTCGATGGTTTCCGGCTGCGTCGTCGGCACGATCAGGATCGCGATCTGGCTGCCCTTGCGCTGCTCGAAACTGTGGATCCGCTGGTTGAGCGTGTCGATGTAGCTCGCACTCAGCGTATTAGTCTGGTCGACCACGCGGCCGACCAGTTGCGGCACCGCGACCTCGGCGAGCGCCGCCTGCGTCCAGCACAGGAACAGCGCCAGCAGAAGAACCTTGGCTCGCGAGATCGGCGGCAAGACAGCTTACTCCGGATTACTTCGCAGGCGCCGGGTTGAAGTCTACCTTCGGTGCGCTCGAGATTTCCTTCTCGTTATCGACCGTGAAATTCGGCTTTTCCTTGTAGCCGAGCACCATCGCGGTCAGATTGTTCGGGAAGGTTCGGATGCCGACATTATAGTCCTGCACCGATTTGATGTAGCGGTTGCGCGCCACCGTGATGCGGTTCTCGGTGCCTTCGAGCTGCGACATCAGGTCGTGAAAGAGCGCATCCGATTTGAGCTGCGGATAGTTTTCGGTGACGACCAGGAGCCTCGAGAGCGCGCTGGTGAGCTCGCCCTGGGCCTGCGTGAATTTCTGGAATGCGGCCGGATCGTTCAATACCTCGGGCGTCGCCTGGATGCTGCCGACCTTGGCGCGCGCATTGGTGACGCCGAGCAGCACGTCCTTTTCCTGCTGCGCAAAACCCTTCACCGAATTGACGAGATTCGGCACCAGATCGGCGCGGCGCTGATACTGGTTGACGACCTCCGACCAGTTCGCCTTGACCTGCTCGTCATTGGTCTGAATGGCGTTATAGCCGCAATTGGTGAGGCTCAATGTCGCCAGCGCGGCCAGCACGGTCAAAAATCTGCGCATCAAAATCTCCCGTTACATGATGGGCGCGAACCTATCAGAACGGTATTGTCTGGAAAGCAGGGAAAGCCGCGCAATCAACGGCAATATTATCGGCACGCAGCGGCTTTGCCGCGCCGATGACTCGGGAGGTTCAATCTCCGTCGTCATTCCGGGGCGCGCGTTGGCGCGAACCCGGAATCTCGAGGTCCCACAATGCGCAATTGCATTGGGGTTCGATGCTCCGCATCGCCCCCGGGACGACACTGAGTATCAGGCGGCAGCCGCCCTCCTCGCGTCCTGGATCGCCTGCCAGACCTTTTGCGGCGTCAGCGGCGTCGGCAGCTGGGTGATGCCGTACTCGGCGAGCGCGTCCATCACGCCGTTGGTGATGCAGGGCGGGCCGCCGATCGCGCCCGACTCGCCGCAGCCCTTGGCACCGAGCGGATTGGTCTTGCAGGGCGCCGAGCCGTCGAGGGTTACCCCGATCGGCGGAATGTCCTCCGCGCGGGGAATGCAATAATCCTGATAGGTCGCCGTGAGCAGCTGGCCTTCCGCGTCGTAGGATACGCCCTCATAGAGCGCCTGCCCGATGCCTTGCGCGACACCGCCATGCACCTGTCCCGTCACCAGCATCGGATTGACGGCAACGCCGACGTCATCGACCGTGGTATAGCGCACCACGCGGGTGACGCCGGTGTCCGGATCGATCTCGACCTCGCAGATATGCGTGCCGTTCGGCCAGCTCGGGCCGTCGACCTCGCCCTCGCTGTCGACCGACAGCTTGGCGCCAGTCTCCTTCTGCGCAATTTCGAACAGGCTGACGCGGCGATCGGTGCCAACTACGGTAAGGAAGCCATCGTGATATTCGATGTCATCGACCGAGGTCTCGAGCAGGTTGGACGCCTTCTCGCGCGCCTTGTTGATGAGATCGCCGGAGGAGACCGCGACCGCCGTGCCGCCGACGAACAGCGAACGCGAGCCGACGCTGCCGAAGCCGGTGGCCAGATCCGTGTCGCCCTGCACGACGTCGATCTTGTCGAGAGCAATGCCGAGGCTGTCGGAGACCATCTGGCTGTAGGTGGTCTGCAGCCCCTGCCCCATGGCCATGGTGCCGGAATGCAGGATGACGCGGCCTTCGGCGGTGGCGTGCAACGAGACCTTCTCGTTATGCGCGCGGCCGCCAGTCCATTCGATATAGCTGGTCAGGCCGCGGCCATAGAGCAGGCCCTTCTTCTTCGCCGCCCGCTTGCGCGCGTTGAAGCCGTCCCAGTCCGCAAGCTTGGCGGCGCGGTCGAGCATGTGCGCGAAAGCGCCGGAATCATAGACCTGGCCGACCGCGTTCGTATATGGCAATTGCGCCGGCTTGATGTAGTTCGCTTTGCGGATCGCGCGCGGGTCCATGCCGATCTGGCGCGCGGCGGCATCCATCAGCCGCTC
>Ga0157369_10002189_pt1 | contig 23542 bp, 28 predicted proteins | sample C25metaG_FD_113461 | JGI IMG/M metagenome (GOLD analysis project Ga0157369, IMG submission 113461) | Corn rhizosphere microbial communities from Kellogg Biological Station, Michigan, USA - C2-5 metaG | ecosystem: Host-associated > Plants > Roots > Rhizosphere > Soil | place: USA: Michigan... | reverse complement strand
TGCAACGCGACGAGGCCATCAGTGTACGACTCCCCGTCCCGGCCGTTGATGGAAACATGCCATGTTCTCGTGTTGTGAGCCGGATACATGACGTAGATGCGCACTTGCGCCATAGGCAACCTCGATTCCCGGTTGGCCGACTTCGTCGGCTGTGTCAGAAAAAAGGCCCCTGCTGATGGACAGGGGCCGGTGTGACGCAGTGGGGGTGGGAGGGACTGCGACACGGGCGCCGATGATGCGGGGTGGAAAGTCACCGCTCCGTGAGGACCGTTTCAGCGTTGACAAGGCAAGTTCAGGGCGGCGACCAGCCCCTTCGCCCGAGAGCGTCGATTCGCCGTCGTCGTCCGCGTGACGGCGCGCACTTTTCCTGGACGCGCGCATTGACTACCCTACCGCCGCCATTCGTGAGAATCGCACCGGCCTCCGCAAGGAGGTACCCCCGATTGACCATGGACGGCCTTGGCCTGCGTGCCTTCCCGGGCGCAGGCCTTTTCATGGCCACTTCCCTGGCGACCCTCACGCCTTGCCAATCCCACTTCCCGGCCGGGGCCAGACCCATCCTGCTTCCCCTGATACTGCGCTAGGGACCGTCGGTCAGGTCCGGCCACGCTACAGCGGGCAATGACGCAAGCCCGGGCCTTGCAAACAAAAAGCCCTGTTGCAGGCCGATGCCAAGGTCAAGGAGCGCCCGGCACTCGTCTCGTGTTTCGACGCCCTCGGCTATCACGCGCACGCTGAGGTCACTGCACATCGCCGCGAGGTGCTGGACGATACGACGGCGGGCGGCGTCGGTGTCGATGCCCCTGACAAGGCCGATGTCGAGCTTCAGGAGGTCAGGCTGGAAGTCTGCGAGGAGGTTCATGCCCGCAAATCCGGCGCCGAAGTCGTCAATCGCCGTGAGAAAGCCGTGCGCCTTGTAGGCCGCGAGAATCGCGACGAGATGTCCGTGGTCGACGACCTCCTCTTGCTCGGTGACTTCGAAGATGACGCGGTGGAGCGGCCAGCCCGCCTGCGCCGCTGCAACAAAGGTTGCCTGGAGACAATGTTCCGGGTTGTAGACCGCGTTCGGGAGGAAGTTGATGGACAGGAGCGCCGGCGGGCCAACGCGGGCGGCCGTGCGAATGGCGACGATGCGGCAGGCCTGGTCGAATGCGTAGCGGTTGTCGTGGGCGACCGCCGCGAGGACGTCCTGGGCGGACTGTCCGCTTGTTCCCCTAACCAGCGCCTCGTAGGCGAAGACGCGTCGTGCGCCGACATCAACAATGGGCTGGAACGCCATCGTTAACCCGGCCGCCACGGCTTCCGCATCACCGCATCCCCTGCAGCCTGTCCCGTTCATGCGAGTCGCGCCCGTTGCAGGGGCCTGGCCTGCCGGGCCGGCCTTTCCCTGTTCCACGACAGCGCGGCCGCCTGCGCACGTGCGCGAAAGTGCGCGCGCATCGTCACGGCACGCCTGTCCGGGAAATGCGCCTGCCCTTTCGTGGTCGTGACCAAGCCATCCAACGCCTGCGTACATGCGGCGCGACGTGGGCCTCTAACGGCAGTGACATCGGCTTTGGACGGGGTCGGGCGCAATGGCGACGCTCGAGGGGAAACATTGGCAGCATGCGAAAGGCGATGTGAGCCCGAGGTGCACGCAGAACGACATCCGCCATTCGTGCGGCTCCCGCTCCGCCTCACCATGGCTTGCAACCATGGATGGCGTCCTCCGCACGCGACTGTGCATACGCTTCGAGCACGGGCCTGACTTCGCGGCCATACACTTCCCGCTCCGCATCGGTCAGGGCACCGATGCCACGGTCCCGGACCTTGACGGCCTCATCGAACCCGGGGTCGTCGTCGAGCATGAATCCGGCGTCAAGGAGCTCCCGGAGCAAAGCGATGAGGTCACTGTCGATGGAAGGACGGGTATGCATGGGAGACGGCTGGCAGATGCGCCCATTGGGCTCAAGGCAGCGCAGGTTCCATTGCCGTGTCCATCCATTTCAGCATCGACGTACCCGTCCCGTAGCAAAATCCGTATTGACTCCACATCGATGTCCATGAGCACCGGGCTGCCTATCGGCCTTTTGTCCTTGCCGAACGTCGCTAAGCAACCATCGGAACGCGTCCGCTGGAGGAGCTCGCTCGTACCCGTGATAACACGGGCTAATCGCCCGGCCCACAACGGCTTGCGACTAGTCGGGCCAGAGACCCTGCCAGCGCTGTGGCGGCGGGCATCTCGACGCCATGAGTGGGCCGCATCGCGGACCCGTTGAAACACGCTCCTCGGCAAGGCACGCGTACTCCCGGCACCGTGTTTCGCCTCGTCCTCAGAGACGGTGGCGCCTGGAAGGCACCTTGGCGGGCGTCAGTCGCCGACCCACAACGTTACGGTGCGAAAGACCACTGGCGCCGCCGCGCTTTCATCTTGTGGTTCAGCGGCAAACTCCTCGTCGTGCCGGGAGGCCTGCCTGACAGACCGTCTTGCGATAGCCCGGCTCAGGTCATCGCCAATAGAGGATTTGGACGTCATAGGGTGCGAGCAAATCGTTATGGGCTGGAAGTGGCCGACAACGAAACGATCGGCAAAAGTACAGCACTCGCCCCCTGCCCCCCATGCTCCATCGTCACAGCCGCCGCCCGATAATCCCCAAGGCTGGCAAAGAATATGTTCGGAACGTAAGTCTGCGGATTCCGGTCATGAAGCGGAAACAGCGACGACTGCACCTGCAGCATGATGCGATGGCCCGGTTTAAACGTGTAGTTCACTGTCGGCAGGCGGAACTTGTATTCCTGCACGACACCTGCAGGGATGGCAGCGGGCTGCTCGAAGCTCTGTCGATAGCGCCCTCTGAAAATCGATAGACTTATCGGAAGCTGATACCCGGATAGCTCAGGCACGTCGCTGTTGTTCGCGGGATACACGTCAATGATCTTTACCACGACATCAATATCAGTCCCGGTGGTGCTGAGGAACAGGTCGGCGAACGGCGCGCCCTGCACGCGCACGGGCGCGTCGAGAATCGGTGTCTGATAGCTCAGCACGTCCGGCCGGGTGGAGACGAAGCGCTGATCCTGCACGAGCCATGTGGACCAGCTCGTGTGGTCACCCATCCGGATCGGTAACGGCTCGAACGGTACCGGCTTGGCGGGATCGGACACGTAGCTGTCGCTGCCTTCTGCGGGACGCGTGCGTGCCAGACCGCCTTGAGGCTGGAGGTACATGGGTGTGAGGTCGTCGTGGCCCGCACCTGGCCAGTCGGCGAATCGTTCCCATCGATCCTCCGCTGGGTTGTAGATGAGCACGTGCGGCGTGGGCTGCGCGGGCTTTCGATCGCGCAGGTAAGTGTCGAAGAACGGCAGCAGTACCTCGCGACGAAAATAGGCTGCCGTGTCGCCGCTCCATTTCAACGGGCCGAGCGCATCGGCGCGACCGTTGACCTGGCTGTGATACCACGGTCCCATGACGAGGTGATTGGTCGCCGCCCTGCCCTTTGCCTTTAGCGCCTCCCAACTATGGATGGCGCCGTAGATATCCTCCTGGTCCCATAGTCCTTGAACCCATATCGTCGGCACGGAGGACGGATGCGCGGCGACGAGCTTGTCGAGTGCCTGCCCCTGCCAGAGGGCGTCATAGCTTGGATGGGTGGACAGGCGTCTCCACCAGGGGAGCTGGTCGATCCCGTGCGCCGTGGCATATGCGCCCGCCGAGCCGGCGTCGAGCATGTCCTCATAATCGTCACGCCCTGACCGGGCCACGGGGCTGCCCTTCCCTTTCGTGCTGGTTTGTTCGGCAATGTAGTCGAACATCTTCTGGCGGAAGGCACCGTACTGAAACCAGTCGTCTCCCATCCAGCCGTCGATCATCGGGCTTTCGGGTGCCGCCACCTTCAGCGCCGGATGAGGATGCAGCAAAGCCATGGCCACGGCCCACCCGTCGTAGGACGACCCGATCATGCCGACGCGCCCATTGCTTTCGGGCACGTGTTTCACCAGCCATTCGATCGTGTCGTAGGCATCGGTCGTGTCGTCGGTGGTGGTCGGGTTGAGCGGACCTATCGGTGGCCGGGTCATCACGTAAACGCCTTCCGATCCGTATTTGCCGCGCACGTCTTGAGCAACGAGGATGTATCCGTTGTCGGCCCAGATGCGATCACCCGGCAAAAGGCGATCGCGCAGTGTCATGCCGTGGCCCGACAGGAAGGAATTCGCATCGTACGGTGTGCGTTCGATCACCATCGGCGCCGCGGTTGCGCCACGCGGAAGCACGATGACCGTGTGCAGCTTCACGCCATCGTGCATCGGAATCATGACCGCGCGCCTGATGAAGTCCTGGTCGGCGGCTGGCTCGTGCCATTCCTTCGGGATGTCGCTGCCGAGCTGGACAGGGCTGACCTGCTCTACCTGGGCTGCGACGGTTGAGAAGAACAGAAGTAGCGCCGCAGCGACGAGCATCCTGGATGACATTCTGAGATCCTCGACGTGACCTGCCGTAACGGCGCCCTTTCGCTTCCCTCAACCCTCGTCCTGCCAACGACGGAGGTACGTCTGGTCATGGTACGGCATGCGGTCCGGCGTGGTGATAAATTCCATCGTCGTGCCCCACGGCATCTGGCAGTAGCACACCTTGTTTCCCGGGCCTTTCTCGGTCGCATAGGGAATGGCGCGGGGTGCCGTCAGCGCCTTGCCGCCCGCCTTCTCGAAGCGCGCGACGGATACGTCGATCTCGTCGGTGTAGAGCGCGAAATGCGTGATGCCGAAGTCGCTGGCACGGATGGGTTGGGCCTGCTGCGGTCCGTGCATCTCGAACAGCTCGATGTCGGGGCCGGTACCGAGCTTCACCATCGCCTGCGCGCGCACGATGGTACCGGGATATGCACCCACCGCGCGTTCGAACTCGGGGCCCTGGCGCGGCGGGTCCTGCGGCCCGAACGACTGATAAAGAAGCTGGCCGCCGAAGGCTTCGATGAGGAACGCTTTCGCCGCCTCGATGTCCGGAACGGTAATGCCGACGTGGTTGACGCCGCGGATTTCAGGTGCAGACATGATGGTCTCCGTTTGGGTTTGACGTTCGATGAAAAGGTGTGACGCAAGCCTCGATGATCGTAGGCGTGCTTACGCGCCGGCCCGGATCACCCGGCGCCGAGAAACGCGATCAGTGCTGCGGCGACGTCGGCGGGCTGTTCGTCCGCGACATAGTGACCGCAACGGTCGATCGAGCCGCCGGATACGTCGGTCGCGAATTCGCGCAGCATCGATACCATTCGCGGGCCGAAACGGTGATCTCCGCCCAGGGCCAGAACGGGTATGCCAAGCGGCTGCTTCTTGTATTCGAGCGCCGCCGCATGATCGGCGGCGAGCGTTCGATACCACTCCATGCCGCCGCGTGTCCGCCCCGGGAGCGCCATGGCTTTCGCGAAGATCTCGACATCCGCCGGGTCGAAGCTGCTGTGGTCGTAGAACCGCTCGGCCATGAAAGCCGAGATGTAGTCGTATTCCCGGCCGTGGATAAGTCGTTCCGGCACGTCGCGGGCCGCGTGGAACGAGAAGTGCCAGAGTTTCGCGATGGTCTCCTCCCATCCGCTCCAGCCCGGCAGCGGTACGTCGAGCACGGCGAGATGACTGACCGCGTCGCGGAACAGCGCCGCTTGCGGCAAGGCGACCATACCGCCGATGTCATGACCGCACACCGCGTAACGCTCATGGCCGAGCGAGCGCATGACCTGATGGGCGTCGCGGGCCATCGTGGCTTTGTCGTAGCCGTCGAGCGGGCAATCGGAGAAGCCGGCGCCGCGCAGGTCGATGGCGACGACGCTGAAATGCCTAGCGAGAAGAGGCATCACGCGATGCCACTCCCACCAGGTCTCGGGCCAGCCATGAAGCAGCAGGATGGCCGGGCCTTCACCGCCGGTGACGGCGTTGATCCTGACGCCGTTCGCCGGAATCAGCTGCTGGCTGAAGCCCTCTAGATTGGAAAACATGTTCTAACTCCATCGAAGAATGGCATCGGAACCGACTGTGCGCCCACGCTCACGGCCGTTCGAAATCGGTTTTGATCGAGACGTCGCGCCACGCGTCGATGTCCCTGCGGAACGCCGCCAGTTTTCGCTCGACGATATCGTGGGCCACCGGGCCAAGCGGCAGGTGCAGCGGCGGTTCGTCCGCATCGACGGCCTGCAGGATCACGGCGACCGCTTTATCGGGATCGCCGGCCTGCTTGCCGTCGTTCGATTCGCGATACTGGCGCCGCGAGGTTGTCACGTATTCCGGTATCTCGTTCGATGCCATCGTGATCGAGCGCCCCAGGAACTCGGTCCGGAACGGACCCGGCTCGACGAGGATCACCCGCACGCCGAATGGCCTGAGCTCTCCCGCGAGCGCTTCGGAAAGTCCTTCGACGGCGAACTTGCTGGCGTTGTAGTACCCGCCTCCCCCGCTACCAGCGATGCCGGCACCGGAGGACATGTTGATGATCGTGCCGCCGTTGCGCCGCAGGGTCGGCAGCAACGCCCGGGTCGTCTCGATCAGGCCGAAGACGTTGACATCGAACAGCGGCCGGTATTCCTCCGCGGTGCCCTCTTCGATCGCACCGAACAGACCGTAGCCGGCATTGTTGACGAGAACGTCGATGTCGCCGAACGTCGCTAGCGCCTTCGCGACGGCGGCGTCGATCGATGTCGCATCGGTCACGTCGAGCGGCAATGCGAGCATGCGTCCATCGAATCGGGCGGCCATTTCACGAAGGGTCTCGACGTTCCTGGCAGTAGCAACAACGCGATCGCCTCGCTCGGCAGCAGCGAGTGCAAGTCGCTGGCCAAATCCGCTGGAGCAGCCAGTGATGAGCCAGGTCTTCATGGGTGATGCTCCAGATCGTGGTCGGATGCGGCTATCACTGACCAATCCTTCTCGCCGAGGCCTGCCGATACGACGTTGGCGAGCCGCTCGCGGACGACATCGAGCATCGGCAGCGGGCGGCCGGCTTTCTCACTCAGCTCGCTCGCAAGGCGCATGTCCTTGAGCGCGAGCTTCGCCTTGAAGCCGGGCTCGAACGAGCGCGCGGTAATCTGGGCGCTGTAGCTCTCATAAGCACGGCCGGCGAACAGGGTGCCGAGGATAAGTTCGAAGAAATGGGCGCGACCCAGACCGACGCTTTCGGTCAGCGCGACGCCTTCGACCATCGCCTCGATCGCCATGGCGATCATCATGTTGGCCGCGAGTTTGGCGGCGTTGGCCTGGGCGGGGTCTTCGCCGAACTTCCAGACTTTCTTGCTGAGCGACGCGAGCACGGGCTCGATCGCGGCCACGCTGTCCGCCTTGCCGGCAGCCAGAATGTTGAGCTGTCCGCTTGCTGCGACGTTCGGCCGTCCTAGCACAGGTGCCGACACGTACCCTATCCCGGCCTCGTCGTGAAGCATCGTCAGTTCCCTAGCGAACCCTACCGAGATCGTCGAGGTGACCACGTGAATCAGCCCCATGCGGGCGTTGCGAAGAAGGCCTGCGTCGAGAACGACTTCGCGAATCACCGCGTCGTCCGACAGCATGGTGAACACCACGTCCGCACGGAATGCGTCCTCCGGGCCGCTCAGTAGCGTGACTCCGGGTACCGCGTCTGCAGCGACGGGGCTTCGATTCCAGGCCAGCACCTCGTGTCCCGCCTTGACCAGATTGCAGGCCATGGCGGCGCCCATGCTGCCAAGACCGATGAAACCGATCTGCATATCTATCTCCTGCGATGTCGAGAGGCTCAGGCGCGACCCGCGGGTTGCGCCGCTGCATTCAAGCTATCAAGAACAATAATGTTAGGGTACTGACGATCATGAACATTACGCATGCAAATATGTTCGACACATTGCGCGCGGCCGCGGGAGATGGATCGCGGCATAAGTGCTGACCGGGTGATTGCCGCGAGCACCCAACGCGGCCGAGGCCCACTCCCACGCGCAAGGCGCGCGGGAGGCTGCTGGTTTAACCGGCGGTCGCGAGTACCGCGTCGGCGATGCGAAGAAACTCGCGCAGGCGATCCATCCGCTTGAGGTCGCGGTGATACCCGACCCAGATGTCCCTGCCCGGCGGTGATCCGATGGCGTCGACGCGCTGCAATCCTTGCATGGCGTCCCCCAACGGACGTGGCAAGACAGCCAGACCCGCACCTCTCAGGCACATGTGTGCCTGCACCGTCCGGCTCGTGCTGGCGAAGACTCGACGAGCGTCAGGTAATCGCTCTCGCAACCAGGCGACATCGGGAAAATGGGACTGTGCTTCGTTCATGAAGATGAGACCGACGGCTGCCGGATCGTCGCCCAGGCATTCCACGGTCGTGGCCGAGCCGTAGAGCCCGTAGGGCATGGTCAGCAGGCGACGCTGGACGACGTCGGGTTCGGTGAACGGCACAAGGCGAAAGGCGACGTCCACGTCGCGACGCGACAGGTCGGACAAGCGATATCCCGCGATGACCTCGGGTATCACCGCCGGATGGCGGCTGCCCAGTTCCATGATGACCGGAGCGAGCACATGGTTGGCGAACCATTCCGCACAACCGATGCGTAGCACGCCCTCGAGACCCTCCTGGTTACCCGCAAGCCGACGTTCCATCGATAGCGCGGATTGCTCCATCGCCTCGGCGGCGGACACGATGGCGTCGCCAGCATCCGTCAGAACGAGCCCGTCGGTCGTCCGCCGGAACAACGTCTGCCCGGCCTCCTCTTCCAGCACCTTGATGCGACGCCCCACCGTGGGGTGGCTCACGCCAAGGCGACGTGCTGCTTCACCGTAGGAGCCGCTCCTGAGCACCGACAGGAAGATCCGGACGTCGCTCCATTCCATGTCTGTGCCTTCGTAGTGGGAAGTTGACGGGAATATATCGCATCGATCGATATGCACGCCTGGAATGCCCAGCCGGCGCGTGCATAAATGTAAAACGAAGCTGCAGAACTGGTAGTCCTCAGGCAGTCACGAACGTCTCACAATCGCGGCTGCATGGCCCATGCCGCATGGAGAACTGCCAATGTCAGCCAACGATTCGCGCGTAGTGATCTACGTCATTTACACAGGCGAGGCGAGTGATCGATTCGATCGAGACTACTACGACGCGACCCATCTCCCTCTCGTCATGGATGCATGGGGAAAGTACGGCCTGCTTGGCACGACAGCGTTTTTCCCGTCGCAGGATCGCATCGGCACGATTGCCCTGTGCGAATGCGTCTTTCGCGACGAGGTCGCTCTGGAAGCGGCTTTCGCTTCCCCCGAAGCGGCGGCCGTCATGGCCGACGTGATCGCATTTACCGACCTAATACCGACGCGCGTGCGAGCCGCACCGCTCTGACGTCGAGTGGCGGTCTGCTCCCGCCCCGGCCGCCCGAGCACCGAGCGACGTCATGAAAGGTCCGGTGCATCTGCGTCGTAAACCAGGATGTCTCCCGGCTGGCAGTCGAGGTATTCGCAGATTGCCGCGAGCGTCGCAAACCGGATGCCGCGCACCTTTCCCGACTTCAACAGCGACAGGTTGCTCTCCGTGATTCCCACGTGTGCCGCAAGGTCGCGCGAACGCACCTTGCGCAAGGCCAGCATCAGGTCCAGGCGGACAACGATTCCCATGGGCGGCCTCAGACGATGCCGCGACTGTCTTCTTCGAGGCGCTGTGCCTCGTCGAACAGACTCGCAATGAAAAACAGAAGTGCTGCGACGGCCAGCGACATGACGCGCGCATTGTCGAGACCGACCGTTACGAGGCCGCGCCCACCGCTCGCCAGCAGCAGCCCCACCTGCACCATCGGCGGGAAGACGAGATCCGCGACGATGGAGAGCAGGTACAGGAGAGCGAAGCGACGGAACCGTCGTGTCACCGGTCTTGCGAACACCTCGCCTACTTCCACCGCGCGCAACATCGCCGCGAGCTCCACGAGGCTAAGAACGGCGAGCACCACCGCGATGGCGCTCGTGACGATGTTCCACGAACGGGGCAACTCCGCCCCGCTCACCCGGATGAAGCCGTTGTCCGGCAAAACGATGCCGCCGATCACCATCAGCGCGAGCAACGCGGCCGCTGCCAGCGTGGCCAGCCGCAACCGTCGCGCATGGCGATGCAAGAGTTGAGTTTTCATTGTTGGATGGCTATTCTTTTCTGTATTACAGCAAGTAATATCTAGTTCACGAATAGTATCCGACACGCAGCCCGCGGTGCAACCACGGGCGCAGGGACGCGGCTTGCCCATCGTTTCGTGCCGATGTCATCGGCACCGCAACCGTCGTCGCGGACGGCACGCCCTTAACCGAAGAAGGTCCTCGCCCTTGAAATCACGTTCTCTCCCACATCTGCTGGCGATGCTTGCCTATGCTGTCGTGCCCGGTGCCATGGCAAACCAGACAGACCCCGTCGCCAAGACCGAGGCGGCACTGGACGCTTGGCGCATGGACGAAGTGCGCGCCCTGTTGCCGACGCTGCCCGAGACGGAGGATGGTGACTACGTACGCGGCCTCGTGGCGAATCGTACGAACGACCTGGAGGCGTCGAAGCGCTATCTTCAGCGCGCGCTGCCGAAACTGGAACGGAAGCATTCGCCGCGAGCCGCCAATGCCCTGATGACACTGTCTGACGACTATCAGAAAGCCTCGGCCTACGCGGATCAGGCCATGGCATTGCAGGAAGCGGTGGCGCACCATGCGAAAGATATCGGCCAGGACGCCATGCCCGGCGTGAGAGATGTTCTGGCCCTGGCAACCGCTCTCCGCGATGCACCGCCGCAGACCATCGACTTTTCGGGATCGTCCCGGGTGCCTATCCGACGTAACCCACTTGGCACGCTGGACGTCGACGCCGTGGCGAATGGTGTCGCTGGTTCGTGGATGCTGGATTCGGGCGCCAACTATTCGGTGGTCAGCGAGAGTTTCGCCACCCGCCTCGGCCTCTCGGTCAAAGGTGCGCTCGAGGGCGTCGGCTCCAGCACCGGCACCGCAGTGCCGAGCCGGGTGGCGATCGTTGATGAAATCCACCTCGGCAGTGCCACGCTCCATCACGTGGCGGTGCTGGTGGTTCGCGACGATCAATTGCACATCAAGCTGCCCGGCAGGGAACATCAGATCTCGGCGGCATTCGGCTTCCCCGTTTTTCAGGCGCTCGGCCGCATCGGTTTTCATGGCGACAGGGCCATCTCGATCGGACCCGCGTCCGGGCCGTTGGAGGGGGGCGTACAGATCTACATGGACAGCCTGACCCCAACCATCATGGTGTCGACGGAAGGAGCAATCGTGCCGTTCGTGCTGGACACCGGCGCGAGCTCGACGGGTCTGTCCGCCGCCTACTGGAACAAGGTCAAGGGTCGTGCCGGTACCTGGCCGCGCGCCCAGCACGCTTCGGCGGGCATGGGCGGTGCGAAGACGTTCGACACCGTAACGCAGCCCGAATGGAAGTTCCTGCTCGGCAAGGATGAATTCGCCCTCAGGAACGTGCGCATCGAGACGGTAAGCCGACCGGGGCCGGGTGGTCCACCCATGTTTGGCACGCTTGGCCAGGACCTTTGGGCGCATGCGGAAGGCTTCACGCTCGATTTCCAGTCCATGCGTTTCCGGATCGACCGACATTGAGGGGCGCTTGAAGGATCGACCGGACAGCACGCGTTCGCGGCATTGATGGCTTGCGCTGTGTGTCCGGTCGCCGATTCGTTACGACATCAGAACTCGTTGAACACACTGCGAAGCACGACCGATGCATCGGTGAAATTGATCACGTCGTCCATCACGATCTGCATCGTCGGGCTCGCAAGCGCGTCGCGTATCCCCTGCTCCGACGCGAACGTGTATACACCGATCGAAATCCAGTCGCTGGATTCGGCGTACGGAAAGAACGCTTCGGCCGAAAGCAGTCCGTGCTCCGCCCAGCATGCGCTGGCTATCGCGAAGTGTTCGTTCGCGTAGTAGTCACGGTCGAATCGCACGCCGGGCCCACCCGTGCATACCACCATCATCTTGGTCATCTCGTTCTCTCTTTCGTTTCAAAGGTCAGGCGCCAATGCCGCCATCGACGAGGATGCCGGAACCGGTGACATAGGCGGCTCCCGGTCCGGCGAGGAAGGCGACGGCTTCGGCGACCTCATGCGTCGTCCCATAGCGGGGAATGGAGAGGCTCGGAAGGATGGACGTCGCGAGGGGGCCGCCGGCAGGGTTCATGTCGGTGTCGATCGGACCCGGGCGGACCAGATTGACGGTGATCGCACGCGGGCCGAGCTCACGGGCGAGGCCGCGGGTGAAGCTCTCCATCGCGGACTTGGTAGCCGCATAGACGGCGATGCCGGCAAAGGGGACGGCCAGCCCCGCGTTGCTGCCGATCGTGACGATGCGGCCGCGGTCCGGGATGTGCTTTAGCGCCGCCTGGGTGGTCACGAAGACCCCGCGCACGTTGACGTTGAGTTGCCGATCCATCTCTTCCACCGACAGTTCGGAAAAAGGACCGGCGATAAGCACCCCTGCGTTGTTCACGAGGATGTCGAGGCCGCCCAGACCGGCGACGGTCCGTTCGACCGCCTCGATCGACGCATCGGCGCTGGCGGCGTCCGCCTGCAGGGCGATGGCGTTGCGGCCCAGCGCGCGAATCCCGGTGGCGACGGCCGCAGCCTTCTCAGCCGACCTTTCATAGGTGATGGCGACGTCGGCGCCGTCTTCGGCGAGCTTCAGCGCAATGGCGGCCCCGATGCCACGAGCGGCTCCGGTAACGAGCGCTCGTTTTCCGGCCAAGGGAAGGAATTCGTGGGTCATGCAACGCTCCGATGATATTTATGTGTCGAACGACACAGAAAGATTATCGGCGCCGCGTCGCGGGCGCAAGCGCTTTATGTAATGATCGGCAAATAAATGGAGCCTTCCATGACACCCCCAGCCAAATCCGCCCCCTCCCGACGAGGCCGCCCCGTCGGATTTGATCGTGCAGCGGTACTTGATCGGGCGATGCGCTTGTTCTGGGCGAAGGGCTTCGCAGCCACCTCGATGAACGACCTGATCGCCGCGATGGGCATCGCCTCGCCTAGCATCTACGCGGCATTTGGCTCCAAGGCGAGCCTGTACGAAGCGGCGCTCGAGCATTACGTCTCGCTGCACGAAGACCTGGTGCTAGGCGCCATGCAACGACCGACAGCCAGAGAAACCATCGAAGCACTGTTGCGCAACGCCGTCACCGTGTTCTCCCACACCGATTTCCCGAGTGGCTGCATGGTCGAACAGACGGCGGCAGATTCCGCCGACATGTCCGCCGAACTCGTGGCGCGCGTAGGCGACATGCGCACGGCTAATAACGAGAACTTCTCGACGCGACTTCGCAAAGGTGTCGAAGACGGCGATGTTTCCGAAGGAGTAGATATCGACGCGGTCGCCTCGTTCTACGCCACCGTTCACAAGGGCCTGAGCCTCAGCGCGAGGGGTGGAACGGGGACTAGCGAACTGAATTCGGTCATCGACTCGGCGATGGCGGCGTGGCCGGTCCTTACGAGGCCCTGACCTGGCCGGAAAACCTGCGTGAGGTGGTAAAACCTCTGTGTCGCACGTCTATGAAGCGTTACGTTGACGCGACGAACGCGGCCGGTAAAAACTGCCCTGGCCGAATCGATTGGGGCGGATGCGGCGGCCAAGCGTGCCTTCGTGAGGTCGATTCTCGTCATTAGACATCGCGTGCCCCTGCTCGGCTGCGTGGCGCGGGCCGCAAAATGCCTCCGGACGCGTCAGCGATTCGTCTCCGCATTGTCGGCCAGCTTTTGAGCTGGCTTAGCGCGTACTCAGGAAAAAACCGGCGGGCTAAGACGGCCCGCCGGGACGCCGGGAGCGCCGAATCAATCTTCACTGACCGGGGCGGATGGCCCGACCGGTCGAACTGCCGGTATTCGGGTTCGGGTTTGGGGACGTCGGGCCGGGCTCTTCCACAGGAGGATCCAGGGTCATCGGGCCATCCTCATTCGGATCCGTAGGTTTGCCGGGCCGGTTCCCTGGCACGCCGGGTTTTTCCGGCGGCCCTTTCTTGTCCGGGTCCCTTCCAAATATGTAAGTAACTCTGCTCATCTTGCCTCTCCTATCGGGAGCACAGATGCTGGTCCGTTATTTGTGACGGATCGGGATCGCGAGTGCATTTGCCGTGTGATGCCTTCACAAACGTGTATGGCGGTCCGCGTTGCCCCAATCATCGCCTTTCAAGGGGCTTTGAGCACCGTCTCATCCACATCTTGTAGCTCTGCCAGACCGTATACGCCTCGGCTCGCTCAACGTCGGTAACGCCCCGGCCGTCGAGATATCGCTCGAATTGGACCCAAGTTTCGATGTTCGGAAGGCTGTGGTCCAGGATGAGCTGTGAAGCGAATTGCGCTACAGCGTTCTTCCGAACTCTCCGCCGATGGAGATAGCTGGAAAACGAGAGGGGACTGTCCATAAATGTGCACGATCACTGTCCGGTGTGACCATACCAGCGCGAACTGATACTGCTAGTCAAGCTGTGGCACGCTCCGTCACCGCCGTAGGCCGGCTTGTGGTCGCGGTCGATGAGAACCATTGGTCAGAAAATGCCCACATGAACTGGTCTCGATCCTTCCAGCGCGCATGGCGCAATTGCAACGCTGGCAACACCAGCTCGAGCTGCCCAGGTTACCTGTTCTGTGAGCGCCACCGCGAACGTTACCGCAACGACCGCCAGTGTCCCGTCTGCGACCCCACGTTCCGGCCGGTCCGGCCCATGAGGCGCCGCTGATGGGTTTCTATGGCCCGTAGTAATGCATGGCCGCGCCAGCGCGATAGGCAGAGCGAGATAGTGAACGTCTGGAAGGAGTACCCCGTAGCAGGGCACGGCGGCTACAACCCCGCGCAGAAGACTCTCGGCGGCCGGTACGTAGTTGTGCGTTGCCCTAGCCGCGCAGTTCTCGCGACGAAGCAAGAACCGGAGCCGGCACACGACAAGCAATAGGGCCGATCTGACCGAAGCAATGTGTGACGGCATCTAGCTCGAGACGACTGGCACTTGCTTCCAAGCGCCAGCTTGGGTCTCCACGTACACCTCAACGAGATCGGCCCCGCCTGCGTTCGCCGGCTCGCCGAGAGCGAATTCGACTGCGGCACCTTCGCTCGCGAGTTCCGCCCTAGTCCGCGACGAAAGAAGGCGCCACATGCGGCTATTCATGACGGGGAAGAAAACTAAGACGCGTTCGCGGCGGCTCTTCTGCATATTGAGGACATCGCTCACGTGCGGCGATTTCTGCGAAGCTCTGCTCGAACGTCCCACGAACGCTCCCCAACTTTCGCCGCAGCGTTTCGCAGTGCGACCTCGCTCACGCCCAAGACGCGCGTCCAGTACCGAATGTCAGAACGCAGGCGAACATTCACCATAGTCAGGTCGGCCGGAGCGGCCACAAAAACGACGATCATCATGATGGAAGCCCTCAGGCGAAGCCCACCTATGGCAGGATAGTGGTTACCAGCGCGTGATGACCGCTAATGGCTCGAACACGACAAACGCGAGTGGAGACCCCAGGCCGCTTAACGACTGCCTCAGCCAAACACACGACCTGGCCAGGCGTGTCCTCACGAGCTACGCGCAGCCTTCACAGCCCCACCCTCGTTCGAATAGGCTTCCTGAGCAGCCTGGTCTTCAGCATCTTGCACCTGTGCAGGTGTTGGTGGACGTTTGGTCGGGACTACATCAGCGTCTTGCGGGAAATCATCCCAGCCTCGGACAAAGTTCACGTGGTCGATATTTTGCATAGTAGTCTCCCAACTAGCAGGGACAGCATGATCTATCGCCAGTTACATCGCCGCGAATACCGAGTTAGCCACATAGGGGAGCGCTGACGGCGTTCTACGGCCGAAGCTCTTAGCACCGCAAGCGCGGCAAACAGCGCGGAGTAGAAACGGTTGGCGGGAGTGCCCCATCCCAGGCGTGGCAGCTACAGCCAATGCAAACGGCCGGCCCGTATGCTCCCGGCCCCTGTCTGAAATGTGCAGCCACGCAATATGAGGCGGCGAAGCGCGGCGAGCCCGTTTCAGGCTGATCGATCCATGATTCCCCTGGACTGATGGCAGGCCCCGGTGAAGCGTACATTCAAAAACGGCGTATGGTCAGAGAATGTCCTCACCTGAATACGCCAATGCTCAATTAGCGGACCTTACGTCCGATGCCGCGAATTTGGGCGACGCCATGCTATGTGGCGACATCGACGAGGCGCGTTTCTTGACCCATCGGATGTCCGTGAAGGCCGTGCGCGCAGGCCTGATTGAGGTTGCCATTGCAGCGGAACGGCTGGCGACCGCTCTGGGCCCCGTAGGCACTACGCCCGCGACAGGTTATGGGACCCAACTCCTGGCTCTTGCCGACGCGATGCGAAGAACGGGCAGCGTGCCGCCGCTTCCCGAGCGGTAGTTGGCACCGCTCCATCCCGTCTTGAGTCGGCCCCTCCACTGGCCGGGTAACCAACAACGATGACCCGGTCTTTCAATTCATTAGGCCGAGCAGCTCGTTCGCTTCATCCTCAGTGAGCACGTCCGCCTCGACGGTAAACGTAACTGTCGTGCCTGTCAGTGGGATCACCAGATCGGTCAGGCCAGGCGTGCGAAGGTTGCCGTCCACGACCAGCCCCCGCTCGAAGTCGCCGGATTCGACGGTTCCGACCGTGAAGCCGTCGAGCCGCTCAATGAGCGCCAATCTCAACTCGCCGTGATACCAAACAACGGTGCCTTGCATGCCGTCTCTCCCCAGATAGCGGCAACGAGTGTGCCACCGTTCGGGCCCAAGAAACAGAACTGACACCGCTCCCGCCGTCGTCGTAAAGGGCCGCCTTTTCGATACGAAATTTCTTGCCCCCGATGCATCCGAATTCCTACGAGGCTCGTATCCCCCTGCATGCCGACACAAGCCGCCCGTCTAGCCAAGCTGCGCGCCGTTATCGCCGTGCTGGAGCGCGAAGGTATGTCTTCGCGAAAAGCCCAGGCCCGTTACCTAGGTAACGTGGTTACGCCGAGGCGGCTTCAGGCCATGTTGGACGGGGGGCGCATCGATGCTCTGTTCGCCGCGCACGTCGAGCACGTGTTGCTTAAGCCGCGCGGCTGGATGAGTGGGGATACGGAGGTTCGGTCCCGTGAACAGGACATTGAGGATCTCTCAACAGCGAGTTGATCGCCTGCAAGTAATTTGCCACCGGATGAGCGTGTCGGAGGGAAAATGGGGGGAGAGGTGCGGTCTCTCGGCGTCTTGACGACAGACCTAAAACATGAGGCCTTGGAGATGAACCGGGCAGCTACGGTTGATGATTTCGACGGTGCGCGATTCTGGGCCGCGAGCATCGCGGCAAAGGCTGCGCATACGGGCCTTGCGGAAGTGCAGGCGGCAGCACTCCGCGTGCTGCTCTACCTGGGGCCCGCCGATACGAATCCCACACCAGGCTTCGGCAAGGCAATGCTCAACCTCGCTGACCTTTTGATTGGCCTAGATGACGGCGCTGGGACCGACGATAGCGATTGATGCCCCTGCTGACTACGAGGGATCGATTCGTCGGGACGCCGCCATCCCGGGCCCGGACTTGCTGCATCTCCACTACCATCTCACCGAGCTGCCATCGTCCCACGCTTCGTTTGCGGGGGACGAGACGGCCCGCGAGCCGCGCTCAGATTCGAGCCTTGCAGTAACCGCTTTGAGAAGCGCGGTTCCTAGCGTTACGTGCTTCGTACTGACCGTGCCCGAGAGCTCGAAGAGCACCACACCGTGCCGCCAAACCAGCCCTTCGAAATGAGCAGAATCTGCCGCTAAGTCCACTGAGAGGCACGCGACCGCCTCTCCAGCCGTGACCCGCGGATACAAGCGCCTGTCGTCGGTGGCCGTGACAGGAACTGCCAGGGCCGTGTCCGGACCTCCTCGTGTGGCATAGGGCTCCACTTGCCGTTGCATCGCTTCGTTCGCCATTTGGGACTCCCGTACTGCGCAGATGATGCACTCAAATTTACCCCGGGGAGGAATCGATAAGCTTTGTCATTCACAAGTTTTTTTCACTGCCGAGGGCGAGGCACCGGCGATCACTCCAGCCTGGCTGTCGGCTCAGCGCGCAGGTCCGCCGGACCTTGCTCTCACGGTGAGCTAGCCACCGCTCGAGGAAACGCTTGGCTTGCGCGATGTATCCGACTCGGTGCTTCCGGCCCTCTCCGGTCGCTCCGCTCGGGTAGAGGCATAGCTGCATTCCCTGGGCATTGCGCCCGAGACTGGCGAACCGCTTCTGACTTCCTTCGAGCGTGGCGTAGATGGTATGAGCCGGGTCTGCGGCCGTTTTCTAGGTGACGGTAGGCATGGGCCGGCGACGATACGCAAGGCCCGCCTCAGGCGGCGGGACACGCCCAGCGCTATGCTATGTCCATGACCCGTGTCGACGAAGAAGCCATCTCCCAATTCGCACAACTATTCGCCCACTATCAGCTTCACCCAGCTTGGTCTGCAAGGGACACTCGACTGGAGCACCACCCTCGGCGCCGACTTCTCATCGTGGAATCATGACATCAACTACCGAAGCGGAACGGTGCTCCATATTGATACGCAGCTTGTAAAGCACACTGCGAGGGGTTGGAGTTTTGGCGCGACGGCGGCCTGGTTGGGCCAGACGACAGATGACAGCGGTGCTTTGGCCGAACGCCTGAACGGCTTTAGGGAAGTGCTTTCGCCGCTGGTGCCGTCGCCGGGTTCCAAAAGAAGATTTCTGATTGCACTCTTTCCTTCTCATTCCGTTGGTTGCGCGAGTTCGATGTGACGCGGCACCTGCGGGGAAGTCCGTTGATGGTTTCGGGCACAATGATGTTCTGACTGCCGACTTCTCGATACCGGAGGCCACCCTGCAGGTCATTGCCCGAACGCTTGGCAAGTTATTAGCTGCCGCGCGCTCCGTGCAAGTTCAGGCTTAACTTAACGCCTTCTGTCCGTTACGCGCGCGGGTCGCGGCAAAAGGAGGGCGAACCACCCAGTAGCCTCCGACCAGGTATCCACAAACAGGGACAGACGGCAGTGAAATGGCGAACGGTAGGGACCGAGCTGTGGAAATTCGGGTCCATAGTGATTGCAGTGGCGATCAGTGCCTACTTACAAGCGCAGTGGAGCTATGGAAACGATCGACGAACCGATCTGGCCAACCGCGACATCGATTAGGTCATGGAGTTGTATTTCGCGGCGGATGGCACTGAGTGCGGATTCCGGTCGAACTGAGCACCGAATCCGGCAGAGGCTGAACACCCCTCCGGTGCTGGCCATAGGGTTGTACGCCGCTCATTGGTGGGACTGCATCAACCTGTTGACACCGCTCGTCTGAGCTATCGCTCCCGCTGATCCGGGTTCCTTCGCCGGTACTGTCGGCCGTGCAGGTACTTTCGATGATTGCGGTTCTGTCGGAGGCGCAGGAGATGTCACGGCCCTTGCAGGAGCTACGGCATTGCGAACGCTGCTGGGCTTCAAATGTGGCCAGGCCTTCAGGGTGACCGCTCGGCGCGAGCGGCTCCTTGCCCCTACCTCTTTTCGGAAGGTCGCCGGGCCCGATTTGCCCGGAGCAGACCTTGGCCCGATCGCGGCTGCAAGCCTGTACCTATGGTGAGCTTTCTTCTGGCGTTACTACCCGTATCGGCCGCGTCCCAATCTTTGCCCTGGTGACTTCGTCAATAGCCACGGCCTTGATCTCGGTGCCCGATTCCGCGTCGAGGAACCGTGTCAGCTCGCCACCGGCACGATGTTGACGTCCCCATATCCCGATCATTAAGAGGATCGGCAGGAAATCGCGGCCGGCCGCTGTTAGCCGATATTCCTCGCGCGGCGGGTGCTCGGAGTAACGGTGTTTCTCCAGAAACCCCTCGTCGGTCAGCGTCGCCAACCGCTTAGTCAAGATTGTCGGTGCGATCCGTAGGCTTTTGCGGAACTGGTCGAATCGCGTGAGCCCCGCATGGGCGTCCCGCAGGATGAGAAGGTTCCACGCGTCGCCCGCGACCGCCAGGCTGCGGGCCATCGGACAGGGTTCGTTACAGCGAGTTTCATCACTCATATCATTTCGATAGTGACTTCCTGCTGGAGTGGGATTATAGTCCATATCGAATCGATAGTAACTATCAACCACAAAACGAGCCTCTGCCCAGCGGAACTTTGAATCATGAGCAAGCGAGGTAAAGCTGTCGCCCTGGTTACCGGGGCGTCTTCAGGGATCGGTGAAGCCACCGCCGACCGACTTGCCCGAGCGGGATATACCGTCTTCGGCACTAGCAGACGTCCGGTTCCTACAGGACGACTGTTTGAGATGCTGACTCTGGATTTCACGCGTGACGAATCCGTTGACGCGGTCGTCCAGGACGTCTTGCGACAAGCCGGCCGAATCGACCTGCTCGTCAATAACGCCGGCTTCGGCTTGGCTCCGACGGCGGCGGAAGAAAGCTCCATCGAACAGGCTCAAGCGATCTTCGATACCAACTTCTTGGGGATCGTCCGGATGACGCGCGCCGTCGTTCCCCACATGCGACAAAAGCGCAGTGGCCGCATCATCAACATCGGCTCCGTGCTTGGCTTCCTGCCCATGCCTTACATGGCGCTGTATTCGGCCACCAAGCACGCCGTCGCAGGTTATTCGGAAGCACTCGACCATGAACTGCGCACGTGGGGCATCCATATCTCCGTGGTCGAGCCCGCCTACATCAACACGCCGTTCGAAGCGAATGTGATGAAGCCAGATGCTCCTTTGGACGTCTATCGCGAAGTTCGCGCGGGTGTGGAGCGGCGAGTCAAAGAAGTACTCGTCGGCGCCGATGGGCCCGAGGTTGACGCCGAGATCGTACTGAAGGCAGCCGCGGCCGACCATCCGAAAGTCCGCTATGCGCCGGGGCGAGCCAGCCGCATACGATGGCTACGCCGATTTGCGCCCGCCAGTGTGCTGGATGCCGGGGTTCGGAAAGATCTGCGACTGGAAGCCTGAGTGGCTCCCTACCCGATACATGCACAAGAGAAAAGCACATGAAAGCATTCTCCATTGATCGGTACAGCAAGAAAGAACCGATGCGACAGGGCGAGGTGCCAACACCAGAGCTTCGGGACAACGAGGTGCTAATCGAGGTACACGCCGCGGGCGTGAACCTGCTGGATTCCAAAATCAAAAGTGGTGAGTTCAAGCTGATCCTTCCCTACCGGCTGCCGCTGGTGCTGGGCCATGACGTGGCCGGCGTCGTGACACGCGTCGGATCACAGGTACGGCAAGTCAAGGTCGGCGATGAAGTCTATGCGCGACCGGCCGACCATCGTATTGGCACGTTCGCGCAGTTCGTTGCCGTGAACGAAAACGACGTCGCGCCCAAGCCTTCGAATCTCACCATGGAGGAAGCGGCATCACTCCCGCTCGTTGGCTTGACAGCATGGCAGGCGCTCGTTGAGCACGCGCGTCTCAAGAAGGGGCAGAAGGTCTTTATCCAAGCCGGCTCCGGTGGCGTCGGTTCCTTCGCCATCCAGTTGGCCAACCACATTGGTGCGACAGTCGCCACCACGACGAGCAACGCCAACATCGCCCTGGTGAAGAATCTCGGGGCGGACATCGTCATCGACTACAGGAGAGATGATTTCGAGAAGGTGCTCCAAAACTACGACGTGGTCCTGCATAGCCAAGACGCTGCGGCGCTCACGAAATCCCTGCGCGTGCTGCGTCCCAGGGGCGCACTCATCTCGATTTCAGGGCCGCCGGATCCCACGTTCGCCAAAGGCATCGGTGCACCGTGGTTCGTTCGCCTCATCATCCGTCTGCTAAGCGCGAAGGTCAGGAAGGAAGCGATCCGCCGCGACCTGAAGTACGCGTTCCTGTTCATGCGTGCCAATGGACAGCAGCTGCGCCAACTCACTCGGCTTGTCGAGGACGGTGTGATCCGTCCCGTGATGGATCGTGTCTTCCCCTTTGAGCAGACCAATGAAGCCCTGAGCTATGTCGAAACCGGTCGCGCCAAGGGAAAAGTCGTCGTCAAGATCAAGTAAGCCCTATTTTCTGGATGCCCTCATGAAGAGGGTCGGCCGAGAATTCCAGAAAAAAGCGCCACTTCGTCCGTAAGCCGCTGTGTGCACGAGTCTTCTTCATCACACGGTCGATGGTCGGTTGCCTCTCTAATGCGGGCAGCGTGACGTGACGTTGGGATCCTTCCCGTGGCGATCGCGATACCACTGGGCAGGGTCATCACCCGCGGTCGCGCCCTCGAGCTGCGCCAGGCGACGGACCAGATCCAGCGTGATCTCCCAACCGGTGGCGATGCCGGCGGATCGCGAGAGGCCCGAGCCCAGCAACAGCGCGCAGGTCCCGGGTGCGTGATGCAGGATCAGCGCCATGGCGTTAAACGGTTCGATCTCGAGCATGGTTTTCTTCGCGGTCCCTGTCCGAACGCATGCGGACAGAGACCGTTCTTACATTCCGGCATCCGCCCCATCGCGGAGCGCGTAGAACCGCCGCTCGTCGCTAACCCGGAGGCAATGCCCCGCGATTGGCTGCCGGCCGGATCGGCGCTGCGATCTCTTGAGGGGCGCAACGGCGCAACAGGCGACCGCATGAGCGGGCTACCGCGAGCCGGTGCCGACGGCCCGGACTTTACCGTCAGGGACTCGAACGAGCTTGCGATTACGCAGTGCGTGACGAACCTGAGCTACGCGCCCAGCCGATACCCACTTATCAGCGGTATCGCTGGCACCCGGCAGCGCGTCGTGGCGATACCAGGCTAAGGTCAGCGCCAAATCAAAGGTGTGGTCCTGCATGATGTCGAGCACCGACAGGATGTCGCTGGCGAAGTCCGCCCACGATTCGGTGCCAGACGATACCCAGCGGGATTCCAGCTCGTCGGCCGCCAAGCCGAGCCATCCGGCGAGGCCTTCCAGCCCGATCTCGCCCGTTGCCGGGCACGAAATGTGCGCCAGAAAGCCGAGAAATTCGACGCTAGCGTCCGCCCTGTCAGCCACAGTCGCATGCTCTTTGGTCGAGTCGCATCCACTTAGGGAATTCACAAGCGCGCACGTTGGCGCTGATGCGCGAGTTGACCGTAGTGATCAGGCTTCATGGAGGTTGCGGGCAAGCTAAATGGCTCCGCCTGTCACCACGGCGGAAAATGGTGATCACTGATCCGGACGTTTGCACAGTTATTCGATCTGAAGCAGGTGGAAGCAAAGTTCTCGCTTAGTCTGGCTGGAACCACCACCGCCAGCGTCCAGGTCACGACCGGCGCGATCGTGAGCCAGCCCGCGATCAATAGGAACAGGGTCGCGGCAGGGACGACACTGCGGCGAAGGGGGCGATGCGCAGCATGATGGGCACCGCCACAGCTCGCCTAGGTTCAGGTCACGTCGCGGCGGGTAGCCGATGCGTTCGAGTCGGCTTGGGTGTTACTAACCGCCCGGGAACACCAAACTACGATCATCGTCACGCCCATGCCGCCATCATCGCCGAAGGATCAACCTCGATCCGGCGCAAGGGGCCCATATGACTGTCATCCTGTTCGAACTGGCGCCGCAGGATCGGATGTGTATCAACGTCGAGCTACGCTCCGATGTCCAGTACTGGACCAGAAAGCTCGCCGTATC
>Ga0157369_10002188_pt1 | contig 23548 bp, 22 predicted proteins | sample C25metaG_FD_113461 | JGI IMG/M metagenome (GOLD analysis project Ga0157369, IMG submission 113461) | Corn rhizosphere microbial communities from Kellogg Biological Station, Michigan, USA - C2-5 metaG | ecosystem: Host-associated > Plants > Roots > Rhizosphere > Soil | place: USA: Michigan... | reverse complement strand
GCCGAACAGCGCCGACGGCGTGCTCAGCCAGGTGGCCATCGCCGGCAGCCGCACCAGGGCGGCGCGCAGAGACAGTTGCGCGAGGGTGGTGAGCAGGATGCTCAGGCCAAGCGGGAACAGGCCGTTCATAGCTGGCCCCCCAGCAGCGCGGCGCCGGCGACGATGCACAGGCAGCCACACCAGGCGCGGGCATCCACCGCCTCACCGAACACCAGCCGGGCCAGCAGGGTCACCGCCAGGGTGTTGAGCGAGAGCAAGGGATAGGCGACGCCCACCGGCACCCGCTGCAGCACCGCGCACCAGACCAGCAGGGCCAGGCCCAGGCAGACCAGGGCGCCCCACAGCCAGGGCGAGCGCAGTCGTGCGGCCAGGGCATTGCCGGCAGTCACCGCGCGCTTCTGGCCCAGTTGGCCGGCGCAGGTGAGGCCGATCACCACGGCAATCAGCAGGCCGTCGAGGGCGGTCATGGGGTCGGCCTCGGATAGACCAGCAGCACCAGGCGCTCGCTGGCGATGCTCTCGCCGGGCTCGGGCAGGCTGTCGAGCAGCTGGCGATCGCTGGGACCGTCGACCCGCAAGAGGATGGCCACCGGACCCTGGTCGCGATGGGCGGCGAGCCAGGCGGCCAGGTCGCGCTCTTCGATCAGGCGACCGCTGGCCGGCTCGCGGGCGAAGCCGTACTTGAGCTCGCCCGGACCGCCCACCAGCACCACGTCGTCGCGGTGAGTGGCCCAGGCCAGGCTGGCGGCCACGCCGAGGTCGTTGCTGACCAGCAGGCCGGCATTCTTGAAATGACCGAGCTGGGCCTGGATGAAGCTGCTCGGCAGCTTGTTGTCGACCAAGCTGTTGGGCAGGGCGATGGACAGCAGCGGCAGCAGCACCCAGAGTGCCAGGGCCGGCACCAGCAGGGTGCGCCGCGGCCAGACCAGTGTGGCCAGGCCGGCCAGCAGCAGTGCCAGGGGCGCCAGCAGGGCCAGGGCGCGGGTCAGGCCTTCGCCGCTCTCATAGAGGCGACCGCCATAGATCAGCAGGGCGGCAACGCCGGCCAGGCCCAGCAGCAGATTGCACAGGCCGTTCAGGCGCAGGGCGCCGGTGGCGTCGCGCCGGCCCGCCTCCAGCAGGGTGCGCGCCAGCAGCGGCACCAGGGCGGCCAGGGTCGGCAGCAGGTAGGTGGGCAGCTTGCCGCGGCTGAAGCTGAAGAACAGCAACTGGCCGACCACGGCGATGCCGAGAAAGGCGGTACCGGCATGGCGGCGCTCCTGCCAGGTCCGGCCCAGGGTACGCGGCAGCAAGCCGGCCCAGGGCAGGATGGCCAGCAGCAGCACCGGGCCATAGAACCAGAACGGCCGCTCGTGCTGGGCATCCTGGCCGGCGAATCGCTGGATGTGCTCGTGCCAGAAGAAGAAATTCCAGAAATCCGCGTCGCGCCGGGCCACTAGCAGCGCCCAGGGCGCTACCACCAGGATCGCCACCAGCACCGCCAGGGGGCCGCGGCGGAGCAACTCGCCCAGGCGCCGCTGCAGGAGGAAGAAGGGCACGGCCACCAGCACCGGCAGCACCAGGGCGAGAAAGCCCTTGGTCAGCAGGCCGCAGCCACAGGCCAGTCCCAGCAGCGCCCACTGGCCCAGGGCCGCGCTACGGGTTTCGGCGGCCTGGGCCTGCCAGAGGGCGAGCAGCGCCAACGCCATCCAGAAGGCGAATTGGGCGTCGAGGGTGACGTAGGTGGCCAGCCCCGCCACGGCCACGCAGGAGAGATAGACCACCCCGGCGAGCAGCGCCAGCGGGCGGTCCTGCCAGATCAGCCGGGTCAGGCGCGCCACCAGGGCGGCGGTGGCGAGACTGGCCAGCAGTGGCACCAGGCGCACGCTCAGCAGCGAATCACCGAGCCAGGCCTGGGCGATGGCCTGGGTCCAGTAGCCGCCGATGGGTTTCTCGAAATACGGCAGGCCGAGGAAGTGCGGCACCACCCAGTCGCCACGCCGCCAGAGTTCCTGGGCGATCTGCGCATAGCGCGACTCGTCCGGAATCCACAGGCCGCGCCAGGCCAGCGGCAAGGCATAGGCCAGCAGCGCCAGCGGCAGCAGCATCCACAGGCGCCGCCGACTCATGCCTGCACGCCCAGCCAGCCCTGGCGTCCGGCCAGGCTGCCGCGCACCAGATTGCCGGCGGGCAACTGGCGCGGATCGGCCGGCAGGCGGTCGCCCAGGGTCAGGAACAGGACGCCCTCCTCCCGCGCCGCCTTGAGCAGGGCGCGGAAGTCCTCGGCGAAGGCGATGCCTTCCACCTCGGCGTGCAGGGTGTAGACGTTGAGTGCCCCCGGACGGAAGCGCTTGAGCAGATAGTTGTTCCAGTCACCGGCGGCCAGCTCCGGGCCGACCACCTCGTCGAAGGTGGGCATGTCCACCGGCACCTGGGGGGTGCCGTGGCTGCCGTTGCCCAGCCGCGGGCGGAACAGCGCACTGCCGCGGCAATCGCTGTTGTACCTGAGGCCGAAGGCTTCCTTGGCCAGCACCACGCGCGGATCGGCGCGCCAGCCGGCGGCGGCGGAGCAGTCCACCTTGCCACCGAGGATGTCTTCCAGGGCCTGCAGGCCACGGCCGAATTCGGCGCCCAGGCGCTCCAGGCTCCAGCTGCCGGTATGGGCCTGCCAGGCGTGGTGGTCCCACGCGTGCAGCCCGACCTCGTGGCCGCGGGCGCGGGTCTCGCGCATCAGGTGACCGAGGTCGCGGCCGATGGGGCGACCCGGCCAGGCGGTGCCGGCCAGCAGGATGTCCCAGCCGTAGAGGCTGGCGGCCTTGGATCTGAGCATCTTCCACAGGAAGGTGGGCTTCACCAGGCGCCAGAGGTGGCGCCCCATGTTGTCCGGCCCGACGCTGAAGAAGAAGGTGGCCTTGACCCCGGCTTCGTCCAGCAGGTCGAGCAGCCGCGGTACCCCTTCGCGGGTGCCGCGATAGGTGTCCACGTCGATGCGCAGGCTGGCCGGGATCAGGGTGTTCATCAGGCCTCCCGCTGCGCCATGGCTTCGCGCAGGAAGAAGTCCAGCGTCTTGCCGACGGTGGCGGCCATGGCGGTGCTCGGCTGCCAGTCGATCAGGCGGCGGGCGTTCTCCACGCTGGGCTTGCGGTGGGCCACGTCCTGGTAGCCGTCGCCATAGAAGCTCTTGCTCTCCACCTCGCGGAAGCCGGCGAAGGGCGGGAATTCATGGCGCAGCGGATGGGCCTCGAACTGGGCCAGCAGCTCTTCGGCCAGCTCGCGGATGCTCGCTTCGTTGTCCGGATTGCCGATGTTGATGATCTGGCCGTCGCACCGACCGCCCTGGTTCTCGATGATGCGGAACAGCGCCTCGATGCCGTCGTCGACGTCGGTGAAGCAGCGCTTCTGGGCGCCGCCGTCGACCAGCTTGATCGGGGTGCCTTCCACCAGGTTGAGGATCAGCTGGGTGATGGCGCGGGAGCTGCCGATGCGCGCCGAGTCCAGACGATCCAGACGCGGACCCATCCAGTTGAACGGGCGGAACAGGGTGAATTTCAGGCCCTTGGCGCCGTAGGCCCAGATGACCCGGTCGAGCAGCTGCTTGGAGACCGAGTAGATCCAGCGCTGCTTGTTGATCGGGCCGACCACCAGGTTGGAGCGGTCTTCGTCGAAGCGCTCGTCCTGGCACATGCCGTACACCTCGGAGGTGGACGGGAAGATCACGCGCTTTCCGTACTTCACGCAGTGGCGAACGATCTTGAGGTTTTCCTCGAAGTCCAGTTCGAACACGCGCAGCGGATTGCGGGTGTATTCGATGGGGGTGGCGATGGCCACCAGCGGCAGCACCACGTCGCACTTCTTGATGTGGTATTCCAGCCACTCGGTGTGGATGGAGATGTCGCCTTCCACATAGTGGAAATTCGGATCGGCCTTGAGCCGCTCGATGGCGTCGGAGCCGATGTCCAGGCCATAGACCTCGTACTCGCCGTCGGCCAGCAGGCGTTCGGAGAGGTGGTTGCCGATGAAGCCGTTGACGCCGAGGATCAGCACCCGGGTACGGCGCTTGGCGCGGCGATCCTGGCGGTGCAGGCGGGCACCGGCCACCAGGCCTGCTTCGCGGGCCAGTTGCGGACCGGACAGATAGAGGCCGTTGTCACCCAGCTGGCCGGCCTGGATTTCCAGGACGCCTTCGCCACAGGCGATGCGCAGCGGCTCCAGGCTCAGCACGCTGCCGGGGGCCTGGTCATGGGCTTCCTGGCGCGCCTGGGCGCTCCAGACGATCAGCTTGCGATCACCGATCCAGCCGAAGGCGCCCGGATAGGGTTGGGTCACGGCGCGCACCAGGTTGCCCAGCTCCACCGCCGGACGGCTCCACTCCAGCTCGCCATCGGCGGCGCTGCGGCGGCCAAAGGTGGTGGCCTGGCTCTCGTCCTGCTCGCGCTCGGTCAGGCGGCCTTCGGCCAGGGCCGGCAGGCTGTCGCGCAGGAGCGTCTGGCTGGCTTCGCGCAGCTTGGCGTGCAGGGTCAGGGCGGTATCGTCGGCGGCGATGGCGACGCGCTGCTGGGCGACGATGGCGCCGGCGTCGGCGCGCTGGACCATGCGGTGCAGGGTCACGCCGGTCTCGGTCTCGCCGTTGACCAGCACCCAGTTGGCCGGGGCGCGACCGCGATAGCGCGGCAGCAGCGAGCCGTGCAGGTTGTAGGCGCCGCGCTTGGCGCAGGCCAGGACGTCGTTGGACAGCAGGTTGCGGTAGTAGAAGGAGAAGATGAAATCCGGCTCCAGGGCGCGGATGCGCTCGACCCAGATCGGGTGGTTGACGTCTTCCGGGGCATGCACCGGGATACCGTGGCGGGCACAGAGCTGGGCCACCGAACCAAAGAAGCGGTTCTCGCTCGGGTCATCCGGGTGGGTGAAGACGGCGGCGATGGGATAGCCGGCCTGGATCAGCGCGGCGAGGCCGGCGCAGCCGATGTCGTGGTAGGCGAAGACGATGGCGGTTTTCATCAGGGGCTTTCCTGTTACTGGACCTGGCGCAGCGGCGCCGGCGAAGGAGAAAGGGTGGCGGCGCGGATCACTTGTTCCACGTGGAACCGGGGCCGGGCACGGACGTCGTGGTACACCCGGCCGAGGTACTCGCCGAGCAGACCGAGGCCGACGAACTGGGCGCCGGTAAAGATGAACAGCACGGCGAACAGCGAGAACACGCCATCGGCCGCCCACTCGGCGCCGTGGGTGACGCGCAGCACCAGCAGCAGCGCGGCGAAGAGGAAACCGAAGATGGCCAGGCCACCGCCGAACAGGCTGAGCATGCGCAGCGGGGTGGTGGTCATGCAGGTCAGCAGGTCGAACATCAGGTTGATCAGCTTGAGGAAGCCGTACTTGGAATCCCCGTGTTCGCGCTCGGCGTGGGCCACCTCGATCTCGGTGGTGTGGCGGGCGAAGCTGTTGGCCAGGATCGGGATGAAGGTGCTGCGCTCGTGGCAGGCCAGCATCGACTGCACCACCTGGCGGCGATAGGCGCGCAGCATGCAGCCGTAGTCGCGCATGGCGACGCCGGTGGAGCGCTGCACGGCGCGATTGATCAGCCGCGACGGCAGGGTGCGCAGATAGGAATCCTGGCGCTGCTGGCGCACGGTGCCGACCACGTCGTAGCCCTGGGCGGCGGTGTGCACCAGGCGCGGGATCTCTTCCGGCGGATTCTGCAGGTCGGCGTCCAGGGTGATGATCAGATCGCCACGGGCCTGTTCGAAGCCGGCGAGGATCGCCGAGTGCTGGCCGTAGTTGCGATTGAGCAGCACCGCCACGACCGGGCTGTCCGGCTCGCTGGCGGCCTGCTGCAGCAGTTCGGCGCTGCGGTCGCGGCTGCCGTCGTCGACCAGGATGATTTCCACCTGGCAATCCAGCAGGCGGCAGGCGGCGCAGGTGCGGCGCAGCAGTTCCGGCAGGCTGGCTTCTTCGTTGTAGACGGGGATCACCACGGATACCCGGTCGATGGCATAGGGCTTCATGCACCTTTCTCCAGCAGGTCTTCGATGGCACCGACCACGCGGTCGACGTCGGCGAGGGTCATGTCGGGAAACAGCGGGATGGAGCACAGCCGGGCCGAATTCCATTCGCTGTTGGGCAGCGCCAGCTCCGGCCAGCGCTCGCGGTACCAGGGGTGCAGGTGGGTGGCGGTGAAATGGATGCCGGTGCCGATGCCGCGCGCCTTGAGGCCGGCCATGAAGGCTTCGCGCTCCATTCCGCACCGCTCGGGGCAGATGCGCAGGATGTAGAGGTGCCAGGCGTGGGTCTGGGCGTAGTCGGGCAGCGAAAGTGGGGCGACCGGCAGGTGCGCCAGGCGCTGGGTGTAGGCCTGGGCCAGCAGCCGGCGGCGGCTGTTGATGTCGCCCAGGCGATCCAGCTGTACCAGTGCCAGGGCGGCGTGGATGTCCGAGAGGTTGTACTTGAAGCCGGGCTCCTGCACCTGGGCCTGGGGCTTGCGGCCCAGGGCGTGACGGTCGAAGGCATCCACCGCCAGGCCGTGGAATTTCAAGCGGCGCACCCGCTCGGCCAGGGTGGCGTCGTCGGTCACCAGCATGCCGCCTTCGGCGCAGGTCAGGTTCTTGATGGCGTGAAAGCTGAAGATGGCGGTGCCGCGCTGGCCGATGGACTCGCCTTGGTAGCGGGTGCCGGCGGCGTGGGCGGCGTCCTCGATCAAGGCCACGCCATGCTCGCGGGCCAGGGCGCGCAGCGGGGTCAGGTCACAGCTGGCGCCGGCGTAGTGCACCGGCACGATGGCCTTGGTGCGCGGGGTGATGGCGGCGGCCACCTGCTCGGCGGAGACCATCAGGGTGTCGCGGTCGACGTCGACGAACACCGGGGTGGCGCCGATCAGGGTGATCATGTTGGCGGTGGAGACCCAGGTCAGCGAGGGGGTGATCACCTCGTCGCCCAGGCCAATGTCCAGCGCCAGCAGGGTCACGTGCATGGCCGCGGTGGCCGAGCACAGGGCCACGGCGTGGGCGGCGCCCACCGAATCGGCGAAGCGCTCTTCCAGCAGGTTGGCCTGGGGCCCGGTGGTGATCCAGCCCGAGGTCAGCACCTTGCTCACCGCGGCCACTTCCTCGGCGCCGATGCTGGGCCGCGAGAACGGCAGGAAAGGCTCGTCCAGCTGACGCGGGGCGGTGCTCTGGGACAGATCGGTCATGGCGGCTCATCCGAAGCGAGGGGCGCCGGGACAGGACAGCCGACGCGATGAGCCCAGGCTAAGGCGTCTTGCCTTACGGCCCCCTTAGCGCAACCTGACAACTGCCTGACAGCCGGTCAGCTCGCTGGCCACCCCCGTGAACCTCTTGGCAAAACAAGGGCTTAGCCCGTGACGAAGGGGGTGCCGGTGGTCGGAGAGAGGCCTAGAATGCTGACCCCTGCCGCCTTGGCAGTCCCGAACCTGACACGAGAGACGACCGCGCCCATGCTGGACAACACCCTGAGCGAACTGGAAACCGCCATCCGCGGCCTGCTGCAGCACAACCAGCGCCTGACCGCCCGCACCCAGGAGCTGGAGCAGGCCCTGCTGGCCGCGCGCGAGGAAAACGACACCCTGCAACTGAGTCTGCTGGAGCAGGAAGAACACGGTGCCAGCACCCGCCAGCGCGTGGAAGGCCTGCTGGCCCTGCTCTCCGCCCAGTCCGTCGAGCAGACGGTAGCCGCCGACGCCGAGCAGCGCCACGCGGCCAGCGTCGAGTGACGACCGCCAACGCGGACGACGAGGTGGAGGTGCTTGGTCGCCGCTACCGTTTCAAGGTGGCCGAAGACGACCGCGCCGCCCTACAACAGGCCGCCGCCCGCCTGCGCGACGAACTGGTCGCCATCCAGGGCGATCGCCGCCGCGGTGATGCCATCGAGCTGCTGGTGCTGGCCGCCCTGCGCCTGAGCCTGGACACCGCCGCCGACGCCGGCGCCCTGACCGCCCTCGACACCCGCCTCCAGGCCCTGACCGCCGAGGTACGGGCGACGCAGGAGGCCTAGCCTCATCCACGGAGGCACGGCACCCGCGTGGAAAACGCTCCGCGGTTTTCCACCCTACGCCGGACGCTCGCTCCGCCCCCCTCTCCCCCTGGGAGAGGATTGGGGTGAGGGAACCCCTCCGCCCGAAGCCACCGGCATAGGCTCGACTCCGCCAGAACCTACCGCCTGCGGTCGATCCCGTAGCGTGGATGACGGCGCAGCCTCATCTACGGAGGCACGGCACCCGCGCCGCTCTGCCCCCTCTCCCCCTGGGAGAGGGCTGGGGTGAGGGCGCCGCTCCAGCATAGGCTCGACTCCGCCGTGTTGGGCTTCGACGATGGCGCCGTCTCAACCCAACCTACCAAAGCCACAGGCTCCGCCTGCGCGCGATTCCGTAGCGTGGATGACGGCGCAGCCTCATCCACGGGAGCACGGCACCCGCGTGGAAAACGCTCCGCGGTTTTCCACCCTACGCCGGACGCCCCCTCTCCCCCTGGGAGAGGGCTGGGGTGAGGGCCACCCCCACTCCCTCATTCCCGCGCAGCCGCCCTGCTCCGGCCAGCTTGACCACTCCGCGACCCCGTGCGAGCTTCGGGGCCCTTTCCCTGCCCTGGAGGTCCGTCATGTCGGGTGTTCGCTGGCTCGCCCTGCCGCTCTTGAGTATCGCCCTCGGCGCCCAGGCCGCGCCGACGCCGCTGCCGGCCCTGCTGGACGCCATGGCCCAGCGCCTGACGCTGGCCGATCAGGTCGCCCGCAGCAAGCACGACAGCGGCAAGCCGGTGCTGGACGAAGTCCGCGAACGCCAGGTGCTGCAGGACGTCGCCCAGGCCGCGCCCGCCGCCAGCGTCTCCCCGGCCACCGCCCAGATTTTTTTCGCCGCCCAGATGGAAGCCAACAAGCTGGTGCAATACGGCCTGCTGCAGGCCTGGCGGCGCAACGAACAGCCGCTGCCCGCCAGCACGACGGACCTAACGGCACTCAGAACCCAGCTGAGCGAACTCCAGGCCAGGCTGCTCGGTGGTCTCGCCGCCACCGGCGAAGTGCGCGCCGCCGCGGACTGCCCGGCGCAGCTGGATCGCGCCCTCGCCGCCCATCTCGCCGCCGCACGCCCCGATGATCTCCACCGCCTGGCCCTGGTGCGGGCGCTGGGCGATTTCTGCACCCTGCCCCGCTGAGAGCCTGTGCATAATCGGCGGCACGGCGACCGAACCGCGTTGAATCCAAGGACTCCCCATGCACATCCTGCTCGTCGAAGATGACGCCACCCTGGCCGACGGCATCCGCCGCGTCCTGGAAGGCCATGGCATGCAGGTCGACCTCCTGCGCAACGGCGCCGAGGCCGACGCCTGGCTGCGTACCACCCGCTTCGCCGTGGTGGTGCTGGACATCGGCCTGCCCGGTGGCCTGGACGGCTTCGAGGTGGTCCGCCGCCTGCGCCAGCGCGGCAGCGATCAGCCGGTGCTGCTGCTCACCGCCCGCGACGCCATCGACGACCGGGTGCACGGCTTCGAGGTGGGCGCCGACGACTATTTGGTCAAGCCCTTCGCCGTGCCCGAGCTGGTGGCGCGGATCAAGGCGCTGGTCCGCCGCGCCGGTGGCCAGAACAGCGCCGACCTCGCCCTCGGCGCCCTGCGCCTGGATACCGCCGCCCACCAGGCGCGCCTCGGCGACACCCCGCTGGATCTCTCGGCCCGCGAGTGGGCGGTGCTCGAACACCTGCTGCGCCAGGCCGGCAAGGTGGTCTCCAAGCAGCAGATCATCGACGCCCTGGCCCCCTGGGGCAGCGAGGACCTGACCCACAACGCCGTGGAGGTCTATGTCTCGCGGCTACGGTTGAAACTGGCCGACTCCGGGGTCGGCATCCGCACCGTGCGCGGCTTCGGCTATCGCCTGGAAGAAGCCGCGCCATGACCGCCACCGCGCCCAGCCTGCGTCGGCGGCTGCTGAAATGGCTGGTGCTGCCGGTGCTGCTGGTCAATCTCGGCGGCGCCGTGGTCAGCTACCAGTTCGCCCGCAAACCGGCCTTCAGCGCCCTGGACGGCGATCTCACCGATGCGGCGATCCTGCTGCTCGAACAGCTGGAAGTGGATGGCAACGGCCGCCTGTGGCTGCCGACGGAAGCCGACTACCTGCTGCGCCACAACAGCCACGACCACGTCTGGCTGGCAGTGCGCAGCCTCGACGGCCAGCTGCTGTTCGGCGATGCCGCCATGCCGGTCCAGGAGATCACCGACGAGATGCGCGACGGCCATACCACCGCCCTGCGCACCCGTATCAGCGATCGCTCGGTGTTCATGGTCGGCCGCCTGGGCGTGGTGGCCGGGCAACCGGTGGTGGCCAGCGTGGCCCAGACCCTGAGTCGCCACACCGCCGCCCTGCAGCGCATGGTGCTGACCCTGGTGGCGGTGCAGATCCTGGTCGCCCTGCTGATCGCCGCCCAGCTGCTCTGGGCGGTACGCCGGGGCCTCAAGCCCCTGGAACGGCTGGAGCGTCAGCTCGACAGCCGCCACTACGATGACCTGGCGCCGCTGCGCGAAGAGGGCGCGCCGCGCGAACTGGGCACCTTCGTCACCGCGCTCAACGGTCTGCTGCTGCGCATCCGCGAGGGCGCGCGCAACCAGCGCGCCTTTCTCGACGACATGGCCCACCAGTTGCGCACCCCGCTGGCCGGCATCAGCACCCTGACCCAGTGGCTGCGCCAGCGCCATGCCGGCGATGCCGAAAGCGCCGCGGCCCTGGCGCAGCTCCAGGCCGCCACCGAGCGCATGACCCGCCAAACCAACCAGTTGCTGACCCTGGCCCGTGCCGCCACCGCGCGGCTGGAAAGCCCGCCGCGCGAGCCCCTGCGGCTGGATGAACTGATCGGCGAAGCCATGCCCAGCCAGCTGTCCCAGGCCGATGGCCACGGCATCGACCTGGGCTACGAACTGGAGCCGCAGACCGTGCAGGGCAATGCCTTCCAGCTGCGCGACCTGCTCGACAACCTGGTCGACAACGCCCTCAGATACAGCCCGCGTGGCGGTCAGGTCACGGTGCGGCTGCGCGGCCAGGCCGGGGCCACGGTGCTGGAAGTGGAAGACGACGGCCCGGGCATTCCCGAGGCGGAGCGCGAGCGGATCTTCGAGCGTTTCTATCGCCTCGACAGCGGCATCCATGGCACCGGCCTGGGCCTGGCCATCGTCCGCGACATCGCCACCGCCCACGACGCCGGCATCGAACTGGCGACCGCCACCGGCGGCCAGGGCCTGCGCGTGGCCATCCATTTCCCGCCCCTGGTCGTGCCGCCGGTGGAGGCTTCTTAGGTTGGCTGGAAAGCGACCCTCACCCCAACCCTCTCCCCAAGGGAGAGGGGGCTATCCGGCCTGCCCCTGCACCCTCGTAGGTTGGGCTGAGCGCAGCGAAGCCCAACACACCTAGCCTCATCCCCTAACGCCCCCGCCACCCCGGATTCTCCAGCAGCACCGCCATCCCCTGCCCACCGCCGATGCACACCGCCGCTACCCCGTACCTGAGCCCCTCGGCGCGCAGCTGACGCGCCAGGGTGATGGCCAGGCGCAGGCCGGTGGCAGCCAGCGGATGCCCCAGGGCGATGGCGCCGCCATGCACATTGAGCCGCGCCGGATCCAGCTCCAGGGCGCGCTGCACCGCCAGCAGCTGGGCGCCCTGGGCTTCGTTGATCTCCAGGCGGTCGATGGCCTCCAGCGCCAGGCCGGCGCGGTCGAGCAGGCTTTGGATGGCCGGTACCGGGCCGCTGCCCATGACGTCCGGCGGCACGCCTACCACGCAACTGCCGCGCACCCAGGCCAGTGCCCGTACCGACGCGGCGTCCGCGCCCCGCGCCAGCAGCACGGCGGCGGCGCCGTCGGCCACCGCGCAACTGTTGCCGGCGGTCTGGACCCCGCCCGGATGCACCGGCGTCAGCCGTGCCAGGGCCTCCCGCGAGGTTTCCCGTGGATGGCTGTCATGCTCGACCACCGCGCAGCCCCGCGGCAGGCGCAACTCCCGCGGCGCCAGGCCCGTGGCCTCGAAGCGCGCCGCCGCCACCGGCACGATCTCTGCCGCGAACCAGCCCTGGCGCTGGGCCGCCAGGGCCCGCTCGAAACTGCGCAGCGCCCAGGCATCCACGGCCTCGCGGGCGATGCCGTGGCGCTGCGCCAGGCGCTCGGCGGTGGCGATCATGTCCAGTCCGGCCGCCGGGTCCTTGAGCGCCTCCCAGAGAAAGTCGTGGAATTCCACCGGCGCGCCGAGGCGAAAGCCGCTGCGGTGGGTATAGGCGGCGATGGGATTGCGGGTCATGGACTCGGCCGCCACGCACAGCACCTGGCTGGCCTGACCGCTCTGCAACTGATCGCCGGCCTGGCGCAGCAGCTCCAGGCCGGTGCCGCAGACCCGTTGCACCTGCAGCGCCGGCACCGCCTCGGGCACCCCGGCATAGAGGCCGATATGCCGCGGCAGCAGATAGGCATCGAAGCTGGCCTGGGCCACCGAGCCGGCCAGCACGGAATCCACCGCCGCGGCCTCATGCCCGCGCGCCAGCAGCGCCCGCGCCACGGCGATGCCCAGATCGGTGGGCGATACCTGCCCCAGGGCGCCATTCAGATCGGTCCAGGGCGTGCGCACACCATCCAGCAGCAGGACGTCGTCGTAGAGCGCCCCCATGCCGTTACGCATGACCAGGCGCCTCGGCGCGGGCCGCCGCCGCGGGCGCCGCCGTCCGCCGTTGCAGCAGGGCCAGCACCGCGCCCGCGGCCACCAGCACCGCCGGGGTGGTGGCCACCACCAGGGTCGCCGCGCCACCGCCCAGGGCCAGGACCTGGCCCGCCAGCAGCGGTCCGGCCATGGCGCCCAGACGACCGACCGCCACCGCCGCACCGGTCCCGGTCGCCCGTACCGCCGCCGGATAGAGCTGCGGCGCCAGGGCATAGAGCACCAGTTGGCCACCCACCACGAACAGCCCGGCGGCGAAACCGGCCAGGGCCACCAGTGGATAGGCCTTGGCCAGACCCAGCCCGGCCAGCCCCAGCAGGATGCCCAGGTAGATGGCCAGCACCGTCAGCCGTGGCCGCCAGCGATCCATGAGCAGGCCGAACAGCACCGAGCCGATGCCGCCGCCCAGGTTGAAGAGGATCTGCACCCCCACCGCCTGGCCGCGGCTGAAGCCCTGGCCCACCAGCAGCGACGGCAGCCAGTTGAGCAGCATGTACATCACCGTGAGGGTGAAGAAATAGCCCAGCCACAGCAGCAGGGTGGTCGACAGCGGGATGGCGCCCAGCCAGGCCCCGCGCGAGCCGCTCGCCTGAGGTCCGCCTCGATTGCGCAGAAAGCCGGCGGTCTCCGCCAGGTAGCGTCCGAGCAGCGGCGCCACCAGCAGCGGCGCCAGGCCGCCGACATAAAACACCGTCTGCCAGCGGCCGACGTCCAGCAGCCCCACCACCGCCGCCAGGGCGCCACCCAGGGGCACGCCGCAGTACATCAGGCTGACCGCCGTGGCGCGGGCGCGCTCGTCCACCGACTCGGCGGACAGCGCGATCAGATTGGGCAGGGCGCCGCCCAGGCCGATGCCGGTGAGCAGCCGCGCCAGTAGCAGGCTCTCCAGACTCCAGACATGGGCGGTGGCCACCGAGAAGACCCCGAAGATCAGCACGCAGGCGATCAGCACCTTCTTACGGCCGATGCGATCGGCGCACCAGCCGCCGATGAAGGCGCCGGGCAGCAGGCCGAGGATGCTGGCGCTGAACACCAGGCCCATCTGCCCCGGCTGGAAGCCAAAGGCCTTGGCCATGGCCGGGGCGGCGATGCCCATGGCCTGGAGGTCCATGCCCTCCAGCAGGGCGACGATGAAGCACAGCAGCAGGGTCAGGCGGGCCCCGGGCGGAACGGTCGAGAGCAGGCGCATGGTGGACTCCTCAGAAGCGGAAGGTGGTGGCGACCATCAGGAAGCTGGTGTCGTCGCCATCGGCCTGGCGCACGGCGGCGCCGGCCTGGAAGTAGCTGTATTCCAGATCCAGGGTCAGGTTGGCGGTGGGCATCCAGCGCAGGTTGTTGCGCCAGAGGGTGCCGGCCTTGCGCGCCGAGCTGGCCGCGGTGCCCGGCACCGTGGTCATGCCCGGCAGGTAGACGCCGTCTTCGGTGCTCTGCCGCCAGACGCCGAACAGCCCGCTTTCCAGCTGCAGGGTCGGCCGCGGCGCCAGGGTCAGCAGCGGGCCGACCAGATAGAGGTTGGCCAGGGTGGTGAGACCGGAGTCGCCATAGAAGCCGTTCTTCGGATAGAGCGGATCGAAGGTGCCGACGCGGTCGTCGCCCAGCCCGTGATCGCCGCTGGCGGCGTCCACCCGCAGGGCCAGCCGCGGCTTCCAGGCGCCGCCCAGGCGATAGCCGGTTTCGCTGCTCAGGCCCCAGGCGCGGATCTGGGCGCCGGCCAGATGCCCGCCCTGCCCGGCCAGGTCCCAGCTCCAGTCCCAGGGACCGGCGTTGCCGAACAGGCGGAAGCCGGCGGTGTAGCGTTTTTCCGCGCCGGTCAGGCCGTCCAGGGTGCGCTGGTCGGTCTCCAGGCCAAAGCCGTAGACATCCAGCTTGAGCGGCCCGGCCAGCGGCAGGGTGCCGTAGAGGCCATAGAACTTGACCGCATTGTTGGAGCCATCGTCGAAGCTGTCTTCGCCGGTCACCACGGGCCTCAGGCCGAAGGCGTCCAGCCGGTAGCCGTCCGGGCGACTCCAGGCCAGGCGCAGGCCGTCGAAGTTGAGGCGGATGTTGCGGGCGTCGCGGTAGGTGACGAAGGCCTGGTTGCCATAGCCCAGCTCCTGGCGACCGATGCGGGTCATCAGCTTGCCGCCGGCCAGCGGCGTGTTGAGGTCGATGAAGGCCTGGTGCAGCTCGGTGCGGCTCTGGTCGTAGGGCCCGTAGAGCGCCTTGTTCCAGGCGCGGGTGTTTTCCAGCTGGACGAAGGCGCGCACGGCGTCGTCGAACAGGTGCAGGTCGGCGTGCAGCTGCAGGCGCTGCTGGATGTAGTGATCGGTGGCCACCCCGCGCCGGCCAAAGACCGGATTGCGGATGGTATCGAAGCGATAGCGCGCTTCGCCGCCGGTCTGCAGCCAGGCCGAGTCGCCGAGGCGCTGGTAGCGTAGCTCGTCGAAGGGATCGGTGCGCTTTTGCGGATCGTCGAGAAAGCGATAGTCCTCGGCCCAGCGTGGCGGTCCGGGCGGCAGGGGACGCGCGGTCTCCAGGCTGTTGAGCGGCTTGGGCCGGGCGCTTTCCAGGGTGGTGGAAGGCGCGGCGAGCAGGCCCTGGCTGGCGAGCAAGGAGGCGAGCGTGGTAAAGGCGAGGCACGAGCGGGCCCGTGCGCGGGCCGGAAGCGAGCGCGAAAAAGACATGAGATGACCGTCCTGACTGGGGAAGCGGAAGGCGCCGCCGGGGCGCGCTGATCAGGGCCTAGCGGGCGCGGATCGGGTAGCGGTCAGGAGGGAGGGTGGTTGGATAGCGAGCTGACATGGCGGGTGTCCCTTTGTTGTTGTTGTCGTCACCAGAGGGCGGTTTGGCCCTGGCTCGATGATGGTCGATGGCAGAAATGGATCAAGCCATCCGGACCGAATCTGGCCGATTACCGAACGTTATCTTTATTAACTTTATTCCTGCAGGACGACTGGTCAGCTAGATCTCTCAACGTCTTCTGTATCGCGCTTTGTAACAATGCCCGCCCTTGAGGGGTCCATGAGGAGGCCCGTACGGGTTAAGGTTCCTTCTCCCACGATCGAAAAGGCGAACTCATGAGCTCCAAGACTCCCCTCCTGCTGGCTGGCGCCGCGCTCTTCACCCTGCTGGCCGGTTGCGGCTCGCACGAAACCCAGAGCAGCCCGGCGGCGGCCTCCTCGGCCCCGAGCGGCGCCGTCAGCAGCAGTGGCCGTTGCAACTCCGATGCGGTCCAGGATCTGGTCGGCAAGGCCCTCTCCCCGGCCCTGGCCGAAGAAGGCCGGCAGCGCGCCGGTGCCCAGGTCGTCCGGGTGGTCCGTCCGCAGGACCCCATGACCATGGACTTCAATTCCCAGCGCCTGACCATCACCACCAGCGCCAGCCTGGTGGTGCAGACCGCCACCTGCGGCTGATCCCCGGCGCGCCCCACGACCTGCCGGCCACCGCCGCGCAGGTCGGTGCGTCCAGCTAGAGGCCGAAGCCCTGGCGCAGGGCCGCTACGGTATGGAAGTGAAAGGCCGGGCGCTGGCGCTCCAGCTCTTCCCGACTGCCGAAGCCATAGCCCAGCGCCACCGCCGCCACGCCGTTGGCCTGGGCGGCGATCAGGTCGTGCTCGCGGTCACCCAGCATCAGGCAGCTTTCCGGCGCCAGGCTTTCGGTTTCCAGCACGAAACGCAGCAGTTCGGTCTTGTCGGCGCGGGTGCCATCCAGCTCGCTGCCATGCAGGGCGGTGAAGAATTCCGTCAGGGCGAAGTGCCTGAGGATCTCCACGGCAAACACCCGCGGCTTGGCCGTCACCAGATAGAGCCGTCGTCCGGCCGCCTGCAAATCGGCCAGCAACTCGCGGATGCCCGCATAGACCTCGTTCTCATAGAGACCGGTGGCGCGAAAATACCCTCGATAGGCCTCCACCGCGCGCCAGGCCCGCGCCTCGTCGAAGCCGTAGTGGGTCATGAAGCTCTGCAGCAGCGGCGGACCGATGAAAACTTCCAGCCTGCGCAGATCGGGCTCCTCGACCCCCTCGGCGCGCAGCGCCACCTGGATCGCCCGGGTGATGCCCAGGCGCGAATCGGTGAGGGTGCCATCGAGATCGAACAGCAGATGAGGGTGATGCATGGGATGTCCTGGCAACGGGAAATCCTGACCAGTATGGCGAGCGGGGGCAGAGACCGGTAGGCTCGACCGCTCCATTGGAAATGAGTCTTGTTCGCCGATGCCGCCTTTGCCCCGTTCCGTCCGTCACAGCGCCTGGCTGGCCCTGCCGCTGCTGCTCGCCCTCACCGCTCCCGGCCAGGCCCGCCCCATCGATCAGCCCATGGACGCCCAGGTGCTGCAGCAGCCGGGCCACGGCTATGCCTTCAGCGAACTCCAGCTGGATTCCGTCGATGGCGCCCGCCACTACCAGATATGGATCGCCCGACCCGCCACCCCGGCACCGGCCGCCGGCTATCCGGTGCTCTATCTGCTCGACGGCAACGCCGCCCTGGGCGGGCTGAACGCCGAGTTGCTCGATACCCTGGCCAAGCGGCCCCATCCGCCCGTGCTGGTCGCGGTGGGCTACACGGGCGGCAAGCGCATCGACGGCCCCGGCCGGGCCTACGACTACACGCCGTCCGCACCTACCAGCGAACGCTTTCGCGAGCTGGCCACCGGTGGCGCCGACGTCTTTCTCGCCTGGCTGCTGGAGCGCCTGGAGCCGGCGGTGGCGCGGCAGTTGCCCCTGGATCATGGCCAGCGCGCGCTCTGGGGGCATTCCCTGGGCGGGCTGTTCGTCCTCCACGCCCTGCTCACCCGCCCCGACGCCTTCGCCCAGGGCTACGCCGTGAGTCCCTCGCTGTGGTGGAGTCCCACCGTGCTACCTCAGAGTGATGAGCAGCTCAAGGAGCGTTTCAAGGCCCATCCGGCCCGTCTGGTGCTGCTGCAGGGCGGCGCCGAACGCGAGCTGCCCGCGCACTTCCAGAGCGAGGTCCCTGCCGATGCCACCCGGCGTCTCGCCGACCGCCTCGGCCAGCTCCCCGGCATCCGGGTGCGCTACGAGGTGCTCGAAGGCCTGGGCCACGGCCCCATGCTGCCGGCCTCGCTGCGGGCCGTGTTGAGCGAGTGGCGCTAGTCCGCCAGCCAGCGATACATCACCAGGCAATCCACCAGCCCCAGACTGGCATGGCGATAGGCCCTAGGCAGGGTGCCGACGATCTCGAAGCCGTGTTTCTGCCAGAGCCGCACCGCCACCTGGTTGCTGGCCACCACCGAGTTGAATTGCATGGCCTGGAAGCCCAGTTCGCGAGCCACCTGCACGGAGTGCTCGCAGAGAGCACCGGCCACGCCCTGGCCACGAGCGGCGGGAGCGACCATGTAGCCGCAATTGCAGACGTGATCGCCCGGGCCCATGGCATTGGCCTTGAGGTAGTAGCTGCCGAGAATCTGGCCATCGCGTTCGGCGACGAAGGTTGCCCGCGGCAGCTCCACCCAGAGGCGCCAGGCGTCGTCGCGGCTCATGTCAGGGTCGTAGGCATAGGTCTCCCGGGCCTGGGCGACCTGCTGGATCAGCGGCCAGACCTGATCGAAATCGGCGGCGGCGAGGGGGCGAATCTGCATGGGTGACTCCGGCGGACGAAGGAGTCGCCAGTGTCGCCTAGCCGGCCGCCGCTGCCAAATCATCGCCCTCTTCCAGCAGGCCCCGGGCGCCCTGGCAACAGGCCGTCAGCCACGACCCCGCCAGGCCCTTGTTTTCCAGCGCCACGCCGCCGATCAAGGTGGCGACCAACTTCACGCTGCGGTGAACCCACAGAGCCCTCAGTGACTACCCACCTCCCCCAACACACCGCAACCATCCCCTCTCCCCCCGGGAGAGGGCTAGGGTGAGGGCCGCCCACCACCCCTCCCTACCTGCTAGCCTTGGAAGCTCCTCCCCCGCCCAAGGACCGCCCATGACCACCGCCCACCCCATCGCCCTCGTCACCGGTGCCTCCCAGGGCATCGGCCGCGCTGTCGCCCTCGGTCTGCTGCAGGACGGCTTCCGCGTGGTCCTTGCCGCCCGCCGTGCCGAACCCCTGGAGGCGCTCGCCGAAGAAGCCCGGCAACAGGGCGGCGAAGCCTTGGCGGTACCCTGCGACGTCACCGATGCCGCCAGCGTCGAGGCGCTGTTCGCCCGCATCCGCGACACCTACGGCCGCCTGGACCTGCTGTTCAACAATGCCGGCGTCGGTGCCCCGGCGGTGCCCATCGACGAGCTGGAACTGGACGCCTGGCATCGGGCGGTCAACACCAACCTCACCGGCGTCTTTCTCTGCAGCCGCGCGGCCTTCGCCCTGATGCGCGCGCAGACACCCCGTGGCGGACGCATCATCAACAACGGCTCCATCTCGGCGCACACGCCCAGGCCCTTCAGCGCGCCCTACACCGCCACCAAGCACGCCGTGGCCGGGCTGACCAAGGCCCTGGCCCTCGACGGCCGCGCCTTCGATATCGCCTGCGGCCAGATCGATATCGGCAACGCCGCCACCGAGATGACCGAGCGCATGGCCAACGGTGTGCTCCAGGCCGATGGCAGCACCGCCGTGGAGCCGCGCATGGACGTCAGGCACGTCGCCGATGCTGTCCGCTACATGGCCAGCCTGCCGCTGGACGCCAACGTCCAGACCCTCACGGTGATGGCGACCAAGATGCCCTATGTGGGCCGGGGCTGAGGGGTTCCATGTGGAACCCGATCAGACAGGGAGCAAGCAATGAATCCAGCCGAAGTCGTCTCCTTCTGGCGCGCCGCCGGCCGGCGCCAGTGGTTCAATGGCGGCCCTGCCTTCGACGCCGAGTGCCGCGCGCGTTTCGAGGCCTTGCACTTCGCTGCCAGCCGCCGTGAGTGCGATGACTGGATCGAAGGTGCCGAAGGCGCCCTGGCCCTGTGCCTGCTGCTCGACCAGATCCCGCGCAACATCTTCCGCCACAGCGGCCACGCCTTCGCCACCGACGGCCTGGCCCTGCAGCAAGCGCGACAGGCGCTCGACGCCGGTCTGGATCAGCAGGTCGAAGCCGAGTTGCGCGCCTTTTTCTATCTGCCGTTCGAGCACTCCGAAGTCCTGGCCGATCAGCAGCGCTCGCTCGCCTTGTTCGCGGACCTGGGCATCGAGCACTACCGGCGCTATGCCGAGGCCCACTTGGAGGTGATCGCCCGCTTCGGTCGCTTCCCGCACCGCAACCGGGCGCTGGGGCGGCTCAATACGCCGGAGGAGCAGGCCTGGCTGGATGCCGGCGGGGGTTTCTGACCCGCCCTTCAGGGCGCCCCGGGCGACACGCAGGCGGAGCCGGGTCCCCGGTGCCCTAGCCCCGCCACTCCACCACCAGATCCGCCCGCGCCCGATCGCCGTCGATCAGTCGCGCATTGGGCTCGTCGGTGCTTTCCACCCAGGCCTCGGCGTCCGCGCGGCTGCGGCCGAAATGCATGTGGCGGGCGACCAGCCGCTCGCGACGCTCCGCGGGATCGACGCGCACATACCAGCACTCGTCGAACACCTCGGCGACATCGCTCCAGGGCGCCTGCGTCAGCAGCAGGTAGTTGCCCTCGCTGATCACCAGCTGGGTCTCGGCGTGGACCGGAATGGCATTGGCAATGGGCTCTTCGATCTCGCGATTGAACAGCGGCGCATAGACGGTTTCCCCGGCCACCGGCGTCTTCAGGCGCTGCAACAGGGCACGATAGCCGCGCGCATCGAAGGTGTCCGGCGCGCCCTTGCGTTGCGCGCGGCCCAGACGCGCCAGCTCGCGATTGGCCAGGTGATAGCCGTCCATGGGCACCACCACGGCACGCTCGCCGAGCGCCGCCGCCAGCAACTCGGCCACGGTCGACTTGCCCGCGCCCGGAGTGCCCGCGATGCCCAGCAGGCGACGTCCACCCTGGGCCAGCAGCGCCTCGGCGCGGGCCAGGAGTTCGGCGGGAAGTTGCAGGCCATCGACCGGACGCTGACTGCTCATGCCGGCACCCCCGGCAGTGAACGGATGGAAACGGCAGGCAGGCACGGGAAAGCGGTCATGGCGGAGGTTCCGGCAGTGGAGATCGCGGCACGCTAGCACCCACCGCCGCGGTCGTCGACTCGGCGCCGACGTCGCCGGAAAGCCATCACAGTCTGCGGCCCGGCGAGCCGATCCCGGCCTCTCCCCCTCGGCATCCACCCGGCGCTCTCGTACACTCCGCTTCCAATCGGCCGCGCGCCGCCGTGTGCCTCATACAAAGGGATTTGGTCGCCATGAAGAAACCGCTACTTACCACCCTCGCCGGCGTGACCCTGGTGGTCGTCGGTACCGCCGTGGGCGGCGCCTGGTACACCGGTACCCGGCTGGAAGGCGAATTGCGCCAGGCCGCGAGCCAGGCCCAGCTGGCCCTGCAGGCGCAACTGCCCGAGTACCCCTTGCAGGTGCAACTGGTCGAGCTACAGCGCGGTGTCTTCAGCAGCACCGCCACCTTCAGCCTGAGCGTGCAGGCCGAGGACCGCCCGCCCGTGGAAGTGCTGCGAGTGCTCGACGACATCCAGCACGGTCCCTTCCCCCTGACCCGCCTCAAATCCCTGCAGCTGGCGCCGGTCATGGCGGTCAACCGCTTCACCCTGGCGCGCACGCCGCTCACCGCCGATCTCTTCACCCTGGCCAAGGGCGCCGAACCCGTGCGGCTCGACGCCACCCTGGGCTACGACCGCACGGTGGACGGCGGTCTGACCCTGGCCGCCCTGCACCTGGACCAGCCCCAGGGCGCGGTGGCCTTCTCCGGCCTGACTGCCACCTTCGCTACCGACATGGAGGCCAGCCGACTGCGCCTGGACAGCACGGTCGGCCAATTCAGCCTCAATGTGCGCACGCCGGAGGGCTGGGCCAAGCTGGAGACCGAAGGCTTCGCCTTGACCGGCGACAATCGCCGCAATGCCGATGGCTTCTGGCTCGGCCCGGGTCAGCTGCGCCTCGGCCGCCTGCTGCTGGCCATGCCCGGCAAGCCCGCGGTCGAGTTGCGGGATCTGCAGCTTCAGGGCGACACCCAACAACAGGGCCAGCAGCTGACGGGCACGCTCAACGCCAGCCTCGGCCAGCTCGATATCGCCGGCCAGACCCTGGGCAAGGCGACCCTGCGCAGTCACTACAGCAATCTCGACAGCCCGGCCCTGGCTCAGCTCAATGCGCTGCTGCAGCACCTGCAGCTGGATACCGAGCAAGGTCTCGATCCCACCACCCAGGCGACCCTGCAGCAGCATCTCGGCGATGTGCTCGCCGCGCGTCCCCAGCTGGTGGTGGACGAGCTGCGTCTCGACACCCCCGGCGGCAGCAACCGCCTGCGCCTGGACCTGACCCTGGCCAAGCCGGCGACCTACGATCTGCCACCGGAGCAACTCGCGGCCCAACTGCTGGCAGGTCTCGAGGCGCGCCTGTCGGTGGCGCGGGGCAGCCTGGTGGATGGCGTCCTGTTCCAGGCGGGCGCCCAGCGCAGCCAGCCGGCCATGCAGCAACAGGCCCAGGCCACCGCCGAAGCCCTGGCCGGCATCGGCCTCAACAGCGGCCTGCTCAAGGCCGAAGGCGAGGATCTGGTGGCTACCCTGAATTACAGCGCCGGGCGGCTGTTGCTCAACGGCCAGGAAGTCCCGCCGGAACAGCTGCTGGCCCTGCTGGAACGCCCGCAACCCGCGGCACCCGGCAAACCCCAGGGCAAGGCGCCGAAGCGCTAGCGGATGCCGGGGCTGTTGGGCTTCGATGATGGCGCCGTCTCAACCCAACCTACGCAGGTCCGTAGGTCGGGTTGAGCGCAGCGAAGCCCAACAACGTCCCGACCGCCCTACTTCAACTCCAACCCGCCGCTAGCCTTGTTCAGCTCGCGCAGGTGCTTGCCGAGCAGATCCAGGTTGGCTTCGGTCAGGTCCAGGCCATCGCGCGCCTGCGGCGAGAGCAACTGGCGGACCTCGTTGTTGAGGGTGTCCCTGAGACTGCGCAGGTGCGCCTGGCGCTTCTGACTCTCGGCGGTCAGCTGTTCCCACTCGCCCGGTTGCGGCAGGCCGTAGCCATCAGTGCCGAGCAACTCGGCCGGACGACTCAGGTAGCCGCTGTCCTTGAGGATCTGCTCCAGGGCGCCACCGGCCTTGCCGAAGCGTGCCTTGTCCACCGCGTCCTCACCCAGGTAGCGATCCTTGAGCTCGGTCTGCGCCTGCAGCAGCGCCCGGCGATAGGCCGCCTGCTCCAGCAGCAGCAAGGCGGCGCTGGCGCGCAGGTCGGCGCGCTGGAATTGCTCGCGGCGCTGCTGCGGGGTCAGCGCCAGCCAGGCCTCGACGTCCGCCTGGGGCAGCTTGAGGCGCTCCCGGGCCACCTTGAACATGGCCTGGAAGCGCTCGCGGAAACTGTCGAAGCGATAGCCCAGCCGCAAGGCCTCGCGCGGATCGTCGAGTACCGAGGTGTCCACCAGGTCCTTGAACCTCAAGGCATCCATCAGACCCGTCGGGGTGATGACATCGAGCTGGGCGTCGGCCAGGCGCGGTACTCCGTCGTGCAGCAGCTTGAAGGTCTCCACCGCGCAGTTGTTGGTGACGAAGTAGTACTGGCCGTCATAGCTCCAGTGCACCTGGGCGGTCCGTTCGAGGAAGTCGGCGATCTCCGGACGGGTCAGCTTGAGCGGCACGGATTGCAGGCCGCGCAGCTCCACCTTGGTGTACTCGTCCACCACCTGGGCCAGCGGCAGCACGAACAGCCGCGACGGGTAGGAACCGGTCAGGCCGCGCCAGCTGGAGAGCTGGACGTCGTTGACGAAGGCGCGGAACGACAGCACCAGATGGTATTGCAGATCCAGTCGGCAATCCGGGCCGCGCGGCCGACCAGGGGCGCAGACCACCAGGCGCAGCATGCTGTGGCCCCAGCGGCTCATGACCTGCTCGTTGCCCTCG
>Ga0157369_10002184_pt1 | contig 23571 bp, 18 predicted proteins | sample C25metaG_FD_113461 | JGI IMG/M metagenome (GOLD analysis project Ga0157369, IMG submission 113461) | Corn rhizosphere microbial communities from Kellogg Biological Station, Michigan, USA - C2-5 metaG | ecosystem: Host-associated > Plants > Roots > Rhizosphere > Soil | place: USA: Michigan... | reverse complement strand
CGGGGGTTTTCGACTCGGCCTCCGTGCCTCGATCAAAAACGAGCGGGCATCCATGCCCGCTCCCGCCTGCGGCGGCTGTTCCCGTCCGTCACCCTCGCCTCCGAAACTCGCCTCGAGGGTGGGCACCGAGGGCTCTTTTCATCCATGAGGTTTGATGACGGGAGAGCCGGTGCGCCGGGCGTCATCGCTCGCCCGGCCCTGTCGCGAGGCGCAGCCCTCCCGCTGCCTGTGTTGTCGCGCCACGCCGATACGCACATCCGCCTGAGACCGTGCGATGCCCGTTTGTTGTGGGAGCCCACCCTGTGGGCGGCAGCTTTCGCCTCACCGCAACAGGACCTTGCGACGTGCTCGCGACAAGATGTCGCCCACAGGGTGGACTCCTACAGGGCGTTACATCGCGGCTGGCAGGATGTTGCATCGAGCCTCGCCGTCGCTCTCCGGCCCACTCACCTCAGTGATCAAACGAGCCTTCGGCGCCCACCCTCGAGGCGAGTTTCGGAGGCGAGGGGGACGGGAGGGAATAGCCCCGAAGGGGGGACGGCCATGGAGGGCCGTTCCTTTTTGACGAGACACGGATGTCTCGTCGAAAAGCCCCTCACGGCACCCGGTTCGCGGCCGTAGGCCAAATAGGTACATGGCCGCGGAGCGGCATCCTTTTCGAACGCTGGAGACCTGTCTGAGCAGCGAGGGTGGGCGCCGAAGGCTCGCTGCCTCAAGGCTCAAGTGTAAGCCGAGCCCGCCCAGAGCGAAGCCGAAGGCGAGCCTTATCGCGCAAGCATAAAAAAACCCGGCTTTCGCCGGGTTTTTTTATCAGGTCAGCTGACCATGGCAGTGCTTGTACTTCTTGCCCGAGCCGCAGGGGCAAGGATCGTTGCGGCCCACCTTGGGGCCTTCCGCCACCGTGGTCGGTACCGCCTGCTCAGCCACCGCATTGTTGCCCAGTGCCTGCGCATCGGCGTGCTGGAACTGCAGGCGCTGGGCTTCCGCCGCACGCTGCTGCTCCGCTTCCATCGCCGCCACTTCTTCCTCGCTGCGGATACGAATGCGGGCAAGCATCTGCACCACTTCGGTCTTGATGCGGTCGAGCATTTCCGAGAACAGCTCGAACGACTCGCGCTTGAACTCCTGCTTCGGCTGCTTCTGCGCATAACCGCGCAGGTAGATGCCCTGGCGCAGGTAATCCATGCTCGCCAGGTGCTCCTTCCACGCGTTATCCACCACGGAGAGCATCACGTGCTTCTCCAGCGAACGCATGGTCTCGGCACCGACCTGCACTTCCTTCTCGGCGAACATCTGGTCCACCGCCGTGCGCACGTGCTCGAAGATGGCCTCGGCATCGGCATCCTTCTGGCTTTCCAGCCAGTGGGCCACGTCCAGGCGCAGGTTCAGCTCGCTGGCCAGCTCACGATCCAGGCCGGGGATATCCCACTGGTCATCGATGCTGTCGGCCGGCACGAAACGGCGCACCAGGCCTTCGATCACGTCGGCGCGGATATCGCCCACCATGTCGGAAATATCTTCCGCATCGAGCAGCTCATCGCGCTGCGCGTAGATCACCTTGCGCTGATCGTTCGCGACGTCATCGAAATCGAGCAGGTTCTTGCGGATATCGAAGTTGTGCTGCTCGACCTTGCGCTGCACCTTCTCGATCTGGCGCGTGATCAGGCGATCTTCCAGCGCCTCGTCTTCCTTCATGCCGAACATCTGCATCCAGCGGCCGATACGCTCGCCACCGAAGATGCGCATGAGGCTGTCCTGGAGCGACAGGTAGAACCGCGAGGAACCCGGATCGCCCTGGCGGCCCGAACGGCCACGCAGCTGGTTATCGATACGGCGCGATTCATGGCGCTCGGTACCGATGATGTGCAGGCCGCCCGAAGCGAGCACCTGCTCATGGCGCTTCTTCCATTCGGTGCGGAGCTTTTCGCGATCGGCATCGGTGGCTTCGGCCGGCAGCGCGGCAAGCGCGGCTTCCAGGCTGCCGCCCAGCACGATATCGGTACCGCGACCGGCCATGTTGGTGGCGATGGTTACGGCCGACGGCGCGCCCGCCTGGGCAACGATGTGCGCTTCGCGCTCATGCTGCTTGGCGTTCAACACTTCGTGCGGGATGCGTTCCTTTTTCAGCAGGCCCGACACCAGTTCGGAGACATCGATGGACGCAGTACCCACGAGCACCGGCTGGCCCTTCTCGAAGCATTCCTTGATGTCGGCGATCACCGCCTTGAACTTCGCATCCGGGCCCAGGAACACCATGTCCGGGTTGTCCTTGCGGACCATCGGCTTGTGGGTGGGGATGACCACCACTTCAAGGCCATACACCGACTGGAATTCGTAGGCTTCGGTATCCGCCGTACCGGTCATGCCGGCCAGCTTCTTGTACATGCGGAACAGATTCTGGAACGTCACCGTTGCCATGGTCTGGTTTTCGCGCTGGATGGGCACGCCTTCCTTCGCTTCCACCGCCTGGTGCAGGCCATCGGACCAGCGGCGGCCCGCCAGCGTACGGCCGGTGAACTCATCCACGATGATGACTTCGCCATCGCGCACGATGTAATCCACATCGCGCTGGTAGATGGCGTTGGCGCGCAGCGCTGCGTTCATGTGGTGGACGACGGCCAGGTTCTTCGAATCGTACAGACCCGTATCCGGCTCGATAACGCCCGCCTGGCGCAGCAGCTGTTCGGCGTGCTCCATGCCCTCTTCGGACATGTGCACCTGCTTCTGCTTTTCATCCACGAAGTAATCGCCGGAACCCTCTTCGGTTTCCTGGCGAGTCAGGTGCGGCACGACCTTGTTCACCGCGATGTACAGCTGCGGGGAATCCTCGGCCGGGCCGGAGATGATGAGCGGCGTACGGGCTTCGTCAATAAGGATCGAATCCACTTCGTCGACGATGGCGTAGTGCAGGCCGCGCTGGTAGCGCTGGTCGCGGCTGAGCGCCATGTTGTCGCGCAGGTAATCGAAGCCGAACTCGTTGTTGGTGCCGTAGGTGATATCGGCGGCGTAGGCGCCACGCTTGTCGGCGTGGTCCATGCCCGGGTACACCACGCCCACCGTCAGGCCCAGGAAGTTGTAGAGCTTGCCCATCTGCGCCGAGTCGCGGCGCGCCAGGTAGTCGTTCACGGTGACGACGTGGGTGCCCTTGCCTTCCAGCGCGTTCAGGTATACCGGCAGCGTACCGACCAGGGTCTTGCCCTCGCCCGTGCGCATTTCGGCGATACGGCCGCCATGGAGGACCATGCCGCCGATCATCTGCACGTCGTAGTGGCGCATGCCGAGCACGCGCTTGGCGCCCTCGCGGGTGACCGCGAAGGCTTCGGGCAGCAGCTTGTCCAGGGTTTCACCGGCGGCCAGGCGCTGGCGGAACTCGTCCGTCTTGGCGCGCAGGGCATCGTCGGAAAGCTTTTCGAACTCCGGCTCGAGGGCGTTGATGCGTTTGACCGTCTTGGAGAGGTCACGCAGCACGCGGTCGTTACGGCTGCCGAAAATACTCGTCAGGGCACGATTGAACATCGATCATCCGGATCTGAAGCAAAAGGGGACTGCCGTGCGGGTAAACCCGACCGGCACGAAGGGACGATCATACTACGGGCGCCCCTCAACTTGCCTTTTAATGGCGGCGGCTTGCCGCCGTTCAAGGCTGTCTCAGCGGTGGCTGCGAACGAACGCCAGCGGGTTCACCACGCGATCGTGGTACCAGACCTCGAAATGGACGTGGGAGCCGGTTGAGCGGCCGGTGGAGCCGGCCTGGGCGATCACATCGCCCACGTGCACACGCTGGCCCACCGTGGCGACCAGCTTGCTGTTATGGGCGTAGCGGGTCATGTAGCCATTGCCGTGGTCGATCTCGATCACATCGCCGTAGCCGTTGCGCTGGCCGGCAAAGGTGACCATGCCCTCGGCCACCGCGGTGACAGGTGTGCCCTTGGGGGCGGCGATATCGATACCGGTATGGCGCGCGCTGTGGCCGCTGAATGGATCCGGGCGGCCACCGAAGAACGAGGAGATGTAGCCGTTCACCGGCATGCCGGTGGGGCGCAGGCTGGATTCGATCTTGCGATCGAGCAGCAGGTCGTTCAGGGCCTGGAGCTGGGCCTGCTGCACATCGAACTGACCGGCCAGGTCGTCGATACCCTGGTTGAGCGCGGCGGGCGCCATGGCGCCTTCATCCTTGCCCGTGGTGAGCTCGGGGCCGCCCTGGCCGGGATCTTCGTCGAAATTAAACTCGCCATCATCGAGCTTGCCAACCTGGGTCAGGCGCTCGCCCAGGGCGTTGAGGCGCACCGACTGGGCCTGGAGCTGGCCGAGCTTGACCGCGAGGGCGTCGATATCGCGCTGGGCATCGGCCTGGATCTTGGCGATGCGTGCATCGGCATCGGCCGGGGCCGCAGCCGCCGTGTGACGCGGGGCAGCGATGGCCAGGGCAAGGGCCGCGCCCATGCCGGCGATGCCGATGGCACCGGCCACCGCCATGACCGTGAGCTTGCAGCGCATGCGCCGGCAGGCCAGGTCTAGCGTTTTGGGGCCTTTATGGCCGCGTGGTACGAGTATGATCTGCATACGTTCTTCATCGAATAAGTTCAGTCGGTCTATGCCACCGCCGTCCCAGCACTCTCGCCCTCGTACGCGTGGACTGAAATCCATCGCGGATGTCGGGCCTGTCGCCAAGCTTGCCCATAGGGCTCGCGAGCTCGACACGCTGGACCGCCAGCTGCGCGCGACGCTTCCCGTGCCGTTGCGAGACCACGTCCGCTTTGCGGACCTTCGCAATGGCCGGCTCGTCTTCCTTGCGCCCTCGTCTGCCTGGGCTTCGCGGGTGCGCCTGTACCAGGCGCAGATCCTTGAAGCCGCGAACGCCATGGGCGCCAAGGCCTACTCGGTTGCCGTGAAAGTGGCCCCCCTGCCGGTCGAGCCGCCAGGGCCTGACCCGCTTAAACCGCTTTCCGCCGGCGCGGCCCGTCATCTGCGGGCTGCCGCGGCGTCACTTTCCGATCCCACGTTGCGGGATCTCTTCCTTGATTTGGCCTCCGTGGCCGATAAGCCTGAGTAATCCGCTACTTACGCGTGGCCCTTGCCGTTTGCGTAAGCACCACCGGAACCGTGGTGGGCGGACTTTATAGCACGCATGTACGTTGGGAACACCTAAAGTGCACGTAAAGTTCACAGTTGTGACGGGGGCCACTCGGGTTCCAGGCATAACCGGTCGAGACGTTACTCAGGGCTACGTACGCCAACGCGGTGGCTGCCCCAGCATCAAGCGCCCCCGCCATGGCGTCCGCCGCGTGCACGAATGACGAACCCGGACCGCTCCCTAGGCCGGCGTTGGTGCGCCGAGCTCGATGACCCGGTCGGCCGATGCGATGGTCTCGGCGCGATGGGCGATGATGATGCCCGTTATCGCCAGACTGCGGATCGCCTGTTCCAAGGAAGCGCGTAATAAGTGTGGCGAGAAGGGGTCAGCGGAACGCGCCCTTTCCGGCCCCAAGGTCGAGACAGACGCGGTGCGCGGCGAAGAAATCTCGCCCCAGGACGCCGTCTACGTCCGGAGCGCGGTACGGAATAACACCGAATGGCGTCGCACCCAGATCGACGGACCCGAGCCGGAATCGCTCGAACGTCACGGAAGCCTGCTCAGCGGCTGCGCCTGAAACCGGTCGGACGATGTTTCGGTTCGCACCGGTATCAAATTGAAACGTACGATCACCTCTATCTGTCGCGATCGTCGTCTGAATGATTGCGCTCTTTACCGTCACATCGAATGTGTGTTCGCCGCACTGCTGCTCGAGCACGGCGCGGCCATCGGCAGGCGTATACAGGGAAACCTTTCCGCCGGCGTAGTCAATCACTAGCACATAGTTCTTCAGTACGCCGTAACCGAGGTAACCATCTTGCGGGTAAGCGTGCGTCCCGAGATCGGGGAGGTCTGCACCACGTAACGGAGCGAGCGACAGCGATCCGGCCTTGAAGTCGTGCAGGTCGAACGAGCGTGCGACGTACGCATGTCCCTGTGCGTCGGACGCGGAAGCCGAAGCCGCGTCATAGGCGATTCCAATGCGATGGATGACGTCCTGCTTCAAGGCGAGGGGCTTATAGCCACCGGTATCCAGGAATAGACGTACGCCCTGGCCATTCACTGTCGCATCGAATGACGGCAGCCCGGTGTGATCAACGGTGAGGGCGATTGTTGCCACGGGCTGCACACGACGAGCCGATGCACCTGGCATACAGCCCGACAGCACAAACGCCATCGCGACGCACGAGACACCTCTGCAGCCCCGGCAGAGTGCCGTGGCAAACGTCCCCTGTTCCATTCAACCCCTTGAATGAATCCGCTCTCGAATGCAACGCAGCGCGCTGACTCGTCCTTTAATGGAGGCGAAGCACCTTCGTTGCCCCGCGCTGGCGAATGTCGCGTGACGACGATTGGTTGTCAATGCGTCTGGCGTGGATAATGATCGTTCGGTAGTCAGACGCATCGGGACTGAGATCTGGTTTGCGCTTTCGATCGCAGGGATTGTCGGAGAAGCGATTGCTCACATGAAGTACGTCCAAATAATTGTTGCGTTCACCATGGCATCCGCGGCAATCGGCATATTGCATGCCGCTCCGGACTCCTTAGTCACATTTCACGATGTGGCCCTGCGGCTCGTCGAGGCACGCCCGATGCTCGCGCCGCTCGAACGTAACGAAGTCCGCCTGGACGCAGTGGTGGCAAACATGCGATCAGCCGTTGAGGCGGAGGCACGAATGAGAAGCGCGGGAATGCACGCACGAGGCGGCCAGAACCAACGGCTACTGGGTGAAGCCGATGCCATGCGTGGAAACATTGCATTCGGTCAGGGAGAAGTTACGCGCATCGCTGACGATATTCGCGGGCAAGTCGCAGAGCTCACCGCTGCGATCGCCCGTGCGGATGCGTTGCGCACCCTAGATTGCGGCGTAGGCATCGATGCCGGCGGCTGCGGAGGGCGGGCGCTCGGGAAAAGCTACCAAGGTGCACGCGATGAACTCATCGCCGGAACCCAGCGGGCAGTACGCCACGCCGACGAAGCGCAGCGATCCGCGGACCAACTGGCAGGAAGGGCGCCCTCGGGGATGTCGATACGTACCTCGGGCCCCGGCCCCACGATGGCTGGCAAGTAGACCCGGATCTTTTCCGACACGCACAAAAAAACCCGCCGAGGCGGGTTTTTTTTGTGGGAGCCTGGAAGGCTTAGACCGCTGCCGCCGGGTGGGCGTACGAGATCGGGGCCTTGGCCGGATCCTTGAAGCTCACCTCTTCCCATGCAGTGGCATCCGCCATCAGCTGGCGGAGCAGCTTGTTGTTCAGCTCATGACCCGACTTGTGCGCCGAGTAAGCGCCGATCAGGCTGTGGCCGAGCATGTAGATATCGCCGATGGCGTCGAGGATCTTGTGCTTCACGAACTCATTGTCGTAACGCAGGCCATCCTCGTTCAGCACCCGGTAGTCATCGAGCACCACCGCGTTATCCATCGAACCGCCCAGGGTCAGGTTACGCTCGCGAAGGGCCTCGATATCACGCATGAAACCGAAGGTGCGGGCGCGGCTGACTTCCTTGACGAACGACGTGGTCGAGAAATCCATCTCGGCCTGCGAATTACGCTTATTAAAGAGCGGGTGATCGAACTCGACCGAGAAGCCCACCTTGAAGCCATCGAACGGCTCGAGCTTCGCCCACTTGTCGCCATCGCGAACCACCACCGGCTTCTTGATCCGGATGAAGCGCTTCGGGGCCTCCTGCTCCTCGATGCCAGCGGACTGGATCAGGAACACGAACGGGCCGGCGCTGCCATCCATGATCGGCACTTCGGGGGCCGACAGGTCGACGTACGCATTATCAATGCCCAGGCCCGCCATCGCCGAGAGCAGGTGCTCGACCGTGGACACGCGGACCTCGCCATTGATAAGCGTGGTGGAAAGACGGGTATCGCCCACGTTCTCCGGACGCGACTTCAGCTCAACCGGCGGGTTGAGGTCAGTGCGGCGGAACACAATGCCCGTATTAGGGGCCGCGGGACGGAGCGTCATGTACACCTTGTCGCCCGTGTGGAGGCCGACGCCGGTGGCGCGAATGACGTTCTTAAGAGTGCGCTGCTTGATCATGATGGGTCAAACCTTGGTGGCAGCAGCCAGGTGTGGCGAAGATGCTAACACAGTCTTAACCTCGGAATAAATAAACCGGTTGGTACAGTTCAGCATTGCTTTCACCAAGCCTTCAGAAATCGCTGAGATCCGTTCTCATCTGGACAGAGACCAAACGGCTGGCAGGCCAGGTGGTTGACCGGTTAGGCGACATAGCGGACACCCCCGCCCGTAACGGGCTGATAACAGGACCGTGTACGCCATGCATAAGTTCCCGGACCGGCCCACATGGGGCGGCCTCCCGTCGGCGGCACGAAGGTACCCCGCCGCCCCGGACGGGAACGGCGGCGGGGTACCCGGGCAGCCCGGCATCGTGCCGGGCCGTCCCCACGTCTTCCTTAACGTGCCTGGTTCAGTGCGTTAGTGCCGCTTAGTCAGCCTGGCGACGCAGGAAAGCCGGGATATCGAGATAATCGATCGCCGGTTCACTGTTCTTCGCCGGGGCCGGGGCGGGCTCGCTACGCACCGAAGCCACCGGCTCGCTGTGGGCGTAATCGACCACTTCGTTGCCGGTACCGGTACGCAGCACGACCGGGCGCGGGCGCTGGCGCATTTCGACCTGCTGCTGCACCGGCTGGCGCACCGGCTGCTTGGCAGCCACGCCACGGTTCAGGCCGGTGGCAACCACGGTCACGCGCACGTCGTCCTGCATGTCCGGGTCGAGCGAGGTGCCGATCACCACGGTCGCATCTTCCGAAGCGAAATCGTGGATCACGCGGCCGATCTCGTCGAACTCGCGCATGGTCAGGTTCGGACCGGCGGTGACGTTCACCAGGATGCCGCAGGCGCCGGCCAGGTTCACATCTTCCAGCAGCGGGTTGTTGATGGCGGATTCGGCGGCAGCCTGCGCGCGGTCATCACCGCGGGCGGTGCCCGAGCCCATCATCGCCATGCCCATCTCGCTCATCACGGTGCGCACGTCGGCAAAGTCGACGTTGATCAGGCCCGGGGCCGTGATCAGGTCGGCAATACCCTGCACGGCGCCGAGCAGCACGTCGTTGGCTGCCTTGAAGGCATTAAGCAGCGTGACTTCGCGGCCCAGCACTGAGAGCAGCTTCTCGTTCGGCACGGTGATCAGCGAATCCACGTGCTGCGAGAGGTCCTCGATACCCTTCAGGGCAACCTGCATGCGGCGGCGGCCTTCGAACGGGAACGGCTTGGTCACCACGGCGACCGTGAGGATGCCCTTCTCTTTCGCCAGCTGTGCCACTACCGGCGCGGCGCCGGTACCGGTGCCGCCACCCATGCCGCAGGTGATGAACACCATATCGGCGCCTTCGAGCATTTCCTCGATGCGCTCACGATCTTCCAGTGCGGCCTGGCGGCCCACTTCGGGATTGGCGCCCGCGCCCAGGCCCTTGGTGACGTTGCCACCGAGCTGCAGGTGGGTACGGCCGCCGCAGGTCTTCATGGCCTGTGCGTCAGTATTGGCGACGACGAATTCGACGCCTTCGATGTTGGAGTTCACCATGTGGGCCACGGCGTTACCGCCGCCACCACCCACGCCGATGACCTTGATGACCGCATTCGGTGCCAGTTTTTCGATCAGTTCAAACATTTCCCGTCCTCCGCAGAACTTTTAGTTTTTTTGGTTTATGTCCCGTGGGCGGCAACTCCTGCCGACCATGGGTTTCGGGCCTTCCGCTTGCCCCGGCGCCCCCCTTCCGTCGGGCACCGATCGAAAATCCTGTGTTGCTTTAGAAGTTCTTGGTAAACCAGCTACGGAACTTCTCTACGACGCTGCCCACATTGCCTACGGGTGAATTGCTGTGGCGTACGCCGCCGCTGGCGCGCGCGCCATGCAGCAGCAGGCCCACGCCGGTGGAGTGCAGTTCACTGGATACGACATCGCCCAGGCCGGAGACGTGCTGTGGCACGCCGACACGAACCATCTTGTGGAAAATCTCTTCCGCCAGTTCCAGCGCACCTTCCATGCGCGCGGCGCCACCGGTAAGCACGATACCGGCGGCGACGAGGCTCTCGTACCCCGAGCGGCGCAGTTCATCCTGCACCATCTCGAAGATTTCCTCGTAGCGCGCCTGCACCGACTGGGCGAGCGCCTGGCGGGCCAGGCGACGCGGCGGGCGATCGCCCACGCTCGGCACCTGGATGGTCTCTTCCGCGTGGGCAAGCTGGGCCAGCGCACACGCGTATTTGATTTTGATCTCTTCCGCGTGAGCGGTAGGTGTGTGCACGCCATACGCGATGTCGTTCGTCACCTGGTCGCCGCCCACCGGCAGCGACTTGGTGTAGCGGATCGCGCCCTGCGTGTAGATCGCGATATCGGTCGTGCCCGCGCCGATATCCACCAGGCACACGCCCAGTTCGAGTTCGTCTTCGGTCAGCACCGACTTCGCGCTCGCCACCGCCGCCGGCACCAGTTCATCGACCGACAGGCCGCAGCGCTGGATGCACTTGGAGATGTTCTGCACCGCGCTCGCCGCGCCGGTCACGAGGTGCACGCTGGCCTCCAGGCGCACGCCGCTCATGCCCACCGGGTGGCGGATGCCATCCTGGCCGTCGATGCGGTATTCCTGCGATTCCTTGTAAAGCACCTTGCGGTCAGCCGGGATCGCCACGGCGCTTGCGGCTTCCAGCACCTGCTCCAGGTCGCCCGCCATCACCTCGCGGTCGCGGATGGCCGCGGTGCCGTGCGAGTTGCGGGTTTCCAGGTGGCTGCCCGAAATGGAGGCATACACCGAGCGAATGTCACAGCCGGCCATCAGCTCGGCCTCTTCCACGGCGCGCTGGATGGAGTGCACCGTGGATTCGATATCCACCACCGAGCCGCGCTTCATGCCGCGCGATACATGGGTGCCGATACCGATCACTTCGATCGGTTCACCCGGCTCGTATTCGCCCACGATCGCTACGACCTTCGAGGTACCGATATCGAGGCCGACGACGAGCTGTTTGTCGTTCTTGTTTCTCATGTTCTAGCTCAGGTTCCGACCTTGGGTGTGGCCGTGTTGTCCGATGGCGGCCACCGGATGGCGAATCCGTTGGTGTAACGCAGGTCGGCGTAGGCGAAGCCGCCACGATGACCTGCAATGAGTTGTGGGTACACATCAAGGAAGCGAGCGAGGCGGCGATCGGCCTGTTCACGGTCGCCGATCACGATCTCGGCGCCGCTATCGGTGATCACGCTCCAGCTGCCGCGCTGGGTAAGCGATACGCCGGTCACCGACATACCTGCCCTGCCCTCGAACGCCTTGCGCACCTGCGCGTAGAAGCTCACCACTTCGGCCAGGCGTGAATCCGGGCCCGAAAGCCGCGGCAGGTCGCCCATCTGGTCAGCACCCGGTGCATCGAACACCTGGCCCTGGCGGCTGATGAGGCGATCTTCGTTCCAGCGTGCGAACGGCTGGCGTTCGTAGATGCGCACCAGCAGCGTATCGGGCCAGCGCTTGCGCACCTCGACCGATTCCACCCATGGCAGCCCGCCGATCGCCTTGCGCACGCTTTCCAGGTCCGTGGCAAAGAAGCCCTTGCCAAGGTGGGGTATCGCGGCGCTACGGATCTGTTCGGCGCTCACATGGGCGAACTCCGCCTCCACCTTCAGCTGGGTCACCGGCCAACGGCCCGACGCGAACCAGCCCTGCATCACGCCCACGACAGGCAACGCCACCAAGGTGATGGCGATAGCCCATGCGACGATCCGCGTGGCGGCGGCTCCCTTCATTACTTCACGGCCTCCCGTTCCATGGAGGTTTCCAGTACGCGCCAGCACAGGCCCGGGTAATCCAGGCCAGCGACGGCGGCGGCTTTGGGCACCAGCGAATGCGAGGTCATGCCCGGAGCGGTGTTCACCTCGAGCAGCCAGTTCTTGCCGTGGCGGTCGCGCATGATATCCACGCGGCCCCAACCGAAGCAGTCGAGCGCATCGAACGCCTTGATCGCGAGCGCACGCATCTCGTCTTCCGCCGTGCCGGCAAGGCCGGGGCAGAGGTACTGCGTTTCGTCCGAGATGTACTTGGCGTTGTAATCGTAATACTCGCCGGCCGGCACGATCTTGATAGTGGGCAGCACTTCGCGGCCTACGACGCCGACGGTGAACTCGCCACCTTCATTCGCATCGCCTTCGATCAGCGTTTCCATCAGCAGGTCGCCGGGGTAACGGCGCGCGAGCTCAACCGCGGCGTCGAGATCCGCTTCGTTGAACACGCGGCTGATGCCCACGCTCGAACCTTCCCAGGCCGGCTTCACGATCAGCGGGAAACCGATCTCGCGTGCCGCGGCGTGCACATCGGCACCGCGCGGCAGCGCCTTGAACTTCGGCGTGGGCAAGCCCAGCGCGATCCACACCTGCTTGGCGCGCACCTTGTCCAGCGACAGTGCCGAACCGAGCACGCCCGAACCGGTATACGGAATGCCGAGCGACTGAAGGGCGCCCTGCAGCTCGCCGTTCTCGCCACCGGCACCGTGCAGGATGTTGAACACGCGGGCGAAGTGGCCCGAGCGAACGGCATCGAGCAGCGCCGGGATGCCATCGATCGCGTGCGCGTCCACGCCCGCGCCCTTCAGCGCTTCGAGCACGCCCTTGCCGGAATTCAGCGATACCTCGCGCTCGGCCGAATTGCCGCCCATGACCACGGCGACGCGGCCGAAATCGGCGGCATCGGTGACACGGCGCGGGAAGCGGGTGTTGCTCATTACTTCGACGTCCTCAGGTTGCCGCTGTTGCCAAGCTCGACCGCCGCGGCGCCGATATCACCGGCGCCCAGCAGCAGGATCAGGTCGTTATCGCGAGCCAACGCGGAGAGCGTGGCGCGCAGGTCGCGCGGGTGGTCCACCAGCACCGGGTCGGTCTTGCCGCGCGCGCGGATGGCGCGGGCCAGCGCCTTGCCATCGGCACCCGCGATCGGCGATTCACCGGCCGGGTACACCTCGGTCAGCACCAGCACATCGGTTTCGGCGAGCACGTTGGCGAAGTCGTCCAACAGATCGCGCGTGCGGCTGTAGCGGTGCGGCTGGAATGCCACGACCAGGCGGCGGTCCGGCCAGCCACCACGGGCGGCGGCGAACACGGCGGCCAGCTCGCGCGGGTGGTGGCCGTAATCGTCCACCAGCAGGGCGGAACCCTGGTCCAGCGCGATCTCGCCACGGCGATGGAAACGACGCCCCACGCCTTCGAACGCGGCAAGCGCGTGCGCGATGGCGGAAGGCTCCACGCCGAGCTGCCAGCCCACCGCCGCCGCGGCCAGTGCGTTCTGCACGTTGTGCCGGCCCGGCAGGTTCAGGGTCACATCCACCGCCTCGGTCAGGCCCGGCAGGTGCAGGTCGAACTGCATCTGGAAACCGACCTGGCGCACGTTCGAGGCCTTCACATCGGCGGCCGGGTTGTCGATGCCGTAGGTGAGCATGCGGCGCGAGGTGTCCTGCGCCAGCTTCGCGGTCTCTTCGTCATCGATGCACAGCACAGCCATGCCGTAGAACGGCAGGCGGTGCAGGAAATCGCCAAAGGCCTTCTTCACCTGGGCGAAGTCGCCGTTGTAGTTCTCCAGGTGGTCCGCATCGATATTGGTCACGACGGCGAGCACCGGCGACAACATCAGGAACGAGCCATCGGATTCATCGGCCTCGGCGACCAGGTACTGGCCGGTGCCAAGGCGCGCGTTCGCGCCGGCCGCGTTGAGCTGGCCGCCGATCACGAAGGTCGGGTCGTAGTCGGCCTCGGCCAGCACGCTGGCGACCAGGCTGGTGGTGGTGGTCTTGCCGTGCGTACCGGCGATGGCGATGCCACGGCGGAAACGCATCAGCTCGCCCAGCATCTCGGCGCGCGGCACCGTGGGAATGCGCGATGCACGGGCGGCCACGAGTTCCGGGTTGTCCTGGCGGATGGCGCTGGAGATCACCACCACGTCGGCGCCATCGATGTTGGCGGCCTCGTGGCCAATGCGCACATCCACGCCCAGCTTGGCCAGGCGCTCGGTGGTGGGCGACGGCGCGCGGTCGGAACCGGACACGCTGTAACCCAGGTTCGCCAGTACTTCGGCAATACCGCTCATGCCCACGCCACCCACGCCAATGAAATGGACGCGGCGGAACGAGGTCATGAAATCATCGTGGGCGCGCAAACGACCGGGCGTCATGCGGAAACCTCCATGCAGTGACGGGCAATCGTTGATGCAGCGTCGGGTTTAGCAAGCGAACGCGAGGCGTTCGCGGCGGAAAGGATCTGCTCGCGGTCGGCGAACAGATCGACAAGCAGTTGCGCGAGCACGCGCGGCGATTCGGCGTCGTTGAGCGAGGCATCGGTGATGATGCGCGCGCCGCCCACATCGACCATGGCGCGGGCATTCGCCGTCTGGTGGTCATCCACCGCGTGCGGGAACGGCACCAGCACGGCTTCGAGGCCGGCGGCGCACAGTTCGGCCACGGTGAGCGCACCAGCGCGGCACAGCACCACATCGGTCCACTCGTACGCGCCGGCCATGTCTTCGATGAAAGGCACGACGTTGGCAGCGACGCCCGCGGCGGTATACGCATCCACGGCTTCCTGCAGGCCGCGCTCGCCGGTCTGGTGCACCACGTCGGGACGCACGTCGTGCGCCGCCAGCAGGGCGAGCGCCTTCGGCACACTGGTGTTCAGCGTGCGCGCACCCAGGCTGCCACCCAGCACCAACAGGCGCGGCGCACCCTGGCGGTGATGGAAACGCACGGCGGGCGCGGGCAGCGCGGCGATCGCGGCGCGCACCGGGTTGCCCACCCACTCCGCACCAGGCAGCACGTTCGGGAAGCCGGTGAGTACGCGCTTCGCGAAGCCAGCCAGCTTGCGGTTGGTGAAGCCGGCCACGGCATTCTGTTCGTGCACCACCAGCGGAATGCCGGCCAGGCGCGCGGCGACGCCGGCGGGGCCAGCGACATAACCGCCCATGGAGAGCACGCAACGCGGGCGCAGCGTGCGCAGCAGCGCGAGCGAATCGAACAGCGCGCGCACCAGCATCAGCGGCGCCAGCACGCGGGTCTTCAGGCCCTTGCCACGCAGGCCACCCACCTTCACGGTGTGCAGTTCGATGTCGTGCGCCGGCACCACGCGGGTTTCCATGCCGCCCTCGGCACCCAGCCATGCCACCGGCACGCCCTGCGCGCGCAGTTCATCGGCCACGGCCAGGCCGGGGAAAATGTGGCCACCGGTACCGCCGGCCATGATCAACACGGGGCCGCTCATGCGATCCCCCCAATGGCGTTGGCAACGGGCACGGCGGCAGCCGGGTTACGCACCGCCGTCTGGCGGGCATCCTCGGCGCGATTGATTTCAAAGGTGGCGCGCAGCAGCACGCCGACCATGCAGCAGGTCATCAGCACCGACGAACCGCCCGAACTGATCAGCGGCAGGGTCAGGCCCTTGGTCGGCAACACACCCAGGTTCACGCCGATCGAGACCATGGCCTGGAAGCCGAGCATCAACGAGATGCCGTAGGCCACGTAGCCGGAGAAGCGATGGCCGAGTTCCACGCCCTTCAGGCCGATGTACAGGCCACGGCCCACCAGCACGATGTACAGCCCGATCACCGTGGCGATACCGGCCAGGCCCAGCTCTTCGGCGAGCACGGCCAGGATGAAGTCGGTGTGCGCCTCGGGCAGGTAAAACAGCTTCTGCACGCTCGAACCCAGGCCCACGCCCACCCACTCACCGCGACCCACGGCGATCAGCGCCTGGGTCAGCTGGAAACCATCGTTGTACGGATCCTTCCACGGATCCAGGAACGAGGTGAGGCGCTTGATGCGGTAATCCTCGGCGGTGGCCGCGTAGATCAGCAGCGGCACCAGCGGCAGGCCCAGCAGCAGCAGGTTGCGCATACGCGCGCCCGCCAGCCACACCATGCCCACCGTGGTGGCGACCACGAGCGCCGCCGAGCCGAAGTCGGGCTGGGCCAGCAGCAGCAACACGATGAAGCCGGCCACGCCGATCGGCTTCACCACGCCGAACAGTTCGTATTCCACGCCTTCGCGGTGGCGCACGAGGTAGCTGGACAGGTAAGCGACCAGGATCAGCTTCATGGCCTCGACCGGCTGGAAGCTGGTGACGAACAGGTTGATCCAGCGGCGCGCACCGTTGATGCGCATGCCGAAGCCCGGCACAAACACCAGCAGCAGGCCGACCACGCCAAGCAGGAGCAGCAGCGTGCTGTGCTTCTCGATCAGCTTCAGTTCCGTGCGCATGGCCACGCCAGCCAGGATGCAGCCGCCCACGAGGAAGCCGATGTGCTTCTTCAGGAAGTAGAAGGCGCCCACGTGCGAACCATCGGCCACGGCAATGGAGCTCGACGTGACCATGACCACGCCGATCGCCGCGAGCGCGAGCGCAGCCACGAGCAGCGGGATGTCGAAACTCCCCCGCGGGCCCTGGCGGCGCTGTGCCTGCTTGTTACCGAAGCCGAACATGATTGCTTAGCGCACCTTCAACGTAGCAAGACCAATGAGCACCAGCACCACGCTGATGATCCAGAAGCGCACGATGACCCGCGGTTCGGGCCAGCCCTTCAATTCGAAATGGTGGTGGATGGGCGCCATGCGGAAGATCCGCTTGCCGCGCAGCTTGAAGCTGCCCACCTGCAACATCACCGAGGCGGTCTCCATCACGAACACGCCGCCCATCACCAGCAGCACGATTTCCTGGCGCACGATCAGCGCGACGCAACCGAGCGCGGCGCCAATGGCCAGCGCGCCCACGTCGCCCATGAACACCTGCGCCGGGTACGTGTTGAACCAGAGGAAGCCGAGGCCGGCACCCGCCAGCGCGCTGCAGAACACCGCCAGCTCGCCCGCACCCGGAATCGACGGGATGCCGAGGTACTCGGAGAACAGCTTGTTACCGGCCAGGTAGGCAAAGATGCCCAGCGCGCCGGAGACCAGCACGCTCGGCATGATCGCCAGGCCATCCAGCCCATCGGTGAGGTTCACTGCGTTGGAGAAGCCCACGATGATGAAGTAGCCGATCACCACGAACATCAGGCCCAGCGGCAGCGCCACCTGCTTGAACAGCGGCACGTACAGCGCGGTCTCGGCCGGCAGCTGGTGCGTGTGGTACAGGAACAGCGCGGCAGCCAGGCCGAACACCGATTGCCAGAAGTACTTCCAGCGGCTGGCCAGCCCGCGGCTGTCCTTCAGCACCAGCTTGCGGTAATCGTCGTAGAAACCAATGGCGCCGAACGCCAGCGTCACCAACAGCACGACCCAGATGTAGCGGTTGTTCAAGTCCGCCCACAGCAGCGTGGCAATGCCGATCGCGAACAGGATAAGCGTGCCACCCATGGTCGGCGTGCCGGCCTTGGAAAGATGGGTCTGCGGGCCATCGCTGCGCACGACCTGGCCAGCCTTCAGCGCGGCCAGCTTGCGGATCAGCGCAGGGCCGAGCAACAGCGATACGGAAAGCGCGGTAAGCGCCGCCATGATCGCGCGGAAGGTGATGTATTGGAAAAGATGCAGCGACGTGAAGTGCCGAGCCATCCATTCCGCCAGTTCAAGCAGCATGGGATGCTCCTTCAGCGTACTTCTTCATCGCCGCGACCACCCGCTCCATGCCGGAGGATCGCGAGCCCTTCACCAGGACAGTGACGCCCTCGTGGATCTGCGCGCACGCCGCCTCGATGAGGTCTTCCTGCGTGGCGAAATGCTGTGCGCCGGCACCGAAGGCGTCGACGGCGGCGGCGCTCTTCACGCCGGTGGCGAGCAGCCGCTCGATGCCGCGCTGGTGGGCCAGCTTGCCGATCCCGGCATGCAGCTTCAGCGTATCGTTGCCGAGCTCGGCCATGTCGCCCAGGATCAGCCAGCGCTCGCCACGGGCCAGCGCCAGCGTATCGATCGCGGCAGCCGCGGAACCCGGGTTCGCGTTGTAGCTGTCGTCGATCATGGTCCAGCCGCCCGCCATCGGCTCCAGGTTCAGGCGGCCGGCGACGTGCGGTACCTGCTCCAGGCCTTCCACGATGGTTTCCACCGGCACATCCAGCGCGGTCGCGATGGCGGCGGCGGCCAATGCATTGGCCACGTTATGGCGGCCGGCCAGCGGCAGGTGCACATCGCCATCGCCGTGCGGCGTGGAAAGTACGAAGTGGGTTCCGTCGATGCGCTCTTCGATGATGTCAGCACCAATATCCGCGCGGTGTTCCAGCCCGTAGCGCAACACGCGGCGTGAACCGGCCAGGCCGGCGAAGAAGCCGGCGAAACGCTCGTCATCCGCATTGATGATGGCGACGCCATCAGCCGGCAGCGACTGGTACAGCGCGCCCTTGGTTTCGGCGACGCCTTCGATCGTGCCCATGCGCTCAAGATGCGCGGCGGCGATGGAGTTCACGAGGCCGATATCGGGCCGCGCGATGGCAGCCAGGTAATCGATATCGCCCGGCTTGCCCGCGCCCATTTCGAGCACGGCGTATTCGGTGTCTTCCGGCATGCCCAGCAGCGTGAGCGGCATGCCCAGCTCGTTGTTGAAGTTGCCGGCGTTGACGTGGGTGCGGCCGTGGCGCGACAGGATGGACGTAGTGAGCGTCTTCACCGTCGTCTTGCCGTTGGAACCGGTGATGCCGATCACCCGCACCTTGTTGTTCTGCGCGCGCACGGAGCTGGCCAGGTCGCCCAGCGCCAGCTGCGTGTCATTGACGATCACCTGCGGGATATCGACGGCGACGGGGCGGGTCACCAGCGCGGCGGCTGCGCCCTTTTCCGCAGCGGCGGCGACATAGTCATGCCCATCGACATGCTCGCCCGGCAGCGCGACGAACAGGTCGCCCTGCTTCAGCTTGCGCGTATCGATGGCAAAGCCGGTGACCTCGGCATCGGCACCCTGCAGGCGGCCGCGGGTCCACAGGGCAACGGCGGAGAGACGCATCATGCGCGTGCCCCCTTCGCTGCCGGTGCGGCCATGAGGCCCTGCGCCACGGCCAGGTCATCGAACGGCAGCTTGCCATCCGGGCCTTCCTGGTACGTCTCGTGGCCCTTGCCGGCGATCAGCACCACGTCATCGGCCCTGGCACCCTGCAGCGCCAGCGCGATGGCCTTGGCGCGGTCACGCTCCACGGCCACCGTTTCCGGGTGCACGAAGCCCGCGACGATCTGCGCAACGATGTCGTCACCGCTTTCCGTGCGCGGGTTATCGTCGGTCACGATCACCACATCGGCCAGGCGCTCGGCGATCCCGGCCATGATCGGGCGCTTGCCCGCATCACGGTCGCCGCCCGCGCCAAACACGCAGATGAGCTTGCCCTTGGTGTGCGAACGCAGCGCCAGCAGCGCCTGCTTCAGCGCATCGGGGGTATGCGAATAATCGACCACCACCAGGGGCTTCTTGCCGTCACCGCCCAGGCGGCTCATGCGGCCGTTCACCGGCTGCAGGGCTTCCAGCGCCGCGTGGATGCGCTCGAACGGCTCGCCCAACGCGCCCAGCACCGCAGCCACGGCCAGCAGGTTGGCCACGTTGAAGCGGCCGAGCAGCGCGCTGCGCACCGTGCGCATGCCCCAGGGCGTGCTCAGGTTGAACGAAAGACCCTTGGCCGAGGTAACCACGATATCGGCGCGGACTTCCGCGTCCTTTTCCGTGGCGTCGTGGGCCATCGAGGTGCGCAGCTTCTGCACGCCTTCGGGCAGGCCCTTGGCCAATTTCACGCCGAACGCGTCATCGACGTTGATCACCGCCGCGCGCAGGCCATCGAAGGCGAACAGCTTCGCCTTGGCCGCGCCGTAGGCTTCCATCGTGCCGTGGTAATCCAGGTGGTCGCGGGTGAGATTGGTGAACACCGCCACATCGAAGGCGACCGCGTTCACCCGGCCCTGCTCCAGCGCGTGCGAGGACACTTCCATCGCTACGTGGGTGGCACCGGCTTCGCGGAAATCCGCGAACAGGCCCTGCATGCTGATCGCATCGGGCGTGGTGCGCTCACCTTCCACGATGGCGCCGTGCATGCCCGCACCCAGCGTGCCGACGGTGGCCGGCTTCTTGTGCAGGAACGCGAGCGCCTGCGCCAGCAGCTGCACCGTGGAGGTCTTGCCGTTGGTGCCGGTGATGCCGATCACCTCCAGCGCCTTCGTCGGCTCGCCACGGAAGCGGGCAGCGATGGCGCCGGTGTGCTCGCGCAGGTTCTTTACCGTGACCACGGGCACGCCCGGATCAGCGGCATCGAACGGGGCTTCGGCAAGAATCACGGCCGCGCCGTTCTCCACGGCCTTCGCCGCGAAATCCATGCCATGGCCCTTGGTGCCGCGCAGCGCCACGAACGCGTTGCCTGCGGCGATCTCGCGCGAGTCCAGCGCCAGGCCGGAAACGACGATTTCGCCGGCACCCTGTGCGTCGGCGAAACCATTCAGAAGTTCGTTGAGGTTCATGCTACTCATGGCACCACCTCTTCCGCCGCACTATCGTCGGAGGCGGGTGGCGCATTGGTCGTACCGATCATCCCACCCTGGCTCGGGCCGCCGGCGTACCAGCGGCCGACGTTGTCGGGTGGGATATCGAGGAGGCGGACAGCGCCGGTCATGACATTGGCAAACGCGGGGCCGGCGACCGAGCCGCCGTAGTAATGGGCGCCTTGCGGGTCGTTGATAACCACGACCGTCACGATGCGCGGTGCGCTTGCCGGGATCATGCCGGCGAACAGGGAAACGTAGTTGCGGGCGGTATAGCCGCCCACGGAATTCTTCTTCGAGGTACCGGTCTTGCCGGCGACGCTGTAGTTGGCAACCGAGGCAAAGCCGAAGCCCGTGCCGCCCGGGGCCAGCACCGTCTCCAGCATGGCCACGATGTTATGCGCCACTTCCGGCGTGATGACCTGGTTGGGCGGGTTATCCGCGCCCTTGATGAAGCTGGGTGCGCGGTAGGCACCCGCGTTGGCGATGGCGGCATAGCCCGCGGCCAGCTGCAGCGGCGTGACGTTGAGGTTGTAGCCGTACGCCAGGCGCGACTTTTCGATCGGCTTCCAGGTGCGGCCTACCGGCAGGTAGCCCGAGGCTTCGCCCGGGAAGCCGCTGCCCGTGCTGTTGCCCAGGCCGAACGACTTGTACATGCCGTAGAGGAAATCGGTATCGAGCGACATGCCAATCTTGGCTGCGCCGACGTTGGACGACTTGGTGATCACGCCCGTGGGCGTGAGCGTGCCCCAGTTGTGCGTATCGTGCACCGGCTTGCCGCCGACCACCCAGGTACCCGGCGAGGTTTCGATGAGCGGTGCCGTCGGCGTGTACTTGCCGCTCGTCAACGCGGCGGCCATGGTGAACGCCTTCATGGTCGAACCCGGCTCGACCACGTCCGTCACCGCGCGGTTGCGCCGCTCGTTCGGGCCGCTGCCGCGCACGGCATTCGGGTTGAACGACGGCAGGTTGGCCATGCCCAGCACTTCGCCGGTATGCACGTCCATCACCACGATGCTGCCGGAATCGGCCTTGTTCTTTTCCAGCGCATCCTTCAGCGCGCTGTAGGCCAGGTACTGGATGCGGCGATCGATCGAGAGCGTGATATCGCGGCCCGGCTGCGGCTCGCGCACCAGTTCCACGTCTTCCACGACATGGCCCTTGCGGTCGCGGATCACGCGCTTGGCGCCCGGCTTGCCGGCCAGCCACGCATCGAACGCCAGCTCCAGGCCTTCCTGGCCGTGGTCATCGATATTGGTGAAGCCCAGGATGTGGCTGTTCACCGCACCCGAGGGGTAATAGCGGCGGTACTCGCGCTGCGAGTTAATGCCCGGGATCTTCAGGTCCATGATCGCCTGCGCGTCTTCCGGACGCATCTGGCGGGTGATGTACATGAACTCCTTGTCGGCGCGCTGCTCGATCTTGGACTTCAGGTCTTCCGCATCGACGTGCAGGGCCTTCGCCAGGTCCGGGATGCGGTCGGCGTTCTCGAGCAGTTCCGGCGGGTTCGCCCAGATCGAGGCGACCGGCGTGGACACGGCAAGCGGCTCGCCGTTGCGATCGAAGATGGTGCCGCGCGAGACGGCGATGGGCATTTCACGCAGGAAGCGGGCATCGCCCTGGTCCTGGTAGAACTGCTTGCGCACCACCTGCAGATCGAACGCGCGCACGAGCAGGCCCGAGGCGGCAACACACAGCACCGCCACCATCACGGTCATGCGCTTGCGCGGGCTCGGGCTCTGGCCGCGGCGGCGGCTGGGTACGACGAGCTTGCCCGGGCGCGCCCTCATCGGCGCACCAACTGGATATCCTGCGGCTTCGGCGGGAACATGCCGAGCTTCTCGCGCGCATCGCCATCAATGCGGCTGGGCTCGGCGTAAGTCGCCTGCTCCAGCTCAAGGCGGCCGTATTCCACGCCAAGGTCGTCTTTCTGGGTCTGCAGGCGCGAGAGTTCGACAAAGAGCACGCGGCTCTCGTGGCGCGTCCACACCACGCCGATAGCGCTGCCGATCACGGCAAGCAGCAGCAGCGAGAGGCAGATGGCGCCGAACGTCCTCATGCAAGCTTCTCCGCGATGCGCAGCACGGCGGAGCGCGAACGCGGGTTCGCGGCCACTTCGGCATCGGAGGCGAAGATCGCCTTGCCCACCGGCTTCAGGCGCGCAACAGGGGCTTCTTTCGGCGGTGCGCGGCGGCTACCCTGCACGCGGCCTTCGTGCGCGCGGATGAACTGCTTCACCATGCGGTCTTCCAGCGAGTGGAAGCTGATGACGGCAAGGCGGCCACCCACGTTGAGCAGCTCGAGCGCGGCATCGAGGCCACGCTCCACCGAGCTGAGTTCTTCGTTCACGCGGATACGCAGCGCCTGGAAGGTGCGCGTGGCGGGATTCTTGCCCGGCTCGCGGCGGCCGACGCAACGGGCGACGAGCTCGGCGAGCTCGCCGGTACGGGTGATCGGCGCGGTGGCGCGGCGCTCGACAATCACCTTGGCGATGCGGCGGCTGAAGCGCTCTTCGCCGAAGGTCCACAGCACATCGGCAATCTCGGCTTCTTCCGCATCGCGCAGGAAATCGGCCGCGCTGATGCCGCGGGTGGTATCCATGCGCATATCCAGCGGGGCATCGGCCATGAAGCTGAAACCGCGGCTGGCGTCATCGAGCTGCGGCGACGACACGCCCAGATCGAGCAGGATGCCGTCCAGGCCCGCTTCGGTAAGCGCGGCCCATTCGCCCATCGTGGCAAAGTTATCGTGGCGCAGCGAAACGCGCGGATCGGTGGCAAGGCCACCCTCGGCCACGGCGATAGCGGTGGGGTCGCGGTCCATCAGGAACAGGCGGCCTTCGGGCGAAAGACGGGAAAGCACGGCCCGGGCGTGACCGCCGCGGCCGAATGTCCCATCCAGGTAGCGCCCGTTCTCGCGCACGGCGAGGCCCTCCACCACTTCGTCGAGCATCACCGGGATGTGCACATCGCGCCCCGCCATCGCCACATCCCGCTCCCGTTCCACTTACAACCTGTTCTTATGAATGTTCGTTACAACCGCAGATCCGCCATGTCGTCGCT
>Ga0157369_10002180_pt1 | contig 23585 bp, 29 predicted proteins | sample C25metaG_FD_113461 | JGI IMG/M metagenome (GOLD analysis project Ga0157369, IMG submission 113461) | Corn rhizosphere microbial communities from Kellogg Biological Station, Michigan, USA - C2-5 metaG | ecosystem: Host-associated > Plants > Roots > Rhizosphere > Soil | place: USA: Michigan... | reverse complement strand
AGATCGCCGCCGCGAGCGCGAAGCAGCCCGCGAGGATCGAGCGCGAGCGCCACCCCGCCGGCGGCACGAGCTGCAGCGACAGCACCGCCGCGCCGGCGAGCATCGTGCCGAGCACGAGCCCGGCGAAGGCGATGCGCGTCGCGGCGTCGCCGTCGAGGAGCGCCACCGGAAGGGCCACCGCGGCCGCGGCGACCGGATGCATCCAGCCGGGGATCTTGCCGCTCGCCGCGCTGGCGAGCGCCGCCGCCTGCAGCGTGATCGACGCGGCCAGGCATCCGGCCGCGATCGGCATGGCGCCGGGGTCGCGCACCACGCCGGCGAGAAGCGCCAATGCCAGCGCGCGCAATGCGAGCGCGCCGCTCCACGTGCCGGCGCCGGGCGAGGCCGCCGCTAGGACGACCACGACCGCGAGCAACGCGTCGGCGACCGCGGTGAAGAGCAGCAGGCTCGCGAGGTCGATCATCGGGCGGGCGCCTCCTTCTCGCGCGCGATCCATGCATCGATGCGCTCGTCGAGGATGGTGAGCGGCAGCGGCCCGTCATCGAGCACGGCGTTGTGGAAACGCCGCACGTCGAAGCGCGGGCCGAGCGCGGTTTGCCCCTTGTCGCGCAGCCGCCGGATCTCGAGCTGCCCAATCTTGTACCCGAGCGCCTGGCTCGGCCAGACGATGTAGCGGTCGACCTCGGCCGCGGCGAAGTCGGGATGCAGGCCCGCGTTGTCGACGAGATAACGGATCGATCGTTCGCGCGTCCAGCCCTGCGAGTGGATGCCCGTGTCGATCACCAGCCGGCAGGCGCGCAGCATCTCCGCGGTGAGCGCGCCGAAATGCGAGTAGGGATCCTTGTAGAAGCCCATCTCGTAGCCGAGGCTCTCGGCGTAGAGCGCCCAGCCTTCGCCGTACGCGACGTACCAGGCGATGCGGCGGAAGCGCGGCAGGCCCTCGATCTCCTGGGCGCGCGCGGTCTGCAGGTGGTGGCCCGGAACGGCCTCGTGCAGCAGCACCGACTCCATCTCGTGCGAGGGCCGCGCCTCGAGGTGGTTCACGTTCGCCTCGAAGAAGCCGGCGCGGGAGCCGTCGAGCGCGCCCGGCGTGTAGTGGTCCGCGTTGTCGCCCTCGTACGCCTCCATCGCGCGCACGCCGTACGGCAGGCGCGGCAACACCGCGAAGAGCTTCGGCAGCTCCGCGTCGGCGCGCTTGGCGATGTCGCGATAGGCGCGCAGCCGGTCATCCGCGGTCTTGAAGAAGAACCGCGGGTCGGTCTTCAGGAACTGCAGGAACTCGGGCATCGTCGCCTCGAAGCCCGAGGCGGCCTTCGCCTTCTCCATCTCGGCGCGAATGCGCGCGACCTCGCGCAGCCCGATGTCGTGGATCTCGCGCGGCTTCAAGTGCGTCGTCGTGCTCGCCTCGACGAGGAGGGCGTAGAAGGGCTCGCCCGCGGGGAGCGAGGACGCGGCGAGCGAATCGCGCGCGGCCGGGACATACGTCTTCGCGAGGAAATCGCGCATGCGTGCGTACGCCGGCTGCACCTCCTCGCGCAGCACGCGCGCTCCCGCCTGGGCGAGGCGCTCGCGCTCGGAGGCCGGCACTCCGTCGGGAAAGTGCGTGAAGGGCGCGCCCACCGGCGTGGCTTCGAGGGGACCGTCGGCGAACGGCGCGAACTGCGCGACCACCTTGGTCATCGCCTGGGCCGGCGGCATCCAGCCCGCCGCCATGGCGGCCTTCATCTGCTGCGTGAGCTGCTCCATCGCTCGCGGCACGGCGGCGAGGCGCTTCAGGTAGCTCTCGTAATCATCGACGTTGCGGAAGCGCGTGCCCTTCGCGAGCGCGGCGAGCTGGAACTGCGGTCCGTGCATGGGGCTCACCGGTTCCCATGCACCGATGTCGCCATCGACCGGCAGCTCGCCGTAGAAGCGCGCGAACGCCTGGGCGTGGCGCGCGCGCTCGAGCTCCATCTCGAGCGAGATGCGGTCCTGCGCATCGAGCCCGCGCGCGTCGAAGCGCTCGAGCTCGCGCTGGTAGTCGCGCACGTGCTGGCGGCGGCGCGCGACGGCCTCGGGCGAGCGGTCGGTGAGCCGGTCGTCGTGGCCCGCGATGCCGAGCTGCGTCGCGAGCTCGGGAAACTCGTCGAGGCGGTACTGGAACTCGCGCTCGAGCGCGGCGGCGAGCGCGCCGTTGGGCGCCGGCTCGTCGCGCGCCCACGCGAGCGCGGGCAAGAGCGCGCTCGCGCCGGCGAGGCCGAGCGCGAGAAGCACGGTCCTCATTCGACCTTGCCGATCCTGTGCACGACGGTCGCGAGCTTCTTCGCGTCGTTGTCCCAGAACGTGCGGAACTGGGGCTCGTCCAGGTATTGCACCGGGGTCTCCACCTTCTCGAGCGCGTTGCGGAAGGTCGGATCCGCCACCACCTGCTTCGAAGCGGCGCGCAGCTTGTCGATGACCGGCTGCGGCGTGCCCGCGGGCGCGAAGAGTCCCGTCCACTGCGAGAAGACGGCGTCGTAGCCCAGCTCCTTGAGCGTCGGCACGTCGGGGAGGGCCGGGTGCCGCGCCTCGCCCCAGGTGGCGAGCACGCGCACCTTGCCCGCCTTGAGGTAGCCCATCACGGTGGAGGGGCCGGTGGAGATCGCGTCGACCTGCCCGCCCAGCAGCGCCACGATCGCCGGGCCCGCCCCGGTGAACGGCACGTGCAGCATCTTCACGCCCGCGGCGTGGTCGAGCATCTCCATGGGCACGTGCATCGTGCCGTAATTTCCCGAGGAGCCGTACGGGATCGTGCCCGGCGACTTGCGCGCGGCGTCGATGAGGTCCTTCACCGACTTGTACGGGCTGTCGGCGCGGACCGCGAGCACCGTGGGATCCGCCGTGAAGCGCGCGATCGGCACGAGCTGGTTCAGCTGGTACATGGGATTGCGGCCGAGCACCTTGTCCGCCTCGGGAATGATCGAGATCGACGAGAGCGCCATCAGCAGCGTGTAGCCGTCCGGCTTGGCGTGGGCGACGTATTGCATGCCGACGCCGCCGCCCGCGCCGGGCTTGTTCTCGACCACGACGGACTGCTTGAGGATGCGGCTCAGCGCCTCGGCCACGGGGCGCCCGGTGATGTCGGCCACGCCGCTCGGCGGGAACGGCACCACGATGGTCACCGTGTGGCTGGGGTAATCGGCCTGGGCGAATGCGGAGAACGCGGCGCTGGCGAGCAGCAGGCCTGCGAGTCGGCGAATCATTGTTTTCCTTTCGAGGATTCGGGAGCGGGAGGACAGGCGAGTCCGCGCGGTCCGGTGAGGTCCTTGCGGTCGTGGGTGCGCACGCGGACGATGTAGGGATAGGCGCTGTGGCGGCGCGGATTGGGCAGCACGCGCACGGTGCCGCCGCCGGTGACCTTCACGTTCGGCTCCGCGCCCGCGGGATACCCGCATTCGTACGCCGGCTCGCCCTCGATGCGGATGGCGAGGTTCACGACGGAATTCTGGCGCCCCTCCGGATTGCAGTCGAGCGAGTGGAACTTGCAGCACCGGCTCTCGCCCGGCGCGAGTGTCGCGCGCAGGCGCCGCTCGTCGCGCACCGGGTCGGGATGGGTTTCCTGCTCCACGCTCACGCTGCGATCTTTCAGGTTGTTGTAGATGCAGTACGCCCGGGCGTGCCCCGCGGCGAACCCGGCGAGGGCGAGCAATAGCGCGAAGGCCGCGCGACGGATCGACTTCATGACCCGGGGGTGACGGGTGCCATCTCGAGCTCCTCGGCGAGCGGGCGCGCGGGAAAGTGGAACCGTACCGGGCCGTCCGGCTCGGCGTGCAGGAACTGCTTCACGAAGGGATCCTGCGAGGCGGCCATCTGCGCCGTCGGCCCGTGCCCCACGATCATCCCGTCGTTCAGAAGGTAGAGGTGGTCGGCGAGGCGCATGGCCTCGTGCACGTCGTAGGTGACGACGACCGAGGTCGCGCCGAGCGCGTCGTTGAGGGTGCGGATGAGGTTGCACACCACGTTGAGCGTGATCGGGTCGAGGCCCGCGAAGGGCTCGTCGTAGATGATGAGCTGCGGGTCGAGCGCGATGGCGCGGGCGAGCGCCACGCGGCGCGACATGCCGCCCGAGAGCTCGCCGGGCTTGAGCGCGTACGCCCCGCGCAATCCCACCGCGTTCAGCTTCATGAGCACGAGGTCGTGCACGACCGCGTCGGGAAGGCTCGTGTGCTCGCGGATCGGGAACGCGATGTTGTCGAAGATGGAAAGATCGCTGAAGAGCCCGCCCTTCTGGAACATCATCCCCATGCGCCGCCGCAGCGCATAGAGCGCGCGGCGATCGAGGCTCGGCACGTCCTGGCCGAAGACGCGCACGCTGCCCGCGTCGGGGCGCAGCGACCCGGCCATGAGCTGCAGGAGCGTGGTCTTGCCCGAGCCGCTCGTGCCGAGGATCGCCACGACCTGGCCGGGCGCGATGTCGAGGTCGATGCCGCGCAGCACCGGGCGCCTGCCATAGGAGAAGCGCAGCCCGCGGATCTCGACCGGGTTGTCGTGGTTCGCCATTGCGCTCATTATCGCATCCGCCGCAAGTGCCTTTAATCCGGGGGCATGGACATCCGGGGCTGTCAATCCGAATATTCCGGCGCGGGCCACCGCCCGCCTTCGTAAACTCGCCGCTCCAAAAGAAAAAGGGAGAGTCACGCATGAACGTCATCAACCGCGCCAAGAACATGATTCTCACGCCCAAGACCGAATGGGACGTGGTGGCCGCCGAGAACACGCCGCCCGCGCAGGTCACCACGGGCTATGTCGTGCCGCTCGCCGGCGCCTATGCCATCGCGGGCTTCCTCGGCCTGGCGCTGCTCGGCAGCCTCTTCGGGGGCCTCGCCGGGATCGGCATCGCCTTCGGCATCGCCGTGTACACCTTCGTGATGGCCATCGTGGCCGTGTTCGTCCTCGGCTTCATCATCGACGCGCTGGCACCCACGTTCGGAGGCACCAAGGACTTCAACCAGGCGTTCAAGGCGGCGGCCTACAGCCACACGGCGCTCTGGGTGTTCGGGCTGCTCACGATCATCCCGCTGCTCGGGCACCTGGCCGCCTTCATCGGCGCGCTCTACGGCATCTTCCTGCTCTACCTGGGACTCCCGCGCCTCATGCGCGTGCCGCAGGAGAAGTCGGTCCCGTACGTGGTCGTGATCATCATCTGCGCGATCGTGATCGGCGTGGTCGTGAGCATCGTCGGCAACCTCTTCGGGCTCAGCGCCGGCATGGGCGTGGGGCGCCACTTCGGCGGCGCCGCGAGCTCGGTCGTGGTCGCCTCGAACAACGCGAAGCTCGACGCCTTCGCGAAGAAGATGGAAGAGGCCAACCGGAAGATGGAAGCCGCGCAGAAGAGCGGCGACGCCGGCGCGCAGGCCGAAGCCGCCATGGCCGCCCTCGGCACGGCGATGTCCGGCGGCAAGGGCGTGGACCCGGTGTCGATCGACCAGCTCAAGCCCTTCGTGCCGGAGCAGCTCGCCGGCCTTCCGCGCACCGACCTGCAGACCGAGCGCTCGGGCGTGAAGGGGCTGATGTCGGCCAAGGCCGAGGCGAAGTACGGCAGCGGCGATCGCCACGTGCGCCTCGAGATCGTCGACACGGGCGGCGCCGCGGGCCTCATGTCGGTCGCGATGTGGGCGGGCGTGCAGGGCGAGCGCGAGGACTCCCATCATCGCGAGGTGACGCGCAAGGAAGGCAGCCGCCTGGTGCACGAGGAGCAGGACAAGCAAAACGGCTCGAGCAAGTACCTGGTCGTGCTGAACGAGCGCTTCATGGTGTCGGCCGACGGCCGCGGCGTGGACCTCGCGACGCTGCGCTCCGCCGTGAACGGCGTGAACCTCGCCGGGCTCGAGGCCCTGAAGTAAACCCGGCGCCTCAGAGGCCGCGCGCGTACACCGCGTCGCAGCCCTGCGCGCATGCCGCACGCTCGGCGCGCTCGAAGCCCGCGGCGGTGTAGAGCGCGAGCGCGTCCGTCATGGCGCTCGCGGTCTCGAGCTCCATGCGCGTGAAGCCGCGCGATCGCGCGAAGGCGGTCATGCGCTCGAGCAGGCGCCGTCCCAGGCCGCGCCCGCGCGAAGCCGGCTCCAGGTACATCGCGCGCAGGCGGCACGCATCGTTTCCGAGCACCTCGATGCCCGCGCATCCCGCGATGTGGCCATCGGGCGCCACGACGACGTCGAACGTCCCGCCGCGCGCGACGAAAGCCGACTCGAGGTTGCCGATGTCGCGCGCGACGAGATCGGCGGGACACGGCAGCCCCAGCTCGGCGAGGCCCGCTTCGATCACCCGGCGCGCGCCCGGAGCATCGCGATTCGTGGCGGGCCGGATGCGCATGCCTTCGAAGCCCGCGCGCGCGCGTTGCGGCTGCGCGCGATCGTCCGCGAGCCGTTCCCAGAAGCGTTCCGCCCACTCGGGATCGCGCGCCGCGCGGCTCACCGCCGCGGTGTAGACCGTCGAGAGATCGAGCCCGCGGGGCAACGGTGCCACGAGCTTCACGCCGGCGGTCGCCAGGATCTCGGTCGCCTGCGTGCATCCCACCGGATGGCCCGAGGCCTGCGCCATGTGCGCCATCGCCGTGCTGCCGTTGGGAAAGATGCGCAGCCGGTCCTTCACCTGCGCGGCGATGCCGAGCTGGTCCAGCACCTTGGCGAAGTGGATGCCGGCGGTCGCCTTCGCGGGATCCGGAAAGTAGATGCCGTCGGCCGCGAGGAGCGCCGCGCGCAGCCCGTCGCCGCTCGACACGTCGGGAGATGCGTCCGCGGCGCGCACCGCGACGCTGGTCGCAACGCTCCCGAGATCGCACGACATGCGCGGCTCGGCGCGCTCCTGGGAGCAGAGCTGCGCGATTTGCGCGTGCGTGAGGATCACGATGTCGCAGGGCTCTCCCGCGAGGAAGCGCTCGCGCATCGCGCCCACGGCGCCGAAATGGCCGCCGGCCTCGATGCCGGCTTCGGCGGCGAGGGCGCCCACCAGCCCGTGCGCCGCGCCGCCGCTCAGGAAAGCGAGGGACTTCATCGGTCCGGCCGCGCCCCCGAGATCTTCACCACGCGCGCCCATTTCTCGATGTCCTCGCGCAGGTACTTGTCGAACTCGGACGTGCTCATGGCCATCGGCACCGCGCCCTGCTTCTCCCACGCGGCCCTCATCTCGGGCGTGTTCACGATGCGCGTGATCTCCGCGTTGAGCTTCTCGACGATCGCGCCCGGCGTGCCGGCCGGCGCCATGAAGCCGAGCCAGATCACCGCCTCGTAGCCCGGCACGCCGGCCTCCGAGATCGTCGGCACGTCCGGCAGCACGGACGAGCGCACCTTGCCGCTCGTGCCGAGGGCGCGCACCTTGCCGGCCTGCACGGCGGGGGCCATCGTGGTGATCGCATCGAACATCATCTGCACCTGGCCGCCCATCACGTCGATGCGCGCGCCGGAGCTGCCCTTGTACGGCACGTGCACGATGTTGACGCCCGCCATGTGCTTGAAGAGCTCGCCGGCCATGTGGTACGGCGTGCCGGTGCCCGACGAGGCGTAGTTCAGCTGCCCCGGCTTCGCCTTCGCGAGCGCGATGAACTCCTTGAGCGTGTGGGCGGGTACGGAGGGATGCACCACCATCACGAGGTCCGAATAATTCACCGGCGCCACGGGGACGAAATCGCGCATGAGGTCGAAGGGCTTCTTCGGCACCAGCGATTCGTTCACGGTGTGCGTGTTGGACATCATGAGCAGCGTGTATCCGTCGGCCGCGCTCTGGTGCACCGCCTCCGTCCCGAGGATCGACCCGGCACCGGGCCGGTCCTCCACGACGAAGGGTTGCCCGAGTGCGGCCTGCAGCTTCTCGGCGACCGCGCGGGCGTAGATGTCGGCCGGGCCGCCGGCGGCGAACGGCACCACGATTCTCACCGGATGCGACGGATAAGGCTGCGCGAGCGCGGCGGGGATGAACGCGAGCGCGACGAGGGCCGCCAGGGCCCGCAAGGCTTCGATCATGGTTCCTCCAGGGCAGGTCGCGCGATTCTATTCGAAGCGGGAGTGGGACGGCTCCGACCCGGCGCAAGCAGCGGCCGGACAGCATTCCCGGATGCTGCCGACTGTGGAAGCAGAAGGGCCAGCGCATCCTGACTAGATCGCAGACAGGAGAACGCCATGAATCGGATCCGCATCGTATCGCCGCTCGTCGTGGCGCTCGGCTTCTGCGCCGCGCCGGCGTGGAGCCAAAGCTCGCTCACGATCGACACCGCGCCGCCCGCGGCACGCCAGGAGGCGCCGGGACCGGCTCGCGAGGGCTATGTCTGGGCGCCGGGCTACTGGAAGTACGAGAACAGCCAGTACACCTGGTCCGAAGGCCGCTACATTCCCGCGCGCAAGGGGTACCGCTACCACTCGCCGCACTGGGAGCAGAGCAACGGCCGCTGGACGCTCTTCCCCGAGCAGTGGGCGTATGACGAGGATGCGAAGGACAAGACCGAGCACGACGCCACGCAATGGATTCCCGGGAGACGCTAATGGACAAGCGCACGCTTCTGATCGCAAGTTTCGCCCTTGCCGGCGCGCTGCCTTTCGCCGCGCATGCCGAGTCCACCACCGCGACGATCGTCGGCTCGCCGGCCGTGGCACCCGCCACCGCGCCGGGGCTCGTGGTCGTGCAGGTCGAGCCGCCGGCGCCGCGGGTCGAGGCGGCGCCCGCGGCGCGCGAGGGTTACGTATGGGCACCGGGCTATTGGTCCTGGGACGGTTCGAACTACGTGTGGGTCGAGGGCCGCTACGTGCCCGCGCTCGCCGGCTACAGCTACGTGGCGCCTCACTGGGAAGCAGTGAATGGCGGCTGGGTGCTGATCGGGGAGCAGTGGGTGCCGGGTCAAGTGCGGACCAACCCGCTCGGGAACGCGACGGCCAACCCGTTGCGTCCGTCGCCGGGGCAATAAGCTCGTCAGGGAGGACGACGAGGGCACGCGATCGCGCGTGCCCTTTTCGTTTGAGGCCCTCGTTTAGGCGGTTTTCCTGAACTGCGTTTCCGTGCACTGGGGGCACGGAGGCAGCACCGACGTCCGGTTGGTCACGATCGTCCAGCCGCAACCCGCGCAGGAAAACGTGCCGGCGGTGGAGATGTCGCCGGTACGGAACGTCATCGTCGGGTGATCCTTCTGGAGCATGTCGCGCTTGAGGAGCTGGCGCATGCGCTCGGCGCTGTCGGCCGTGAACTCGCCCGCGGTCACGAGCGCATCGCAGGCGGTGTCGAGCGCCTTCTCGAAGGCCGTGGCCGTCGTCTCGCCGGCCTGCACGAGCGCCGCCTGGAATCCCGACATCAGCTTGTCGAAGAGCTCCTCCTGCTGGCGGCGGGTCGGCTCGCCCGGCCCCTCGTCGCGCATCGTGCGGCTGCGCGGGCCGGTGCGCTTGCGTCCGAGGTGCGTGCGAATCGCGCCCCGGGGCCGCGTGCGCTGCGTGTTGCCGTTGTTGCCCGCGGGAGTGGACGGGTGCCTCATCGGAGCTCCTTGTCGCTGCGGCTCGTGGTGCAGGAAGAGCGCACCGTGCGCTCGCTTCATGCGACCGTGCCGAAGCACGACGAGTTCCGGCGGGATCCTACGGTCCCGTGTAGGTGCAGCTCTGGCCGATCGATTCGCGCTTCACCGTGACGCGAGCGAGCCCGGGGAAGCGCGGCTGCAGCTCTTTCCACACGAAGAGGCAGAGATTCTCGAGGCTCGGCTTCTCCAGCCCCGCGATGTCGTTCAGCATGCGGTGGTCAAGCAAGTTGCGAACCCGCTTGCACGCGGCGTCCATCTCGCCCAGGTCCGCCACCATGCCGGTCGCGAGGTCGGGCTCCCCGGCGACGGCCACCTCGACCTGGAAAGAGTGGCCGTGCACGCCGCGGTAAGGATGTCCCTCGGGATAGATGTCGAAGCGGTGCGCGGCGTCGAACCCGAAGCGCAATGCGATCTCCATTCAGCGGATCCCGATCATCTTGTGGGCCTGCAGCGAGAGCCGCCAGCGTGGATGCTCCAGGCAGTAATCGATCGCGGCGCGCAGGTGGCGATCGCGCGACGGCCCGTCCATCGGCTGCAGGAAGAAATGGTCGAAGTCGAGGTGCTCGAAGCGCTCGGGCGGCGCCTTGGGCTGCGGGAAGACGAGCTTGAGCTCCTCGCCCGCGTCGACGACGAGCGCCACGTCGCCCTTCGGGCTCACGCAAGTCCAGTCGATCCCGCGCGGCGCCGGCACCGAGCCGTTGGTCTCGATGGCGATCCGGAAGCCGCGTGCGTGGAGCGCTTCGACCACGGGCTCGTCGAGCTGCAGCAACGGCTCGCCGCCCGTGCACACGACGAAGCGGTGGGACGCCGCTCCCGGCCAGGCGCGCTCGATCGCGCCGGCGAGCGCGCCCGCATCCGCAAAGCGCCCGCCGCCCGTGCCGTCCACGCCCACGAAGTCCGTGTCGCAGAAATCGCATGCGGCCTGCGCGCGATCTTCCTCGCGCCCGGACCAGAGGTTGCATCCGGCGAAGCGGCAGAAGACCGCCGGCGTGCCGGCGTTCGCCCCTTCGCCCTGCAGCGTGTAGAAGATTTCCTTGACGGCGTACACGTCTGGGCCCGCCCCCGTCACTCGACCGTCATGTGGGAGCGCTTCGCGATCTCGCCCAGGCGGTCGCGCTCATGCTTCATGAACTCGCGGTATTGCGCGAGGGTGAAGGGCGCGGGCTCGATGCCCTGCGGCACCATCGTGTCGTGGAACTCCTTGCTCTTCACCGTGGCGAGGAGCGCGGCGTTCATCTTCTCGATGATCGGCTCGGGCGTGCCGCGCGGCGCGAAGACGCCCGCCCAGTGGCCGATGCGCACGTTGGGGAAGCCCTGCTCGGCGGTGGTCGGGATCTCCGGGGCCGCCGTGATCTTGTCGTACGTCGTCGCGATGGCCTTGAGCTTGCCGCCCTTGATCTGCGGGATCACCACGATGCTCGCCTCGGAAGTCGCCTGCACGTTGCCGGCGATGACGTTGGTCACGCTTTCCCCGCCGCTCTTGAACGGGACGATCGTCACCTTCACGCCCGCTTCCTTCAGCATCTCGGCGACGAAGTGCGGCGTGCTCGCCGTGCCGGCGGTCGCCCACGTGACGCCGTTGGGCTGCTGCTTGGCCCACGCGACGAACTCCTTCATGTTCGAGGCGGGCACGGACGGGTTCACCACGATCACCGAGGGCGCGATCGCGATCATGCCCACCGGCACCAGGTCCTCGTCCTTGTAGGGCATGCTCTTGCGGATCATGCTGTTCGTCACCACGCCCGCGGCGCTGATGAGGAACGTATATCCATCCGGCTTCGCCTTGGCGACGTACTCCGAGCCGATGAGCGCACCCGCGCCCGGCTTGTTCTCGATGATCACCGGCTGTCCCAGGCGCTTCGACACTCCGTCGGCCCCCGCGCGAGCGATGAGGTCGTTCGCGCCGCCCGCGGCGAACGGCACGACGAACCTGATCGGATGGTCGGGCCATTCCGCGCGCGCGCCGAACGACGCGGCGGCGAGCGCCAGGGCGGCAAGCGCCGCGAGCATTCTTTTCATGGTGTGCATCTCCGTGCGTGAAAACCCATCATTATCGCCCGGCAGGCCTTGACGCCGGAATTGCTGCATGGCAGCATCCGTCCATCTGCAGTCCCACCACCGGAGTCCCGAGAGAAATGATGCGACTCATGTCCATTCGACCGACCCAGCGCCGCGATGCGCTCGGCACGTGCTTTGCGCACGCCGCCGATCGATCCGTCGTCGGCAAATGGTCGATCTCCGGGAGAGCGACGGGATGATGCGCTAGCTAGACAGCCATTCCCCCGCGAAGCCCGGAGAGCCGAAAGACCTCCGGGCTTCGCGCTTTTGCGTCTCGAAAAACAACGAAGGGGAATGGCGATGAATGCGACATGGACGTGGCGCCGGCCGGCATGGGCCGGTGCGAAGCAGGCGAGCTTGAAGCGAAGGCAGCACGGCTTCGCGATGTACGACGGCGAGCGGCGCCCGGGTCTGCCGGCGCGGGTCGCGAACGCGCACGCGCGGTTCGAGCACGAGGCTCGGCAGGCGATGCGCGAGTGGTTGATGTTGTAGAGCCGGGTGACTTCGCGGGCTGTGCGCGGCCCGCCTAACGAGGATTTCGGGTCACCCCCCGGGCCGCGATCGAGGGACGCTTCGACGCGGAGGGCCGGGTTCGATGACGAAGCCGCCGGCACTCTTCGCCGGCGGCGGTCAGAAATCGCCGGCCCGCCGGCGGATCGCGAGACGAGCCCGCATGCGGCGAGTCGCCCCCCGACTGCTCTACCGCTTGAAGGTTTTTGCGAGCTTCTCGGTTTCGCGCGCGAGGATCATCGCGTCGAGGCCGACGGCGGTGAAGGTGGTGCCCCATTCGATGTAGCGGCGCGCGGAGGGCTCGTCGGTCGCGAGGATGCCCGCGGGCTTGCCGCAGGCGCGGATGCGCCCGATCGCGTCCTTGATGGCGGATTGCACCTCGGCGTGCCCGATCTCGCCGAGATGCCCGAGGCCCGCGGCGAGATCGGCCGGGCCGATGAAGACGCCGTCGATCCCGTCGGTGCGCGCGATCGCGTCCAGGTCCTCGAGGCCGGCACGCGTCTCGATCTGCACGAGCATGCAGATCTCGTCCTCGGCGCGCTTCGCGTAATCGGCGATGCGCCCATAGCGCGACGCGCGCGTGGTGCCCGCGACGCCGCGGATGCCGCGCGGCGGATAACGCACCGCTTCGACGGCCGCGCGGGCCTCCGCGCTCGACGACACGTAGGGCACGAGGAACGACTGCACGCCCACGTCGAGGTAGCGCTTGATCAGCACCTTGTCGTTCCACGCCGGGCGCACGATCGGCGTGACCGGATAAGGCGCGACCGCCTGCAACTGCTCGAGGATGCGCGGAGGATCGTTGGGCGAATGCTCGCCATCGAGCAGCAGCCAGTCGAAGCCGGAGCCGGCCACCAGTTCCGCGCTGTACGCGCTGGCGAGCGAGACCCAGAGGCCGACTTGTTGGTTTCCTGCGCGGATGGCGTGCTTGAACGGATTGCGAGGCAGTTCCATGGATTGTCGTGCGCGGTGTGGTAAGCACATACTAGCCCGTTCGGTCCATTTTTTCGCGCGCGTAGGACAATTCTGATAGGCAGCTTCCTCCCCATGACGGAAACTCGACTGGGTAACATCCCAGGAGGAGCAGGCCAACATGACCTACGAGTACGACTTCGAGATGGTGAAGCGCGCCTATGCCGAGATGGCACGGCGTGCCCGCGAGAAGGACGAGGTGCGCCGCCCCGCCCGCACGGCGTCGCACGCGCAGCCTCACCTGAAGCCGGCCCCCGAAACGTTCGAGCGCCAGCCCTATCCGCTCTGACGCTTTCCGCTTTCAGCGTGAAAAACCCCGCCGCCGGCGGGGTTTTTCATTTGCAGCGCGCTCGCGGCGAGCGGCGCCTTGATTTTCGGCGTCCTCCTACAAACCTTCCCCTGCGAGAATCGGTCTAGCGTGCGGAGGGAGGACATGTCCGGTCGGATATCGATTGCGTGGCGCGCCGCGTGCGCGGCCATCCTGGGAGCGGTGCTGTGCGCGGGCGCGCCCGTGCGCGCCGCGAGCTCGCCGCAAGCGCCCGCGGCGCCCGCCGGCGCGGTCGCCGGATCGGCGGATGCGCTGCGGGCCCGCTATGCGCAGCTCAAGCCGCGGCTCGACAACAACGCGTTCGGCCAGCCGTTGTATCTCGCGTCGCAGGAGGGGCCGCAGGTCCTGCAAGGCGACGTCTACGGCGTGGTCGACCATTCGTTCATCGAGGTCGCGAGGCTCACCGACCCGGCGAACTGGTGCAAGGTCCTCACGCTGCCGTTCAACGTGAAGAGCTGCACCACGCGCGGCGACGCGCTCTCCATCTTCATCGGCAAGAAGAACTACGAGCCCGTGGACAAGGCGTACCGGCTCGACTTCCGGTTCGTCCCGGTGAGCCAGGGCGCCGACTACTTCGAGCGCCGCCTGCGCGCCGGCGAGGGTCCGCTCGGCACGCGCAACTACCTGATCCTCCTCGAGGCCGCCGCCATCGACGAGGGCCACAGCTTCATCCACCTGTCGTACTCGTACGAATACGGCACGATGTCGAAGCTCGCCATGCAGGTCTACCTCAACACCATCGGCGCGAAGAAGGTGGGCTTCTCGATGACCGACGAGGGCGGCGAGCCGCACCTCGTGGGCGGCATGCGCGGCGTCATGGAGCGCAACACCATGCGCTACTACCTCGCGATCGAGGCCTACCTCAATTCGCTGTCCGCCCCGCCCGGCCAGCAGCTCGAGCGCCGGTTGAGCGACTGGTTCGCGATGAGCGCGCGCTACCGCCGGCAGCTCTGGGAGATGGACCGCGACGAGTACATGAACATGAAGCGCGCCGAAGCGCAGCACATGGCGCAGCGCTGAAACCGGGCCCCGGCGTGCGCCGGGGCGGCAATCACCCGCGTCCCACGAACGGCATCTTCGTCGCCATGATCGTCATGAACTGCACGTTCGCCTCGAGGGGCAGCGCGGCCATGAACACGATCGCGTCGGCCACGTGCTTCACGTCCATGCGCGGCTCGATGCCCATCTCGCCGTTCGCCTGCATCACACCCTGGGTCATGCGCTCCGTCATCTCGGTCGCGGCGTTGCCGATGTCGATCTGGCTGCACGCGATGTCGAACGGGCGGCCGTCGAGCGAGATCGTCTTCGTGATGCCGGTGATCGCGTGCTTGGTCGCCGTGTAGGCGATCGACCTCGGGCGCGGCGCGTGCGCCGAGATGGAGCCGTTGTTGATGATGCGGCCGCCGCGCGGCTGCTGCGCCTTCATGATGCGGATCGCTTCCTGGCAGCACAGGAACGTGCCGGTGAGGTTCGCGCTCACCACCTGCTGCCACTTCTCGAACGGGAGGTCCTCCATCGGCATGGCGGGCGCGCCCATGCCGGCATTGTTGAAGAGCAAGTCGAGGCGGCCGAAGCGCTCCTTCGCCTTCGCGAACAGCGCCGTCACCGATTGCGGGTCGCCCACGTCGGCCGTGACCGCGAGCGCGCGGTCCCTCGCGCCCGCTTCCTCGATCGCGCGCTCGAGCAGCTCGCCGCGCCGCGCCGTGAGCACGACGCTGTACCCGGCGGCGAGGAGCGCCAGCGCCGATGCCTTGCCGATGCCCGCGCTCGCGCCGGTGACGAGCGCGACCTTGCCCTTGGGGCTTGCCGCCATGTTTTCCCTTTCGGTTGCCGGTTACTGGACGGTCGCGAGGACCTTCCTCAGGGTGCCCACCATCTCGTCGATCTGCGCTTCCTCGACGATGAGCGCGGGCGCGAGCGCGATGATGTCGCCCGTCGAGCGCACCAGCACGTTCTGCTCGAAGCAGCGCAGGAAGGTCTCGAAGCCGCGCGCGCCGGTCGCATTGGGGCGCGCCGCGAGCTCGATGCCCGCGACGAGGCCCTGGTTGCGTACGTCGATGACGTGCGGCGAGCCGCGCAATGAATGCACGGCCTCCTCGAGCTTCGGCGCCATGCGGCGCGCCCGCGCGAAGAGGTCCTCGTCCTCGTAGAGCTGGAGCGTCGCCACGCCCGCCGCGCACGCGAGCGGATGGGCCGAGTACGTGTAGCCGTGGAAGAGCTCGATCGCCGCGGGCGGTCCCGACATGAAGGCCTGGTAGATGTCGGAGGCGACCATCACGCCGCCCATCGGCACCGTGCCCGAGGTCACCCCCTTCGCGAACGTGATGAGGTCGGGCTCGACGCCGTAGACGTCCGCGGCAAAGGCGCTGCCCAGGCGGCCGAAGGCGGTGATCACCTCGTCGAAGATGAGCAGGATGCCGTGCTTGCGCGTGATCTCCCGCAGCCGTTGCAGGTAGCCCTGCGGCGGCACGAGCACGCCGGTGGACCCGGCGAGCGGCTCGACGATCACCGCGGCGATCGTGGAGGCGTCGTGCAGCGCGACCAGCCGCTCGAGCTCCTCGGCGAGATGCGCGCCCCATGCGGGCTCTCCCCGCGTGAACGCGTTGTGCTGGAGGTCGAGCGTGTGCGGCAGGTGGTCGACGCCGGCCAGCATCGTGCCGAACATCTTGCGGTTCGCCGGGATGCCGCCCACGGAGATGCCGCCGAAGCCGACACCGTGATAGCCGCGCTCGCGCCCGATCAGGCGCGTGCGCGCGCCCTCGCCGCGAACGCGGTGGTATGCGAGCGCGATCTTGAGCGCGCTGTCGACCGCCTCGGAGCCCGAGTTGCAGAAGAACACGTGGTCGAGCTTGCCGGGCGCCATCGCGGCGAGGCGAGTGGCGAGCTCGAACGAAAGCGGGTGCCCCATCTGGAACGCGGGCGCGTAATCCATCGCGGCCGCCTGCGCCTGGATCGCCTGCACGATGGGCTTGCGGCAATGGCCCGCGTTGCAGCACCAGAGCCCGGCGAAGCCGTCGAGAATTTTGCGGCCGTCGTCGGTCCAGTAGTACATGCCCTCCGCGCGCACGAGCAGGCGCGGCGCCGACTTGAACTGGCGGTTCGCCGTGAACGGCATCCAGTGCGCTTCGAGGTCGAGTTCCGTGGAGGCGATGTGCGGCTGGTCCGAAAGGAGGGTCATGGCGCGGCTCCGTCGCTAGAGACCGACAATTTACCGCATTCGAATTGTGGGATCCGGCCGACGCCCGAATCGGCCCCGGCCCGGCAAGAAACCGCCAGGCCCGGCCTTATTGTGGAAGCACATGGATCGTTCATTGGAGGACATATGAAGACTCGCAAGATGCTTTTCGCCGCGATCGCGGCCACGACGCTCGGCGCCGCGGTGCCTGCGTTCGCGGATGTCGGTATCTGGGTGGACGCCGCACCGCCCGCGCCGCGTCATGAGCTCGTGCCGGCTCCGCGCCACGGTTACGTCTGGGCGCCCGGCTACTACGATTATCGCCACGGTCATTACGTGTGGGTCGAAGGCCACTGGGAGCGCGAGCGCAGGGGCATGCACTACCACCCGACGCACTGGGTGCAGCGCGACGGCCGCTGGACGATGGAGCGCGGCGGGTGGAACCACGAGCGCTACGTCGAGAACGAGCACGGCATGCGCGATCGCGACCACGACGGCGTGCCGAACCGCTACGACGACCATCCCGACAACCCGAACCGCCACTGATCGCGTGGGCGGTTGACCGAAAACGCGCGCCCCGGCGCGCGTTTTCCTTGTCATCCACCCGCGATGCGCGCGCGTTAAGCACTGCAGGAGGTCACACATGACAACACGCAAGCTGCTGCTCGCAACGCTCTTCGCCACTTCGCTCGGCGCGGCGCTTCCCGCCGCCGCCGCGCATGTCGATCTGTTCGTGAACGTTCCACCGCCCGCGCCGGTGTACGAAGCCGTTCCGGCGCCGCGCGCCGGCTGGGTGTGGGCACCGGGCTTCTACGAATGGCGCCACGGCCATCACGTGTGGGTGCGCGGCCATTGGGTCCGCGAGCGCCCCGGTTACGCCTATGTGCCGGGCGCATGGGTCGTGCGCGACGGCCACTACTACTGGCACGAGCCGCGCTGGGAGCGCCACGAGCACCATGAGCGCTACGGCATGCGCGACCGCGACCGCGACGGCGTGCCCGATCGCTACGATCCCGCTCCGCATAATCCATACGTGCGTTGACGGACGCGTCCGACGCATCGGCATCTTTTCATGGAAGCGTCGTAAAAACTGCGAAGACGGGCGCGTTGAGGCGCGCAATGTGAGGTCAACGGGTGGCATGGGGCTTGCAGCGAGGTTCTCGCAAGTTCCACCAACCAATCTCACTCAGGAGGTTCAGCATGCGCAAGCTTGCGCCCGTCTTCTTCTCTTCGATCATCCTGGCCAGTAGCGGCTACGCCCTCGCCATGGGTGACCTGCACAAGAACAAGAACAACAGCAACACGTCGTCCACCAACGCGACGCAGAGCACGAGCTCTGCCGCGACCAGCTCGCCCTCGAGCGTCTCGAACAATGCGTCGCTGAACGGCGCCGGCTCGGCGAGCGGCACGTCCGCCGGCGTGAGCAGCGACAACAGCGGCTCCGCCTCGACCACCTCGGGCGCCGGCAACAGCTACGGCACGTCGACCTCGGGCACGGCCGGCAGCGGCAACTACGGCGCGAGCGGCAGCAGCTCCAGCACGGGCAGCGGCGCGTCGAGCATGGGCAGCACCGCGGGATCGAGCACCTCGAGCCCCAGCACGTACGACAGCAAGAGCGGCACGTCGGGCAGCAGCTCCTCGATGGATACGGACACCTCGAGCACCTCGTCCAAGGACAAGAGCAAGAGCAAGTCCTCGAAGAGCAGCACGTCGAGCATGAGCGGCAAGGCGCACGAGTCGAGCGCCATGCACACGGCCTCGAACGACGCCTCGGCCGCGGGCGCCGCGGACAACGACGCATCCGCCAAGCACAAGTCGAAGAAGAAGACCAAGCACACGGGTGCCGCCGCGACCAACAGCACCCAGGGCCAGAGCGGCGGCTCGAGCGGCGACAGCGCGGGCTCGCCCGGCGCGGGCTCGGGCCCGGGCTCGGGATCTGGCGCGGGCTCCGGCGCGGGCGGCTCCAGCAGCGGCTCCGGCGGCGGCGGCAGCAAGTAGGTCAGGCCTGATCCGACGCGACCTGCCAGCGCCCTCCGACGCATTGATCGGAGTCCCGCTGGCAGGGCTTGCGGGCGCGAGCGCGTAACTTGGTGGCAAGAGTAACGGAACCTGAGGAGACGACCATGTGGACTCGACGCGTTCTGCTGGCGACGCTGGTGGCGGCTGCCGCCATGTCGCTGCCGCGCCACGTGCCGGCTTCCTTCGGCAGCGGCCTGGGCCTCGCATCGTCGGGCGAAGTGAGCGCGCTGCGCTAAAGCGTCGGTTGCATGCATCACGGGATGCCGGCCCGCGGGCCGGCATCTTCATTTTTGTCGGCGCGCTACCGATATGCGAATGCGTTGGGCGCTGGCAGTCTCGCCGCCGCGCGCGGCCTAGATTGGGAACATGAGCGCCCCCGCGGCGCATCCCGACCGAGGCACAGCCATGAGGACCATCCAGAAGATCATCTCCGCGGGCTTCGCCACGTGCGCGCTCGCGAGCGCATCCGTCCCCGCCCTCGCGTGGACCGTCTGGCCCGACGTCGACTTCGGGTGGTACGCCGACGTGGGCAAGCCGCTCGCGGCCACCGCGGAGGTTTATCCCGCGCCGCGCGCCGGATACATCTGGTCGCCCGGCCATTACGAGAACCGCGGCTCCCAACAGGTGTGGGTCCCGGGGCATTGGATCGCCGACGACTACCAGCAACAGCTCGCGATGTACGGCAACCGCACGACCTACGTCGACAACGGCGTGGTGCTGCACCCGGGCGAGACCGCCGTGATCGCGCCCTCGGCGCCCGCCACGACGGCGATGCCGGTGATCCGCGACAGCGCCGGCAACCCGATACCGCTGGACCCCAGCGCCTATCCGGTCGAGCCCATGGATTCCTCTCGCAGGTAGCCACCGTCACGACTGGCTCCTGACCGGCCGGAGCGATCCCGCCGGTCTCTTTTTTCTGCCGCGCCGCGCGCATCCGGTTGAAGCGCGCCGCGCTGGCCCCATCTTTGGGTTATCCTTCCGGGCTCCCCGGAAACACCTCTCGTTGCACTCCCGATGGCTCAGTACGTCTACTCGATGATTCGCGTGGGCAAGACGGTTCCGCCCAAGCGCCAGATCCTCAAGAACATCTCGATCTCGTTCTTCCCCGGTGCCAAGATCGGCCTGCTCGGCCTGAACGGCGCCGGCAAGTCCACCGTGCTCAGGATCATGGCGGGCATCGACAAGGATTACGAGGGCGATGCCCAGTCGATGCCCGGCATCCGCATCGGCTACCTGCCGCAGGAGCCGCAGCTCACGCCCGGCCACACGGTGCGCGAGGCCGTGGAAGAGGGCCTCGGCGAAGTGTTCGCGGCGAAGAAGCGCCTGGACCAGGTGTACGCGGCTTATGCCGAGCCCGATGCCGACTTCGACAAGCTCGCCGCCGAGCAGGAGAGGCTCGAGAAGGTCCTCGCCTCGGCCGACTCGTCCACGCTCGACACGCAGCTGGAGGTCGCGGCCGATGCGCTGCGCCTGCCGCCCTGGGACGCGAAGGTGGATGTGCTCTCGGGCGGCGAGAAGCGCCGCGTGGCGCTCTGCCGGCTGCTCCTCTCGAAGCCCGACATGCTGCTGCTCGACGAGCCCACCAACCACCTCGATGCCGAGAGCGTCGAGTGGCTCGAAGGCTTCCTCGAGCGCTTCGGGGGCACCGTCGTCGCGGTGACGCACGACCGCTACTTCCTCGACAACGCGGCCGAATGGATCCTCGAGCTCGACCGCGGCACCGGCATCCCGTACAAGGGCAACTACTCGGAGTGGCTCGAGCAGAAGCGCGACCGCCTGCAGAAGGAGGAGTCGAGCGAGAGCGCGCGCCAGAAGGCGATCAAGAAGGAGCTCGAGTGGGTGCGGCGCAACGCCAAGGGCCAGCAGACGAAGAACGTCGCGCGCCTGAAGCGCTTCGAGGAGCTCAACGAATACGAGTACCAGAAGCGCAACGAGACCGCGGAGATCTTCATCCCCGTGGCGGAGCGCCTGGGCAACGAGGTGATCGAGTTCAACAACGTGTCGAAGGCGTACGGCGACCGCCTCCTCATCGACAACCTCTCGTTCAAGATCCCGCCGGGTGCCATCGTCGGCATCATCGGCCCCAACGGCGCGGGCAAGTCGACGCTCTTCCGCATGATCACCGGGCGCGAGAAGCCGGACTCGGGCGAGATCAAGATCGGCCACACCGTGAAGATCTCCTACGTCGACCAGACGCGCGACTTCGACCCGAAGAAGAACGTCTGGGAGGAAGTCTCGAACGGCCAGGACATCCTCGCCATCGGCAAGTTCGAGATCCAGTCGCGCGCCTACCTCGGCCGCTTCAACTTCCGGGGACAGGACCAGCAGAAGCTCACGGGCCAGCTCTCGGGCGGCGAGCGCGGGCGCCTGCACCTCGCGAAGATGCTGCTCGAGGGCGGCAACGTGCTCATGCTGGACGAGCCGTCCAACGACCTCGACGTCGAGACGCTACGCGCGCTCGAGGATGCGCTCACGGAGTTCGCCGGCACCGTGATCGTGATCTCCCACGACCGCTGGTTCCTGGATCGCATCTGCACGCACATCCTCGCGGCCGAGGGCGACTCGCAGTGGTACTTGTACCAGGGCAACTACCACGAGTACGAGGAAGACAAGATCGAGCGCCTCGGTGAAGAGGCCGCCCAGCCCCACCGGCTGCGCTTCAAGGCGCTGAAATAGCCGCCGGGCGAACCCGCCAGCCGATCGGCAGTTAATCAGGGTACGTCCCTATTTCACGGTGGGCTGGCGCAGGAGGATCGGGTCCGTGCCGCCCGTGATCTGGCGCGCGCGCTCCACCATCTCGTCCTCGTTCGCCGCTTCCATCGCGCGCTTGCGGCGCGCCTGGACCGTGTTCTGCCGCGAGCCGTGGCGCAGCGCGTACTCGCGCGTGAATTCCGCGCCGAGGAAGAAGATCTGCGCCGAGTAGTAGACCCACACGATCAGCACCACGAGGGTCCCCGCGGCGCCGAAGGAGCTCGCGACGGAGGCATGGCCGAGATACAGGCCGATCACGTACTTGCCGATCCAGAAGAGCATCGAGGTCACCGCGGCGCCCACCCACACGTCGCTCCACGCGATGCGCGTGCGCGGCAGGATCTTGTAGATCATCGCGAAGAGGCCCGTCACGACCAGGAAGGACAGCGCGAACTCGAGCGTGCGCGCGCCGACGAGCGAGCCGAGCCACGCGCTGCTCACGGCGGAGAGGGCGGTGCTCACCACGAGCGACACGAGCAGCAGGAAGCCCACGCTCAGCACCATGCCGAAGGTGAGAAGGCGCGAGCGCACCATGCCCATCACGCCGGTCTTGCGCGCGTGGTGGCGCCAGATGCGGTCCAGGTCCTGCTGCAGCTGGTTGAACACGGTGGCCGCGCCGAAGAGCGCGGTCGCGAACCCGATCAGCGCCGGCACCATGCCGTCGCCCGCGCCCTGGCTCGCGTTGTCCAGCACGAGCTGGATGCCCGCCGCCGCGTTGTCGCCCACCACCGAGGTGATCTGGTCCATGAGCAGGGTCTGCGCCTCGGTGCGTCCCCAGAAGACGCCCGCCACGCCGATCACCACGAGGAGGAGCGGGGCGATGGAAAGCAGCGAGTAGAAGGCGAGGGCGGCGCCCATGCTCGAGCCGGAGTCGTCGATCCAGCCCTGCACGGATCGGCGCGCCAGGCCCCAGGCGTCCCTAGGCCCCAGCACTGCCCGGCCGGCGCGTGAGCACCGGATCCCTGCCCTTCACGATGCGCCGCGCGCGCGCCAGCATGTCCTCGTCTTCCCGCAGGAAGTCCGAGTTGGCGGCGTCGCGGCGGCTGCCGTGGGACATCGAGTATTCGCGCGTGAATTCCGCGCCGAAGAAGAAGATCATCGCGGAGTAGTAGACCCAGACGATGGTGACCACGACCGTGCCGGCGGCGCCGAACGACGAGGCCACCGAGCTCTTCCCGAGATAGAGGCCGATGGCGAACTTGCCGAGCCAGAAGAGCACGGCCGTGACCAGGGCGCCCACCATCACGTCGCGCCATTCGATGCGCGTGCTGGGCAGGACGCGGTACACCGCGCCGAAGAGGATCGTCGACACGACGATCGAGCCCACGAAATCGAGCGCGTGCATCGCGGCCTCGGCCCCGCCGAAGAAGGCGTTGCCGACGAAGGAGAGGGCCGCGCTCACGACGAGCGAGACCAGCAGGAGGAAGCCCAGCGTGACGACCAGGCCGAAGGAGAGGAGCCGCGTGCGGATGAATCCCCAGAGCCCCGAGCTTTTCGGCGCCTTGGTCTTCCAGATGCGGTCGAGGTCGCTCTTGAGCTCGGTGAAGACGGAGATCGCGCCCACGGCGAGGGTCGCCACGCTCACGAGCGTCGCGATGAGCCCGCCCTCGGGGTTGCGCGCCGCCTGCAGCAGCGACCGGATGCCCTGCGCGCCGGTGTCGCCCACGAGCCCGCCCAGCGTCGTGATGACCAGGCGCTGCGCCTCGTCCTGCCCGATGAAGAGGCCCGCGAGCATGATCACGAGCACGAGGAGCGGTGCCAGCGACAGCAGCGTGTAGAACGCGATCGCCGCGCCCATGCTGCTCGCGTTGTCGTGGCTCCAGCCGGCGCCGGCGCGCTTGAAGAGGCCGAGGAAGCTCCCGAGCGACAGCTTCTTCACAGTTGCCTCAACGCGACGAGCAGGCCGATCACCAGCGGCATCGTGAAGGTGAGATGGAAGAGGAGCGCCGGGTCCGGCTCGACCTCCTCCGGCTCCATCCAGTCGCGCACCGAGCGGCGCACGCGCCGCCACATCGTCTTCGGGTCGAAGGGCTTCATGCCGGATTCGAGAAAGCGCGGCGCATTTAGTTTCTTGCCCTTCGGCGCAGGCGCTTTCCGACGGGGGCGCGCTCGCTCAACGGGCCTGTCCTACAGAGAACTCAGAGCGCTGCCGACACCCCCGGCCGTGGGCACTCGCTACAGTGGATGGGTAAACGATTCGCATCGAACAAAATGACCGAGAAATATATTTACGCCGACGTGGAAAAGCCTTTCCACTTCTGGGT
>Ga0157369_10002177_pt1 | contig 23589 bp, 25 predicted proteins | sample C25metaG_FD_113461 | JGI IMG/M metagenome (GOLD analysis project Ga0157369, IMG submission 113461) | Corn rhizosphere microbial communities from Kellogg Biological Station, Michigan, USA - C2-5 metaG | ecosystem: Host-associated > Plants > Roots > Rhizosphere > Soil | place: USA: Michigan... | reverse complement strand
TGAGGAAATTATCCTTGCTTTTTACGAAAGACGGCTTGCAATGGCAGATTTCTAAATCCAAAAAGGTTTTGGTAGAGAAAATATGGCTAAAGGATGAGGAAACGCCGACAAATCTGGTGACGGAAAAACTGGATGAAGTTTTGGCTTCGGAAAAGTTTTCTGACATCTCTGTCATCTCGGCTATCAACCATTTTTCTGTGGTGGAAGAGGGTTTTGAACAGCACGACTTGGGCTACGACCTGATTGCTTACAATGCGGACATCAAAAAGGATTCTGAAGAATTGATGTTGTCTGTGAATAAAAAATTTGGAGTTCAGTTTTATTACAGTTTTCCTAAAGATTTTTATCAGAAAATCAAGCAAATGGAAGTTCCGGTTCATTTTAATTTTTCCGGTGAGAAATTTCTGAATTCAATAAATGTAAAAAGCAGAAAGGAAATTCATGTGAACCTCTATCATCAGCAAGCGGAGTTTTTTGCCATCGAGAATAAAAAAGTGGTACTTTATAATAATCTGGATGCGACTTCGGAAGTTGATTTTCTTTATTTCATTATGTTTACGTTGAGTAAAATTGATTTTGGAATTACTGAGACTTACTTTTATATCTACGGAGAAACCACCGAAAACGAAACTTTTATCTCGGAAATGCAGAAATTTGTCCCGAATCTGAAAATCGTTTTTGATAACCTGCACAAGAAGAATTTTGTGCTTGCTTAATTTTCAACCAAAAAAGGCACAAAAGAAAATTATAAAAATAAAAACTGTAAAAGTGCAAAAAAGCAATTATATACTTCGCTTTTTGAACTTTTGAAACACTTAAATTCAGTAAAGCTTTTGTGACTTTTGTGGTTCATCAAAGCATTTCGAATTTCATCAATTATTATTTATCAACTATCAATTATGTATAGAATCATATCCGGAAAATGGAAAGCGAAGAAAATTGCGGCTCCAAAAAACTTCGAAGTAAGACCAACCACAGACTTTGCAAAGGAAGCGCTGTTCAGCATTTTGGAGCATCGTTTTGACTTGGAATTCTGTTCTGTTTTGGATCTTTTCGCAGGAATAGGTTCCATCACTTTGGAATTTGCTTCCAGAGATTGCCAGGATATTACTTCCATAGAACTTAATCCGAAACATGCAGGATTTATCAATACAACAGCACAGGAATTGGGAATGGGATTGCAAGTGAATACACAGCGTTTTGATGTTTTCGATTGGCTGAAAAGGAAGAAAAATCACGAGAAAAAATACGACATTATCTTTGCTGACGCTCCTTTTGAAACAGATGAAAAGAAATACAATGAATTGATTGATTTGGTTTTATCAAATGAATTACTGAAGCCAAACGGACTTTTCGTTCTTGAACATCAAAGCAGACAAAAATACCCGCATCCGAACTTGAAAGACAGTAGAAAATATGGGAATATTAATTTCTCTTTCTTTGAAGCACAGCCCGTTTCTGAATAAATATTTCAAATAATATGAGGAATTTAAACATCAAATTTTTATGCTTAATCATTTTACTTTTCAGCTTAAAAATCTCTGCACAAAATTCTTATATCAATCAATACAAACCTCTTGCAACGGAACTTTCTAAAAAATTCGGTATTCCATCAGCTGTTATTCTTTCCATCGCTTACGTAGAAACCGGTGGCGGAAACAGCAAACATGCTCAGACACTGAATAATCATTTTGGGATGGTTGGTAAAAACACTGTGAACAGTTCCAGATTCAAAAGTTATGAAAGTTCTAAAGAATCATTCCGTGCGTTTTGCGAGATGATTTCCAGAAAAAAATATTACCAAAAACTAAAAGGAAACCTTGATTATTCCGAGTGGCTTAATGCAATTGCTTCTGCCGGATATGCTGCAAAACCTATGGAATGGAAGCAGAAAATCAATATGGTAATTAAGAAATTCAGTTTGTAACCGGAATTTTTCGACTTTAAAAATAATTTATAACTTTGCAGAAATCATTCATTTAAGATTAAAATGTAAAATATAATTTCTTTTCAGGCAATATTCCGCAGGCAACCTTGTCTGCTATTATTCAATTCTAAAAAAGAAATTATGTTAATCTTACAGGATTTATCCTATCAACATCCCAATAAAGATGTTCTGTTTTCGAACATCAATCTTACAGTTAATTCCCAAGAAAAACTGGCGTTAATCGGAAATAATGGTTCCGGAAAATCGACTTTGCTCAAAATAATTGCTGGACAATTACAACCCAAAACTGGATTCGTAAAATCGGAGTCGAATGTTTATTACATTCCACAAATCTTCGGTCAGTTCAATGATTTGAGTATTGCGGAAGCTTTAGGAATCGATAAAAAGCTGAATGCTTTAAAGGAAATTCTGAACGGTTCTGTTACACAAGAAAATCTGGAAATGCTGAATGACGACTGGACGATCGAAGACAGAATCAAAGAAGCTTTTGAATATTGGAATCTTCCCGATTTTGATTTAAATCTAAAACTGGAAAATCTAAGTGGAGGTCAAAAAACCAAGTTGTTTTTAGCAGGAATGACGATTCATCAGCCTGATTTTATTTTGATGGATGAACCAACAAATCACCTCGATTTTACGAACAGAAAACTACTTTACGATTTCATCAAATCAACATCAAAAAGTCTTCTCATTGTAAGCCACGATCGAGTTTTACTTAATCTTTTGGATAAAACCTGCGAACTTCATCAAAATGGAATTTCTGTTTACGGGGGAAATTATGATTTCTATTCTGAACAGAAAAAAACCGAACAAAATGCACTCGAACAAAACATTTTGAACCGAGAAAAAGAACTGAAAAAAGCCAAAGAAAAAGAGCACGAAACGATAGAAAGGCAAAACAAACTGGATGCGCGCGGAAAAGGCAAACAGGAAAAATCAGGCGTTTCCAGAATTATGATGAACACGTTCCGGAATAAAGCGGAAAATAGTACTTCCAAACTGAAATCCATCCATTCTGATAAAATCGATAACATCAGAGAAAATCTTCACAACCTAAAAGGAAATCTTTCTGGCATTGATAAAATGAAAATTAATTTTGATAATTCTCATCTTCATAAAGGGAAAATTTTGGTCAAAGCTGAGCAAATCAATTTCTCATACAACCAAGAAAATCTTTGGAAAAACAATCTCGATTTTCAAATCATAAGCGGAGAACGAATTCTTATAAAAGGCGATAACGGTTCAGGAAAAACGACTTTGATTAAAATGATTTTGGGGAAAATCAATCCAACTTTTGGAAATATTTATTTGTCCGAAAAGAAAACCATTTACATCGATCAGGAATATTCTGTGATTGATAACGCACTTTCCGTTGAGGAACAAGCGCAGAAATTCAACCTCAGAAATATTGAAGACCACGAAGTCAAAACAATTTTAGCAAGATTTCTTTTTTTTAAAAATAATTGGGACAAAAAGTGTGAATTCCTTAGCGGTGGCGAAAAACTAAAGCTTCTACTCTGCTGTCTTTCTATCCAGAATATCTCTCCCGATATGATCATTTTGGATGAGCCGACGAATAATCTGGACATTCAGAATATCGAAATTCTGACATTGGCGATCAATGATTATAAAGGAACTTTAATTGTGGTTTCGCACGATAACCAGTTTTTGGAAGATATTACTATTAATAAAATCATCATTCTATAAAAAAACGCCTCGAGCAATACGAGGCGTTTTCATTAAACTAATTTTGCAAGATAAATATCCGCAGGCTTATCTAATAATCCTGGTGCTTTTTCTACAAATTCTTTGATATAAGGTTGTTGATTATGAGCATCCAAGCCTTCTTTGCTTTTCCAAATCTCGTGAAAGATGAAAACTGTTTCGTCTTCAAAACCTTGCTGTAGTTCGTACTTTTCGCATGCCTCTTCCTTTGTTGTATTCAGAACCATATTTTCAAGAATGGATTTTAATTCCTGAATTTTATCTGTTTTCGATTTCAAAATCGCTGTTAAATAGATTGACATTTTAAAATTTTTATAAATTAATTAAACACTTCCATTTTAATTTTTTTAAGCGCTGAATTTAAATAGTTTTTGTATTCAATTTCGTAATTATCAATTCTTTCCTGAGTTGCCGCTTTTTCCATATCGTGGAAATGGAAACTTCCAAGGTGCTTCATTCCCGTGAAAGCATTCATCCTGTGAAAGCCAAACAAAACACCTTCATCAACAGAATGTTGGTTGAAAAATTCACCTTCCAAAGTGAAGGCAGTTTCCGGTGCATTCCAGCTCGTAGTAACAAAATAATGTTTCCCATGCATCAATCCGCCAGTTCCGTAATTGATGGCCGGATTCACTCTGGAACGTCCGTCGCTCTTGTAAATGCCGTTGTTGTGACCAGCTGTGAAAACTTCGTCAATGTAAAATTTTAAACGATTCGGAACCTGAAACCACCAAACCGGAAAATGATAAACCACGACATCTGCCCATTTGAAATTCTCCGCTTCTTGGGTTGCATCAAATTCATCATTGACATTAGTAATTCTGATTTCGAATTTCTCATTTTGAAGAACCTCTTTTGTCCAGTTGGTAACGGTTTTGTTGAAGCTTCCGCCAGAATGAGCGAAAGTTTGCCCGCCATTGATCACAAATATATTTTTCATTAATTGATTATTTAAATTATTAACACTGCAAATTTCAGTCAGAAAAATGAATTATAAAAATAATTTAAATCATACATTTGCATTATAATTATGATGATAAAATGATAAATCTAGAATGGCTCAGAACTTTTAAAAGTGTTTACGAAACCCAATCGTTCACAAAAGCTGCAAAGGAATTGTACATTTCACAGCCAGGCGTAAGTCTTCATATTGGTTCATTGGAAGCTTATGTTGGTTATAGTTTGTTCGAAAGAATTTCCAAAAAACTGATTCCGACAGAAAAAGCAAAAATCCTTTACAACTTCACGCTGGAGCCGCTTCTAAAATTGGAAACTGCAGAACAGACTTTCCATAAAACAACAAAAACGGAACGTGCAACCGTGAGCATTGGAATGTGTTTCGAGACCTTTCAGTTCACCTTGGAAAAGCATATTCCGAATTTTGATTTTAATGTGATTATCCGTTTTGGATTGTATGAGCAGATGTTTTCGGATTTGGATAATGGTTTGTTAGATTTGATTATAACACCAAAAAAAGCCAATATTAAGAACTTGAATTTTGAAGCTTTTTCCAAAGAAAAAATTGTTCTGGTGAACGGAATTGGGACAGATACTTCAGAGTTCAAAAAATTAATTAAAAATAATAAAATTGAGGAAGCCGAAGCTTGGCTAAAGCAACAAATCTGGTACAGCACTGCCGCAGATATGGAACATCTGAATAATTTCTGGAAAGCCAATTTCAATCGTCATCCGGATTTCAAACCAAATTACATCGTTCCGAATATCTGTTCCATTGTCCGTTGTTTAAGCGGCAATTCCGGTTTCTCAATCATTCCTGATTTTCTTTGTAAAAAAGAAATCGCAAGTGGCGGAATCGAGATTGCGTGGGAAGGAAATAACAAAATCGAGAATACACTTTATTTTGGAGAGCGCGTGAAAAACAACGTTCAAAATGAAATTGATAAAATCAAGGAAATATTTAAAAATGAAAATTTCTAAAGAACTTTATGTTCCAAATCAATTGATTTTCCGAAGAATTTTTTCGAAATTTTTTCGAAATTTTTAGTAATATCGGACAGGAAAAACTGATAAGTTGGGTTGTGACTTTCTTCGTTAAGAAGATTATGTTTATCCAGAATCATTTTCAATTGATTGGCAACGATATTTGGAGAATCTATGACGCGTACTCTGTTTCCGTAGTATTGCTTGATTTCGTCTATCAAAAGCGGGTAATGCGTGCAACCGAGGATCAAGGTTTCGATATTTTTTAATTTACTATTACTCAGATAATTATAAATAATCGAATGTGTGATTGGGTGGTTCTTAAAACCTTCTTCGATTGCAGGAACCAAAAGTGGTGTCGCCAATTCATCAACTTTGATAAATTTGTTATGCTTTCGTATTGACTTTTTATAAAGCCCGGAATTCACAGTTGCTTTGGTTGCAATGACCCCAACATTATTGTGAATCTCGTACGATACTTTTTCCGCCACAGGATTAATGACATCAATAACCGGGACTCTGTCTGCAACCAACTCCTGAACTTCCTGCAAAGCATTTGCTGTTGCAGAGTTACAGGCAATCACGATGGCTTTACAATTTTTTTCAAGTAAAAAATTGGTAATTTTTGTCGAATAACCGACGATTGCTTCACGGGATTTTTCGCCGTAAGGAAGATGCTTTGTATCTCCAAAATAGATCAAATCTTCATTGGGTAACAACCTTTTGATTTCTTTTGCAACCGTTAAACCACCAACTCCGGAATCAAAAATCCCGATTGGCTGATTGGCTGAAAGATGTGTGTAGTCGGCTTTTTTCTTTTTCAAAATTGGAAAAATTATAAAAACAAAAATAAGGATTTTATTAGAAGTTTTGTTATTCCGTAAGAATCTAAACATAGAGATTCTTACGGAATGACAAAGATTGTGTTTAATTTTAAACTATAAATAAATCACTCGCAATTCCGTCGGCTAAAAACCAATGTTTTTCGGGAATTAAAAGATGATTATTTTCGATTTTTAAAATTCCGGATTCTAATTTAGGTTTGATTTCTTTATTAAAATAATCGATTATTTCTGAGGAAAAATTTTGATTGATTTTATTCAAATCTACGCCCCAAATAGTTCTGAGTCCAATCATCATCATCTCGTTGAAACGGTCTTTTTCTAAGAGAATTTCGGTTTCTTTGGGGAGAATATTCTGATTGATATTTTTGATGTACAGCGGATTATTGGCGATATTCCAGCTTCTTTCGAGATCACCATTGTAAGAATGAGCTGACGGACCAATCCCTAAATAAGGTTCAGATTTCCAATAAGCCGAATTGTGTCTGGAATGAAAACCTGGTTTTCCAAAGTTTGAAATTTCATAGTGATCGAATCCATTATTTTTAAGAAAATCAGACATATAGTAAAATTCCTGATTCTGTTCCGCCTCTTCGGGAGAACTTACTTTTCCATTCTCAATCCATTTTTCCAAAGCCGTTTTTGGTTCGACTGTCAAAGCGTAAGACGAAACGTGTGGTACCTGCAGTTCGATAGTTTTGTTGAGATTTTCTTTCCAAATTTCGAAGTTTGAAGTTGGTGAACCATAAATCAAATCGATGCTGATATTTTCCAAGCCGTAATCCTGAGCACGTTTGATGGAACTTTCGGCTTCGGAAGCATTATGCGCGCGATTCATCAATTTCAAATCTACATCAAAAAAACTCTTTGTCCCGATAGATAATCTATTGATTTCTGTTTGAGATAATTCTTTGAGGAAATTTTTATTGAGGTCGTCCGGATTGGATTCTAAAGTGATTTCAATATTCTCATCAAAACTGAAATATTTTTGAAATTCATCTATCAACGCTTTGATTTCATCAACGCCAAGAACTGAAGGTGTTCCGCCGCCAAAATAGAGTGATTTTAGAGTTTTGTTTTCTAGTTCGTTTTGTCTTAATCTAATTTCTTTTTTGATAGCCAGAAGCATCTCATCCTTCAAGCTAAAAGAAGTTGAAAAATGAAAATTACAATAACTGCATTTTTGTTTGCAGAAAGGAATGTGAAGGTAGATCATCAAAAAAGCCCCGAAAAATCAGAGCTCAAAGTTATTCAAATTTATATTAATTTATCTATATCGGAAACCTCTGGTATTGATGAAATTATCGATATTAAATCCTAATGACAACATAAAACTGTTACCGAAATTCTCTGTCAATTCTGATACACCGAAGTTATAAACCGCTCCAAATGTGATCCCTCCAACTCTACCTTTGATAATTGGCGACATTCCAAGGTTTTGGCTTCCAACAGCACTTTTTGCGCTTCGGAAACTGATCCCGGCCGAGATATTATTAGTCTCTCCAAATGCAGTTGCCATCAAATTATAATCTACTATTCTTGAAGAATTGGTATTAAGATTCATCATAAAAGACGGCGTCAGAAATATCCCATCTGTAAAATGCCAGTCGTAACCAATATTTGTATAAAACTTGGTTGGAGATGGCTCGATTCCGTTTATGATTGGGATATCGTTACTGATTGGAATATCCATTACAGAAATGCCAGCAAAGAAATGACGGTATTTAACGGCAGCTCCCAGATTGGCATAGGCCATAAAAATGTCATTCGTATTTTCTCCTAAAGCAGGATCTCCGTCTTGCTCCGCGTTTATTTTGGTATAATCAATATTCATATTATAAAGATTGGTACCAACCCCGAATGAAAACTGATCCTGGCGATCTTCCTCATCAGAAAGCGGAACAAAATAAGAAGCGCCCAACATTAATCCGTTAGATGAAATCGGCCCATTCTGATCTCTGAAAAACGAAATCCCGGCCCCAACTCTATCAAATACATTGGCATGGATGCCAATAGATTGCACATTAGGAGATTCTTCTAGTTGAGAAAATTGTTTTTGGTAATTCAGGTTCAGAGCCACATCATCAGTTTTTCCCAATAATGCCGGATTGAACAGGAAATCTCCATCAACAAGATATTGCTGATAAAAAGGCAAAGTCTCCTGAGCTTTGACATTAATAAAAGAAACTGTTACAAACAGTAATAATATTTTATAGATAGGGTAATTTTTCTTCACAATGCAAATATATAAAACTCTAATTATTATCGAGATATTTTCTCCAACGCTCAGATGCTTCCTGCATATCTTTTGGCATTGGACTTTCAAAATACATTTCTTTCTTCGTTGTCGGATGAATAAATCCTAATGTATGAGCGTGCAAAGCATGTCTTGGCAAAACCTCAAAAACATTTTGTACAAACTTCCTGTACTTCGGCATATCGACGCCTCTCATTACGACATTCCCTTCATATCTTGCATCATTGAATAATGTATGACCAATATGTTTGAGATGCGCACGGATCTGGTGTGTTCTTCCTGTTTCCAGTTTGCATTCTATCCAAGTCATATAACGGAACCGTTCCAGAACTTTGTAATGCGTAACAGCATGTTTACCGTGGCTTCCATCTTCATAAGTGTACATCTGCATTCGGTTTTTTGGATGTCTGCCGATATGTCCTGTCACAGTTCCTTCATCATCTTTTACATTTCCCCAGACAAATGCCCAATAAAGACGTTTGGTTGTTCTGTCAAAAAACTGCTTTGCCAAATAACTTAGTGCATATTCAGTTTTTGCTATTACTAATAATCCTGAAGTATCCTTATCAATCCTGTGAACCAACCCTACTCTATCCAGATCTGAATTATAATTGGGATCTTTTGAAAAATGAAATGCCAATGCATTTACTAATGTTTTGTCCCAATTTCCAAATCCCGGATGAACTACCATTCCCGGATCCTTATCAACGATAATCAAATCACTATCCTCATAAACGATATTAATTGGAATATCTTGTGGAATAATAACATTTTCTCTTGGCGGGTGTGCAAGAAGAACACTTATTTCGTCGCCGGGCTTTACTCTGTAGTTCTGTTTTACGGGATTTCCGTTTACAATTACATTACCTGCTTTACAGGTTTGAGATATTTTGTTTCGGGAAGAATTCTGACGAAAAATCAATAAAAATTTGTCTATCCTGAGTGGTTCTTGTTTTTTATCAACAGTAATGTTAACATGTTCATATAATCCACTGTTTTCATCATCAGCAGAAATATCTTGATTAATTAATTCGTCTTCTAAAAATTCTTCGGTCTCGTCCAGCATATATTAATTTTAAAAGGCTTCAACATTTTGTCGAAGCCTTTTGTTTTTTTATTCAATTACCACTTTTTTAGGCTTTGGCTTATCTACAGGTTTTGTAGTTTGTGGCGTTGTTGTATTTTGTTTCACAGGTGTCGAAGTATTCGCGGGCTGTGTCGTTGCAGGTTTTGGTTTTGCAGTAGTCTGTGCTGTTCCTGAAGTGGAAGGATTGGCAGAAACCGGAGGTTTTACAACTGCGGGTTTCTGCTCAATTGTTGGCGGCGGAACTTCGTTATATTGAATTGGTGCTAATGTAGTGTCAATCTTCGGACGGTACATATCATCCAGCTGCTGTATTTTACTTTGCATTTCTGCAGGTGTTTTTTTACTCGCCCACAGATCAATCTGCATTCCCTGATCACGTAGTGAACCAAATCCCGGATCCTGGTAATAAATAATATCAGAATCATCTTTCCCACCGTCTTCGTGATCTACGATCCCAACTTCAAACAAAGCCTTTGCAATAATTTGTTTTGCTTCTTGCACTGTTCTTCCAACAACATTAGGAATAGAAACATTTCTCAATGGTCCGGATCCTATTACTAAATCAACACTGGAAAATTTCGGCAATAAGGTTCCTGGTTTTATGCTTGAGCCATTATAAATAATTCTAAGAACAGCATCTCTTTGGATACTTGGCTCAAAAAGCGTATCTCCAACCTTTAACCCAACTAAATTTAATTGATTAAAAGCCAAACCTTTATATCTATCAATAATATCAGGAACAGCTACTTTTGCCCAAGTTCTTGGATTCACTTTAAGAACAATTGCTCTTCCGTTTTTCACATTTGAACCTGGTGAAGGGAAAACCGCCAAAACCTGAAAAGGACGAAATTTCGGATCATATTTGAAACTGTCAACCTCATACTCCAGACCGGAATCGTCAAGGATTTTGATAGCATCGTGAACCTTCATATTCATCACATTAGGCACAGGCACTTCATCTCCATGATTGGTATGAAACTCCAGCCAGCGGAATGTAAGCCAAACCAAACCGGCGAAAAACGCCATTGCTAATACGATATTAAGTAATACTTTCCAATGGAAAAGCGATTTGAACATAATTATTCTTTTTCAGAAACGTAACGCAAATATAGATAATTAAATTGTATTACCCTTGTCTATCAACTCTAAAAAGCTGTTAAAAAAGAAAATGGGCGGTTTGGTTTAAAAATCTTATTTTTGCACTTTGAAATACATATGGAGTCTATACAAGTTCACGACAAAAGTTTCGTACCTTACCTGAAACACGATGAAATTCAGGAAATTATAAAAAATCTAGCAGAAAAAGTTTACGAAGATTACAAAGACGAAACCCCAATTTTCATTGGAGTTCTGAATGGTGTCATTATGTTTTTCTCAGATTTCTTAAAATATTATCCTGGTAAATGCGAAATTGCTTTTTTACAGGTAAGTTCATATTCCGGAACGCAATCTACCGGAATTGTCTATAAAAAAATGGAGCTTACAAAGGATGTTGTCGATCGTCACATTATCCTTATGGAAGATATTGTGGATACTGGAAACACGTTAGAAAATCTTTTTGAATATTTTAAAAACACCCAGCGTCCAAAATCTTTAAAAGTTGCTTCTTTACTTTTGAAACCTGATGTTTTCAAGAAAGATTTCATCGTAGATTATGTTGCGAAAGAAATACCGAACAAATTTGTACTAGGTTATGGATTGGATTATGATGAATTGGGAAGAAACTTACCGGACTTATATCAATTGGAAGAAGGCAGGATCAATCATTAATCTCTACTCAAGATAAAAGAAATAAATCTAAATAAATTAAAGAAATATGATCAATATTGTTCTCTTTGGTCCTCCGGGAAGTGGAAAAGGAACCCAGGCTCAGCATTTGATTGAGAAGTATAATCTGAAACAAATTTCTACAGGAGATCTTTTTCGCTATAATATGAAAAACGATACAGAACTTGGAAAATTAGCAAAATCATACATCGACAAAGGGCAACTGGTTCCGGATCAAGTAACAATCGACATGCTGATTGAAGAGCTGAGAAAACCGACAGATACCAATGGATTTATTTTTGACGGATTCCCAAGAACTGCGACTCAGACAGAAGCTTTGGAAACCATTGTAAAAGAAGAATTGAATGCAGAGATCAGTGTGTGTCTTTCATTAATTGTTGATGATGAAGTTCTTGTAGAAAGACTTCTGAAAAGAGGAGAAACCAGCGGCAGAACAGACGATTCCAATGAAGAAATCATCCGAAACAGAATCACAGAATATTATACAAAAACTGCAGAAGTTGCAGAATTATATAAAAAGCAAGGCAAATATGCAGAAGTAATCGGCGTTGGTGACATCTCCGAAATCTCTGAAAAACTATTTGCTGAAGTAGAAAAAATAAAGTAGTTATTAATAATTAGCGATGAGTTATAAGTTTTACAATTCATTATCATAATTCATAACTCATAATTCATAATTAAAAAAAATGTCAAATTTCGTAGATTACGTAAAAATCCATTGTAAAAGCGGTCACGGCGGTGCTGGATCAGCCCACCTTCGTAGAGAAAAGTATATTCCTAAAGGTGGTCCGGATGGTGGCGATGGCGGACGCGGAGGCCACGTAATTATGAGAGGAAACGCTCACGAATGGACACTTCTACCACTTAGATACACACGTCACGTAAAAGCTGAACGTGGACAAAACGGTGCAAAAAATCAGCTGACTGGTGCTTACGGTGATGATGTTTACATCGATGTTCCGCTGGGAACGATCGCAAGAAATGAAGAAGGCGAAATCGTTGGCGAAATTCTGGAAGATGGACAGGAAATCATCCTTATGGAAGGCGGAAAAGGAGGAAAAGGAAATGAGCATTTCAAATCCTCTACCAACCAAACACCAAGATTTGCACAACCCGGAATGGACGGGCAGGAAGGTTTCGTTACTTTTGAGTTGAAACTTCTTGCAGACGTTGGTTTAGTTGGATTCCCGAATGCAGGAAAGTCTACACTTTTATCATCAGTTTCTGCGGCCAGACCAAAGATTGCTGATTATGCGTTCACTACTTTGAAACCAAATCTTGGAATCGTAGAATGGAGAAATTACAAATCTTTTGTAATGGCAGATATTCCCGGAATTATCGAAGGGGCTGCGGAAGGAAAAGGTCTTGGACACAGATTCCTGAGACATATCGAAAGAAACTCAATCTTATTATTTTTGATTCCGGCAGATTCTGAAGATCATTTTCAGGAATTTAAAATTTTGGAAAACGAACTGAGAGAATATAATCCTGAACTTTTGGATAAAGATTTTCTTTTATCGGTTTCGAAAGCTGACCTTTTGGATGATGAATTGAAGAAAGAGATTGCTGCTGAATTTCCTGAAAACAGACAGCCATTATTTTTCTCAGGCGTAACAGGTGAAGGTCTTCAGGAGCTGAAAGATGCGATCTGGAAAAAATTGCACGGATAAAATTTAAATAAAAAAAACATACCTGTGAGAAAACTGTACATACTTTTATTCTTATCAATATTTTCATTTTCATTTTCCCAGATTCATTACGGTGTAAAAGCGGGATATAATCTTTCCAATATGACCTTCGACTGGGGGCAATACGGGAAAGAAAAACTTGATTCAAAATCATATTTCTATGTCGGTGCTTTTCTCGAATATCAATTTTCAGATAAATTTTCGATTCAGGAAGAGTTGGCTTACACAGAATTAGGCGGAACAATGAGCTATGAAGTGACAGATTTTGTTGGAAATGAAGTGGTTATTGCGGGAATAAATACGGTTAAATTCAAATATCCACAGTTGCAAAATTCTGTAGCTGCAAAATATTATCCAATCAGAAAATTAGCGTTTTTAGGAGGAATCAACTTAGGAATCAACCTGAATCCAAACTTAGAGCAATCTTTCCGCTCTCCTTTTACACCTTCAGGAAAATTGGAAAATGTGAAATCTATCAATGTTTTTCCATTTCTGGGAACAGAATTTCATATCACTGAAAAACTTTTTGCAGATGCTAGATATCATTTCAATTTCTTTAATGTCAAACAAGAAGGACTTCAGAACAAAATAGGATTTTTCCAGATCGGTTTAGGATATCGTTTTAAGTAATTATTTTTCGGAATAATTATTGAAAGGTTTAAACAAAAAAAATACAATGAAATATTTATTCAGCTTAATCGTTTTCTTCGGACTAATGTCCTGCACCACTTCCCAAGTTTCAAAATATTCCAAGATCGAATATGAGGTGGGACCTTGTTTCGGATTTTGTCCTGTTTTCAAGATCACAATTGATTCCGACCGAAATGCCATTCTGGAAGCAGAGCACTTCAACTTCTCAGAAGGCGGATCCAAAGACGATTTCAGCAAGCCAAGAGAAGGTACTTTCAAATCTGTCATCAGTAAAGAAGATTATCAAAAATTGATAACTCTGACAGATGCTGCCAATGTAAAAACACTGAAAGACAGTTATATTGACAAAAGAATTATGGATGCTTCCAAAAGTAATCTGAGAGTATTCTTCTCAGACGGAACCAAGAAAGACATTGCGCTTTCTGCCGGTGAAAAACCAGAAAAGCTTGTAGCGCTTTATACTTTTATCAACGAACTTAAGAAAAATCAAAAGTGGGAAAAGGTTAAACAATAACTTAATACCGACTTTATTTTAAATAGGCTATCTTTGCAACATATTAATTCCTTCTAATATACGGAGGAATTTTTACTTTATTAAATTAAAAAAATATTCCATTTGAATTTTGACGAATTAGGCTTAATCAAGCCAATATTAGATGCATTAAAAGCACAAGGCTACGAGCAGCCGACACCAATACAAGAAAAAGCAATTCCATCTATCCTGCAAGGCAGAGATCTTTTGGGAAGCGCACAGACAGGAACAGGAAAAACAGCGGCATTTGCCATCCCTATTTTACAAAATCTTTCTTCTGCCAAAGAACCTCACAGAAATCAGATCAAAGCTTTGATTCTGACACCAACACGTGAATTAGCAATACAAATTGAAGAGAATTTCCAGGATTACGGAAAACACTTAAAACTAAAATCACTCGTGGTTTTCGGAGGAGTGAAACAGCATCAGCAGGAAATGCAACTCAGAAGAGGTGTTGATATTCTGATCGCAACACCAGGAAGATTATTAGATTTCATATCTCAAGGTATTGTAAAACTTCATCATCTAGAAATTTTTGTTCTGGATGAAGCTGACAGGATGCTGGATATGGGATTTGTACACGATGTGAAGAAAATCCTGAAGCTGATTCCTGCAAAAAGACAAAACCTTTTCTTCTCTGCAACGATGCCGAAAGAAATTGCAAAATTGGCAGCAGAAATTCTTATCAATCCGGTAAGAGTAGAAGTGGCTCCGGTTTCTTCCACAGCAGATACAATTCAGCAAAGTATTTATTTTGTTGATAATAACAACAAGACTGATCTTTTGATCCACCTTTTGGAAGATCCTAAGTTCGATCAGGTTTTGGTTTTCTCGAGAACAAAACACGGAGCAGATAAGATTGTAAAGAAACTACATCAATCCAACATTTCCGCAGAAGCGATTCACGGAAATAAATCTCAGAACGCAAGACAGAACGCACTTTCCAACTTCAAATCAAAAAGAACAAGAATCCTTGTTGCGACAGACATCGCTGCGAGAGGAATTGATATTGATGAACTAAAATATGTTGTGAATTACGAATTATCCGACGTTTCCGAAACTTACGTTCACAGAATCGGACGAACGGGAAGAGCCGGATCAGAAGGAACTTCTTTCTCATTCGTAGATGCTTTGGATCTTGCAAATCTTAGAAATACAGAAAAACTGATTGGAAAGAAAATCCCGGTTGTTACAGATCACCCTTTCCACACAGACAATCTTGTAGAACAGAAGAGAGACAGCAACAACAAGCCTTTCAATCCAAGACCAAGACCAACAGGTCAACGTACGGAAAAGCCTAAGAATAAAAGTAATTTCTACAGAAAAAAATAAAACAAAACCGGAAGTAATTTCCGGTTTTTATATTTTAAAACATTATTCAATTATTGATTCAATCCAAATAACTTCAAAGCATTTTCAGTCGTGATTTTATCAATTTCCTGAAATGATTTCCCGTAAATATCAACCAATTTTCCAGCGACCAATTCTACATAAGCACTTTCATTTCGTTTTCCGCGGAAAGGAACCGGAGCTAAATAAGGAGAATCTGTTTCCAGAACGATTTTATCTAATGGAATTTGATTTAAAAACTGATCAATCTTCCCATTTTTGAAAGTCACTACGCCACCGATTCCCAAAACAAAATTAAGGTCCATTGCCTGTTTGGCTTGTTCCAGATTTCCGGAAAAACAATGGAAAATCCCACGCAGTTTCGGATGTTTTTTTCTTTCCAGAACTTCAAAGGTTTCATCAAAGCTTTCTCTCGAATGGATCACAATCGGAATGTCTTTTTCAATAGCCCAATCAATTTGCTGTTCAAAAGCTTTTACCTGAATATCCAACGTAGATTTGTCCCAATAAAGATCAATTCCTATTTCTCCGATTGCGCAGAAAGGTCTATTATTGAGCCAGGTTTCTACAATTTGCAATTCTTTCTCCCAAGATTCTGGTTGAACGGAACAAGGATGTAACCCCATCATTGCGTAAACTTTATCAGGATATTGCGTTTCCAAATCAATCATTTTACGATGAGTTTCTGAATCGATTGCAGGAAGAAAAAACTTCTCTACACCTTTATCTAATGCACGATTAAACATTTCAGAAAAATCATCATTAAATTGTTCGGAATATAAATGAGTATGCGTATCTATCATAATTGATTATGAATGGCTAATTATTAATGATTAATTAAACTTATAATTAACCATTGAAAATTAATAATTACTGAAATATTTTATGCTTGACTTTCTTTTGCTGTTCAAGAATCTTTTGATTAATTTTTTCCAAAAACTGTTGGTATTTTGGATTTTTATCATCATTGGTTTTATGATTCAATGCCGTTAGGATTTTATTATTTTCATTAATGAAAACCTTTGTTTCATCTGTAAAATAAGCATTCCCGAATTTCTCCCAAATGTACTGAATAGCCTGAGAATTTGGGTGAATCATATCTTCCTTGTAAAATCTGTAATCACGGAGATCATCCATCATCAATTCATAAATTGGAAGATAGTGGCAATTTTCTTTTCCTGAAATGGATTCGTGGATTGCATTGATTAACTTAGATTTGCTCAATTGATTTTCTACAATACCGTCTTTTGTATGGCGAACAGGCGAAACCGTAAACAGGATCTGAACATCACTTTTACAAATATCTTTCAGGATTTCAATCGTTTTATTAATTGATTCCGATAATTCCTGATTTGATAAAAATCGTTTTTCGAAAAACTTCTGTGGAATTTTGTGACAATTTGCAACCAACTTTTTCTTCGGAAGAAATTCATAAATATAAGATGTTCCGAATGTGATGATCACAAAACTCGTGTTCTGCAAAAACTGATTCGCATCTTCTATATTTTTGTTGATTTTCTCTAAAGATTGATGTACAAATCTGGAATCAAAAGACGAATGATGATCCAGACTGATGTAACTTTCATTAGCTAAAATCAAATCATTTTCCTGATATTCCTTAGCATCATAGATCTGCTGTATCGCATTATGAATCGAATACGGATTGAAAATCGTCCCAAACGGATTATTCAAAGACTGGATCTGACCTTCAGAAAATTTCTCGTGTATCTCCGTTGCAAAACACGATCCGATGGAAAAGATGCAATCATCCGTTCCAATTTTTTTCTCACTTACATTAATATCTACTTCTGTTCTGAATTTCAAAATTTTATCTTTTATCTTTTTACTTTAATCTTGTTTCTTATTGTTAGCTTTCTCTTCTCAATAAATAATTTGCCAACTCTCGGAATGGTAATTTTTTATCATCCGTGAGATTGATTTGATCCAAATAAGACTGCCCAATCTCGTTATGTTTTTGGATCAGTCTCAGAACTTTATCATCTACTTTTGTTCTCCTGAAGATTTTTTCGACGCTGTAAACTTTATCAACGTTATCAGTTTTTTTGGAATACCAATAATTCAGTTCAGATAATTCTTCAGGATTAGCGTGTTCAAGAGCCAAAAGATACAGAATGGTTTTCTTGTTTTCGTAAATATCACCTGCGTGTTTTTTGCCAAACTGTTCCTGATTTCCGAAAACATCCAGGTAATCATCCATAATCTGGAACGCAATTCCGATATGTTTCCCGAAGTTGTACATTGCTTCAGCATCTTCTGCTGACGCTCCGGCAATCAATGCTCCGATTTGGAAAGAAGAAGCACTTAGAACTCCGGTTTTAAATGTAATCATCTGAATATAATCATCATAAGTCACATTCGACATATTTTCAAAATTAATATCAAACTGCTGACCTTCGCAAAGAACTGCACCAGTTTCAGAAAATATCTTGATACATTTTTTGAATAATTCTGGATCCAGATCTTCAAAAAACTGATAAGCTTTGATCAAAAGTGCATCGCCGGAAAGAATCCCAACATTGATTCCGTGCAATGTGTGAATCGTTGGTTTGTTTCTTCTCAATGGCGCTTCATCCATAATATCATCGTGGATCAAAGTGAAATTGTGGAAAAACTCGATTGCCAAAGAAGGTTTCAAAGCTTTTTCCAAATCGCCTTTGAAAAGGTCGCAGGCCATTAATAACATAATCGGACGAAGCCTTTTCCCACCGTGAGAAATGATGTAATTCATCGGTTGGTACAACTCATCCGGTTTATTGGTAAAAGTATGTTTTTCGATAGCGTCTGCTACAATTTTCTGATACTGGTCTAAGAATTCCATTTAAAAACTTGTTTACGGCAAAAATACGATTTTTAAACACTTTTCAAATAAAATACTCCGACAAACTGCCAGAGTATTTCTTTGAAATTGAATTTAATATTTAATCACCAACAATCAATTAACTATATGAATTTTTTTTGAAACCGAATTTTGATTTTGATTCAATGTAATAATATACAATCCACTTTTAAGGCCTTCATTTGCAAGGGAAACCGAATGCGTTCCTTTTTTGTCGGCAACTTTTGATTCCTTTCTCAGTTTTCTGCCTTGCATATCCCAGATTGTAAGGTGCGTTTCTCCATTTTGCAACAAACAAAAATTCAGTGCCGGACGAGTTCCGCTTATGGTTTTCATATTTTTCAGCTGACAAGCTTTATCATCGGAAACGGATAAATTTTCTTGTGTATATATTTCAGTTTTTTTCAAATATTGCTGCTCAAATCCTCCGGAACAAATCAGTTTCCAACCGCCATCAAGAAAAATAGAAGCTGCGTTACCCGTGTTCCAAGCGGTTGTTTTATTAGTCAGTTGAGTCCAGGAATTATTATCGGCATCCAAAAAGTAATTTTCATCTGTATAAGTATCAAAAGTATTGTCCGTAGTCCCACCAATGAGTATCAAACCATTGTTCCAAGGTTGAAGTTCAAAAAAAGTACGAGTCTGACCCGGAAAAGAAGTTCCCTGAGTCCAATTGACAACCGAGCGGTTATTTTGGTCTATTTCTCCAATCCAGACATTGTTCCAATATGTGGTAGAAAAAGTTCCATTGGAACCGCCCACATAAACCAACTTATTTCCAGAAACCGAAAGCGCACCGTAAGAAAGCGAAGTTCCCGGCGAAGGAACAGCATTGCATTCCCGCCATTTATTTTTATTGATATTATAGACAAAAGTCTTCTCAGAATTATAACTGCCAACCACATAAATCAAACTATCCTGATAAGGCACTGCATCACCGTCTGTAAACGCTCTTGGAAAGTCAGCAACTTTGCTCCATAAATCATCATTAATGTTATATTTATAAACATTTTTGGTGACAGTTCCAGGCGTTGTAACCATTCCTCCGATGATAAAAATATTATCTCCAATTCTTGCGCTTGCAGCTCCTAAAATCGGTGTGGGAACATTCTGTCTCGTATCCCAAGTATTGGTTTTGATATTGTAGCGATAGGTTTTGTTTGAGATAATTTCCTGGTCGTTTCTACCGCCAATAACGTACATAAAAGCATTATTGCCGGCATCAGTATAAGAAATTGAATTCCCTGCTCTTATTCCTTCCGGCATATCTGCTCCTGTTGTCCATTGCCCAAAAAACATTTCGCAAAAGACAAACGTCAAAATAAATAGTAATGATTTTTTCATTTTTTTATTAAAATTAAGCTGTAAAAAGATTGAAAAAAGTCATTTACAATACAAAGCTTATCAGCAATTACACATAACCATTTTGAGTCGTTCAATAACATCACATCTGTTTATGCGAAAAAGAGAATCATTGGTTTATTAAAAACTGTAGTTCGTGACAATCCTGAAAATCGGAAAGCTAAAAAACGTAGTTTTACTTTATGAAAAAACGATTCGTAAGGCATTTCATTTTTTGGTTCTTCTATCTGATATTAGAAGTTTACACCGAATATTATTGGATGGAAATCCAGTATAAGCAGTCGGTCTACTCTACTTTTGTTCACGCTTTTTGGGAAGAATTTCTGACGATAATGCTTATCAAAATGCCGATGGGATATTTGATGTTATATTTCATTTCGAGATTCAGACATAAGAAAAGTACTATCAAATTAATTATTTCATTATCAGTATCATTAATATTATTTTCGGCTCTTGGCTATGTTTTTCTGGTTCATTTTATTGTGCCTTATATTTATCCGCATCTTGAGATTGTCGGAATTTATGGTTACGGCGGAATTCTAAATTCTTTTATGGATAAGATTTTTCTGGCCTGTGTGATGATTGCACTTTATGAATATTCCGTCAGTCAAAAACTGAAACAACGGGAAATATTATTAATGAAAGAAAAAACCGAAGCAGAACTCAACTTTCTTAAATCCCAAATCAATCCGCATTTTTTGTTTAATACACTGAATAATATCTATTCTCTTGCACGTAAAAAGTCCGACAAAACAGCAGATGCTATTTTAAAATTATCGAGTCTCTTACGATTTATGTTGTATGAAACTAAGGAAAAATTCATTCCAATATCGAAGGAAATTCAGTTTATGAATACTTATCTGGAAATTCAGAAAATACGTTTCGATGAGCGTTTGAAAATTGAATTTCGAAATTCGGTCACGGATAATCAGGAATTGGTTTTACCTTTAATATTACTTCCTTTTCTAGAAAATGCCTTCAAACACGGTGCGAGTGAAAGTACTGACAATAAATTCATTAATATCAATCTTGAAATTAATAATAACATTTTAAATTATAGCGTCATTAATTCTTTCGAAAAAAATGATCATGAAGAAAGTAAAGGCATTGGTTTGATTAATTTTGAAAGACAACTGAAATTGGTTTACAATGGTTTCCGTTTGCAAACCGAAGCAGAAAATAATATATTCACAGCAACACTTTACATCAATCTGAATTCCTATGAACCTGAAATGTATAATAGTTGAAGATGAGCCTCTGGCCGTCAATATTATGAAAGATTACATCCAGCAGATTCCTTTTTTGGAATTGATTGCAGTTTGCAATGATGCAATCAGTGCGATGCAAAAACTCAATGAAAACAAAATCGATCTGATGTTTCTGGATTTGCATTTGCCAAAAATCAAAGGTCTGGATTTTTTATCAACAATCAAGAATCCGCCTAAAGTCATTATTACAACGGCTTATCACGAATTTGCCGTGGAAAGTTATCAGTATCAGGTTTTGGATTATCTGCTCAAGCCTATTGCGTTTGAAAGGTTTGTCTCAGCTGTTCAAAAAGCTTTACCAACTGCGAAAACAGAAGGTCAAATAACAAATGAACCTGAATTTTTGTTCTTTACCGTTAATAAGAAAAGAGCAAAAATTCAGGTTCAAGAAATTCTTTATGTCGAAAGTCAAAAGGAGAATATCAAAATCGTTTTAAAAGAAAGAACAATTATAACCCGACATTCTATTAGTGAACTGGAAAAAACTCTGCCTTCAGATTTTATCCGGATTCACCGTTCTTTTATCGTTTCAAAATCCAAAATAGACTTTTTTGATTCACAATCTGTAGAAATCCAAGGAAACCAAATTCCTATCGGAAGGAACTACAAAGATTATATTAAGAGTTTATTAGAATATTAAAACTACAAGCAGATAAGTAATTCCTGCAACAATTGCACTGATTGGAATCGTAAGAATCCAGGCCCAAAGCAAGCTTACAGTAATTCCCCATCTTACGGCTGAAACTCTTTTCGTCAATCCAACTCCAATGATTGCACCTGTAACAGTGTGTGTCGTAGAAACTGGAATTCTCAATTGTTCTGTAATGAAAAGCGTAATAGCACCTGCTGTTTCTGCCGCTACACCTTCTAGTGGGGTAACTTTCGTAATTCTGGTTCCCATCGTCTTAATGATCTTCCAACCGCCACTCATCGTACCCAAAGCGATTGCTAAGAAAGATACTACTGGAACCCAAAGATAATGTTCTGCAAAAAAGTTGAATCTGTCAGCTTCAGGAATATTTAAGTAAAGTGGATCCTGTATCATATTGACATGATAATAAATCATTGCTGCTCCAATAATTCCCATTACTTTCTGAGCATCATTGGTCCCGTGTCCAAGACTGAATAATGCAGAAGAAACCAACTGTAGTTTTTTGAAAACACGTTCAGCTTTATGAGGATTTGCTTTCTTACAGATATTAACGATAATCAATGTAATGATAATTGAGATCGCCATACCAATAAGCGGTGCCATAAATATGAACAAGAAAATAGGAATTACCACTTTATACTTGACCACATGTTGCGAAAATAGCTGTACAAATGACTGATAAGCTTTTTCGAAGAAAGAATATTCGGGATGTGTGATTGCAATCAAATGATAATCAGAGATCAAAGCGTGCATCAATGCTGCTCCAATGAATCCACCAATCAAAGTGTGAGATGATGAGGAAGGAATCCCAAACCACCAGGTTAATAAATTCCAGGCAATTGCGGCAATAAGTCCTGCAAAAATAACTTCCAGTGTAATGAAGTTTTCATCCACCGTTTTGGCAATCGTGTTACCAATTTTGAATTCACCTACAACGTAAGCGGCAATAAAAAACGCAGCAAAATTCCAGAATGCTGCCCAAAGAACAGCTTGAAAAGGCGTCAGTACTTTTGTAGAAACAATGGTCGCGATAGAATTGGCAGCATCGTGAAAACCATTGATATAATCAAATATTAACGCAAGCGCGATAATGATAATTAGTAGAATTGGAAATTCCATTCGTTTATTTTTTGATACTGCTTTTTATGCGTATTTGATAACTATGCTCTCCATTGTGTTGGCAACATCTTCTGCTTTATCCGTCACGATTTCTAGATAATCCAGGATAGATTTTTGTTTGATGATCAATAATGCATCGTTAGTTTCAAACAATTTTACAATCGCCTGACTCAAAACATCATCAGCGATATTCTCGTAAGAATTGATCTTGATACAAGATTCTCTCACTTCGTTTGGATTTTTGAAATCTTTCAAATTCTCCAAAGCTTTCTTGATCTCGATACAACATTTGTGAATCAAAAGTGAGAACTCAGAATAAACCTTGTTGTCCGGGCTTTTGTACAAATAAATATATTTTGCTGAGGCGTAGATATAATCTGCGATATCATCCAATCCGGAAGCCAAATAATTGATATCTTCTCTGTCGAAAGGTGTAATGAAGTTTTCGCCTAATTGAACGAAGATCTCGTGCGTAAGATCATCTAGCTTGTGCTCGTAATCACTCATTTGATTCAACAATGT
>Ga0157369_10002176_pt1 | contig 23596 bp, 19 predicted proteins | sample C25metaG_FD_113461 | JGI IMG/M metagenome (GOLD analysis project Ga0157369, IMG submission 113461) | Corn rhizosphere microbial communities from Kellogg Biological Station, Michigan, USA - C2-5 metaG | ecosystem: Host-associated > Plants > Roots > Rhizosphere > Soil | place: USA: Michigan... | reverse complement strand
CCCCCAAGGCTTGCTGTTCGGGCGTCGGCGTCATTCTGCTGGAAATTGTGTTGCAGCGCGTGCCGTGCGCGTAATCAGGTGCCAGCGCTATCCGCTCTCCCGCAAGGCGAGTCGGCGCTGCGATGTCCTATCTACGTACACCTCCAGTTTGAATAACCCAACGGCGCCTCGGCGATAGGGAGATAGTTCGAGTTCATCCCTCAGCGTATTGTTCCGCCCCCGGGCGGGGGCCAACAAATTAATATTCGCGGTATTGCTTGGTGAAGCCTATATTAAATCGATCTCCCGGGCATAAACTGCGGCCAAAGGCAGGATTGGCCAGCTTTCGCGGTTCCCCGGGCATTATTTCCGGCAGTTAACCAAACGAACAGGGGCTCGAGAGAAACGGAGAAAATGAGCCGCGGGGCTCGAAGAACGCGTCGCAAACGGTGACTATAGCTCTCGTCGGAGAGAGGTGGATATCGCCATTCTGGCCATTTCTCGGCAGTACCCGCATCCGGCGAGTCAACCGGTGGCTTGAGAATTTCGGATGTAAGCTGTTTGGCTCCTCAGGTAGGATTCGAACCTACAACCCTTCGGTTAACAGCCGAATGCGTTCGTGCACTCGTGATGGACATGTATGTCGCCGCGGGCGAGAAGTGAGGTCAGAGCGAGCGGCTTGCGATGAATTCGGGCCGCTATCGGCTGATCCAGGAATCGCGGACTCACTTAAATGCTGATGATCAAATGGCACTCCGGGTCAATGGATTGACAGTATGATTCGCCGCTACGGAAACTTGCTTTCCTCTTTGCGCAGAGGCATGACTGTGGAGCCTGGTTATGCCGGCCGAAACGGAATGGTACATGAATCTCCTGAAAATAGTTATCAAACGAATGATTCGACTCCTCTGTTGGTGCACCGACGAGATTGGCAACCTGCAGTGGATTGCTTCGTCGGGGTTGTATCTATGAGCTCCAGACCTCAGCAGCCACGGGTCCATTTGCGAGCTGACCGGCGCGGCCGGCCATGGGTATTTCGTTATCGTACCGATGAACTGCAGCCGGACGGGTCACGCAAACCGATCCGAAAATATTACGAGATCGGCCCAAGCTTGGGTGAAGGTGCGCTTACGAAAGATGAAGCCGAAGCGACGCGCGACCGTTTTCTTTCGGAGTTGAATGTTTCCCTTTCCTCCGATCCCCTGCGCAATGACGCATCTCTGGTTGTGAAGACGGCAGCCGCCAAACTGCCGTTGCCCACAATCGGCCTGCCATCCGACCTCGAATGGGCGACCGCCTCGTTCGGCGAAGCCGCCAGATTGTATAAAGAGGGCTACCTAAGCCGGGAGGCTTACGTCGCCACTCCAACACGCGAAAAGGAGACCTTCTACATTCGTCGATACCTGCTGCCGAGATGGGGGACATTCTTGTTGACCGATATTCACCCGAAAGCCTTCGAGGATTGGCTGCACACGACTTTTGATTCGTGGTGGACGATGCACGGTGTGCGGGCGATCATGAACCGAATCTATGCGCACGCAGAAGGACACGGACTATGGCCTGAAGGCCGACGAAATCCGGCGAGCAAGGCCAGACTGGGCAGAAAGCGTCACAAGCGCGAACGGCGGATTCTGTCGTTCGAGGAGACGGCGCGCGTTCTTTCGCGTCTCGAGCAGCCGTTCCGTTTGGTGCTCCAGACCTGCATCGCAACCGGAGCGCGCATTTCGGAAGTCCTGGGCCTGAAGTGGAAGCATGTGGATTTGCGGAACGGGACCATTCGCATTGATCAGCGGGTGTGGAGGCAGGAGGTCGGGCGCGTCAAAACCGAAAGCAGCCGTAGGCTCGTCGCGGTCGGTGATCTGGCGGCGCAATTCGCAAGTAAAGCCCTGATGGATGGAGCCGAACCGGAAGCATTTGTTTTTCAGCAGCGGCGGGGACGGGGAAAACCGATGTGGGACTCGGGAGTGCGGGACGCGCTACATACGGCGGCGCGGCAGGAAAAATGTGATTTCCCCGGCCTGGGACCTCACTCATTCCGTCGCGCGAACATCACGTGGCGTCAGGAGGTGGGAGGAAGCGCGATCGAGGCTTCGAAGATCGCCGGTCACAGCGGGTTGAATATGACCAGTGACTATACATTTGTCAGTGCGGAGCGGCAGAATGAACTGACGCTCCGCATCCAGCGCAAACTCGCCGACGCGGCGAACATGAATGCTTCGCAGCGAACGGTATAAGGAATTTCTAGCCGGTTCCACGCGCGAACGGCATGCGCTCAGAACGGAGCCTGCGGTATCGCCGAGTATGTATATACCTCCAGATCGCTTTCTCCGTCTCAGTATTCCATTCGGCACCAGAGCCGCCGCAAGGACAACCATCCGAATAGGGGCAGCCGAAGACGCGTGTCTTCCCGTTTTCGTCGGGTTGCCAGAGGAGGTGGATACGCATATCCGGTTCCGAGCTTCGCATGGCCTTCTCCAGGCGAGCGATTCGTGTTGAAAGCTTCATCCTTGATCTCTATTCCTCGTCCGGACCGCGAACCGGCGGAACCGAGCTGCCAAATGATTGGTCGTCCGTCGCACTCCGTTCGAGGCGGGCAACCCGAATATCAAGATCCTCCAGCTCAAAACCCTTATGCGCAATGTTAAACACTGCTTCAATTGCGCGGAGGTGGGTTGCAGGAGATGCGTTCGGATCCACCATGGTCTTCAACAGCATTGCGGCCGCGGCTCCCGTGGCATTCTGCACGCGCGCCGTAGCTGCGCCTACAACGTCGCGCCGCGCTCGCAGCCATTCTTCATGGAATTCCGGGATCTTCATCCATCGGATCAGTGTTCTCACGCTGATGCCCGCCTCATTCGCAGCTTCTTCGTGCGTGCGATTCGAAATGAGCGCCGCGATGGCCAGTTCTTTGCGGCGGCCGAACTTCGACCCGTGGCCTCTCATTGGCGGCACTCCCCGGGAACACGAGTTTCGCTGTTCCCCGCCCGCGCTATGGCTACTTCGCGAAAGCTCTGGCCCGAACCATCCAGCACGGCCTCTCTTCGGCGGTAATCCTGCCATCGCTGCACGATGACGTCACAATATGCCGGATCGATCTCCATCACACGCGCCTTCCGGCCGCGGCGTTCGCATGCAATCAGTGTGGAACCCGACCCGCCGAACAAGTCAACTATGATCGCGCCCGAGCGGCTGCTGTTGACCAGCGCCCGCTCCACCAGTGCCGTCGGCTTGGCCGTCGGATGCACTCGGTTAGCCGCGGGCTTATTCTCTTCCCACAGCGTTGACTGCCTGCGGTCGCCGAACCAGAGATCCTTCTCGCCGGACACGTGGGCGTAAAAAATCGGTTCATGACGGAACTTGTACCGCCCGAAGCCCCAGGCGAACGTATTCTTGGCCCATATCAACTGGCACCGAACCTCGAATCCCGCAGCCTCGAGCGCTTCCTGGAATTCGCGCTGCCACAACGAAGCATGGCAGACATACAGTGAGGCATGTCTCGCCACTATGTGGCGATAATTTATGAACGTCGCGCTAAGGAACTCCTGGAACGCCTCCTTCGACATCGAGTCGCCGGCAATGCTCAGACGGGCCTCGGTGTATCCTTCGTAGCTGACGTTGTACGGGGGATCGGTAAACACGAGATCGGCCGATTCGCCGGCCATGAGATGCTGGACATCGCTGTCCCGCGTTGCATCACCGCACAGCAGCCGGTGTGAGCCGAGACGCCAGAGGTCGCCAGGCATACTGACGGGCTGCTTCGGGACCGCAGGAACTGTGTCCTCATCGACCGCTCCCTCGAGGTACTCTTCAGCTCGGCGCAGTTCCGCGAGTTCCTCTTCGTTGAAGCCCGTCAGCGCCAGATCGATATCTTGCTCCTGGAGCAAGGCAATTTCGATCGCCAACATCTCGGTATCCCAACCAGCTTCATCAGATATCCGATTGTCAGCTAACATGTACGCGCGCCTTTCGGCCCTGGACAAATGATCCAGTACGACCACTGGCACCGTTTCTATACCAACCTTGCGGGCGGCGAGCAGGCGACCATGTCCGGCGATAATACCGCCTTGGGAATCAACCAAAATGGGATTATTGAAACCGAACTCCCGGATGCTGGCCGCGAGTTTTGCGATTTGAGCGTCCGAGTGCGTCCGGGCGTTGCGCGCATCGGGGATCAGGCGATCCACCGGCCATTGCTCGATCCGGCTTGCGAGAGCAATAGTAAGAGGAACTTCGAACGGCCGTTCTAGATTATTCATTATTTGCTTTCCAGTTTTTGGGGATGGTAAACGTGACTTATTAACTTATGTAAAGCTATCGCTCACGCCAAGATAACTTTCGTCGTCGCGAACGGCTGGTAGTAGGTTCAGACTTCCAAGTGCAAAAGATACCGATCTCGTCGGCCAGCTGGGCGCGAATCGTTGATTGCGATGACTGGCATTCTTGCTCCAACAGACAATTCGAGAAACCGCAGATGCAATCAGATGCTTGCAACGCGCGTTCTGACGCGGAAGGGGCAGCTGCTAAGGCCCTATGCGGCCGAAGCGGCGGATTACTGCAACTCGCGCTGCACACCTATCCTGACGGGCCACCTCGAGATGCGTGGGATCAAGATTGATGAACTACGGCGTGCAAAGGGCCTCAGGCCTTGGTTATTACGTCGATGATCAGGTTCGTTGATCAGTTCGCATGCGAACCATTTATCTTCAGCGGCCTGGATTGCAGTGCGCTTCTTTTTGCCAACGATACTTCCTGGTCAATTCGAAGCCGCAAGTCGATGGAAAAGAATTTCTCGTACCGACGGTGCGCACGCAAGTTCGCAGAATCCGCGACATAATCATGCAGAATACGAGGAAAGACGCCGCGGGTATGCGAGGAAGCGCGCGCACGACCAAGCGCGACAAGGACGGCAATGGGATTTTCGGGAAGTACCCGCTGGCTCTCCACCTCACCAGTACTTCAATTTCTGGACAAAACCGGCCCACCGTGTGCCGAATGCCCGTCTGTCAGCTGTGTGACTTCCCTTACAATAGCGGAACAGTGCCGTCGAGATCACGTCTTGCGCCCACCGCTTGTCCCGCACGCACCGTTTCGGCACACAGCTAACTGACGCAAAGTTATAATGCGCGAGTTACGTCCGAGAGATCAGCTATTCGTTATCAACGTCCTCTTGGCTGAGTGAAGGCGTTACGACACAACGAAGGTCGATCCGCAAACCGGCGCATCCGTGTCCAGAATTAACCTCGTTTTGGTCGCAAAACTGACATCTGCCGGTCAGCTTCGCCGTAAAAGCGACCGTGCGCGAAAAACCTAACTGCATGAATTCTCAGGAGAACTTCCGGTCAGAGGCTGCCGAGCCGGGCGGCGCGTTTCGATGCGGCCGTAAAACAAAGATGACATCTGGTGACATCTGACCCCAAAAAGATCGCGCCTCACAGGTCGCGCTGGCAGCTGATCACCGGAGTCCACGGAGTCCACTGCCTGGGCTCCGGAGTCGCGGCTGACTCCAAAGCCTCTGACGGAAGTGTTTGGTGGTCCAACGGATACGGGCGACCGGCCAGTGCGGTTTTGCTTGGGGTGCAAGAGGTCCCGGGCTCAAATCCCGGCGGCCCGACCAGCTTAATCACTGTCCATTCCGGACACATAGGTAATACCTGGCACTACGCACTTAATGGGGGCAGCAGGCGTTGTCGTTCGGATCATGTCGCCAGGACCTTTGCGGATGAACCTTTTTCCTGCTCGCTGATCAACCAGTAAAGGAATTGGTGGCGGGAGTTAAACAGTCGGTGGTACGTCAACATAGCAATACCCAGCGTCCCCAGAGCTGTCCCTGAGACCAGCAGAAACATGATCACGATCTGATACTTGACTGCCGAAAGTGGATCAACGCCAGCCAGGAGTTGACCCGTCATAGTACCTGGCAGCGTGACGATGCCAGCCAGCACCATGAAATTGATGGTGGGCATCAGCCCTGTTGCGACCGCCCTCCGGATTGGATCCCGGGCGGCTTCTTTCCGAGTTGCGCCGAGCGCGAGCAGCGCTTCGATTTGATCGCGATGTGAGGTTACCTCTTCGGCCAGGCGATCAAGCGTGAGTGAAATCCCACTGAGCGTGTTGCCCAAAATCATCCCCGCCAGCGGTATTGCGTATTGGGGTGAGTACCAGGGATGCACGCGTACGATGAGGACCACGCCCACGAAAATCATCAGCCAGGAGCTGGCGAAAACCGATGCAATGCTGTTCAGCCAGATCCCGGGATAACGCCGGTTCGTTTGCTGCACTGCGGCGAGACTGCCAATAAGCGACATCGCAATCATCAGCGGAACAATTGCGTACCACCGTTGCAGACTGAACACCCACTTCAAAACCGCGCCAATGAAGATGAGCTGTACGACCATCCGCACGGCGGCGAGAACGAGCCGACGCTGCAAACCCAGGCTGACGAGCACTGAGACAGATGCGTTGAGAACGACCAGGGACGACGCCCATGCGACCTGTGACCACGAAAGATCTATATACTGATCGCTCATTCTCCAGCGTTCCCTTCGAGGCGGCCATCGCGAATTTCGAGTACGCGGTCCGACATTCGCTCAGCCTGCGATAAATCGTGGCTGACGAGAACCATCGCGCGGGCATGCTGTCCGTGTTTGAGCCATGCATTCACAAGGCGCTCCGCTGCAGCGGCAGTCTCCTGATCCAGCGCCGCCGTCGGCTCATCGAGAAGAAGAACTGCAGGCTCAAGCTGTATCGCCCGGATGAGCGCTGTGATCTGAGCTTCGCCACCAGACAATTGCTCGTTCGTTTTTCGCAGGAACGAATCGTCGCGACCTACCGCGCGAAGCAGCTCAAGCACGCGATCACGGTCATAGCTGCGATTTCGATGGATTTTCAACGAGAACGGCTTCTGCAGATTCGATTCGACGGTTCCTTCGAACAGAGCAGGACGCTGATGCAAATAGACAACATCCCGTCGATGATTGGGAACGCCCCTGCTCGCGGGATGTTGCAGCCGAAGTTCAATCTCCCCGGCATCAATGCCGTCCAGCAGCGCGAGCGCGCGCAGGAGCAGCGATTTCCCCGAACCTGACGGTCCGACAACGGCGAGGCGTTCGCCGGAACAGATATCGATCGATATGTCGCGGAGTAGCCAGCGGTCCGAATTGGGAGCACGCCGTCCGATTCCCCGGCCTCGAAGCAGCAGGTTATCTTCACTCAATTTGTGCTCGCGCCAAATTATGTCAAACCCTGCTCGCGATTCCGGCAGTTTACCGCCATTGTGGGGGTTGTTGCGTGTCCACGAGCGTCATCTCGCCTTCACGATTTGGCTCGTTTGAAAAATAGAACGTGGTACGCGGTGGGAAGAAGTTGCGGGAATCAGAGAACGACCGGTGGAAGACCTCTTTCACACGACCGCGAATTGATCCTTCGCGCACGCCGTAAAAACGGTGTACGACCGCAAGGAGGTAATCCAGAAATTCGCGCCCAATGAAGTGATCGTATACAAGGCTGTAGTGTTGCTCGGTGGAGCGGCCGGAATCAATTCCCACCTGCCAGAAAGGTGAGTCCAGACCGGCACGCCTCCTGGTTTCAGGATCGACCCAAACGTCGAAATCCCGGTGGACGATGCGCGCAGGAATGAAGTTCTGATCGAGCTCGAGCAGCGTGTTCTGGGCATGGGATTCCAACAAGATGCCCCTCTCACGGACTACTCTGGACCAGCATTCGACTATAGGAGCCATGATTTGTTCCGTTACGAACGACTCGGGATCAGTCCCCAACCGATCGATAAGCTGGACCAAAAGCGGGGGATCAGCAGGATTCCTGAGATCACATCCATAGAGAGCAAAGCAGGGAATCAGGTACGCCGATTCGCGGAATGGACGCGGCGCAGCTTCCCGCACGAGGTATCCCCAGGCCGTATCCTCGTCACCGAAGGTGAAGCCGAGTACATCTGGCAGATACGCAAATTTCTCGAACCGGAAATCCGCCAGATCGCGTGTAACCGCCACGCTGTTGCAGATGTTCTTGCGTCTCAATCGGCGGTTGAAGCGCGAGATGTTGCGAGGATAATGCAGTTTGATAAAGTGCCGCGGAACATCTCCCAAGCTCCCGGTAGCGAAAACTGTTCTGGTCGAAGCCGTTGCGGCGACCTGGATCGTTTCGCCACGCGGAAAAGCCCGAATTTCGCCGATGTGCTCGACATCGGGATCATCCCATGTGTCTGGATGGACGGCGAAGAGAACTTCGTCCGGATGCACATAATGCTGCAAAAGGCTGGGCACGGGATCGGCCTGAAAGATCGAAACACGCGCTCTCGGTGCGCTCACAGTGACCAGGTCGAACGTTTCCGGTCCGCTGCGAGGCTGATATCGCTGCGGGGCCTCGTTTCGGGATGCAACCGGACTATATGTTCGTGTGTTCTCGTCGACATATCTCTCCATGTAAACGAGCGCGCGATCTCCCTGGGTCAGCGCATTGATTTTCAAAGCTGGTCTGCCCCTTGCAGTATTTCGAGTGCGATCTCGCCTACGACCATCGCGCGAACATCCCATCCAAGTCTCGATCCCGGATCTGAAAAATGCCTGAATCAGGACTGGACCGAGATATCGAGATGCGCTCCTTTGTGGCCGGTTGATTCCTGCCTTCAGCGCTGATTCCTGAAAAGCGCGCCGGCACGGCGATGGACGAATGATAGCTCGTTGCTGCGTCGACTCTGGCGGTTCAATGTGTCAGCGAGCAAGAGGAACCGAAACGCGAAATGTTGACCCGTTCCCCAGGCTGCTTTCGGCCGTGAGGGAGCCATTGTGCTGATCAAGGATCCAGCGAGCGATTGAAAGCCCGAGCCCCGCGCCGCCACTCATTCGCGAGCGCACCTTGTCGGCGCGCCAGAAGCGATCGAAGACGTGTGGCAAATCGTTTTCCGAAATCCCGATCCCGGTGTCGGAGACGGACACAATAGCGTGTCCATCACCTGGCCGGATTTGTACACGAACTTTTCCACCCGGCGGCGTGTATTTGATCGCATTGTCAATCAGGATGAGGAAAACACGCCTGAGGGCATCGGCGTCCGCGCGAATCTGAACAGCAGCCGGAGGTTCATCCGATTCGAACATCAACCCTTTGTTTCTGGCCAGTTTCTCGCCCTGTTCCACAGCATCCCTGACAATCTCACGAGCGTCGATTTGCTGAAGCTCCAGCGTTTCCTGTCCCGCGTCGGCACGCGCGAGCAGCATAAGACTATCGACCACCTGTGACGTGCGCTCCGCTTCATGAAGGATGTCGTCCAACGCTTCGCGGTACTCGGATGCCGCCCGATCTTTCTGTACGGCGACTTCGGCCGTCGTGCGAATCAGGGCGACTGGCGCCCGCAATTCATGTGAAGCATCGGCGGTGAACTGCTTCATCCGCCGGACGGCGGCCTCAAGCCGGCCGAAAGTCGCGTTGAGCGTTTCCGTAAGGCGTTGAAGCTGATCGCCCGTGGGCGCCACGTCCAGGCGGGCCGTCAGACTTTCAATGTTGATCCGTTGCGCTGCCTGCGAAATCGCGTCGACAGGCGCCAGCGCTCGAGTGCTTAGAAAATATCCGCCGGCTGTTGCCGCCAGCAGAAGAACCGGGCTTGCGAAAATGAGCAGCAGACGAAAGCGGTCGAGCGCCTCCAGGCCTTCATTCATTAAAGATGCGACCTGGACGGTATACAGCTTTCCGTTGACCTTGATTGCTCGAGAGTAAAAGCGGAGAACGTGCCCGTTCAGGTTTCGATTCTCGAGCACAGGCGAATGGAGAGCGCTCGGATTCAGAATGGGGACATTCAGGTTTTCGAGCGGAACGGAGCGATATAGCCACTGCCCATCCGCATCACAGACCTGAAACAGATCTCCGCCCGGTCCCAGCACCGAATGCTCCCGGAATTCGTCGCGAATTTCCGCGACGGACAATGCGGAGATCTGTTTCTCCATGAAGCTTTTGACGCCACGCACTCGATCGCTCAGTTCGTCGTCGATCGCGTGATAAAGACTTGCTCTCATCAAAAACCACGCGCCAACGGTGAATGCAGCCAGGCCGCAGGTAAACACGATGCTGTACCAGGCAGCGAGCCTGAACTCGATCGACCTTCGGGTCAAACTGACTCCTCGTCGCGCAGCACGTATCCCACGCCGCGGCTTGTGTGTATCAGCTTACGGGCACCGGGCGTGTCGATTTTTGCCCGGAGCATGCTGATGTATTGCTCCAACGTGTTTTCATCGACGTCGCTATCGCTTCCCCAGACGGCTTCAAACAAACGCTGTCGCGTCATTACCCGGCCGCTGTTTCGCATCAGGAATTCCAGCACCATGAACTCAGTCCGGGTAAGCGGGATCGTGAGGCCTGCGCGCCTGACTTCACGCGATGCCGGATCAAGAAGCAGATCGGCGAGCGCCAGATTTTTCGCTGGGTCAACGGCCTTGCGGCGCGCGAGCGCGCGCAGTCGCGCCATAAGAACCTTGAATGAGAACGGCTTCGTGAGGTAGTCATCTGCTCCCGCATCCAATCCCTGCACGATGTCTTCGGGGTCATCCTTCGCAGTCAACAGGAGCACCGGCGTTGTGATCTTAAGCTCGCGAAGCGTGCGAACGAGAGAAAATCCATCGAGTCCGGGCAGCATGACATCGAGAACCAGCACGTCGAAGCCTCCCTGCCTGGCTGCTTCCAATCCGTCACGGCCGTCGAACACGATCAGCGTGGAATAACTGTTCTCAGTCAGGCCCTTCTGAATCTGAGTCGCCAGCTTCCGGTCATCTTCAACTATCAGAATTCGCATCGTACTGCGCAGCGCAACTCCCCTTGTATTCACTTTCACGAATCACCCTGAAAATCTCCTGAGTTTATCGACCCGGCCGACTCAGGAGATTTTCAGCTTGCTGCGAAAGGATGGATTCGCGATGCGGATGGTCGCTGCAGTTGTGATCCTGGCAGCACTCCAGGGCGCAACGGGAGAAGTCGTGCACTTCGATCGGTGCGATTCCGGTGGGCTGCCGCCGCATTGGTCCGTGGTGATGACTCATTCCGGCGGTCCACCCAGATGGGGACTCGCGAAGGACTCGACCGCTCCCAGCCCGCCCTGTGTGCTGGCGCAGCTTTCCACGGATTCCACGGCAGGCAGGTTTCCCCTCGCAATTTGGAACGGCGCCGGGTTTCGCGACGGCGACGTCTCGGTTGCGTTCAAGCCGGTTGCGGGAACGGTTGATCAGGCTGCGGGAATTGTCTGGCGCTACCGCGATCCCGATAACTATTACATCGTCCGCGCCAATGCCCTCGAAAATAATGTCGTTCTATACAAAGTCCTGAACGGTATCCGGGGCTCGATCGCGCCGATCGGCTTGCCGTCGCGCGCCTACGGCGTTAAGCATTCGATCGCCTCGCAGCATTGGGCCACCTTACGTGTGACGTTCAAGGGCAAGTTGTTTACGGTTTTTCTGAATGGAGAAAAACTATTCGTCGCGGAAGACAGCTCGATCGAGTCCGCCGGTAAAACCGGCCTCTGGACGAAGGCGGACAGCGTGACGTACTTCGACGATTTCGAGGTGAAACAGAAGTGAAAGCCACTCTCAACTGACAACAAGGAGATGGAGAATATGAGCAAAAGTAGCATCATAATTGCGGTTCTGGCGATATCGCACACGGTCGCAGCGCAGAGTGTTCCCGCAGAATACGACGCCGTTCTGAAGATGTTGGGGAAACAGGGCGATTTCAAAGCGAATGTTCTGAAAATCAACATACCGCGAAATGACATCAAAGTGACGATCGACGGCATCAGCACCCCCACACCGTTCGGCTTCGGCGGCTGGCTGGCGATGACGAAGGGCAGAGGCGGCGAGGAAGTCATGATGGGCGATCTGGTGCTGCTTGAAGATGAGGTAAACCCCGTTATGAGCGCCCTCCTCGACAACGGTCTTGAAGTGACGGCGTTGCACAATCATTTCTTTTTCGAGACCCCCCGCATTTTCTACATGCACGTGCATGGTCACGGAAAAGCAGCCGATCTGGCGCGCATGGCGAAACCGGCTCTGGATTTGATTGGGCACGGTGCGCCTCAACACGGAAGCACAGTAACGGGCGGGCATTCGCAAGTTACCGCCGGCCGCCTCGACGTGGCTGCGATAACGCGCATCACCGGACACGACGGCGAGCAAAGCGGTCAGGTCTACAAAATCACCGTTGCGCGGGAGGATCTTCATATCACGGATATGGGAGCCGCCATTAATGCCCGGATGGGCCTGAATACCTGGGCGGCTTTTTACGGCAGCGATGCAAATGCGGAGATCGCCGGCGATGTCGCCATGCTGGACCGCGAGATTACGCCGGTGCTGAAGACGCTCCGCTCACACGGCCTGAATGTCGTCGCCATTCATAATCACATGACGAACTCCCAGCCGGCGGTTTACTTCCTGCATTATTGGGGGACCGGGCCCGCTGAGAAACTGGCCGAGGGTTTCAAAGCCACGCTCGATCAGCTCGGCCGCACGGACGCCAGCGTCCATGCAAAACATACGGGCGGCAGCTCGCGACCTGAAAAATGAATGCAGGCGGCTGTCTGGAGCGTACGGATCACAGTTCCGCACCGTGGCGGAAATTGCCTCGCACCCGCACTTGAGGGTGTCTATTCTTCTAGCACGCAGATGTTGCGAAGATTGCGATAGCGTTCGGCGTAATCGAGACCGTAGCCGACGACGAATTCATCCGGAATTTGAAATCCGACGTAGGCGACGTCTACCTGTCGCATACGTCTTTCCGGCTTGTCCAGGAGGGTCGCCACTCGAACCGATTTCGGCTTGCGTTGCGCGAGAAGTCCGACAAGGTAATTGAGAGTGATACCGCTGTCAATGATGTCTTCGACCACGAGAACATCCGTGCCCTCGATAGAAACATCCAGATCTTTGGTGACGCGCACCTCGCCCGAGCTGCTCTTGCCGCGGCCGTAGCTGGAAATCCCCATGAAATCGATAAATACATCGCGATTGATTGCGCGAGAAAGATCACCAAGGAAATAGAACGCCCCTTTGAGGATTCCGATCAGGAGGAGAGGCCCCTCTGGATAGTCCTCCTCAATGCGAGCGCCAAGTTCGACGATGCGGGATTGTATCTGCTGTTCAGAGAGAAGAGTGCGGAGTGCCATTCGGCGGATCTTCCATTGTGCAACGCGGCAATCTCGCAACGCGGTGTATTGGAAGCCCGCGCCCGGAGCTACTCGAGAGGAGCTGCCTGACGGATCAGCTTTATCCGCGCGTCGTGCCCGGCCTCGATTGTGACCGCGGCCGACGCTTCAGCATACTGGCGCATCCACTCCGGGTTCGCGTATTCCACATTCCGGATGCTGTCCCAGGCGCTGACGGTGTAGGCGCCAGGCTGAAGGTTTCCGACATTAAAATGGCCGTTCACGACGGATAACACGCGAACGAATTCGCCCTCGCGCAGCAGAATGATCGAGGCGCTCGCGGCGGGCGAGCCGTCATACATGCTCACGTCGCCTTCGAGCGACCCGCCAGCGTCCGAAAGCACAATCTCCATCGGGCCCGGGTCGGTATTGATAGTAAATTCGCCGTGGCCGATATCCAGACCGCCCAATGTGGCGGATTTCAGGAAATAAGGAGGAGCGCTCATGGTGAGGCTGTAGCTCCCAGGCGTGATGCCGGTAATCGTAAACGAGCGATTGTCATCGCTGAATACAACATTGACAGTTCCGAAATTTCGCGCGGCTGGCATCGATCCGGCCAACCTCAACGAAAGCCCCACTCCGGGTCCGCTTTCCGCAGGGGCGTTTTGGGAATCTGTCCTGATCGTACCGGCGATCGTCATCGGCGGCTCCGGTGTCAGAACGATTCCATCCACATCCGAATCGCCAACTTCGACCGGAATTCGAGCTGACCACGAGCGTTCATCGAGATTCGCCGTAGCAGTCAGCGTCCAGGAGCCTGCCGGGACCTCGCGAAAGGCGAATGCGCCTTCAGGCGAAACATTACTCGTCATCGCGGGTTGCCGCCTCGCCAAACCGGGTCGCGAGAGCCAGACTGCTGCGCGCGCGCCGGGGTGCAGACCTGTGACAACGCCGGAGAGCCGCACGAGATGCGCTCGCGCCAAAGCGAAATCGACCTCGCTTTCCTGGCCCGCGTCGAGGCGCATGGCGCTTGCGGGACCCGCTTCGAGCGGAGCCGGGTAACAGGCCTCCTGATAGTTGGCCTGGCCCATTGCTGGTTCTGCGCAAACCGTGTACCGCCCCGGTTCGAGTGGGGCCACCCGGAACTGCCCGATATCGTTCGTAACGGTCTGCGGCCCGTTCGTGAGTTGACGGCGTCCGTCGACCACGCGGGCGATGTAAGGGACAATGCGCATGCCCGCCACGGGATCGCCGTTTTCATCCACCACCTTGCCTGTAACGGTTGCCTGCGGCGTGAGTTCAATTGAGAGATGCGATGGTGAATCTGGCGAAAGCAGAAAATTCAGCGGTGGCGAGCCGATATATCCGCTATCCAGGTAGCCGAACCGGCTGGCCGAAACGGAGACACGAGCGCAGGCGATTCCGCCGAAAGACCATCGACCGGAGTTGTCCGCAGCGCCAGTGCGATTCCCGCCGGGCCAGACCACTGCGATTTTCGCTCTCGGAACCGGCTGATGCGTGACGTGATCGACTACAGCGCCATCGATCGCGCAATCGAATCGTGCGGGAACGAGAGCACTGGTTCGATTCTGCGCGACGGCAGCAACAGCGCCGATGAGAAGCAAAAGCACCAGCCGCATATTTCGTCCGGCAGTATGACGTCAGGTCGTGTAAGCAAGTTCCCTGGATCGACGGCACTGCGCGATATAACGCGCAGGAAGAAGAATTCTGACGGCCTCGGGGACGATTGAAATAACAGCCGGGAGCTTTCCGACCGACTCTCCGTCTGTCTGCACGTAGATCCGCTGGTCCTCGGGAGCGGTCAGCCTTACCTCAGTGGCCCGCGCAAGTAAGACGCCGGGCGTACGATCCAGCCGGTTCAGTACCACTGCGCCAAAGAACCGCAAATAATCGTGCCAGTGATTATTGGTGAAAATGACGACTTCGAAGTCGTTATCCGGCAGCTGGATACGCCGGGCAATCTCGAAATCCCCTCCATAATTTCGCACCCGCGCTATCAGCGCGAAACTCGCCTTGTACTCGGCCCCATTGACGGCGATCGAAAACCGGGGGACGGGTCGGCCGAGCTGACGAAATCCGCCGTGCCAATAGGCAAGCTTTCCGATCCGCCTCTTCAGGCCGGCGTCCAACTCATAAACGATGCGCGCGTCAAGGCCAACGCCCGCCATGAGGAGAAAGTAACGTGGTTCCCTGCCCTCTTGCTGAAACAGGCCGAGCGCGACATGCGCGGACTCGGCGTCGAGAAGTTGGCGGGCCGCTGCATCGGGGCGATTGCTGAAACCAACCTCGTTGGCGAAGACGTTCGCGGTTCCGCCAGGAAGGACGCCGAAAGTGATGGGATCGGGAGAACCTGCATAACGGGCAATGCCGTTGATGGCCTCATTGATGGTGCCATCGCCACCGGCGGCCAGAATACACTGACAACCGTGATCCGCCGCGTGCGCTGCCACATCTCCGGCCGAATTCGGCCCGGTGGTAGCGAACAGTTCGACGCTGTACCCGGCCCGCTCGAGAATCTGAGCGGCTCGATCGAGCCGCGATCGTTTCGCCCCTTTGAGCCCGCCCGCAAAAGGGTTGAAAACAATGCCAATTCGCTGGAATGAGTGAGAGATAATTTTTTTGTAGCCGTTTCGAAAATCGATTATAGCCAATGACTTCCAGGACCTCCGCCCCCGATCCGGCCACGGAAGCCGAATCGTTGCGCGAAACCATTCGCCATCACGAGCACCAGTATTACGTCCTCGATCAGCCGGAAATCAGCGATGCCGAATATGACGAGCTGGTCCAGCGGCTGCAGCGCATTGAGCGCGATCATCCGGACCTGATTAGGCCGGATTCACCGACCCGGCGCGTGGGTGGAAAGCCTCGCGAAGGTTTTCAGAAAGTCGCGCACAGCTCCCCGATGCTGAGTCTGGACAACGCTCTGGATGAAAACGAGCTGCGCGCATTCGACGTCAGAGTTCGCGAACTGCTGGAGGGAGCGCCGTTCCGTTACGTCGCCGAATTGAAAATGGACGGACTCTCGATGGCGGCCCGGTATGAAGACGACATCTTCCGGCAGGCGATTACCCGCGGTGATGGCAGCACCGGCGAGGATGTAACGGAAAACGCGCGCACCATACGGTCTCTGCCACTGAGCGTTTCCACCCCAAAAACCGCGTCGAAAAACAAAGACGCCGAACGCTTCCCCCGTTTCGAAGTTCGAGGCGAAGTGGTGATGAACTGGAAGGCATTTGAACGGCTGAATGCGGAACGCGAAGAGCGTGATCTCACCCGCTTCGCGAATCCGCGCAACGCCGCAGCCGGTTCCCTGCGCGTCCTCGAACCGTCGATCACGGCCTCGCGGCGTCTGGATTTTTACGCGTATTTCATTCTTGACGAGGCGGGTGCGGCGCTTTTCGATAGTCACTGGAAGTCACTCGAATGGCTGGCGCGCCATGGATTCAAAGTGAATTCGAGGCGGCAGTTGTGCGCGAGCATCGATGAAGCTCTGGAATTTTGTCGCGAGTGGGAAGGCCATCGCGAGACATTGCCCTACGAGATTGACGGCGTGGTCCTGAAAGTTGACAGCGTGGATCAGCAGCGGCGGCTTGGGTATACGGCCAAAGCGCCTCGCTGGGCGATCGCCTTTAAGTATGCGGCGCGCCAGGTCGAGACGGAAGTCGCTGACATCTCGATTCAGGTCGGCCGCACCGGCGCTCTTACGCCCGTCGCACAACTTGCGCCGCGGGTTGTGGGGGGAGTCACGGTAACGCGGGCCACGCTGCACAACGAAGATGAGATTGCGCGCCTCGGCTTGCAGATCGGGGACACCGTCGTGGTGGAACGCAGCGGCGACGTGATCCCGAAAGTTGTCCGCGTGAAGATGCAGGGGTCGAACCGGCGACCGTTCCGGATGCCAAGGGAGTGTCCCGTCTGCGGAGGCCGCGTCGTACGCGAGGAGGGCGAAGCCGCCACGCGTTGCATCAACGTCGATTGTCCGGCGCGCCTGAAGGAATCGATTCGCCATTTCGCTTCGCGCGGCGTCATGAACATCGATGGCCTCGGCGATGCGCTGATCGATCAGCTCGTCGATCGGGGCATGGTAACGGGGGTGGCCGATTTGTTCAGCCTGACTACTGAGCAGATCGCGGGGCTCGAGCGCATGGGTCCGAAATCGGCATCCAACGTCATCAAAAACATCGAGCGCTCGCGTTATCTTCCAATGCCGCGCGTCATCGCTGCGCTCGGTATTCGTTTCGTGGGCGAAAGAACTGCCGAGTTCCTCGCCCAGCATTTCGGGAGCCTGGACAAGATTTCCGAGGCGAGCCGGGAGGAATTGCAGGAAGCCAGCGAGGTGGGTCCGAAAGTTGCGGAAAGCATCTATGCGTTCTTTCACGAACCGCGGAATCGGGAACTGCTGGAACGACTGAAGGCGGCCAATCTCTCTTTCGAATACACTGCTCGCAAGCGCAAAGAGGGCGTTCTGAATGGATTGACGATTGTTTTGACTGGTACTCTGCCGAGCCTTTCGCGCGAAGAGGCGAAACAGAGAATTGAGGCCGCCGGTGGAAAGGTCGCGTCAACGGTGAGCAAAAAAACCAGCTTCGTAGTTGCGGGCGACGATGCGGGTTCGAAGCTGGCAAAAGCCAAAGAACTGAAAATACCCGTACTGGACGAAGCCGGGCTGATCGAACTGATTTCGGGAAAGTGATGCGTACGATCCTTCTGGCGTTGTTTTTCGCACTGATCAGCATGCAAGCGCAAGTAGGGAACGCGCAACCGCACCGGACGGAAAACTGGGACGCGCTTGTGGACCGCTACTTCAACGAGGCAATCTTTCCTTTTAATCCCAGCCAGGCGACGGAAGCGGGTATTCACAATTACGACAACTCGATTGAAGACTACGCGGCGGACACAATCCGGAAGGAAACCGCGACGCTGCGCAACTTCGAACGACTGATCGAAGCGTTTCCGGGACCGAGTCTCAACGCGGAACAGAAGCTCGATCGGGAGATGGTGCTGGCAAATATCCGATCGACGCTGCTATCGCTCGAAACGATTCGGATGTGGGAAAAGAATCCGGATACATATTCGAGTGGCGCAAGCAGCGCGGCATTCGTAATTATGGCGCGAAAGTTTGCGCCGGCGCCGGATCGTTTGCGGGCTCTGATCGAACGGGAACGGCAGATGCCGAAGCTGTTTGCTGAGGCGCGGCGAAATTTAAAGAATCCGCCGCGTATCTATACCGAAGTCGCGCTCGAGCAACTGCCCGGGAACATCAGCTTTTTCGAGAAGGATGTGCCTCTCGCGTTTCGGGACGTCCGCGATACGGCGCTGATGAATCGGTTTCAAACCGTAAACGCCAATTTGATTCGCGAGTTGAAGGCCTACGAATCGTGGCTCAGGACCGATGTGCTTCCCCAGTCGCATGGCGATTTTCGGATTGGCGAAGAGAATTTCCGCCGTAAACTCCTGTATGACGAAATGGTCGATCTTCCGATCGACCGCCTGCTCGAGATCGGCTACGCGGATTTGAGGAAAAATCAGCGCTGGTTCCGGGAAACGGCTGCGAAGATCGACCCCCACAAAACTCCGCAACAGATCCTGGCCGAGTCAGAGAAAAACCATCCGGCCCCGGATCATCTTCTGGAAGCTTTTCGGAACACGCTTGGCAGGCTGCGGAGCTATATCGAGCAACATCACATTGTCACGATTCCTTCGTCCGTGCTGCCGATCATAGAGGAAACACCGCCATTTATGCGCGCCCTGACTTTCGCCTCAATGGATACACCGGGTCCGTATGAGCGGGTAGCAAAGGAAGCATTCCTGAATGTGACGCTGCCTGAAAAGACCTGGGCGCCCCGCGAAGTGGAGGAGCACATGGCGGCTTTCAATCGCGGAGTCATTATCAGCACGGCCGTCCATGAGGTCTATCCGGGACACTATGTGCAGTTTCTGTGGGTGAAAAATGCGCCGTCGAAAGTCAGGAAGCTGATCGGCGCAAACACCAACGCTGAAGGTTACGCCCACTATTGCGAGCAGATGATGCTCGATGAAGGCTACGGCAACGGCGATCCCCATTTGCGGCTGGGCCAGTTGCAGGATGCTCTTTTGAGGGACGCGCGGTATATCGTCGGAATCCAGATGCACCGCGGCCGGATGACGTTCGAGCAGGGCGTGGACTTCTTTGTAAAAAAGGGATACCAGACCAGAACGAACGGTGAGCGGGAAACGAAACGCGGCACTTCCGACCCGACGTATCTTTACTACACCCTGGGCAAACTGGAGATCCTGAAATTGCGCGAAGATTACAAAAAAGCGCAGGGCTCAGCCTACAGTCTCCAGAAGTTCCACGACAGTTTTCTCCGCCAGGGCTTTCCTCCGATCAAAATCGCGCGGAAGGCGCTGCTGGGCAACGATTCGCCGGTACTGTAGCAATCTTTAGAATCGTCACCTGCGGCTTCCCGCGATGCTGGCGATGCGTCCACGAATGTGCTTCGGATCCGCGAGCAGGAGATAGACGAGGCCAAACGGAACCAGCGTGGCGCATGCCATAAGGATCGGATGGAGCGGCGGCAGCGATAGCTTGATAGCCCATGCCGCAGCCGCTCCGGCCAAAGCGGCGGCCCATAACCTTATAACGTACGCTATGCCTGCCCCAGCCTGTCCGATGCGGCGGCTCAGGGCTTGTTTCAAAAGAAGGTACTCGATCCATCCGCTCACTCCTGCCGACGCTGTCAGGCCCGCGACTCCCCATTTGGGATCCAGTCCAAGCATTGGCGGCAACGGCTTTGAACAAAAATATCCGAGCGCAGTTGTGAGAGCCACGCGAATAATGGCGAACCGTAAAGGGGTACGTGTGTCCTTCAGCGCATAAAACGCGGAGGAGTACAAGCGGCCCTGGGTGGAAGCGAAGAGGCCCACGCCGGAGCCGGCAAGAACGCCCCACACCCAAATGGCGTCGGAGTGGTGAAAACGATGGCCCTGGTAGATCGCGCCCGCGATCAGATCACCCACGGTGATGAACGCGACGGCAGAGGGGATCACGAAAAAGGCGATCCGGCGTAGACCGGTAATAAGCCGCTTGCGGAGATTGGAGGCAATTTCATCTTCCCGGCCCAGCACGCTCGACATCGCCGGTAATTCAGATGCCGAAACAGACATGCCGAACAGGCTCACCGGCATGAGATAGATGGTCTGGGCGTACGCTAACGCGGCCACGGCTCCGGTGGGCAGCAAGGTGGCGAGCAGCGAATCGACATAGGCGCTCACCTGCACTACGCCGCGGCTGACAAAAACCGGGCCGAAATTGTGGATGACAACGCGTACATTTTGCAGGCGCCAGGCGAGAGCGACTTTTAGTTTCGGCACAAGTTTGAGCACCACCGGCAATTGCGCCATGAACTGAATGCCGCTGCCGGCGACCGAAGCCCAGGCGACCACAACCGCCAGATGCTCCTCAGTGTTACCGGGCCCGAAGTAGAGAAGCGCCGCGATAATGGCTGCGTTCCAGAGGACGGGCGCGCTGTAGGAAAGAAAGAAGCGATGATGGCTGTTTAGAATTCCAAGACACCAGGCCGAAAGAACCAGGAGACCAGTTCCCGGGAAAAAGATGCGAACGAGCGTGATGGTGAGTTGTCTTTTCGCGCCATGGAATCCGGGAGCGATGGCGTCCATAAAAAGCGGTGTCGCCAGGACGCCGAAGAGCACCAGAACGGACGTGAGCAACGCCAGAATGGCGAACACGGCGCCGGCGACGCGGCCCGCCTCCTCCCGTTCTTCACGCGCCAGCAATCCTGCATAAACCGGAATGAATGAGGCGGAAAGCACGCCTTCACCAAAAAGAGTCTGCAGGAAATTGGGAATCCGAAGCGCAGTACGAAAAGCGTCAGCGGCATCTGTTGTGCCGAAATATTGAGCAAAGACTCGGTCGCGAATCAGTCCTGCCAACCGGCTGAGGAGGATCCCGGCGGCCACCAGCACGGCCGCGCCTCCGAAGCGCCCAGCGGGCTTCGCAGGCTTCTGCTCCACGGACACAGCCATGTCTTATCAGAATCGCATGTCGGATGAATGCGCACTCGCCGGCAAGTTTTCGTGCGCCAGACCACTTAACATTCCTTCATACCTGGCCTGAAACGTGCACTCTCCTGGCTTCCGCACGCAGTCGGGTGGCGGGCGCAGTGTGAATTTGAAAAGCGAAGAGAGGAATGAATGGCGCAAACTTTTGATTTTCTTGTTTTTTCACATCTTCGATGGGATTTCGTTTTCCAAAGGCCTCAACACCTGCTGAGCCGCTTCGCTCGAAGTCATCGTGTAATTTTTATCGAAGAACCGATTCGGGATGACCGCTCTCCGCATTGGGAATTTCACAGTGGTGGTCCCAACGTGATCGTCTGCCGTCCGCATACGCCCATTGAGTCGCCCGGCTTCAGTCCGGAACAACTCGGGGCGATCGATGGCATGATCGAGAGTTTGATTCAGCAGCTCAAGCTCGAGAATTATGTCGCCTGGTTCTACACACCGATGGCGCTCCCCCTCGCCCAGGCCATTACACCGAAGGCCGTGATATATGACTGCATGGACGAACTCTCCGCATTTCTGGGAGCTCCCGCGGAACTGATCGAGCGCGAGCGCGAACTGCTGAAACTGGCGGACCTCGTGTTCACCGGCGGCCCGAGCCTCTTCCGGGCGAAACAGCATCGTCATCCCAACGTCCATTGTTTTCCAAGCAGCGTCGATGCCGCGCATTATGCAAAAGCCAGACCCGGTATGAACGATGAGGCAGCGGACCAGAAGCATCTGCCTAAACCGCGAATCGGCTATTTCGGTGTAATTGACGAGCGTCTCGATTATGAGCTGATTCGTCACCTCGCCACTGCGCATCCTGAATGGCAAATCGCAATGGTCGGTCCCGTAGTCAAGGTCAACCCGGAACTGTTGCCGAAACTGCCCAACATAACCTGGTTCGGCCAGCGCGCATATGCGGACCTTCCTTCGTATATTTCCGGATGGGACGTCTGCATGTTGCCATTTGCGCGGAACCGATCCACGCAATTCATCAGCCCTACGAAAACGCTCGAGTACATGGCGGCGGAACGGATGATCGTTAGCACGCCGATCCGAGATGTTGCAGAACCCTATGGCCACATCGTCTTTCTCGGAGACAGCAGGGACGAGTTCGTGGCTGCGTGCGATCGGGCTTTGGATCTCAAGAAAGCAGCACGGCAGCGACGGGTTCGCCTGATGCGCGACGTACTCAGCCGGACTTCCTGGGACAGCACAGCATCCCGAATGCTGGATTTGATTGAAAGCGCCGTCCAAAAGACCGGAGATCTGAAAGAGGGTGTCTTCGTACCCGCAGCGGCAACCCGGGCAGCGGGAGCGGCGCCTCATGTCATCGCAAACGCCTGGCGAATCCCGCTCGGCGAAGCGCAGGGCGATTGACGCGGCACGGCGGGAAATCGGCCGGTCGCCCAAACTTCTTAATCGATTAAGAACAAGCGTTCGGCCTCGCTCATGGGATTTTCGGGTGTAAGCTGATTTTCAGCCATGAAGCTGACCCGAAGAAGCGCATTCGCAATGATGGGAGCGCCCGTCGCCTTGCAACTGGCGGCCCAGTCTTCTACAACCCGCAACGAGGAATCCGACGCCACGCAGGCGGCCACGCGTGCGCAACGGATGCAATGGTGGCACGACGCGAAGTTCGGGATGTTCATCCACTTCGGCCTGTATAGCGTCTACGGTCATCACGAGTGGGCGATGGAAAACGAGGCCATCCCGGTAAGCCAGTATGAAAAGCTGGCCGCCGAATTCAATCCGAAGAAGAACGCTGCCCGCGACTGGGCGCGTGTGGCCAAACGCGCCGGCCAGAAGTACATGGTGATGACGACCAAACACCATGAAGGCTTCTGCCTTTTCAATTCGAAGCTCACTGATTATTGCGCGCCGAAACATGCTGCAGGCCGCGATCTCGTAGCCGAATTCGTCGAGGATGTCCGCGCCGAAGGGCTGACTCCGGGTTTCTATTACTCACTCATGGACTGGCATCATCCCGATGGCGCAAAGTGCGCGACCGACGAGGCGGCCCGCCGCCGGTTTGTCGATTACATTCACGGCCAGATTCGCGAACTGATGACGAATTACGGCAAGATCGGCGTGCTCTGGTACGACGTCGCGTGGCCGCTTGATGCCCAGGGATGGGAATCGGAAAAGATGAACAAAATGGTTTTCGACCTCCAGCCGGACATCATTGTTAACAACAGGAACAAGCTGCAGGGAGATTTCTCGACGCCGGAACAGACCATTCGCGCCGAGAGTGGCGGGCGCGCCTGGGAGTCCTGCATGACAATGAACCAAAGCTGGGGCTATCAGGTGACCGATGATGACTGGAAAACGCCGAAAACTATCGTCCGCAATCTCGTGACCTGCGCCCGTGACGGAGGCAATTACCTCCTCAACATCGGCCCGCGCGGAGATGGCTCCATT
>Ga0157369_10002175_pt1 | contig 23611 bp, 26 predicted proteins | sample C25metaG_FD_113461 | JGI IMG/M metagenome (GOLD analysis project Ga0157369, IMG submission 113461) | Corn rhizosphere microbial communities from Kellogg Biological Station, Michigan, USA - C2-5 metaG | ecosystem: Host-associated > Plants > Roots > Rhizosphere > Soil | place: USA: Michigan... | reverse complement strand
GGGGGCTGGAGAATGACGGCCTAGGCGATCTTGCACGTGACGTTCACCTATCCGATCCCAGCGAAGCGGCGGCCGGCGCGCCGCGCCCGATTGCGCGCCGCGATGAATTCAAGGCCATTCGCGTTGCCTTACCGCGAGTGTTCGCGATCGAAAGTGGCGGACAATGCCGCGAGCTGGACGCAGAAACCGATCTATTCCCCTCGATCGACTGGAGCGGCTTCGACGTCGCGGCGCTGGCCGATCGATTGCCCAAGGATGCACGGCCGCCGGACAGCCAGTTTCTCCGATTGCGCGCTGGCGATCATGGCGTTGAAACGGACACGGCGGCCGTTCTGGCGAGCGAAGCGGCATTCGACGCAGCCTATGCCGTGCGCTCGATCGCCGAGTTCGTGCCGAACGTCTTTTGCGCGTGGGGCATCGTGGATGGCCTGATCGCCGCGTTGCGCGAACGCGGCTGGAGCGAGCAACTGATTGGCCGGTTGTCCGGCTTCATCATCTCCGAACTGCGAACCGACTTGGCGGCCGAGCGCGACCGGCAAGCCGCGTTGCTCTTCGCGGCCGGGCTGGATGCTGGCACAATTCATTTCGGCTTGCGTGGCGGTGACGGCGACTGGATAGCGCCGGCCGAATTATGGACGACGCTGCCCGTCGATGCGCCGCAACTGAACGCGTCAAACGGCGGACCGTTGGAGCGCAGCCTATTCCTGCCCATTTACGCGGCGGAGTTGAATGACGCCGAGCGCAAGTTCGCCGTCTATCTTGACCGCGACGAGGCCCTGCGCTGGTGGCACCGCAACGGCGCGACGCCGCGAAGCTACGCATTGCGCGGCTGGCGACGCGGAAACGTCTATCCAGATTTCTTGTTCGCCGCGTTACGTGAAGGGAAGCGCGACCGAATTGTCGTTGTCGAGACCAAGGGCGAGCAACTGGCGGGAAGCCCCGACACAGAATACAAGCGCGAGCTGCTGGCGCTCTTGAGCGACAAATTCGATCCGACACCGGCGCGCAGCGGAGCGCTGGGGATGGAAGAGGAAGTATTCGACTTCACTGCCGCCGTGGTCCTCTTCGGCGAATTGGACGCCAAATTACCGGCTTTGATCGCAGGGGCGAGAAATTAAATGGGGGCCTTTTTGGGGGCCTTTTGGGTCTGTCAAATCAGATAACGGTTATTTTACAGCTAGTTGTGACAGTAGATCGAGTCCTCTCCTGGCACCATCCTCACGCGGGAGCAAGCCGTTCCCTCGTCACGGCCTGGCTAAGCGCAACAATCCTCGGCCGGAGCAGTTCACCCGCCCGTGGCCGAGCATTCCTCCCGAACCGCAGTCATCGCAGCGCTCATCGGCAATTTGCTGATCGCGATTACCAAGGGGATCGCCGCCGCAATCTCCGGAAGCTCTGCGATGCTGAGCGAATCGGTCCATTCCGTCGTCGATAGCGGGAACGAGGTGCTGCTGCTTTACGGCCAGCATCGCGCCGCAAAGCCGCCCGACCAGCTGCATCCGTGGGGTTATGGGCGCGAGATCTATTTCTGGTCGTTCGTCGTCGCCTTGCTGATCTTCGCACTTGGTGCGGGCGTGTCGATCTACGAAGGCATCGTCCACATCCGGAATCCGGAACCGATGAGCGATCCGCTTGTCAATTTTGCGGTGTACGCGGCGTCGGCCGTGTTCGAAGGGATTAGCTGGTGGTTCGGCTGGTCGGCATTTCAGCGCGGGCGGGGCAATCGGTCGATCCTGAAGGCCGTCGAAGCGAGCAAGGATCCGCCCAGCTTCATGGTGCTTTTCGAGGACAGCGCAGCCTTGATCGGGCTGGCCATCGCCGCGGTGGCCACGGGGTGCAGCGTCTATTTCGGCAAGCCCTGGATCGATGGCGCCGGGTCGATCCTGATCGGGCTCGTGCTCGCCGGAGTTGCTGTCCTCCTGGCTCGCGAGAGCAAGGCCCTGCTGATCGGCGAACGTGCTCAACCCGAGCTCGCCAGGGCGATCCGCGACGCTGCCGAGCGCGTGCCGGGCGTGGTCGGAGTCGAGGGAATCCTGACGAGCCAGCTGTCTCCCGATCAGGTGATCGCCAACGTCGGCCTGGAGTTCGACGACAATCTTCGGACGCCGGACATCGAGCGCGCGATCGGCCATCTGGAAAATGAGCTCAGGAAGGAGCACCCCGAGTTGTTCAGGGTGTTCGTCCGGCCGCACCCGGATCAATATCAAGGCGAAGTTCGGCTGCTGGACGTGGGCCCGGACTGAGCCGATAGGTCGGCGATGCCGCGCTACGCTATCGGTGACGTCTCACCTCAACTCGGCGAAGGCGCATGGGCCGCCCCCTCCGCTGATCTTATCGGCGACGTTCGCCTCGGCGCCCGAGCGAGCGTCTGGTTCGGGGCCGTGCTTCGCGGCGACAATACCCCGCTGATCATCGGCGAAGAGAGTAATTTCCAGGACGGCGCGATCGGGCACAGCGATCCGGGCTTCCCACTGACCATCGGCGCGCGTGTGACCGTCGGTCACCAGGCGATCCTCCATGGCTGCACCGTCGCGAATGATTGCCTGATCGGCATGGGCGCGCGAATCCTGAACGGCGCGGTTATCGAAGGCGGTTGCATCGTCGGCGCCGGCGCACTCATTACCGAGAGCAAGCAGTTCCAACCGGGCAGCCTAATCGTCGGCGCACCGGCGCGGGTAGTTCGCCAGGTCAGCGAGGAGGAGAGGCGGCTGCTCCGCGCATCGGCGGCGCATTACGCGGAAAAGGCGCAGCGCTATGCTGCGGAGCTCAAGAAGCTCTAAGCGGCTTGCAATAACGCTGCTGCTCTTCGGGCGACGAACGCAGCCGCGTCGTCAGATAATAATCGGCCGCTTGCGTCACATAATCGCGGTGGTCGTTGTCGATGAATTTCGCGGCGTCATGCATCCAGCCCACGACGCACGCCTTCTTGTCGGCACCGGAGTGGCCGCAGTCGACGAAGTGATTGTAGGCTGTGCGCCACTGCAGGAAGTCGGCGCGGTTCATCACGGAACCGTGCCCCGGGATCAGGGTCCGGAAGGGCGTCGCCGCGATCGCGTCGAGCGCCTTGCTCCAACCGTCAGCGCAGGCCGTGTCCATGAACGGCACCAGGCCGACGACGAGGTCGCCCGAGAGAAGCACTCGCGTCGTCGGATCGTAAATCCAGACATCGCCTTCGGTCGCGGCGAAGCTCGCGAGGTGCACATCGAGTCTTCGACCCGCGATCGTCATTGGTCCGGCCTTCGCGACGATATGATCGGGCCTGATGCGCTCCGGATGATCGATGACCGCGACGCCGCGCTCAAGCTCGTCGCGAACCGCCGCCGGCGTCTTCGGATCGGCGAGCATTTGAGCGGTCTGCGCGCGGCTGTTTTTCAGGAAGGTCGCAAGCGCCCCTTCCAAGGCGTTGCTCGCGTAAACCTGCACCTGCGGATAGGCCTGCCGGATATCCCAGTTCCCGGTCGTATGGTCGAGGTGCCAGTGCGAGTTGACGACCGCCGCAATCGGCCGATGGCGCGCCTTCGCATAATCGATGATCGCCTGCGCGTGCTCGGGGTGCCGGCCGGTGTCGAAGACGATGAGGCCCTTGGGCCCATCCAGGACGATGGTGTTTCCGTCGGGTCCGCTGCCGAGCGGCACTGCCCCGGGAATGAGATGATAGGGCGCGGCTGAGGTTGCGGCGCTCATCAGGAGCAAGCTTCCTGCTAATAGCATGATCGGCATCGACAGCTCTCCGCGTTGAGCATGTAATTGCCTGATTGTTGCGGGCGCTAAACTGTCGTTCGACGGACCGGCTTTCCCTGCAGATCAGTCGTTAGTCGACCCTGGGGGCCACCGTTCGTCGAAGTCAGGGCCAATCGCCACTGTCTCGATGTCCAGCCCCGCAATCGCTTCCATGATCTCGTCCAGGTCGACGAGATCCAGACAAGGCCGCGCTCCCGGCGCGACTTGGTCTTCCGCCGCCATCCGCCGCGCCAGCAGGATTGCAGGAATGCACGGGATGTTGGGCCCGTGGACTTGCCGAGCGATCATGAAGATGCGGATTTCGGAAGGCTCGCCGTCGCGCCCGATGCCGCTGAGGAACATGTGGAAGCCGCTCTTGTCGGAGCCGAGCGGGTCGAACAGGAAAGACAGTTTCAAGAGCCGCTCGGCGTAGGGCGAAAGCGACTTCACGAATCCCAGCCGAACGATCCAACTCAGCAACCAGGTTCCGATGTGGAGCAGCCTGACCTCGTGGCCCGCGACGAAGCTGAGATCGCGAAGGTGGGGATAGCGCGCCGGGAACAGCTCCAGATCGGGTATGTCGCAATAGCCGAACAGGCGCGTTCCGAGCTCCGGATAGCGAACAGCGCGGAGACCTTGCCAGCCGTAGACCATCTTCCGCTTCCCGCCCGCAAGAACCGAGAATGGCTTTCCGACGTAGCTCAGGATAGCCGCCGCCGTTCCGAGCCCGCGATTGGTCGCTTGCGCCGCGGCGATCCCGTAGGCCGCGCTTTCGAGCCGCGCGAAGCGCGGCAGGTAGCGATCGATGAAGGCCGCGGTGAGGCACGGGACGGAGCTTGCCCCGGCAATGACGGCAACGTCCGCCGCCTTGGCCTCCTCGTCGAGTTCGCCGATCGTCGCGACGAAGCGCCGCGCGTCCGCCAGGTCGAGATAATGTGCGCCAACCGAAATCGCCGCTTTCGCGACCCGATGATCTTGAAGCTGGAAGGGACCCGTGGTGTGGACAACGATGTCCGGCCGAAGTTCCCGCAGGCGCGCTTCTATGTTCCGGTCGATATCGAGCGCGCAGCCTTCCGCCGGGTTGATTGCCTTGAGGTCCGCCGCAAAGGCGTCGGCTTTCGCCTGCGAGCGTCCCCCGATCAGCAGCGTGATATTCGCGTCATCGGCCAGCGCCTTCGCGATGTAGCTCCCGAAATTGCCGTAGCCGCCGATGACGAGAACCCGCTTCACCAGGTGGGTTTTGTCACCATCAGCCAGAAAACGACAATAAGCCCCAGGAAAGCGGGCCACCCAAGCAGGAACCAGACTTTCCTGAGGCGTTCGTAGGCCGCGCTATCGAATGCGGCCCCGGCGACCTTCGCCTCGAGCATATTCTTCATCCGGATTTGCAGCCACACGACCGGCAGCCAGCAAAGGCCGGCGATTACGTAGAGGGCGTAGCTGGCAACGAGCCCCGATTGGCGAGGGTCCAACCCCGCCTTCGCGACCAGCATCGCTCCAGTGATCGGCTGCAGGATCACAGCAGGAAGCGTGAAGATGAAATCCGCCCGGACCGTGGCTCGGGCGGCGAACAGCCGCGCTTGATCGTTGCCGCGCCGCGCGGCCGAGAAGAAGAAAGCGATGCCGAGCCCCGTCCCGAACAGGACCGTCGCGCTCAATATGTGGACGGTCTTGAGCAGCAGGTAGAGGTCGATCGCCGCCCCCGTCCTCAGTAAACCCGCTTCTTGGGCGGGATCGTCTCGATGTCGTTGGTCAGCGTGTAACTGTGCACCGGACGGTAGTCGATTTTCACGTCGCCGCCCTTGCCGCCCCAGCCGTCGAACCAGGCGATAGTATGCTTCATCCAGTTCTTGTCGTCGCGGTCGGGATAATCCTCCTGCATGTGCGCGCCGCGGCTTTCCTTGCGGTTGTCGGCGCAATGCATGGTGACCACCGCCTGCGACAGCAAGTTGTCGAGTTCCAGAGTCTCGACGAGGTCGCTGTTCCAGATGAGGCTGCGGTCGGTGACGTGGACGTCGGCCATGCGGCTGTAGACCTTGTCGATCTTGGCGACGCCTTCCGCGAGCGTCCGGTCGGTGCGGAAGACCGCGCAGTCGGATTGCATGGTCCGCTGCATCTCGAGCCGAATCTCGGCGGTCGGGCTTCCGCCCTCGGCATGACGGAACTTGTCGAGTCGTGTAAGGGCCAGCTCGGCCGCATCGTCCTTCAGCGGCTCGGGCAGGGCATTCTTCTTCACAACTTCGTTCAGGCGAATGCCCGCGGCTCGTCCGAAAACGACGAGGTCGATGAGGCTGTTGGAGCCCAAGCGGTTGGCGCCGTGAACGCTGACGCAGGCAGCCTCACCGACGGCGAACAGGCCGGGCACCACAGCGTCCGGGTTCCCGTCCTTCAGCGTGACGACCTCGCCATGATAGTTCGTTGGGATACCACCCATCGTATAGTGGACGGTCGGCGCGACGGGGATCGGCTCGCGGGTCAGATCGACCCCAGCGAAGGTCTTCGCCGTCTCAGTGATCCCGGGCAGCCGCTCGTGAAGGATCTTCGGGTCGATATGGTCGAGGTGAAGGAAGATGTGGTCCTTGTGCTCGCCGACCCCGCGGCCCTCGCGGATTTCCATCGCTTCGGAGCGTGACACGACGTCGCGGCTGGCGAGGTCCTTCGCGTGAGGCGCATAGCGCTCCATGAAGCGCTCGCCGCTGGCGTTGGTGAGGTATCCGCCTTCGCCGCGCGCGCCTTCGGTGATCAGCACTCCGGCGCCGTAGATTCCGGTCGGGTGGAACTGCACGAACTCCATGTCCTGGAGCGGAAGGCCGGCGCGGAGCACCATCGCATTGCCGTCGCCGGTGCAAGTGTGGGCCGAGGTGGCGGTGAAATAGATGCGCCCGTAGCCGCCGGTCGCGAGCACCACTGCCTGCGCGCGAAAGCGATGGATCGACCCGTCGTCGAGGTTGAGCGCGACCACGCCGCGGCACACCCCGTCCTGCATGATGAGGTCGATCGCGAAATATTCGACGAAGAAGTCGGCGTCATGCTTCAGGCTCTGCGAATAGAGCGTGTGAAGCATCGCGTGACCGGTCCGGTCCGCGGCGGCGCAGGTGCGCTGGGCTGGCGGGCCCTGGCCCATGTCCTGGGTCATCCCGCCGAACGCCCGCTGGTAGATCTTGCCCTCCGCCGTGCGGCTGAACGGAAGGCCCATATGCTCGAGCTCGATGACCGCGGCCGGCGCCTCGCGGCACATATATTCGATCGCATCCTGATCGCCGAGCCAGTCGGAACCCTTGACCGTATCGTACATGTGCCAGGTCCAATGGTCCGGGCCCATGTTGCCAAGGCTCGCTGCAATCCCGCCCTGCGCTGCGACGGTATGGCTACGGGTCGGGAAAACCTTGGTGACGCAGGCGGTCTTCAGCCCATGCTCGGCGGCGCCCATGGTCGCGCGAAGGCCGGAACCTCCCGCCCCGACGACGACGACGTCGTAGGTATGATCGACGATCTGATATGCGCTCACGAAGCGGCTCCGAACGACAGTACCGCGAGCGCGTACAGACTGATCGCTCCGCCGGCGACGGCGAAGAACAGAAGCAGAGTGTTGATCACGAAATTGCTTCCCGGCTCGTGGACATAATCGTCGACGAACACCTTCATCCCGTCGAGCGCATGCTTGAACCCGACGACGACCAGAAGCGCCATCGGGATCGCACCGCTCGGCGCGCGGAGCCATTCGAGAAGCGTGGCCGGATCGAGTTTCGGAAGGAGCAGGATCGAGGCGATGAACCAGGTGCCGAGCAAGAGGAGCGCGATGCTGGTGACCCGCTCGGTCAGCCAGTGCTCGCCCCCTTCGCGAGCCGAGCCGAGACCGCGGGCCTTGCCGATCGGGGTGGAGCTGTCGCCGGTGCTCATGGCCGAACTCCCAGGAGCCACGCCCAAAGGAGCGCGGTGAGGATGACCGATCCGACGATCGTCAGGATCGCGAAGGTCTTGTTGACGCCAAGCTCGAACGCCGCACCCGTATCCATCACGAGGTGCCGGATGCCCGACAGCAGGTGCTGGAAGAAGCTCCAGGTCAGGCCGATAAGAACAACCAGCCCAATCCAGCTGTGCGACGCCTTCTCGAAGGTCGCATAAGCTTCGGGTCCGTGTGCGAGCGCCATCAGCCACCACGTCAGGACCGCGAGGCCCGCTACCGACAACGCGATCCCGGTCGCCCGGTGAAGGATCGAAACAATCATGCCCGGCCCCCATCGCCAGATTCCGAGGTGGGGCGAAAGCGGGCGCGGTCTGGTAGCGGCCATGCGAGGCTCAATTCCCTGAGTGATCGAGGATGGCGCTCGCTTAAGGCGCAGCCCCGCACGAGGCAAGTTTCCGAATGTCCCCTAACCCGCCCTTAACCATTGTGCGGCAAGAGCATCTTCGAACGGCGCATCTAACGAATACGGAGAGCGGACGAATGACTGGCGAGACTGGACAGCTCCAGCGGCTGACCGACGAGCAGGTAACGGCGCGGCTTGCGGCCTACAACCCGGGCGGCGCGCTCGATGCCGACATCGAGCTTCTGCGCGAGAACGCCCACGACATCATCGCCGAAGAAGTCGCCGCTCACTTCGGTCAGGAGCGCGCTGATCGCTACGCCGCATTCTACACGAGGAAGGTCGACGCCGCGTGGATCCAGGGCATCGCCGAGTACGGGCTTCGCATCTATCGCGAGAAGACCTCGGTTCCGGTCTACATCGCCGCCCGAATGCAGGCGGGCAGCGCGATCGTCGCCCGCATCGCCGAGCGCTTCGCCGACGATACCGAGAAGCTGAAGGCCTGCGAGGCCGCCTACATCCGCATCAAGACCTTCGAGACGGACATCATCCTGGCGCAGGTCGCGCTTCTCGAGGCGATCGAAGCCGCCGACCTTCGCGGCCGGGAGAGCGAGCAGTTCGAGCGCCGCGTCGCCGAGCTGGTCCTCGCCAGCACCGAGCAGTCGAAGTCCCTGACCGAGCGCACCCGCTCGACCGCCACGTCGGCTCGGGGGATGCTCGGAAAGACAAGCGAAGTCGCCGCCGCCGCCGAACAGTCCGCGGTTGCGATGCGTGAAGCCGCCCAGACCGCCGCTGGCCTCATCCGCGCGATCGAGGACGCGCGCGCCGAGGTCGAGGTCGCCGCGGGCGTTGCGACCCGCGCCGGCGACCAGGCGAGCCAGGCGGTGAAGGTCAGCCAGGCGCTGTCCGCTCACGTCGAAGCGATCGAGTCGATCCTCAGCCTGATCCGCGACATCGCTGGCCAGACCAACCTCCTCGCCCTCAATGCCACCATCGAGGCCGCCCGCGCCGGCGATGCCGGCCGCGGCTTCGCGGTGGTCGCGCAGGAGGTGAAGAGCCTCGCCTCGCAAACCGCTCGAGCAACCGACGACATCACCGCCAAGATCACCGCGATCCAGCAGGCGACCCGCCAGACTGTGGAAGCCAACGGTTCGATCCAGGGTACCGTCGAGGAGGTCCAAACCTCCGCCGACCGCATCCGCGAGGCGATGGAGCTCCAGGCGCAAACGGTAACGATGATCACCGCCGCCGTCGATGAGACGGCGCTTGCGGCCGACTCGATGAGTTCGACCATCGCGGCGATCCGCGCCGACACCGAGAATGTCGCCAAGGACATCGACCAGGTCGAGCAGGGCTTCGGCCACTTCTCCGAGCAGATCGCCGGCTTCAAGTCGACCGCCAAGGAATTCGTGAACGGCATCGCCGCTTAATCCTCCCCGGAACGGGGAGGTGGCAGCCGATGGCTGACGGAGGGGTCGACCCCTCCACCACTTCGTGGTCCCCCTCCCCGTTCCGGGGAGGACTTGCTAAGCGGGGCCCATGAACATCCTCATCACCGGCGCGAGCCGCGGGATCGGAGCGGCGGCCTACGCGCTTCTCAAGAAGTCCGGTCACGCGGTCGTCGGCCACTCGACCAAAGGCAGCGATACGCTCATCGCCGGCGATCTCACCGACCCCGCGGCGGCCCGCAATATCTGGGACACGGCGCTCGATGAGCTCGACGGCCGCATCGACGTCCTCGTCAACAACGCCGGCATCTATGAGGGCGTCGCCGACAATGCGACCGACGACGAATGGCATTCGGCCTGGCATCGCACGCTGACCATCAACGTACAGGCGCCGGCGGACCTGTCGCGGCTCGCTGTCTCGCATTTTCTCGATCGCGGCGGAGAGGGCCGGATCGTCAATGTCGCGAGCCGCGCCGCCTTCCGTGGCGACAGCCCGCAGCATTGGCATTACGCTGCCTCTAAAGCGGCAATTGTCGGAATGACGAAAACCATTGCCCGCGCTTACGCCTCGGATGGCATCCTCTGCTTCGCGGTCGCTCCCGGATTCACCGTATCCGAGATGACTGCCGAATATCTGCAGGGACGCGGGGGCGCGCAGATCGTCGCCGACATCCCACTCGGCCGCGTCGCATCCACCGACGAGGTCGCGGAAGTGATCCAGTGGCTTTCGATCGACGCCCCGGCCTCGGCGACCGGCACGATCATCGACGTTAACGGCGCGAGCTATGTTCGTTAGTCTCGCTCTTTTCGCCGCAGCCCAGCAGATCGTCGTCCCGCTGGGAAAACCCCCGGCCGTCATCGAAAAGCCGATCGCGCCGATCGAGATCACCGGCCCGAAATTCGCGGAAAAGTGCAAGGATTGGGATGATTGGGAGAAGCCCGCTCCCGCCGTCCGCGTCTTCGGCAACACTTATTACGTTGGGACGTGCGGAATCTCGTCGATCCTGATCACCGATCCCGCCGGCGACATTCTCATCGATGGCGGAACGGACAAGGATGCCGGCCTAATCGCAAGCAACATCGAGAGCCTCGGTTTCCGGCTGACTGACGTCAAATATATTCTCAACAGCCACGAACATTCAGACCATGCAGGTGGAATCGCCCAGCTTCAGCGGCGGACGGGCGCGCAGGTCATCGCCTCACCGGCTCAGGCACTGGTGCTCAACAGCGGCAATGCGGGAGCCGACGATCCGCAGCAGGGCATCAGTGCGCCCTTTCCCGCGGCGCATGTCGGCCGAATCATTCACGAAGGGGAGCAGGTTCGGATCGGCAATACGATTCTTCAGCCGGCCGAGACACCCGGCCACACGCCGGGCGCGCTGACCTGGCATTGGGGCAGCTGCGAGGCCGGGGTCTGCCGCCAGATTGTCTATGCCGACAGCCTCACTCCCAAGAGCAACGACAAATATCGGTTCAGCGACCACCCGGCCTATCTCGCGGCCTATCGCGCAAGCATCGCGAAGGTCGCGGCGCTTCACTGCGACATCCTCCTGTCGCCGCACCCGTCGGCGAGCCACTTAGTATCGCGGTTCGGCGACGCGAACGTCGAGGATCCGAACGCCTGCCGCAACTATGCTGCGGACATCACCAAGCAGCTCGACGAGCGGCTGGCGAAGGAAGCCGCAGACAAGTGAGCTTCCGCGTCACTGTCCCCTGCAGCCGGGCTCAGGGCGAAGCAGTTGCCAACAGTGACGATCACCTGCCAAATGCGGTGCTCGTCGCCGATGAACCCGATCCCGCCAAACCCGACTATTGGTTCATCCACGCTTATTTCGAGCAAGCGCCGACCCCGGACGAGCTGAGCGTGCTGCGTGGGCTCGGCTCGGGCCAGCCGCGGATCGAGGAGCTCGGTGAAGCCGATTGGGTGACGATGAGCCAGGCGGGGCTTCAGCCGATTCGCGCCGGGCGATTCTATGTCCACACGCCGATGTACCGCAGCGTTCCGCCGGGCACGGTGGCCTTCGAGATCGACGCGAGCCTCGCATTCGGGACGGGCCAGCATGCGACCACCAGCGGCTGTCTCGAAGCGCTCGACAAGCTTCAGCGCGAGGGAACTCGCTTCTCGAACATTGTGGACATTGGCACGGGCACGGGCCTGCTGGCCTTCGCGGCGCTCGCGCTTTGGCCCGAGGCGAAGTGCATCGCCACCGACATCGATCCCGTCGCTGTGGAGGTCGCGCGCGACAATGCGGCGATCAATCGCGTGACGCTTGGTCACGGCGCGGGTGAAGTCCTGCTTGCCGTCGCCGATGGTATGGACTCGCCGCTATTGGCCGCCAGGTGGCCGTTCGACCTGATCGTCGCCAACATTCTCGCGGGACCGCTGATTGAGCTTGCGCCCGATTTCTCGAAGGCGCTCGCGCAGCGCGGAGCAATCATTCTCGCGGGCTTGCTCAACACGCAGGCGGACGCCGTTGCCGCCGCCTATGAACTGCACGGGCTAGCAGTCCGGGACCGCGGCTTCGGCGAGTGGCCGGTGCTGGTCTGCGAACGCGCTAGCTGACGGCCGAGCCCCCTTGTTTCCCCCGATGGCGGCTGCAACACACCCGAAATGAAATTTCCGCTCCTCCTCGCCGCAGCAGCGCTGGTCGCGTCACCGTCTACAGTCGCTGCACCTGCTGCCAGCGCTCGCCACGCGAAGTCCCATGCCAAGGCTCCGCCGAAAACGCCGTCGAAAGAGGCTGACAACCCCAAGGCATCCACTCCTCACGAGCGCGACGTCTTCTTCCACCCGACCGAGGTCCGCTCCATCGGAACGGTGATCGTTGGCGGGCAGCCGATCGCCTACGATTCCATCGCTGGCACGCTCGTCGTCCATGCGAAGGACTGGGAGGACACCGACGCGACCGAAGCCGACGCTGACTCGGACAAGTCGGGCGATGACAAGAAGGGTGGGGGCAAAAATACGCCCAAGCCCGAGGCGTCGATGTACTTCACGGCTTATTTCAAGCAGGGCGTCCCCTCAGCGACGCGGCCGATCACCTTCCTGTTCAACGGCGGCCCCGGTTCATCGACCATCTGGCTGCACATGGGCGCGTTCGGGCCGGTTCGGGTGCAGACTGCCGACGCCAGGCACAATCCTCCCGCACCTTATTCGACCGTCAACAATGACGAGAGCCTGCTCGACGCCTCCGACCTCGTCTTCATCGACGCGCCGGGCACCGGCTTCAGCCGAATCGCCGGGAAGGACAAGGCGAAGAGCTTCTACGGAGTCGATCAGGACATCGACGCCTTCACCAAGTTCATCACCCAGTTCCTGACCAAATACGGCCGCTGGAACTCGCCCAAATATGTGTTCGGCGAAAGCTACGGGACGATGCGCGCGGCGGGCCTTAGCCTCGCGCTGCAGCAGGAGAACGTCGACCTCAACGGCGTCATGCTTCTGTCGGACATCCTCAACTGGGACCTGATGCCCGACGACCCGCAGGTGAATCCGGGCATCGATATGCCCTACGTCGTCGCGCTTCCGACCTATGCGGCCACCGCCTGGTACTTCAAAAAGGTCGCCAATCGCCCCGCCGACCTTCGCGCCTATCTCGACCAGGTCGAGCATTTCGCGACGACCGATTACCTCCAGGCGCTGGTGAAGGGGAATGCGCTGCCCGACGCCGAACGGCAGCGGATCGCCCAGCAACTCTCCGCCTACACCGGCCTTTCCGTTCCTTACCTGCTCAAGACGAACCTGAGGATCGAATATGGCGCTTTCCAGAAGGAGCTGCTCGGCGACCAGGAGCTCACAACAGGGACGCTCGATACGCGCTTCCTCGGCGCGACTCTCGACCCCTTGAGTAAGGTTGCGACCTACGACCCGCAGGGTTCCGCGCTCGGCGCCGCATACGTCGCCGCGTGGCACGATTACTACCGCAACCGCCTCCATTACGCGCCGGACATTGCATTCAAGGAAGGCATCCCGGTTTATTCGAAGTGGGATTACAAGCATCAGCCGCCCGGCGCCGACCGCCCGCTGATCGCGCTCCCCAACGTGCTCCCCGACCTGGCTTCCGCGATGAAGCAGAATCCGACGCTGAAGGTGATGGTCAACGGCGGCTATTTCGACATCTCGACGCCCTATTTCGAGGGCTGGACCGAGATGCATCACATGCCCATCCCGACGGCCCTTCAGGCCAACATCGAGTATCATTACTATCAGTCGGGCCACATGGTGTACGTCCACCCGCCGACACTGATCGAGCTTCACGACAACGTCGCCGACTTCATCCGCCGGACGAGCGGGGTCCGCTGAGGGCGGCACTTGTGCGGGAGAGGACGTCTTGCGGCCTGAACCATTCTTTTCCGGAGAAGGCCTGAACCGGGCCGACGCACTGCGTGCCGACCCGGAAGCGATCGCCCGGCTGGCCGAGCGGCCCGAGGCGCGCGAACTCGCTTGGAAGGACGGCCTTCCGGCGATCGCCGAGGACGGAAATCTCGTCTGGCAGCAGGTTACCGCGCCCGACCTTTTCCTCGGGCTCGACGGCGATCGCCCGCGCTTCGCTTCCATACCTGACAGCGTCGAAGGTTATCGGGCCGCCTACGAGATGATGGCGAATTTATCGGCCGAGCAGGCACCACTCTTCGCCGCCGCGCTCAGCCTTGGCGGTTGGCACGGCCGACATCGCTTCTGTGCAACTTGCGGCGCGCCAACGAAGATCATCCGCGGCGGCTGGTCGAGATCATGTCCGAACTGCGCAGCCGAACATTATCCGCGCGTCGATCCGGTCGTCATCATGATTGCCGAACATCAAGGATCCGCGCTCCTGGGAAGGCAGCCGCATTATCCCGAACGGCGCTATTCAGCGCTAGCGGGCTTCGTCGAGACCGGCGAAAGCATCGAAGCGGCCGTTGCGCGTGAGCTCAACGAAGAAGCGGGGATCAGCGTGACGAACGTCACTTATCTTGCAAGCCAGCCCTGGCCGTTCCCGTCGTCGCTGATGATCGGCTGCCGGGCCGAGGCGTTAGGAAGCGAGCTCACGATCGATACCGCCGAGCTCGAGGATGCGCGCTGGTTCACGCGCGATGAAATCGCCGCTTCGCTTGCCGATCCCGATGCCGGCCCGTTCCAGCCGCCTCCTCGCTTTGCCATTGCACGGACGCTTTTGGAGCACTGGCTCACCGCTTGATGAACTGAAAAGTCCCTCTTAAGAGGCGGGTCAAATCTTCCGCCTCTCGGCTTCTCAAAAACCAGGGAAACTTCATGGACGATCGCTTCAATACCATCGCCGGCTGGGTGCTGTTCGCGGGGATTGTCGCGCTTGCGTCGTCGATTGTCGCCGGAGAATATTTCCACAGCGAGCGGCCCGAGAAAATGGGTTATCCGATCGCCGGAGTTCAGGAGGAAGGCGAGGGCGCTGCTGCAGCCGAGCAGCCGATCGAAACGTACCTGGCAACCGCGGATCCTGCGAAGGGCGAGCAGACCTTCAACAAATGCATGGCCTGCCACAATGCCGACAAGGGCGGCGCCAATCAGATGGGTCCGAACCTTTGGGGCGTGGTCGGTGCGCCAATCGGTGAGGGCCGCGGTTTCGCTTTCTCCGATGCCTTGTCGAAGAAGGGCGGCACCTGGAACTGGGATAATCTCAGCCAGTGGCTGACCAGTCCGAAGGCGTTCGCGCCGGGGACCAAGATGACCTTCGCCGGGCTCAGCAACCCGCAGGATCGCGCCAACGTGATCGCGTTCCTCAACACGCACAGCGATTCGCCTCTGCCACTTCCGAAGGCGCCGGCCGCCGCTCCGGCTGCGGCAGGGACGGCGCCTGGAACGGGACCGAACAACGGCCCGCAAAAAGCTGCGAAGGAACCGGTGGTGAACACCGCTGCCGCCGAGGGCAATCCGAAGAACTCGGGCGGCCCGGCGGCGCCGAAGCAGCCCTAAAGCCTCACTCCGGCGGGCCGTGCTGATCCCGCTCGGGCGCGGGATGCTCGGCGTAGAAATTCGTGACGAAGTCCCAGGCTTCCTCGGCCTCTTCGCTCCAGTGGATGAGGTCGAGGTCGTGCGGGGCGATCACGCCTTCATCGACCATCGCCTGGAAATTGATGACTCTGTTCCAATAGTCGCGCCCGAACAGCAGGATCGGCAGCGGGCGCACCTTGCCCGTCTGGATGAGCGTCAGAAGCTCGAACATCTCATCGAAAGTGCCGTAGCCGCCGGGGAACACCGCGACTGCTCGCGCGCGCAGCAGGAAGTGCATTTTGCGAAGCGCGAAATAGTGAAACTGAAAGCTTAGATCAGGCGTGACGTAGCGGTTCGGCAGCTGCTCGTGCGGAAGGACGATGTTCAGCCCGATCGATTCCCGTCCCGCGTCCGCCGCTCCGCGATTCGCCGCCTCCATGATCGATGGCCCGCCGCCCGAGCAGACGACGAAATGATGCTTTCCGTCATCGTCGCATCCACAGCCGCTGGCGAGGCGCGCAAGCTCCCGAGCAACCTCGTAATAGCGCGACTTCGCCTTCAGCCGTTCCGCGATCGCTTCCTGCTGCGGATTGGCGGCTGCCGCAATGAGCGCGTCGGCCTTGTCCGGTGCGGGGATGCGCGCGGAGCCGTAGAACACGAAGGTCGATCCGATATTGGCTTCGTTGAGCAGCAACTCGGGCTTCAACAGCTCGAGCTGAAACCGCACGGGGCGCAAATCCTCGCGAAGCAGGAACTCGGTGTCCTGGTAGGCGAGCTTGTAGGCCGGGCTCTCGGTCTGCGGAATCGAAGGGACGTGCTCGGCCGATTTGGCTTCGACCTTGGAGCTTGGGAAAATGCGGTGCGGCGGTAACGGTCGTTCACTCATTACCGCCGCCTAGCGTCAAAGTTCGGCGCGGTCACGCAGTCGCGGAATTCCCTCGCGGCGCACCCCAGTCGATGCGCCGCGTCGCGTACATCACGCCCGCCAGCGCCGCGAAGAGAAGCAGCGCGCCGATCAGCAGCGAATAGGCTTCGAGGCTGAGTAGGATGTAGAGCACGGCATACAGGCTGCCGAGCAATCCGCCGATGAAAGCTGCCCGTCGCCATGTGCCGAGCACCGCCGCTGAATAAGCCGTGTTGAGGCCGGCGATGGCCGCCGAAGCAAGGATGTATGCAAGCGTGAAGCCGATCACCTCGGCAAATGCGAGGAGGAGGACGAAGAAGAGGACGAGCGCCGCGCCCATCAGCAGATATTCGACCGCCGAAACGCGAACACCTCCGATGACGTCGAACATCAGCAACGCGAGGAAAGTGAAGCCGATGAACAGGAAGCCGTACTTGGTCGCTCGGTTCACCTGGTCGTAGGGATCGACCGGCTCAATGAGGCTGATCGTCGCGGCCTGCGTGCCCGCATTGGCGGTCGGCGTCCCCTCCAACTTGTCGGCCGTGGACGCGCCGGGATCGGTGGTGCTGACCAAGGATCGGCCGAGCGCGAGATTTCCGATGCGATATGTCGCATCGAACCCCTTCGGCGCGACGTGCCGCTCAAGCGGAAGGAATCCGCCGGAAAAGCTTGGGCTCGGCCACGAGGATCGGACAGTCCAGCGCGTATCGCCTGCCTGCGGAGCGAGACTGAGCGAGCCATTGCCGCGGAGATCGAACGAGAAATCGACCTCGAGCGGCTTTGCAGTGAGGCTGTTCGCATCAATCCAGGCAAAGAAGCCGCGCCCACCGTTGCTACCGCCGCCGGGTTGCAGCCGAAGGGGCGCGCCGTCCGCACTGACGCGAGGGTTGGCGCCGAGACCGCGCGGATCGCTGAGACCGAACCGCAGTTCGGCGCGGCTCATGTCCATCTGCTGCGGCGTCACTCCGCTGCGCGCGAGATCGGGCGGGAAGGCGAAGCGAGCCTCGCCCGACATGCGCGCGTCGTAAACGATGGCTTCGTAGATCGAGCGCTTGCGCACTTGGGGTGCGACGTCGGTCGTGATGTCGATCGCCTCGGGCGCCAGCGTCAGCTGGCGCATCACGTCGCGGCTGCGCGTTACGCTTTGGCCGTTCTCGACCACAGTCTCGGTCGCGGTTGCCTTGTACGGAATGACGAGCACGGGCCCGTTGATCGCCTGAGCTGCGCCCCAGCCTTGGGTGATCGACGCGGTGGCTTGCTGCGACTGGCTTTGACGGTCGTAAACCAGCAACCAGACAGAGAAGAGCGGAATTGTGAGGACAAGCCCGACGACGATGGTCAGGAAAAGCTTGAACCCCGGCGTGCGTTCGCTTCGATAACCTTCCATTCCGAACCTCCCGTTGTGCTCAGCAAGGCTGCCGCGGGAGGCGGTGAACGTCATGAGCAACTCCTGAGCATTCGCTGAGAGATGTGACTCGATTCATCTACAAAAATGCACGATTCATCGCCAGACGCCGGTCACATCCGTGTCACTTGAATGCTCGTCTGCTGGCCGCCAAATCCGTTCCATGATCGACGTCCGCAAATTCGATAGCCTGGGCCATGCCGACCACGGCTGGCTCAACGCGCGCCACCATTTCTCCTTTGCCAATTATCATGACCCGAGCCGGATGGGCTGGGGTCGGATTCGCGTGTGGAACGACGACCAGATCGCGGAAAAGAGCGGCTTTCCACCGCACCCCCACCGCGACATGGAGATCGTGACCTACGTTCGGACCGGCGCGATCACCCATCAGGATTCGATGGGGAACAAGGGACGCACCGCCGCGGGCGACGTCCAGGTAATGAGCGCCGGTACCGGCGTCACGCACGCCGAATATAATCTCGAGGACGAGCAAACGACCCTGTTCCAGATCTGGATCGAGACCGACAAGCCGAACGCTCGGCCCAGCTGGGGCGCGATGCCCTTTCCGAAGGATTCGCGCGAGGGCTCATTCCAGCTACTGGCCAGCGGAGATGCCGATGACGGGGTGTTGACGATCAACGCCGATGCGCGCGTGCTCGGCGCGACGGTGAAGGCGGGAGAAGCAATCACCGTGGATTCGAGCCCCGACCGGCACCTCTATCTCGTGCCGAGCGGGCGGGTTCGGGTGAACGGAATCGAGGCTGGTCCGCGCGACGGCGTAGCGATCACCGGCGAGGACCAAATCGCGATCGAAGCTGAGGACGATTCCGAGCTCGTCCTGGTCGACGCCCGCTAGTCGCTAGACCGAGAGCTTGTCCTTCGGTCATCTTTGATTCCGCGTCCGTTCATCCCCGCTGTGCTTGAAAGGGGCGTGGACGGCGGGCATGTGCCTGTCGCGCCGCGGAATTTGCCGCGAATCAACGCATGAGACTCGGGAGCGAATGAGGGCGGTTTCACGCTTGGGAAAGGCATTGCTGGCGGGGGCGCTCACGCTTGCCCCATGGGCAGCGCTTGCCCAGCAGGCGCCGACGCCGACAACCAATACGCCCGCGGTCGATACCATCGGTCCGCGCGAGCTTCAGAACTTCAGCTTGAAGGGAACGGTGACCCGGGCGGCCGATGAGCCGACGCCGGTGCCGCCTCGGGCGCGCACTTCCCGCAGCGACCCGAAGCCGTCGTCTTCGTCGGTCATTGCGGAGCAAACTCCGCGTGAGGTTCGGACCGTCGCGGCGCCGAAGCCGCGCCCAACCCGCTCTGCATCTGCCGCTCCCGCAGTCGGCACGCGGACGACTAGCACATCCGCTCCCGCGCCCTCATCGTCCCTGGCCGCACTGCCACATGTCGGGAGCGCGGCGGCAGCTGTGCCTGCAGCCGCTCCGGCCTTCGCGCCTGACCCGGTTCAGCCCCCGGCGCTGCCTGCCGACCATAAAATCCCAATCTTCCCATGGCTCCTCGCAGCCCTTGCTCTGTGCGCGGGCGGGGCATTCCTCTTCTTACGCAACCGTGGACGCGAGGCACTCGCGGGCGGTCCTCAGTTGGACGCCTTCGTCGCACCGACTCCAGCCCCCGCGCCGAGTCCTGCGCCAAGCCCGCGCGCTGCCGCTCCCAAGCCAGCCGCACCTGCAGTCGCCCCGAAGCCCGCAACGCCCGCTGATACCCGCATCGTCTCGACCCGACTGCGGCCGTGGGTGGAAATCGGCTTCCACCCGCTTCGCTGCGTCCTTGAAGCCGACAAGGTCACCGTCGATTTCGAGATCGAGCTGTCCAATTCGGGAAGCGCGCCCGCTCGCGGCGTGCTGGTCGAGGCAGCGCTGTTCAACGCCGGCCCGGACCAAGACGAGCAGATCAAGGCTTTCTTCGCGAAGCCGGACAGCGGGGCGGATCGCATCGATGTGATCGCTCCGATGGCGCGCATGGCTCTTCGTTCGCAGGTTACCGCACCGCTCGACCAGATCCGCGCCTACGAGCTTGCCGGGCGTGCGGCCTTCCTCCCGCTGATTGCCTTCAACGCGCTCTACCAATGGAGCGGCGGCGACGCCCAGACGTCGGCCAGCTACCTCCTCGGCCGCGACACGAAGGGCGACAAGATGGCTCCCTTCCGGCTCGATCTCGGTCCCCGAATCTTTCGCGGCGTCGGAGGGCGGCTTCTCCCCGAGGGAATCCGCCGCTAGCTATTCGGCCGGCGCCATCCGCGCCTCTTCGGTCCGCGCGCCCAGCAGCCGGATGAGTTGCGCCAGGAACATCAGCACGCCCAGCAGCCACAGGATCGAGGAGAAAATCGCCAGCCCCGGCGCGTTGCGGAGGACCGCAAGCCCGATCCCGGCTGGCAGCAGCACCGAAGCGGTCGCCGACGTGATGAAGTGGTAGCGCGCGAGGCTCGTCGCAGCGAGGTCGGGATAAGCGCGGTACGTCAGACCAAACAGCGCGAGCGACGCCCAGCCGGCGAGGTTGAGATGGGCATGAACGGGCACTAGTTGGAAATCCTCACGGGCGCCCATGACGATGCCAAGGACGGCGCCGCAGACCAGCAGGACCGTGGCGAGCAGCAGGAAGTAGACGTCGACGCGTTTCATAAGCCCCTCCTCAAAGGTGATCAGCTTCGCATCTGCAGCACCGACGGTTCAAGTGACCGCGGTCAATTTCCGAGGGCCTATAACACCGCCGAATTGTAGCTGTGCCAGGCGAGAATGGCCGCTGCTCCGCGATAAGGCCGCCACGGTTCGGCGAGCTCGCGAAGCTGCTTTTCGCTCGGCTTGTCGGGAAGGCCCATCAGCCGCCCGAGCTCGACCATCACCGCCAGATCGCCAGCGGGAAATACGTCCTCACGTCCCTCCGCGAACAACAGGTAGATTTCCGCCGACCAGCGGCCGATGCCCCTGATCTTGGTGAGAAGCGCAATCGCTTCCTCGTCATCCGTGGGCAAATTGTCGAGGTCCAGATCGCCCGAGATCACCAGCTCGGCAAGGCTTCGGATATAGCCCGACTTTTGTCGCGACATGCCGGCGGCGCGAAGTTCCTCGTCGCTGGCCGCGAGGAGCTGCGAAAGATTGGGCGGCGAGCCGAACGCGGCTTCCAGCTTCGCCCACATCGACCGGGCCGCAGCTACGCTCACTTGCTGACCGACAATAGTCCGAAGCAATGTCTGCGCGCCTGGTGCGCTATTACGGGGCTCGGGGACGCCATGTTTCTCGACGACCCGCGCGAAGGCCGGCTCACGGCTTGCGAGCGCTTCGACATGCTTGCGGATGCTGTTCGACGTCCGGACCATCAGGCCACCGTCGCCGCGTAGAGCGCCACGGCTGCCGCGTTCGAGACGTTCAGGCTTTCGATCGCATCGCTGATCGGCAGGCGCGCAATCGCATCGCAATGCTCGCGCGTGTTCGGCCTCAGTCCGGGGCCCTCGGCGCCCAGGACGAGGGCAACACGCCGGGGCCCGAGCGCTTCCTTGAGTTCCGTTTCGACATCGCCGGCGAGGCCGATGCGCCAGAAGCCCGCTTCGCCAATCTCTTCCAGGGCGCGGGCGAGATTGACGACCCGCGCCCAGGGGACGCGTTCGAGCGCGCCTGATGCGGCCTTTGCGACGACCCCGCTCTCCGGCGGCGAGTGACGGTCCTGGGTGACGATACCGATCGCCCCGAACGCCGCGGCGGAGCGCAGGATGGCGCCCAAATTGTGCGGATCGGTCACCTGGTCGAGGATTAGTAACACCGCTCTTTCCGGCGCCTGCGTCAGGAGGTCGCCGAGCCACACCTCTTCGAGCGCCTCTACCTCGATAACAACGCCTTGGTGGGGTGAATCGTGCGGAACAAGTCGTCCAAGGTCGGACGCTTCCGCCAGCGTCACCGCCACTCCCTTTGGGAACTGCATGAACCCGGTCGCCTCGCGGGTCGCCCAGGCGCGAAGCACCCTGCGGTCGGGATTGTCGAGCGCTGCCGCGACTGCATGCTTGCCCCACAGGCGCGGACGGTTCGGGCTGCCGTGGCTCTGGTGGGATTTCTTGCGGCGCGACACCGCGCCCCAATGCAGACGGACTGCCGCGCGCGCAAGAAGGCTAAGCCGCCGGTGACTCTCGTTGCTCAGCCATCATTTGGCGATGTCCGCGCCACGTGCCGATGGCGAGGATGAAAAGGATGGGATAGCTCCAGAACTTTTCCGCCGCAGCATACGCTTGGGAGCCAAGGCCGAGATCCACGGCTTTCAGCATGTGCGACATGCTGGTCGTCAGCTGCAGCCCCGCGACCCACAAGGGCCAGAAACGTTGGGACCTCAAGGCGACGAAAACGAACACGGCCAGGGTAACGATGTCGACCAGAAGCTCGCCCGTTTCGACTCCCGAATAGCGATGCCGCCACGGGGAGAGTGCAAAGGCCGTGATTACGCTTGCTACGATACAGACCGCGCCGACGATGCGCTCGTCGCTGCGGCCGAGAGTCAGCGCATAGCCGCAGGTCAGGGTCAGAAGCGTCCAGTAGAGAATGGGGCTCATCGCAGCGGGGACCGGACCATGCCGGGCATGATCCGGTCAACCTTCTCAGGCAACGATTCGAAGCTCGGCGAGGCCCGACGGGGGCGGGCAATCGGTCCCGTCGCCGAAAGCGACCGTACGAAGGCCCGGCACCTTGCCCTTGGCATCGGCAAGCGCGGCGTGACAGCCAACGACGGCGCCGCGTGACTCGACCAGCCCCGCTACGGCGGCGACGAGCTTCTCGAGCGCGGGGTGAATGGTTCCGAAGCCAGCATGAGCGACTGCGCTGACGCGCATCATCCGGGCCTGCAGCTCTGCGATTTCGGTAAGCGCCGAGTCGATCGAATCTTCGACCGCGCGGACCTGCGTTGCGACTTCGTGGGCTGCGTCTTCGATCAATTGTTTGCGCATTACTACTCCTTCTCCGGCACTTCGCGACGGAGTGTCCTTCGATCCGGGTTTGAAGCGCCTTTTAGCTCTTCAGGAGCCTCGCGAGGCTTTCGAGTCCGGCGAGATACATGCCCGCCGAGAACGCGGCTCCGATCGCGATCGCCGCGATCCAGAACAGCCTCTGGCCGACACTCATTTCATTGTGCGGGTGGCTCCTGGTTGCGAACGGCAAAACCAGGGAAGGCCGGAATGACGCTGGCCTCTGCTCGGTAATGAAACCGGGCCCTCCGACCTCCCCTGCACGATCAGCGTGCCGAATCTGATGACTGACCGCGGCGTCTGGTTGGCCGGATTGTTCGTCGCCGGGAATGTGCGGCGTTTGATGTATCAAACGCTGATAGGGACCGCCGAATTGAGCCACGATGCGTGCAGCCTGGGAACGCCGCTCCACGCCGAGGACATGGAGCGACTGCCGGACGCGCTGGTCGACCGTATGCGGTGAGATTCCAAGCTCGGCGGCGATCTCCTTGGAGCTCAAGTGCTGGTCGACGAGGCGGAGGCAGTCGAGCTGCCCGGCGGTGAGCCGCGAAACGCGCTCCGCCATCGAATCGTCCAAATTGCTTCCCGGCTGCCGAGCAGGGTCAGGCGAGCCGTCAGAATCCCCCAAATCGTTCCCCTCGCGCAGCATTGCGCAACTCTCCGAGCCACGAGTCATCGGACCAATATGCCAGACCCTATCATTTCGCCAGAATTTCCGCAGAATTTCGAGGAATCGGCTAATTCTGCATTAACCATGATCAAGCTCAATCACGTCGATGATGTGGACAGGAGTCCAAGAAGGATTGGTGGAGAGGGCTGGATTCGAACCAGCGTACGCTTGCGCGGGCAGATTTACAGTCTGCTGCCTTTAACCACTCGGCCACCTCTCCAGAGATGCAGGCAGGCGCGCCATGTGGCGGCGCCGT
>Ga0157369_10002174_pt1 | contig 23614 bp, 26 predicted proteins | sample C25metaG_FD_113461 | JGI IMG/M metagenome (GOLD analysis project Ga0157369, IMG submission 113461) | Corn rhizosphere microbial communities from Kellogg Biological Station, Michigan, USA - C2-5 metaG | ecosystem: Host-associated > Plants > Roots > Rhizosphere > Soil | place: USA: Michigan... | reverse complement strand
GGGGAGGGCTTGCCGGAGGATCCGGAGAGCCAGCCCCTCTACACGCCCGTGCGGGGACGGCCCTTCCGGCTCCCGGACGCCGTCTTCGACCGCGAATATGCTGACGTCACGCTCGACGGCGACGGTTCCGAGGTCACCACGAAGCGGCCGATGCTCGGCGTGCGCCTGGCGCTGTTCCCGCCGGGCGAACCCCAGCAGAACGGGCTGCTCTTCGTGCCGAGCTGTGGTGAGCGCTTCATCGTCCGCGACGTCCAGCCCGACGGCCACGGCCATGCGAAGCTGATGCTGATGGTGGCCGCATGACCTCCGAGGAGCTGCTCGACCTTGTATTCGCCGCCGTCGCCGGCGCCGGCACGGATGCCGCAGATCGCGTCTACCGGCCAGGCGATTGGCCGACCCAGGGCGACCAATACCCGGTTCTGAAACTGCGGGTGCTTGCCGAGACGAAGCAGTCGCTCGGCAAAGGGCAGGTGCAGTTCAGCGTCACGACGACGGTCCAGGTCGTCGGCGAGGTCTCCGCCGCGGCGCTGCCGCGCGACCAGGGAGCGAACGATGCCGAGCGCAAGCTGTGGCGGCTGGCGCGGCAGGCCGAGGTCGCGGTGATCAATTCCTACCCCCTCTTCTGCCAGGTCGAGCAGCTCGCCAGCGTCCAGACGCAGCTCGCTTTCAACAGCGAGGGGGAAACTCATCTGGGCGGCATCGATATGCGCCTCGCCTTCGACCACTATCAGGGCGAGGAGGACTTCGCGCCGATCCAGGCCGACGAGATTCTCGAGGTGACCGTGGACGCAACGGCGCTGCGCCCCGCCGGCGCGTTCCTGAATTTCCCATCCTGAGGAACGTCTATGCGAATTTTCGAAGGCTCCGGGCGCCTCGCGCGCGACCCGGCGACGATGCAGCGCCTGCCGGCAGACGGCCTCGAGGTTCCGGACCGGGACGTCCACTGGGCTCGTGCGCTCGCCGACGGCGACGTCACCACCACTCCGCCGGCCGCGCCTCGTAAGGCCGCGGCCGCGGTTCCACCCCCCTCCAAGACGAAGGGCCAAGACCAATGACGGTTCCGTTCAGCACCATCCCCGCCGGCCTGCGCGTCCCGCTCTTTTACGCGGAGATCGACCCCAGCCATGCCAACTCGGCGAGCCAGCTGCAGCGCACCCTTCTCATCGGCCAAGTCACCGCCGACGGGACGCTAACGGCCAACGTGCCGGCCTTGTCGCGCGGAACGGCCGAGGCGCGCGCATCCGCGGGCCCTGGCTCGATGCTCGCCGGCATGGCGGCCGCCTATCGGGCGAACGACCCGGCGGGCGAGCTCTGGTACCTGCCTCTGGCCGATGACGGCGCCGCAGTCGCGGCGAGCGGGGCGATCGCGTTCACGGGCACGTCGACCGCGGCCGGAGTTCTTCACCTCTACCTGGGCGGAACGGCCGTCCACGTCGCGATCGCGAGCGGCCTCACCGCGGCGCAGGTTGCGACCGCGGTCGTGGCGGCGATCGCCGCAGCCCCGGATGTCCCGGTGACCGCTGCCGTCGATGGCGTCGTCTCGTCCAAGGTCGACCTCACGGCCAAGAACAAGGGGCAGGCCTCCAACGACATCGACGTCCGGCTGAACTATTATGGTGCCGGGGGCGGTGAGACCCTGCCGGCGGGGATTACCGCGGCCGTTACTCCGATGGCGAACGGAGCGACCAATCCTGCGCTCGCGACCGCTCTGGCCAACCTCCAGGACATGCCTTTCGACGTCATCGTTCTCCCCTACACCGACGCAACCTCGCTTGCGGCGATGAAGGCCTTCCTGAGCGACACGACGGGTCGCTGGTCGTGGACATCGCAGGTCTACGGCCATTGCTTCACCGCCTATCGCGGCACGGCCGGCCAGCTCGCCGCGTTCGGCACCAGCCTCAACGACCAGCACCTGACGGTGATCGGCTTCAACGACAGCCCGTCGCTCAAATACTGCGTCGCTGCCGCCTTCGCCGGCGCGGCGGCCGTCAGCCTTCGCGCGGATCCCGCGGTGCCCCTGCAGACCCTCGCCGTAGCCGGCATTCTCGCGCCGCCGATCCAATCGCGCTTTTCGCTTTCGCAGCGCAACACTCTGCTCTTCGACGGTATCAGCACGTTCCGCGTCGACGGCGGCGGCAGCATCTCTATCGAGAACCTGATCACGACCTACCAGCTCAACGGGCAGGGGCAGCCCGACGACAGCTACCTGCAGGTCGAGACGATGTTCACCCTGACGCTGGTCCTGCGCCGGCTGACGGGGGCGATCACCACCAAGTTTGCCCGGATGAAGCTTGCAGCCGACGGCGTTCGTCTCGGCCCGGGCTCCCGCGTCGTCACCCCGTCCACCATCAAGGCAGAGCTCATCGCCCAGTATCGGCAGCTCGAGAGCGAGGGCTTCGTCCAGAATTCGGCCGCCTTCAGCCAGGCACTGGTCGTCGAGAAGAACGCGGGCAACCCGAACCGAGTCGACGTCCTCTGGCCCGGCACTCTCGTCTCGCAGCTGCGCGTCTTCGCGCTGCTCGCCCAGTTCCGGCTCTCCTGAGCCCCACCCCGACTAGGAGACACCCTCCCCAATGGCAGACCAGAATCTTCTCGCCGGCGTCGCTTACGTCACGATCGACGGCCGCTCCTACTCGATCGTCGGGGAGGGCACCTACCGCACCTCATCGAGCAAGCGGGAGACCCTCCGCGGCCAGGACGGGGTTCACGGCTATTCCGAAGTCCCCCAGGAAGGGAAGATTGCGTGGAAGGGGCGCGACCGCGGCGACCTCTCCATTCATGACCTCAACGAGGCCTCCGACGTCACCGTCGTCCTGGAGCTCGCCAACGGAAAGACGGTCATCGGCCGCAACATGTGGCGCTGCGGCGACCCGATCGAGGTGAACACCGAGGACGCATCGTTCAGCGTCGAATTCGAGGGCGCGGAGGTGACGGAGAACTGACATGGCCGATCCCCAGGATATCCCCGAAGAGCTCATCATCACGCTGCGCAAGCCGGTCGAGTTCGGCGGCCAGGTCTACTCCGAGCTCAAGCTCCGCGAGCCGACCGCCGGTGAGTACGAGCAGGTCGACAACGTGAAGGGTGCGACCGCAACGGACATCCTCATGGTTTCCCTCGTCAGCGGTATCCCGAGGCAGGTAGTCGCCAAAATCGGCATGCGCGACGTCGGCGAGGCTGCCCGGTACCTCGGCCGTTTCATCTCCTGAGGCCGCCAGACTGGCGACAGCGGCTGATCCTAATCGCCCGAATGTTCGGCAAGCTGCCCGACGAGGTCAGCACCCGGCCATGGTCGAAGCTCAATGCCTGGCTCGACTGGGCCAAGGCAGACTCACCCTGAGGTGACCGCATGAACCAGGCCACCTTCGGCGTCGCGATCGTCGCGAAAGATCAGACGGAGAAGGGGTCTGCCTCCGCAGAAAAGCGGATGGGAAGGATCCCAAGGGCGGTATGCAAATCGACCGGCTCGGCGCTGCGCACGCTTGGCTCCGTTGAAGCTGCGGCGGCCAAGGCGCTCGGCGGAAAGTCGATCACCACCGGCATCACGACGCGGCTGTCGGCGGTCCGCGAGGCCGGGGCTGCAGCTGGTGAGGGCCTCGGCCGCGCGGCCACCGCGGGCAGCGCCCTCGAGGGGGCGCTCGGCGCGATCGGCGTCGCTGCAGGAGCGACCATCGGCGTTCTCGCCGCAGCCGGCTACGCTGCCTTCAAGCTTGTCGATGGCTGGTCGAAGGGGGCAGCGGCGATCGGCCGCACTGCCGATACGATCGGCGTCGCCACCCGCGAGCTCCAGCAGTTCCAGGCGGCAGGCGAGCGGGCCGGCGTCGACAAGGGCGCCTCAACGGGCGCTCTCGGAAGCATCGCCCAGACGCTGAACGACGCGAAGTACGGTCGCAATAGCGGCGTGCTTCAGCTGATGGGGAAGCTCGGGCTGAAGTTCAAATACGGCAAGAACGGGGAAATCGATACGCAGGCGATGACCCTGGACATCGCTGACGCGATCGCGCGACAACACAATGCCCAGGCCCGCAGGAGGATTGCGGGGTTTTACGGAATCAGCGACGCTGCGCTGCCGATGTTCCTGCAGGGATCCGGCCAGATACGCGCCGACATGGACGATGCCGACAAGCATGCGGCGGTGATCGACGACGCCGGCATTGCCAAAGGCCGCCGGATCGCCCGCAAGAGCGCGATCGTCGGGCAGATGAAGGACAGGGCCCTGTCGGCCGCCGGCGAAGCTGCGGCCGGGGTCACGGAGGGCGGGTACGACGGCGTGATCAAGGCCGGCCGGTACGTCATGGACGGATCGACGTCTTTCTCGCGCTCCGTGCACAACGATTTCGCTCCGGGCGCGCGGACTATCGGCCGGGCTGCCGACAAGATGGACCGCGCCGCGGACCGCATGAGCGGTGTAAGAGGCGCCGGCCGTTTCAGCTCTAGCCAGATTGCGTCTCTCGCCCGACGTGCCGAACCTCTGAAGCGCGAGGGGATGCGGTACGGCTTCACCGAGGCGGAGGCTGCCGGCATTGGCGCCAACATCATCCTCGAGAGTGGCGGCCGCACCAACGCCCGGGAGAGGGGCGGGTCGGGCCGGGGCCTGATCCAGCTTACGGACCGTGCGCGCAAGCGCCTGTTCCGCAAAGTTATGGGCGTCGATATCGAAAACGCCTCGCGAGATCAGCAATGGCGCTACATCCGTTGGGAGACGCAGCACTCGGAGGCGGCGAACTGGCGACGTGCCCTGGCGAGCGGTCAAGATCCCGGCGCCATCGCAGCAGGGTATGCGCGCTACGTAGAGCGGCCGGCGGACAAGGATCGGGACAGCGCCGAGCGGTCAGCGGTGGCAGACGCTATCCCGGTTCACGTCACTGTGGAGATGAGGGGTGCGCCCCCGGGCACGCGGACCAGCGTCAAGGCGGGACATCATGCGGCCCCGCCCGCGGTAAGCAGGGCCTTCGTCTACGAGCCTGTCCACGGCGGATGAACGAGAGCTAGCGGTTAGCACCTGTCGCGTCTTTCGAGCACGACAGCCAATACATATCGGCCTCAGCTGATGTCCTCGGGTCAGCAGAGCCCCAGCACCACCCGCGGCTACGGAGCAGGCGGTAAACCGCATCACGGCGCGTGCAGATGGAGCCGCCTGGATCTTGCCCTGACGATTTGCACGCTTCGTCCAGCTTCCGCTCAAGCTGCAACAACTCGCCATCCGGCAGCGCCCTGTAGGCCTCAGAACGAACGATTCTCCGCTCTAGCTCGGCAGTTCGCTGCCTCGTTCGAATGAGGGCGCATCGGTTTCTTGCTTCGAAGCCGCAGACTTGGTTCCTCACCTTGATCCAAGCCCGCTCTTCGTCTCGAAGCCTATGCCTGTCGATCAGGGGCAGCTGTGAAGCGAGGGCGCCGTAGGCCGCGGTGAGCTTTGCATCGGCATCGTCATACGCAGTCCAATTGCCGCTCTGGATGGTGCCGGCGGCACTCCCGAGCGCAAGAAACGCGATCAGCTGCTGTATCATCCGATTTTTCTCCGGCCGCTCCTACAACTTCCGAGGCTCAGGGAGGTTCATGAATGGGCCTTCTGAGCCAAGGGCTGCTCCCAGCCTCATTCCGTGGCGTGCCGTTCGCGGTCGTTAACGACGAGCTCGCCGGCGGCCGCCGCCAGGTCGTCCACCAGTATCCCGGCCGGGAAAAGCCCTGGGCCGAGGACCTCGGACGGGCAGCGCGACGCTGGCGGTTTCGCGGCTTCATCGTCGACGGAGATGTCGTCCTCGCCGGCGGCCCGATCCAGCTGCAGCGAGCCTTGCTTATAGCGGCGCTCGAGAAGGAGGGGCCCGGAACCCTCACTCACCCGACGCTCGGCATTCTCAACGCCAGCGTCATCGGCTTCACGGTCGGTGCCGATCTCGGCGCCGGGAGGGTGGCGAACCTCGAGATCGATTTCGTCGAAAGCGGGAAGAAGAGCTTTCCGTCGCTCCTGTCGAACTCGTCGAGCCTCCTTTCGGCGTCGAATCTCGCGACTGCCGCCCTTGTGGTCGATGGGGCCCGCGCGGTCGCTATCGCTGCCAAGGCGGCAGGCCGCAGGTCCGACCTGGTTGCAACCACCAGCCTCTGGAGCGGGCGAATCGTTTCGCTGGGCGGCGACGCTACAGCGCTGAGCCGACTGGCGACGGTATTGCGCGGTTCGTACGGGCGATTCGCGAGCGGTCGCAACGCCGGGCTCAACGGAGTCCGCTCCACGCCCTATTCGACCAGCACCACAATCGCCGAACTGGTGGCCGCAGCATCGGCGCAGAGGGTGGCCATCTCGGACGCCGCGGCGGCCGCTGCATCAACGGCCAGCTCGGTAGCCCTGGCCGACGCGGCGGGTTTGGGGGCCAGTCTCGCATCGCTCGTCCTCGCGCTGGCACGGGCATGCGCCGACCCGGCCGACGGCATCCGCCTGCTCGAGCAGCTGGCCGGCACCTCGTTCCTCCATGCGGAGGCGATGACGCCGATCGGGAAGGCCGTCGGCACCATCGTCCGAAGGAGCGCGGCGGCCGCTATCCTGTCCGCCTCGGCCGATTACCAGCCGGCGAGCGCGGACGATGCAAATGCCACGGCTGCGCGCCTGGCGGCCTTGGTTGACGTTCTCGCAACCGAGGCGGCGGACGCCGGCCATGATGCGAGCTACAAGGCGCTGCGCGGCGGCCGCGCGGCGATCGTCAGGGAACTTCGGGCCCGCGCAGCGACGCTCGCGCATATCGCGACCTTCCGGCCGGCGGCTCCGCTCCCAGCTCTGGTCTTGGCCCAGCGTTATTATCGAGACCCCGGCCGGAGCGATCAGCTGGTAACCCAGCTCGGCGCTGGCGTCGTCAGCCCGCTGTTCATGCCGACGGAATATCAGGCGCTCGCCTCGTGACAGGAGAAGAGCTTGTCATCGTCGCCGGCGGCTCGAGCATCGCGGGATGGGAGGATGTGGAGCTGACGCTCCTCGCGGAAGGCTTCCCGAACAGCTTCTCGATCGGGATGTCGTCAGGACCCGCCGCGGCGGTGCCCACCGCAGGCGACGATTGCGCGATTTTTCTCGGCGGCGACGTGGCGATCACCGGCTACGTCGATCGGGTCCAGGCCACGGGAGACGCGATGAGCCACGCGCTCCGGCTGAGCGGCCGAGGGAAGACGCAGGATCTCGTCGACTGCTCGGCTGAGTGGCCTTCAGCACAGATACAGGGAAATGCGCTCGAGATCGCACGAAAGCTCGCCGAGCCGTACGGCATTCAAGTCACAATGGGGCACGGTGCCGATCCGGGCCCGCGGGTGACGCCATGGGCGCTCAATTTCGGTGAGACCGCGGCCGAGATCGTCCAGCGCGTTGCTCGTAATGCGGGCTTGCTCGCCTACGAGGACAGGGAGGGAGCTCTCGTCCTTGCCACCCTCGGCAACGACACAGCCGCCAGCGGCGTCGCCTACGGCGGCAACGTTCAAGCGTGGTCGGTCACCGACAGCATGGATGGCCGGTTTTCGGATATCGTCTGCTGCTCGGGCAGCGTCGATGCCGTGCTGGAGCTGCCGGGCGGCGATTTCTTCTGGGTCGAAAAGGACCCGAACGTCCGCCGGCACCGGCAGATGGACCTAGTCCTCGAATCGGTCGCGACCGACCCTTACGAATTCACGAAGCTGAAAGCGCGCTGGGAGGTAAACCGCCGCGCCGGCCGAGGTTTGCTCGTAACAGCCACCGTCGATAGCTGGCGGGACTCCGACGGCGCTCTTTGGAAACCGAACACCATCGTACCGGTGTCGCTCCCGCCGCTGCCGAGCGGGCTCAGCCTCTCGCTCGCCGAGGTAACCTTTCGGCGGTCGAACGAAAGCGGCACTACCGCGGACCTCGTGATGATGCCGTCGTACGGTTTCGCTCCGGAGCCGCTCGTTCTGCAGCCGGTCAACCTGGCCGATATTGAAGGGCCAGCCGGATGAAGCGCTTCATCGCGAACATCTTGGGCATCGGCCGCGCTACGCTCGTCGATGATGACGGTGAGCTGCAACTCGTCCAGGTCACGGAACGAGCCTTTGGCGCGGGTTTTGCGGATCGGGTCCTCGACAAAGTCCGGCGGGTCACGGAATTCGGCTTCAGCAGTGTGCCGCCGCCGGAGGCGGAGGTGCTTGTAATCCGCCGCGGCGGGGACCGCAGCCACTCGCTCGTGATCGCGACCAGCCATCGGCCCTCTAGACCCCGCGGCCTGCAAAGCGGCGACGTGTGCGTCTACGACATTCGTGGCGCCCGTATCCTGCTTGGGCCCAACGGCATCGAGGTCGACGGCGGGGGCCGCCCCGTCACGGTCCGCAATACGCCGAAGGTGCGCCTCGAGGCCGACCTGCTGGAGGTCACCGGCGACGTTGTCAGCCGGGCCGATGGCGCGCGGGTGAGTCTCAACGGGGTGCGCGATGCGTACCACGATCACAAGCATACCGGCGTTCAGGCGGGAACCGCCACGTCTGGCCTTTCCGACCATGTGAGCGTCTGATGACGGATATCGCGACGATTTGGGACCGCGAGCAGGGCCGCGGCGACTGGCTGAGGGACGCTCCGGACCTTCATGTTATCCTCGACGCCGAAGGTCGATCGCTGCTCGACACTGGAAGCGACCCGCTTCTGGACGCCCTCACCGCCTACACTCCTGGAACGGGGCTGCTTGAAGGCGGAGACCTCGCCACCGCGGTCATGATCAGCCTTTTCACCGATGCCGAAGCGGGGGCTGACGAGATCGTTCCAGATGGCTCAGGAGATCCTCGCGGCTGGTGGGGCGACGCCGCCATCGGATCGAAAATCTGGCTGAGGCTCAGGGGGAAGAGAATACCCGCGACGCTAGAGCTGATCCGCCGTGACGTCGCCGAGGCGCTGCAGTGGCTCCTCGAGGACGGCGTAGCCGCGCGCATCGACGTCGACGTCGCCTTCTCCGGTAACGCAACTCTCGCCGTGGCCGTCACGATCGTGCGCCACAGCGGCGCCGCGCACACGCTGTCCTACGAATGGGCCTGGAGGGGCGAATAGCATGCCGTTTCTACGCCCAACCCTCTCCGACCTGCGCAGCCAGGTCTCGGCCGACATCGCATCGTCCTTCCCGGGCGCCGACCCGCTGCTGCGCTATTCGAACCTCGGGATCCTCGGCGACGTCGTAGCGGCGCTCGCGAACGGCCACTTCGGCTATCTCGACTGGATCGGCAAACAGTCGGTGCCTTTCACGGCCGACGGCGAATATCTCGAGGCCTGGGCCGGCCTGAAAGCCGTTTTCCGCAAGGCGGCGACGCGCGCGATTGGGCACGCAAGCTTTCCCGGCACGAACGGAACCGTCCTCCCGACGTCCAGCCTGATCATTCGCAGCGACGGCGTGACGTACAGGACGACCGCGGAGGCGGTGGTGGCTGGCGGCGTGGTCGTGGCCCCAATTCTCGCTGACGCCGGCGGCGCGGCGGGCAACGCGCCCGCCGGCACAGCCGTGACCCTTGGCGGCGGCGTCAGCGGCATCGCCGGCGACGGGGTGATCGAGGCCGCGGTCACCGGCGGCGCGGACATTGAGGACGACGATTCCCTGCGCAGCCGAATGCTCGCCGCCTATGCCGCGCCGCCGCAGGGCGGGTCCAAGAGCGATTATATCGAGTGGGCGCTTGCGGTTCCTGGCGTAACCCGCTGCTGGGTCAGCCCCGCCGCGATGGGTCCCGGGACGATCGTTCTCTACTTCATGCTGGACGACAGCGAGGCGGCGCACGGCGGATTCCCCCAGGGGACGAACGGCGTTGCGACTGCCGAAACGCGCGACCTCCCCGCGACGGGGGACCAGCTCGCACTCGCAAACGCGATCTTCCCGAAGCAGCCGGTAACGGCGCTCGTCTACGCGGTCGCTCCGCTACCCAATACGATCAACGTCACCTTGGCCGGGCTGGCGTCGGCCGATTCCGGAACGAGGAGCGCGATCGCCGCCGCCGTTCGCAAAGCGCTTCTGCTTACGGCCTCGCCGGGCGGCGTGACGAACATCTCGGAGATCGAGGGCGCGATCGCCGCGGTGGCTCACACGTCCGGGTTCGTCATCACTTCCGTCACGGCCAGCGCCGGTACCGTCTCTCCAGGCGCCGCGGGCAATATCGTCTCTACCCGCGGAAGGCTCCCGGTCCTGGGGGCGATCACCTACCTATGACCGCGCGCTACTCCGCTCATGACTATGCTCGTGCCGCGGCCGCCCTGCTCCCCCGTGGCCGCATCTGGCACGGCGAGCCGGGCACGGTGCAGGGGGACACGCTCGAAGCCATCTGCCTTTCGTTCGAGCGCTCGGATGCGGCAGCTATGCAGCTGCTCGGCGAGAGCCTTCCCGGCGAGGCTCTTGCGCTCCTCCCAGAGTGGGAGACCTCTCTCGGCCTTCCCGATCCCTGCGTCGGCGCTGACGCAACCACGACGCAGCGTCAGGGGCAGGTACGGGCGAGGTTCGTGGGCGGCGGCGGCCAGTCGCGCAGCCGCTACATCGAATTCTCGGCGGACCTCGGCTTCGACATCGCGATCAGCGTCTACAGCCCCTTCACGATCGGCGGCGCTGTCGGGCGTCCGCTCGCTTCTGAAGCCTGGCGCTTCGCCTGGGGCGTGACGGTGCTGGCCAATCACGGCGGCCTTACCTCGAGCGTCCTTCGCTGCGAGCTCGAGGCGGTTAAGCCGGCCGAGACCACGATCATCCTCCTCAGCTGAAGGTTTCTCCGCATGCAGCGTATCGATGGGCCGACGGTGGTCCACAGCCTCCCCGCGCCCGGGCCGGTAGTCGGCACCCCCGGATTCTTCACCGGCGGCGATCCTTCCGTTCCGATTCCGCCGACGGTGGTCACCGCCGACTGGGCAAACATGATCCAGGAGGAGATCTGCTACGTCGTCGAACAGGCCGGCTATAGCCTCAACAAGTCCGATCACACGCAACTCTTCCAGGCGCTGAACCACCTGTTCGCGCTGGCCGACGGCGGCGCCGGCGGCGTCACCTCGGTCAATGGCCTTGCCGGAGCCGTGGTCCTGACTCTCGCGGCTCTCGGCGGCGTGCCGGCGGCACGGCTGCTCAGCGCGGGCGGCCTTCTCAAGGTCGACGGCGGCGCAAGCGGAGACCTCTCGGCCGACCGGACGCTGCTCGTCCCGAAGGCGAGCGGCGCCGACGTCCTCGCCGGCGCCGACGACTCAAGCGCGATCACGCCGAAGGCCCTCCACGACGCCTATGCCACCGTCTTCGGCGCCAATGGCTCGCGGACCTCGCCCGACGGGTTCATCGACAAATGGGGCTATCAGACCGAGTACATGACGAGCGAGCACGTCTTCTCGGTCTCGTTCGACGTCCCGTTCCCAAACGCCTGCCTGGGCTGCCACGCGATTGTGGTCCAGGGCAGCGCGAGCATCGCCGGCGATTACACGATCCAGGAGCTCGCCGGCTCGATGTCCGCCGGCGGGATCAGCTTCATGGCGCAGAACGAAGCGAGCGGGACCAGTTCCGCGGGCGTCGGCGTGCGCTGGCGCGCCTGGGGCTATTGAGCGGAAGGACGAAAGCAAATGCGCGTCAACAGCTATGCCGCTCCAGACCGGTCTCTGACGGGCGAAGAGAAAGTGCTCGGCGTCCAGGACGGCGAGACGGTCGCGATCCCGGTGAATATGATCGCCGGAGAGGGCCTTCCGGCGGCGGGAGGCATCGGGGGTTCGGAGGAGGTGCTCCTCATCCAGGCGGGGCAGACCCGACGGGTTCCGTTCTCCTCCGTCGCGTCCGCGATCACCGGTCCGCTCGAGGCTCCGCTGGAATCGCTCGTCGCCAGCGCTGCGGCGGACGCGGTCAGTTCACAGGCTGCGGCCGGACAAGCCGCCGCATCAGCGCTGCAGAGCCAGGCATCGCAGCTCGCTGTCGCCGCCGCCCTGGCCGCGGCCGGCCCCGTGAGCGAGCTTCCAATGCCCGCCGCCACGCGAACGATTCTCTCGGCTCTGCCAAAGACCGGCGCGGCGATCCTTTTCGAGAGCGGCCATGAGGGGATCTTCGTCTGGACCGGCGGGGACCTCTCCGCAAAGGTGCTGATCGACAGCGATCAGGGCCTCTACGTTCCCCCCAGCTCTGACACGACCGGCGCCTCTGGCGCATGGGTGAGGTCGTTCAACGGCCCTAGCTACATGACCTGGTTCGGCTGGAAAGGCGACGGCACGGTCAATCCGGCAGCAGCATTCGCGCGCGCGCAGGCGCTGGTACCCAACGCGCGGGGCGATCAAATCCACTTCCCGCGAGGCAGAGTCGTCATCGACGGTCCCCTGATCGTCAACCGCGTCATGACTCTCATGGGCTACGGGTCGGGCAGCTCCAGCTCAATCTTCGATTCGGCCACCCGTATCGAACACCCTGCTGGGACAAGCGCCTTCCTCTTCCTGGCCAACGGTCCGAACGGGATCCAGGGAGCGCAAGGCGCGAAGATCCGTGACCTTTCGACGTACCAGCCGACGCGTCTCAATACCTCGGCCACCGCCAACTACACCGCGGGCAGCCGCGCTATAACGATCACCGCTGGCACGAACGATTACGTCCCCAACCAGGTGATCGAACTCGTCGGCGCCGGCCCGGTGATGACGTCGGTCGACAAGGTGGCCGCGATGACCAGCGGCTCCAACATCGCTACGGTCACAGGCGGCACGGGCAACGCAGGCGTTCTCACCGGCCAGCCGATTACGATTCCCGGCGCCGGCGGCGGGGGCGCCGACCTGGTCGGGTTCGTCGGCGCGTGGTCCTCGACCACCGTCACCGTCGTCAACGCCGCTGGCGCCGCGCTCAACGCCGGCTCAACAGTTTCGGGCAAGGCATACTCGATCACCTGGCCGCTGATCGCCCGCATCGAGTCCGTCTCCGACAACACGATCACCCTCGCCCAAGCTTGGAGCGATAGCACGACCGTGGTCGGCGCGAAGCTGGCCCATTGCGACGCCGGCATCTACACCGAGGTCGTTGTTCAGGGGTCGGACGTTGAGTGCGTCGGCGCACATGCTGCCGTAGTGGGAGAGGGCAACAGCGGAAGCGGGGCCGGGTTCAACACCGATCACACGTCCTTCGACAAGAGCATCCTCGCCGGCTATAAGTACGGCGTCATCACGCTCGGCTATGACGGGCAAATCTGGAAGCTCGACAAGTGCAACATGGCAGGGCCGGCAGTTAGCCTGCTCGACATGTCGTTGATCGGCTGTTGGACCATTGGCTGTCATTTCGCCTTCAACCTCTCTGTCGTCGTCCCCCTCCCATCGGCCACGCCCGCGATGGCGCTCAACTATTTCGAGGGCGGCACGTCTTGGTGGGGCAACGGGAAGTGCTACGCGTTCGGCTGCATCGGCTTCGACAATGCGAACGGCTGGTTTCATCAGGGAGCCGCTTTCAACGCCGCCTATGGGAACTCGCCGCCGATCATCGCCGACAACATTACGGTGCTCGGGACGAAGGGTGGAAACTCTGGAGGCCTTCGTGTCGCGGGTCCCGCCTATTTCAATGACATCAGCTATCGGCTGCGAATCGAGAACGGCTCCGCAGGCCGCCCTTTCGGCGCGACAGGCATTGGCCTCGAGCTTTACCAGGACGGAACCCGCTCCTGGCTGTCCTCGTACGACGCGACGACAGGTGGCTACGCGCCGCTGAGGGTTGCGGGCAGCGACGTCGAGATCGCGATCAACGGCGCGGTGGTCGGCGCATGGGGGGCGGGCGGCCTGGACCTCTCGTTGGGGAACGCGCTCACTATAAACGGCACTCGGGTCGTTGGGGCGAGGCAGACCGGAACCGCGGCAAATGCGACCGACCTCGCCTCTGCGATTGCGCTGGTCAACGACCTCAAAGCCAAGCTCACCAACCACGGCCTCATCAGCTAGGCCACAGGAGACGTAGATGCTCAACGTCACATTCCACGCCACTTCGAAAGAGGCCGCGAAGGCGACCCTGCTCGCGAAGACGGAAGCCTCGGACGATGACGCGCTCACGCCGGCTGTTCAGGCAGCCCTCGAGGCGCTGATCGACGCCATGCCGGAGATGCCGGAGGGTGGGTCGATCCTCGTCAGCTTCCGGGCCAACATTCCCCTTGGCGGCTATGGCGACAACATGCTGCTGGAAGTCGCGTTCCACGACACGGATCTGACCGCGGCCTGATCCGCTGCTCTGGTCCCCGATCTTCTCAATTTGACCTGAGCCGGCATCACCAGCGTGACCCTGACTTGCGCCGCTCCGCTCGGCACCTCCACTCCGCTGCGGCCTGAGCAAGCACAGGCGACTCGATGAGCGTCCGCGCCGCCGGCGCCGCGGCGGCGCGCGGACGCTCGTAATCGAACCGGCTGACCAGCCACCCGCTGCCGCGCCGCGGCGGCTCCACGAACACTGTCGGGAGAGCGTCATGGCGCTTCAACAAGGCCTTGGTGAGCTTCTCTCGGCCGCGGCGACGGGCGGCGGCGCCCTCAAGGTGATCGAGCTCGCCTGGGACGCTTGGAAAGCCCGTGGCGAGCGCCGGAAGGCGACGGAGAGCCGCGAGGCCAGCGACGCCGAGCTGCTCCACAAGAGCGAGGTCGAGTTCCGCGCCCACCTGCTCGAGCGCGTCCGCCAGCTGGAGGAGCACGACACCGCCAAGTCGGCGCGGATCCAGGAGCTCGAGAACGAAAACGAGCGGCTTCGCCGCCGCATCCGCCAACTGGAGGACAGCCATGGCGCAACCTAAGCTTCGCCGCACGCCTTGGGATGGCACCCTGAAGCAGCCGGTCCCGCCGGACATGGACGATCTGCTCGGCCGCATCGACCGGCTCGAGCGCAAAGCCGCGGCCGAGCGCGGGCTCGCCGCTGCGGCGCACTGATGCCGGCGCCGGTCGGTGCCGATGACGAGGCCCGATCCGGGCGCGGACTGCCGGCGCACCGCGCGCGGTTGGGCCTGGCGGATTCCGGCGCTGTCGGATCGCTGGCGCGACAACAAGACCCGATTCGACGTCGCCAGGCCAGACCAAGCCGCGCGCTGAGCCCAGCGCGCCGACACCTTTCTTCCCGATCAAGGAGCTCGACCCAGTGAAACGGATTATCTCGGCGCTCGCCGCAGCGGCGCTCATCCTCTCCGGCTGCGCAAGCGGAGGCCTGTCCAAAAGCGACAAGGCCGTCATCGCGGGCGTCGGCGCCGTTGCCGTCGGCGCGGCGGCCACCCTCGCGCTCAGTGCCAGGAGCCAGCACGCCGAGCACCAGGCCCACATGGCGTCGACCTGCGGCGACGCGCCGCGCTCAAGCGTCTCGATGGACGCCGCCGACTGGTACATCGGCCCCACGCTGTGGGACGGCAACCACTCGCCGGGCATGTCGCTTCACCCGCGCCCGCACCCGTCCGGGACCGGCTTCGTCATCGACTTCCCCAGCGAGCCGGGCCAGAAGGTCGACTACGTCACCACCAGGCTCGACGGCCTCGCCGGCAAGACGTCGATCGAGATCGAGTACGAGCTGACGCTCGATCCGGGCGTGGAGGTGAACGCGGTGCCGGAGCCCGACAAGGGCGACACGGGCCATTACCTCGCCCAGATCACGCCGCACTTCCAGCAGGCGGGTGACGACTGGTCGGCCGGCGGCAAGTACGAATCGATGCGCTGGTACTTCGTCCGCGGCTCGCAGGGCTATCTGCAGCCCGGCGTCCACACGATCATCGCGCCGCTCACCGCCGGCTGGACAGCGACCCAAACCTCGACGCAGGACAACAACCCCGCCGGGTTCCGCGCTGCGATCGAGCACGCGCAGTGCATCGGTATCGTCTTCGGCGGCAACGGCATCGGCATCGGCCACGGCGCCAACGCGACCGGCCACGCATCGGCCTGGATCAAGCGATTCGAGATCCGCTGATCGAGCACTAGGGCTGCGGACGGTCCGCGGTCCGTCACCCGGAGAGACGACCATGAAGATGATCAGGTTCGCGGCCTTGACGGCCGCGGCGTGCCTTGCCGCATGCACCACGCCCAACGCGGGGGCGCCGCCGGGCGCCGGCGACGCCACCAACTCGGCGGCGACTGCGCCGAAGAAGCTCCACATCGACGAGGTCCAGGTCGCGGTGTCAGCCGCGATCGCGGCCGAGGGCGTCACGGCTGGCTTGGCGGTGAAGTGTCCGAAGGGCATCGGCGGAGAGTTCGCGGTGTCCACCGCAAGGCAGCTCTTCGACATCAACTACGGCGGTCGGCTGACGGAGGCGCAGCGGAACGCCGTTGACGTCGCGCGCAAGCTTCACGACAAGGCCTGTGGCACCGTGATCTCGCAGGTTGCCCCCTCCGCGGATCCGGCGCTGGCGCTGGCCAATCAGCGCTCGGGCTGAGGCCGCTTAGACGGCCGGCCGCCGCGGCGATTGAGGCGCCGCGGCGGCCACTTCATCCTTTCCTTCGAATGCGCTCCTGGAGCACGGGCAGCCCGCCATTGAGCCGAGGCGCCAACAGGTATATCGAGACACGTCCGCCGGCCGAAGGGCCGAGCGGGGGTGCCGGGCTGCCACCCGGCAACCGACGAGCATCTGGACGACCCTCGTCACGCGCGGCTGGCCCAGCCGCTAACGCCCCGCGCCCGTGCACCGGGCGGGGCTCTTCTGGAACAAAATCAGCTATGGAGTCGACCCTTCTTGAGGTTCGGCCGGTATCCCCGGTCGCGCCTTATATCGGCGGCAAACGCAATCTCGCCCGCCGCCTCACTGCCCTCATCGATACGATCGACCACAGCGGCTATTACGAGCCGTTCGTCGGGATGGGCGGGATATTCTTCCGCCGCCAGCGCCGCCCGCGCGCCGAGGCGATCAACGATATCAGCGGCGACGTCGTTACGCTCTTCCGGATCCTGCAGCGCCACTACCAGGCGTTCCTGGACACCCTGAAATGGCAGCTCTCGAGCCGCGCCGAATTCGAGCGTCTGATGCGGGTCGACCCGACGACGCTGACGGATCTCGAGCGCGCAGCGCGCTTCCTCTACCTTCAGAAGACGGCGTTCGGCGGGAAGGTCTCCGGCAGGACCTACGGGGTCGACGCGAAGCAACCGAGCCGGTTCGACCTCCTCAAGCTCGTTCCGATGCTCGAGGACGTGCACGATCGCTTGGCTTCCGTCTCGATCGAGCAGCTGCCCTACGGAGCGTTCATCCGGCGCTACGACCACCCGGGCGCGCTCTTCTACCTCGATCCGCCCTACTGGAACTGCGAGGAGGACTACGGCGCCGGCGTGTTCAGCCGTACCGACTTCGAGCTCCTCGCCACCCAGCTGGCGGAGATCCGTGGCCGGTTCATCCTCTCGATCAACGATACGCCAGGCGCGCGCGACGTCTTCTCGGCTTTCTCGATTGAGGAGGTGCAGACGACCTATTCGATTTCGTCGGCCTCGGCCGACGGTGCGAAGAAGGCGGGCGAGCTCATCATCCGCAACTAGCGGTTGACGCGGCCGCGGCCGCGCCGGACAAGGGGCGCGCCCTTTCGGCGCGGCCGTCAGCCCGCTTCACCCGGGGGTATAAGTCGGGGTACGAGCTCCGGCACGATCCGCGCGAATCGCGCATTTCCGCCACTTTCGCGCACCTATGGGCCGGAGGGTTTCTCCGGCCCATTCGGCGCCGGCGGGCTGATGTCGCAGCCCATCAGCAGCTTGAACCCAGGTCGCTTAGGATCCAGCAGGCCGAGCAGCCGCTCCATGTTCTGCAGGGGGAAGTCGACCAGAATCTTGTCGTGGACGAGCATCGCGCGGCTGACGCCGCCGATGAAATCGAGCGCCGCCACGCGGAGCTCCGTCAGCTCGGCAAGTAGCCGAATCTCTTCTTTTTCCGCCTCATCCACCGCGCCCGTCTAGCGAACATCCCGAGGAGCCGCCATGGCGCTCACCGTCCCCCAGCTGCGCGGCCTCGAGCCGCGCGCCAAGCCGTACAAGGTGGCCGACGCCGGCGGGCTCTTCGCCCTGGTGCCGCCGTCCGGCCGGATCTCGCTCCGGATGAAATTCCGCTTCGGCGGCCGCGAGCAGCTCCTCACCTTGGGCACCTTCCCGGAGATCTCGCTCGCAGAGGCGCGCGAAGCGCGCGACGAGGCGCGCCGGCACATCCGCGGCGGCCGCAACCCGGCCGAGCTCCGCCGGCAGACCCGCGCCGCGGCCGAGCTCGAGGTCATCCAGGGCCTCGCCTTCGAAGACGTCGCCCGCGGCTGGCATGCGCGCCAGGCGCCTACATGGTCTCCTCAGCACACGAAGGACGTCCTCGACTCGCTCGAGCGCGACGTCTTCCCCGCGATCGGCGCTCTGCCGATCGGCACGATCGACACGCCGAAAATCCGAGAGGTCCTCCGCGTGGTCGAGGACCGCGGCGCCGGCGAGACCGCCAGGCGCGTCCTCCAGCGCTTCAGCTGCATCTTCGCCCATGCGATCGCCGACGGCCTGGTCGTCGCGGATCCGTCGGCGCCGATCGGCAAGGTCCTGAAGCAGACCGGCCGGCGCAAGCGCCGGCAAAAGGCGATGCTCGACCTCACGCCGCTGCGCGCGCTCCTCGCCGCAGCCGACGGCGCCGCCGGCGGCGGCCTGGTGAAGCTCGCGTCGCGTCTTCTCGCCCTGACGCTGGTCCGGCCGGGCGTCGTCCGCGGCGCCGCATGGTCCGAGTTCGAAGGCATCGACTGGTCGACCGGCGCGGCCGACAACCCGGTCTGGCGCGTGCCCGCCGCGCGGATGAAGCTCACCCGCGAGAAGAAGACCGACTCCGAATTCGAGCACCTGGTGCAGCTCTCCCGTCAGGCGGTGGCGGTGCTGCTCGAGATCCGCGCGATCGCCGGCGGCGGCGAGCTGCTCTTCCCGAATCGACGCGATCGCCGCCGCGGCCTGTCCAAGGGCGCGATCGCCGCGCTCTACGCGCGCGCCGGCTTCGCCGGCCGGCAGGTCCCGCACGGCTGGCGCGCGGCGTTCTCGACGATCATGAACGACCTTCACCGCGCCGATCGCGCGGTCATCGACTTGGTCCTGGCGCATACGCCGAAGGAAAAGGTGGAGGCCGCCTACAACCGCGCCGAGCACCTCGAGCGCCGGGCGGAGCTGCTCCAGGAATGGGCGGACCGGCTGGTCGGGCCGGTGCACGAAGATGCACCAACATGCACCAATATGCATCGCAGCAATGCAAATATGCATTTCGAACGCCCCGTTTCGCCTCCTTCGCCGTAGCTGAGGCCGGTCGGAAGCGCTGAGCGAGGAATTTCGGAGACGCGACAAGTCGCCGGCTCCCCACGGAGAGCCCTCCGCCAGCGTCAGCTGGCGGTCGGGAGATTGTTCTTGGTCCGGCGGGATCGGTATTTCGGGCTTTCGAGGCCCGTTCCGCCAGACAAATAGCGCCGCGCGAAGCGCGTCCGCTTATATTTATCCCTGCCGGTCGGGATTCTCTGGCTTCGTGTCAGTCGCGCTCCTGTCGAACGCGCGACCGAGGCGGGCGAGCGCGTCTCCCAGCTCGCCACGGCCGGCAAGGAACCGGGCGGCTTCCTCGCTCGACGTCCGATCGAGCATCGCCTCGGTGTCCTCGCGGTCCCGGTCCCTGTGCGCCAGGGCGTCGCACGGCGCCGGCGGGCGCAGCTTGCCGAGGAACAGCCTCACCAGCCCGCCGGCGCGCCCCCTGAGGGTGAGGCCGTAGGCGTTGGGGATCTGTCTAACCTGGGGGCCGACGTCGTTGCCCGTCGGCTCCGCCCGGTGAATCCAGTCCAGGAAGCCGTGCTCCTTCAGCCGAGCGAGGCACCGGATCACGGTCCGGACCGAGACCCTTGCCTTGTCGGCGATCGACGCCTGGGCGGGGTCGAGGCGGCCGCTCACGAAGTCTGCGAAGCTGAGCAGCGCCTTCAGGACCTTGGGGCCATAATAGCCGAGCAGCCCGGCCGGCGCTTCTGGTCCCTTCGTCGTTTCGTTGAACCGCTCGGCCGCGGCGATCACGGCGTCGCGCAGATGCCAGGCCTCCTTCTTCGTCGGAGGCCCCGCCTCGAAGACGTTCGGCTGAAGCTGGCGCGCGACCGTCGCGAACGGCCGCCAGAGGAAGCGCTCCCGATCCCCCTCGTAGAAGCTGGCAGCCCTGACCGGCTGGAACGTCCGGGCGCTCATGCGCACCTCGGCGAGCTGGTCGTGGATGAGAACAAAGCGCGGATGGATGCGGGACTTGTCGTGCGGACAAGTGTATTCATGTCGGCCCCCGTCGCGGAAGTCGATGGACGCACGAAACCGCCGGCTGCGGACGGGTCCGCAGCCGCGCGGCTCGCAAAGCGGCCTGCGCGAAAGCGCAGGAAAGTGAGGGCTGAAGGGCTGTCGCTACCGTCTCAGGTGCAAAGGGAGACGATCAGCGAGGAAGGGCCCGACGCCAGTGCACGGCCCCGCACGGGGGCCCCCGCGGCCACGGCGCGCGACAGCGCGCAACTAGCCGCGGGGGCCTCAAACGATCATCGAACGCCTCGGACTGCTATGTCGGTAACGGTCCTCCGCTACCACCCTTCACCCTCCTTGCCAGAAGCGCCGGCGCAGCCGACACTCGGGTCATGGCAGCGCTCCCGATGCTGGACCTCGAGGACGTGGTCGTCCGCCGCGACGGGCGGGCGATCCTCGAGGGCGTGTCGCTCGCGTTTCCCGAGGGGGCGTTCGTAGCGCTGGTCGGCCCGTCGGGGTCGGGCAAGACGACCCTGCTCAAGACGATCAACCGGCTCGTCGAGCGGGATTCCGGGTCGGTGCTTCTCGCCGGACGCGACGTCCGCGACGTGCCGGCCCCCGAGCTTCGCCGCGGCATCGGCTACGCCTTCCAGGGCATCGGGCTGTTCCCGCACATGAGCGTCGCCGAGAATGTCGCTCTGGTGCCGCGGCTGCTCGGCTGGAGCGAGGCGGAGAGGGCGGCGAGGGTCGCCGAGCTGCTCGAGCTCGTCGCGCTTCCCGCCGACTTCGCCCGCCGCGCGCCGCGCTCGCTCTCTGGAGGGCAGGCGCAGCGGGTCGGGATCGCGCGGGCGCTGGCGGCGCGTCCGAAGCTGATGCTGATGGACGAGCCGTTCGGGGCGCTCGATCCCGTCACCCGCGACCAGCTCGGCGCCGCCTACCGCGCTCTTCACGAGCGGCTCGGCCTCACCACGATCATGGTCACCCACGACATGACCGAGGCCCTTCTGCTGGCCGACCGCATCGTCGTGCTCATCGACGGGGCCGTCCGGGCGGACGCGCCGCCGCGCGCGCTCCTCGCCGCAGGGCAGGACCCCGCCGTCGCCGCCCTCCTCGCGGTGCCGCGCCGGCAGGGGGAGCGCCTCGCAGCGCTCGCCGCAGCCCCATGAGCGACGCCCTCGCCGACCTGCCGGCGCTGGTCCGCGCCCACCTGCTGCTCAGCGGCGCGGCCTTGCTGATCGGCATCCTCGCCGGCCTTCCGCTTGGCCTCGCCGCCGCCCGGAACCGTACGCTGAGGGTGCCGCTGCTCGCCGTCGCCGGCCTCGTCCAGACCATCCCCGCGCTGGCGCTGCTCGCGCTCTTCTACCCGCTGCTGCTTCTGCTCGGGCGGGCGAGCGGCGCGCCCATCCCGGCGCTCGGCTTCCTCCCCGCGCTTATCGCGCTGGCGCTCTACGCGCTGCTGCCGATCGTCCGCAACGCGATCACGGCGCGCGAGGGCCTCGATCCGAGCCTGATCGAGGCCGCGCAAGGCGTCGGCATGACTCCGCGCCAGCGCCTCCTCCTCGTCGAGCTCCCGCTCGGCGCGCCCGTCATTCTCGCCGGCATCCGCACCGCGTCGATCTGGACGATCGGCGCCGCGACGCTCGCCACCACCGTCGGCCAGCCGAGCCTCGGCAACCTCATCTTCTCGGGCCTCCAGACCGAGAACTGGCTCCGCGTCCTCGTCGGCTGCGCGGCTTCGGCGGCGCTGGCGCTGGCCGCCGACGCCCTGCTCGGCCTCGTCGAGAGCGGTCTTGCCCGCCGCTCGAAGCCCCGCCTCTGGTCCGGCCTCGCCCTGCTCGGCGCCGGCGTCGCGCTCGCGCTCGTCCCGGGCGGCAGCGGGGCGGCGGCGGACCGGACGATCGTCGTCGGCGCCAAGAACTTCTCCGAGCAATATATCCTCGCCAGCCTCATCGAGGCGCGCGCCCGCGCCGCCGGCTACGAGGTCCGCCGCCGCGACGGGCTCGGCTCCGCCGTCGCCTACCGTGCCCTCGCCGCCGGCGACGTCGACGTCTATGTCGACTATAGCGGCACCTTGTGGACCAACGTCCTCGGCCGCAGCGACACGCCGCCCGCCGAGGTGATGCGCGCCGAGCTCGCCCGCCGCCTCGCCGCGCGCGACGGCGTCCGCCTGCTCGGCCCGCTCGGTTTCGAGAACGCCTATGCGCTGGCGATGCGGCGGGAGCGGGCGGCGGCGCTCGGCATCCGCAGCATCGTCGATCTCGCCCGCGCGGCGCCGAGGCTGAGGCTCGCCAGCGACATCGAATTCCTGAGCCGCCCCGAATGGCGCTCGCTCGTCGGCGCCTACGGGCTGCGCTTCGCCGACGCGCGGCCCTACAATCCGACCTTCATGTACCGCGCGGTCACCGACGGCAGCGCCGACGTCCTCTCCGCTTTCTCCTCCGACGGCCGCATCGCCGCCCTCGATCTCGTGACGCTCGACGATCCGAAGCGCGCGCTCCCCAATTACGACGCCGTCCTCCTCCTCTCGCCCCGCCGCGGCGGCGATTCGAAGCTCACCGCCGTCCTCAAGCCCCTCCTCGGCCAGATCTCCGTCGAGCGGATGCGCCAGGCGAACCTGATGGTCGACCGCGACGCCGACAAGAAAAGCCCCGCCGAAGCCGCCCGCTGGCTCGGTTCCGCCCTGCGCTGAATCTCCACCGCCGGGGCACCGCCGCTCCTCCCGCCGGCGCTAGGCTCGGCCTCGTGCCCTCCCACAAGAACCACAGCTTCCGCCGCCGCCTCGGCTATGCGGCCGCCGGCATCGCCCGCACCGCGCGGCAGGAGAAGAGCTTCCGGACCCAGTTGGTCCTCGCCGCAGGCGCCGCCGGCGCAACCTTGTGGCTTCGCCCGGCGGCCGTCTGGGTCGCTCTCGTCGTCCTCGCCTCGGCGCTGGTTCTCGCTCTCGAGCTCGTGAACGCCGCGCTCGAGGCCGCCCTCGACCGCCTCCACCCGGACCACCATCCGCTGGTCGGTGCCGCTAAGGATGCCGCCGCCGGAGCGGTTCTCGTCGCCAGCGCCGCGGCCGCAGCGACCGGCGGACTGATGCTCCTGTCAGTCCTCTGCTGCTGAGCCGTCTTCCGCTGAGCGCAGGGCCGCCTTCAGCCATTGCTCCAGGGCATCGAGCCGCGGGTCGGCGGCGCCCGCGGGCCGGACCAGCCAGTACGAATATTTGTCCGGCACGGCGGGGCCGGGGAGCCGGACCAGCGCGCCCGAGGCGAGCGCGTCGGCGACCGCGGCGCTCCGCGCGAGGGCAATGCCCTCGCCGGCCTCGGCGGCGGCGAGAAGGAGGCTCGAATCGGAATATTCCGGGTCCGCTTTCGGCTCGCCGGTCGCGATCCCCGCGGCGTGAAACCACTGCGCCCAGCTGTGCCACGGGTGGCGGAGCAGGGGCGCGCCGAGCAGGTCGTGCGGCTGCCTCGCGGAGGGGAGAAGGCCCGGCGCGGCGACGGGGAACAGCCGCTCTCCGGCG